>Ga0075479_10000054_pt1 | contig 35580 bp, 23 predicted proteins | sample DEB08_DNA_8_FD_76341 | JGI IMG/M metagenome (GOLD analysis project Ga0075479, IMG submission 76341) | Aqueous microbial communities from the Delaware River and Bay under freshwater to marine salinity gradient to study organic matter... | ecosystem: Environmental > Aquatic > Marine > Coastal ... | reverse complement strand
CGTCGAGAAGCCGGGCGTCTTCGCTCGCCTCAAACTCGTCAGCAGCCTGCTCCACGATCTGCCGCATCGAGCGACGGCGGTCGAGTCTGGCCAGGCTGATCTGGTCAGGTGGCAGAAGATCGGGCACGCGGAAGTCTGGCTTCGATGGGTCGGCCATCAAGGCAAACGGATCGTGGGCTTTCCCAAGAAATCCACCTGCCTGGCCGTTCGGCAGGTTGCCGCCGCCACGACCCATCAGCTCAGGCAAGACAACGAAGGGGGGCAGGTCGGTCCGTCGCCCAAGGAGGTGTGAGGCCACGCTGCCTGCATGGGGCGTCTGAATGCCACCCGCGAAACGGCGGCCCGTCTGCAGCATCTGCCAGCCCGCGTCATGCACGGCGGCTCCGCTGTGATGACAGCTGCGGACCAGCGAGAAGCGATCCGCAATGGCGGCATGCTTAGGAAGCAGCTCAGAAATCTCAAAGGCGTCGCTGGCAGTGCGGATCGGCTTGAAGGGCCCGCGAATCTCAGAGACGGCATCCGGCTTCATGTCCCAGAGGTCAACATGACTGGGACCACCGAGGTTGAAGATCATGATGCAGGAGCGATTCTCATGACCCGGCCGCACATGCCCTTCGGCAGCTGCCCGCGCGTACTGCGGAAGTGAGAGGCCAACAGCTGATAGCGCGCCCGCATGCAGGAAGTCCCGCCGGGTCGCAGCTCCGCCGCACAGCACGGCTCGGTTCTTTGGAGTAAGAAAACTGAACATCCTGTCCTCCACACAACGCCAGGAACTTCACGGCCGGTGGGCCACACCTGGGCTTCGCTACGAACTCGGCTCCAGTAGTCTGCAGCCGCCGAGATCTTTCCTCCCACGCTCTGGTATCGTACCTCCTCGGGTGGTGATTCGCATCGGCTGAGAAGCCACGACCGATCGCATGGGGAGAACGCAGAGATGCGGCTGGGACTGATTAACTCGGCGTTTGCGCAGGCAGGACGTGACACACGCTTCGGACTCGAGACGACCAAGAAGCTCGGCTTCGACACGGTTGACATCTTCACCGACCCGCTGGACATCGACAACGACGAACGGCGTCTCCTGCGGGATACCTGTGGTGACCTGGACCTGCCGATCGTCAGTCTCTGCTGTGTGGCACTCGGCTTGGTGGATTTCAATCCTGCGGTGCGTCGTTTCCACGTCGATCGCTGCCGCAGCTTCCTCGATCTCACGGCGGAGCTTGGTGCCTCCAATCTGTTGCTCGTGCTCGGGGAGTATGTCTGGCAGAAGGAGGTCATTCCGCCTCTGGAGCAGTGGGCTTGTGGTGTTGAGTCGGTGCAACAGCTCGGTGAGCACGCCTCACAGTTGGGTGTCAAGATTGCGATTGAGCTTGAGCCGTTTCACATGTCGCTGGTGAACTCCATCGATACGATGCTGCAGTTTCTTGCTGACGTTGATCAGCCAGATGTGGTGCGGGCCAACTGCGATATCTCACACCTGCATCTGGTGCACACGCCACCTGCCGATGTGGCTCGGCTTGCTGGCAAGATCGAGCATGTGCACCTTTCGGACTGTGATGGCAAGGTGCATGGAGACCTGCCGCCGGGACGTGGTGTGACACCGATTGCGGACTACCTCGCAGCGATCCGTGACACGGGCTACGACGGTGTGGTGAGTCTCGAACTGGAGTACTCGCCGGAGCCTGACAAGATCGTTGAGTGGGTTGCGGAAGCCCACGATGCCACAGCACAGATCATGAGCGACCTTGGCTGCCGTTAGGTCGCAGCGTCGGACGCAGCTCCGCTGCGGCTGTGGCTCGTCCGACAAACAGGAAGAGGCAAACAGGGGGCATGTCATGAGACGAGTGTGGACGCTGCTGCTGATCGCTGCGTTGTTGTCGCTGAGAGCACCCGCATTGGCAGCGGAACCTCCCCTGCAGGTGCCAGGAACGGAGGCATTTCCTCCAGGTACCGATTTCTCAGCAGATGCGTTGGCATCTGAACTGGTCGCTGGTGTTGATCAGTTTCTTCTTGATGAGATCGCGGCTGCGCGTGAAGAGCGGCGTACGCGTTGGCTGGTTGAGCATGCGACGAGGGAGCTTGCGGCCGCATCTGACGAGGAACGCCGATCACGTCTCGCCCACATCCTCGGCCTGCGAGACCCGCGAGGTCCTGCGGAGGCACCGCAGCTGCTGGCTACACCGGAACGCTCGGCAGTCGTTGGTCGAGGGCCTGGCTACGAAATCGTGGCGATCCGTTGGACGGCCGTCGATGGCCGCCACGGTGGACCACTCCACGGCGAAGGGCTCCTGCTTCAGCCTGAGCAGACACCACTGGCTGACGTGGTGGCGATCCCGGATGCCGACGTGACGCCTGAAGCGTATGTGGGGCTTGAGCCGGGCCTGCCGAGCGATGCCCAGCTCCCGCGCAGACTTGCCCAGCGGGGATGTCGAGTGATCGTGCCCACGCTGATTGACCGTACGCGAGAACCGAGAAACGGCCGAGCAACGCTGAGCTCGCGCGAGTTTCTCTACCGCAGCAGCTTTGAGGTTGGGCGGCATCTGATTGGCTACGAACTGCAGAAAGTGCTCGCGGCGGTGGACTGGTTCGTGGCGGATGAGGCGACAGCCAAGGTGGCGGTCGTGGGAGAGGGGGAAGGCGGCATGCTCGCGCTGTATGCCGGGGCGATCGATACGCGGATTGATCTGGTCGGTGTGGCCGGGTTTTTCGGTGACCGGGATCACATCTGGGAGCAGCCGATCGATCGCAATGTGTTCGGACTGCTCAACGACTTTGGGGATGCGGAACTCGGAGCAATGGTGCTCCCGCGGACGCTTGTGATTGAAAACAGTCCTGGGCCGATTCTGGACATTCCCGGTGAGGGGGGGGCGCCTGCGCAGCTCGCGCCACCGGAGCGGGTGGCGGATGAGTGTGCGCGACTGCGGGAGCTCGCCGGTGAGGCAGCGGCAGCGGATCTGGCTGTCGTAGGCGGAGATGGAGAGGTGGTGGAACGTGGTGCGGCCTTCGACCAGATTGCCCAGCGACTGGGCTGTGGAGGTCCTCGGCTCGAACAGGCTCCGGAGGTGGTTGGGCCACGCTCAGGCAGTGCGGCGCGGCAGCAGCGGCAGCTTCTTGAAATCGATCGCTTCACCCAGCGGGTACTGGCGACCTGCAGCGAGACGCGTCGCGACTTTCTGCCGATCGCCGACCAGTTAGGGAAGGCACCGCAGCAGCCGCTCGACTTCTCATCGCCGGAGGCCTACGAGCGGTCGATTGAGCGGTTTCGCGAACAGTTTGCCAATGACGTGATCGGGCGATTTGACCATGAGCTCCTACCGGCCCGTCCTCGCTCACAGCTGGTGAGCCAAGAACATGGTGTGACGACCTACCGAGTGGTGCTCGATGTGTTTCCGGGTGTGATGGCAACAGGGCTGCTCGTGCTTCCCGATGGGCTCACGCCGGGTGAGAAGCGGCCTGTTGTGGTGTGTCAGCATGGTCTTGAAGGTCGCCCTGATGACCTGCTGGCCGGTGCTGAGAAGGAGTCGATCTACAAAGGCATGGCCACTCGGCTCGCAGAGCGTGGCTTCATCACGTTTGCCCCACAGAACCTCTACCTGTTCGGAGATCGATTTCGCACGCTGCAGCGGAAGGCGAATCCGCTGGGCAAAACCCTCTTCTCGGTGATCGTCCCGCAGCACAGGCAGATCGTACGGTGGCTGGCAACGCTGCCGTGGGTGGATGCGGAACGAATCGGCTTCTACGGTCTGAGCTACGGCGGCAAGTCGGCGATGCGGATTCCCGCACTCGTCGAGGAGTATTGTCTTTCGATCTGCTCCGCCGACTTCAACGACTGGGTCTGGAAGAACGCCTCCACGACCGCGGCCTACAGCTATGTCTGGACTGGTGAGTATGAGATCTTTGAGTTCGACCTCGGGAGCACCTTCAACTACGCCGAGATGGCAGCGCTCATCGCTCCGCGGCCGTTCATGGTGGAACGAGGCCACTTTGACACCGTGGGGCCTGATGAACGGGTCGCGTTGGAGTTTGCCAAGGTGCGATTTCTCTACGAAGCCAAACTTCAGCTCCCTGGGCGTGCGGAGATCGAGTGGTTTGTGGGCCCACATGCAATCCATGGCGAAGGAACCTATGCATTTCTGCACCAGCACCTGAACTGGCCAGAACCGGCGACGCCGTGAGCTGCCGTCTCACCTATGGGACCAACTGCTGGAGAGGGTGGGAACGGTGGGCGGGCCGCGATTTTTTACGCTATACTCACGGTATTCGGTGCAAAGCCGACGCTCCCGCGAGGGGTTTCAGGAAAACGCGAGTGACATCGCGACTTTTGAACCTTCTCGCCGTTTATGAAGAGAAGGGCCCAGTTTTCCCACCTGCGGGCCCCAAGTTCCCACCTGCGGGTCCAGTTTTCCCACCTATCGCCCGATTGCAGACAAACCACGAGTGATGTGATTGCGGAGTCTGTTACGAAACCCGCCAAGCAGCGGTTTCCGATAGGTCTGCTTTCAACTCTCGCACGCCCTTTTGTCCTTCGCTTTCATGAGGTTCAGCATGAACGTCCGTCTCGCTCTGACCCGGTTTTGGCGACGTAGCCAGTCACGCACGGGATTCACCTTGGTCGAACTGCTCGTCGTGATCGCCATCATCGGCGTGTTGGTGGGCCTGCTGCTGCCAGCTGTGCAGTCGGCGCGAGAGGCCGGACGACGGATGCAGTGCAGCAACAATCTGAAGCAGATTGGCTTGGCTGTGATGATGTCGCACGATATTCGCAACGAGTTTCCGACAGGTCGTGAGACTCGCGATCCTTTCGACGTGTCGTGGGCCTTCCGGCTGCTCCCGTTTATGGAAGAGCTGGCCGTCTTCAATGCCCGCAACCCCGACACGACTGTTCCTTGTTGGGATGCGAGCAACGCGGAGGCATTCCGCACGCCGGTGGCAACCTACTTCTGCTCCAGCCGACGCGCCCCGATCGCTGACCGCAACTTTGACAACAACAACCAGGCACCGGTGGTGCTCGGTGTTGCTGCCGGTGGTGACTACGCGGCCAATGCTGGCACCTACTTTAACTATGCCGTCACGCCCAACGCCCCGTTTGATCCGAAGCGTGGTGGCCCGATCCACACCTTCTCAAGCGTGAATGCCGCTCAGGTGACCGATGGTCTCAGCAAGACCTTCGCCATTGGTGAGAAGCACATCCCGCCAGAGGACAACTCCTACGCGGGCGAGATGCAGCACTACATCATGGGCGACACAGCCTTCTTTCCCTCGGATACGCCCCACACGCTGTTTCGCGACACCTACCGCGGTCTTGCTCAGAGCTATCGCGATATGAACAACCGCAAGTACGGCAGCATGCATCCGCAGGTGACCCAGTTCGTGTTTCTCGATGGGCATGTGGAGTCAATCTCGAACGATACCGGCCTCGACATTCTGCGTTGGTACTGCGCTGTCGGTGACGGCAACGATCCAACTGCACCGCCGGACGGAGTTGACGTGGACTTCTAGTTCACGAGTCACAGGTTGGCGTTCACCGTCTCACTTTCATTCATCTTCCCTAAGAGACTTTGGAGTTTTCGAAGTCATGAGCAGATTCAACGAGTCGCGACGCGGTGTCTCAAAGACCGCCACGGTGGCTGCGGTTGTGGCAGTGGTTGCTGTGATTGGCGTGTGGTATCTCGTTGCTCCCGATATGGCGGATCAGACAATCGCCATGCAGCGAGATCTGCTCGAGAGTGGGCTCGGCCCTGACGCCACGAAGGAACAGATCGTGGCCATCATGAAAAACGTCGACCAGCTCAATGCGGATGACGTGAGCCGGGTGCGGGAAGCCCTCTACGGCGACCTGCGGGGCATGCAGCAACGGAATATGGCCCGTTATTTCGAGGCCTCAGATGCAGGAAGGCAGGAGGTTCTCGACGCTGACATCGCCCGTATCCAACTGCTTGGACGGCTCTTTGATGCTGTCAATCCTGGCAGCATGCGGCTGCCCACCGAAGCAGAACGGGAGCGGTGGGAAGAGCGTCGCAAGGCTCGCGAGGAAGGCCGGGAACAGCCCCGTGAGGAGCGACCACGGCCGGAAGGACCAGAGATTGATCGTGAGCAGGCAGAAGAATACATGACCGCCTTGCGGGCCCGCGCTGAGGAGCAGGGCGTCCAGCTTGGTCGCATGGGCGGCTTTGGTGGTCGTCGTGGCCGAGGAGGCCGTGGCTAACGCAGCCCTGGGGAGGAAGGCGGTCTATCCGCTACGATAAACCCATCGTGGCTACACACCCTGCGGAAGACACCTCCTCCCCTTTGGCCGCCCGTTCGGAACGGCTGGCTGAGCTGGCGAGTCTGATCGCGTCTCATAGCGGGTTCGCCGACGTTGTGGCGAGTCTCCGCGAGGGACACGGCGGAACAATCGGCGGAACCTGGGGTGCAGGCTGCGCCCTTGCTACGGCCGCGGTCGAGCGAGAACTCTTCGCTGCAGGCCTAGGAGCCGGACGACGGAAGAAGGCTTCGGCTGCGACGAAGGCTGCCAAAGGATCGCCGTCTTCCTCAGCAACTGCCCGCGGAGTGGTCGTTGCAGTTCTGCCTCACGCCGCCGACGTGGAGGCTTTTGCCGACGATCTTGCCGTCTTCACCGCTGCGGATGTGGCGGTGCTGCCTGCGGTTGAAACGATCGATGATGAGGAGCTCTCAGGAAATCCCGATGCCGCGGCACGCCTGTCCGTGGTGAAGCGGCTGACGCATGCTGATCCAGCTGAGCATCCGCAGATTATCGTGACGAGCATCCAGGCGTTGCTCTCGCCGCTCGATGACCCGCGTGAGATCTCGGCCAGCACACGCGTGCTGGAGGTGGGTGGCAGGCTTGATCCCTCAGAACTTGCTGACTGGCTCGTGGCTCGTGGCTGGCAAGGCTACGACGCAATTGAGATGCCGGGTTCGTTTGCCCGACGCGGCGGCATCATGGATCTGTTTGCTCCCGATTGGGATCGTCCCGTGCGGATGGAACTCTTCGGCGACGAAGTGGAGTCGCTGCGGACGTTCGACATCGTCAGTCAGCGGAGTGTCGATGACCTCGATCGCATTGAGGTCACTGCGCTTGCCCGGTCGCACGGTTCCACGCAGCTCACGGAGATTCTTCCGGAAGGTTCGGCGTTTGCCCTGATCGAGCCGATGGAACTCACCGAAGAGGCTCGTCGCTGTTTTGCCCGGCTGCATGAGAGCCTGGGCAATATCTCTGATCCCGAGGACGTGTTTGCGCGGATCTATCGTTGGCCTTCCGTCACGCTCTCCTGTGTGGCGACGGCGAGCCTGGAGGCGGCAGCTCAGCTTGCGATCGAGAGTGTCGAGCGGTTCACGGGCGTGCTCGATCGCGTGAAAGATGAACTGGAGAGCGTCGGTCGCGATCAGGAGGTGTGGATTGTCTGTCCGACCGAAGCCGAGACACACCGGCTTGGTGAACTCCTTGCCACGAGTCGCCCAGCACAGCAGGGACGGCTGCATTTTGCGGTAGGCCATCTCTCCGCAGGTTTTCGGCTTGTTGGTGAGAAGCTCGTGCTGATCAGCGCCGCGGAACTCTTCCGTCGCGAGGATGTGGTTCGACGGACACCCAAACATCGGCTCTCGCGGGCCATCGACACGTTTCTTGATCTCCAGGATGGCGACTATGTCGTGCATGTCTCGCATGGCATCGGCCGGTACCGCGGCCTGAAGCTTCTCGAGAAGCAGGATCGCACTGAAGAGTTTCTCGACGTGGAGTTTGCCGAAGGCACCCGGGTGTATGTGCCTGCAGCCTGCATCGATCTCGTCCAGAAGTACGTTGGTGGGACGAAACTTGCACCCAAGCTCGCCAAGATCGGTGGGCGTGCCTGGGAGAAGCAGAAGCAGGCCGTGCGTGAAGCGGTGGCTGATATGGCCGCAGACATGCTGCGACTGCAGGCCAGACGTGAGAGCCGTCCGGGCGTGGCCTTTCCCGAAGACTCGCAGTGGCAGCACGACTTTGAGGCGGCGTTTCCCTACGACGAGACGCCCGACCAGTTGACTGCAGTCAAGGCCATTCGCGAAGACATGCAGAAGCCCCAGCCGATGGACCGGCTGCTCTGTGGTGATGTGGGCTTCGGCAAGACCGAACTGGCCATGCGGTCAGCGTTTAAGGCCGTTGATGCAGGGCATCAGGTGGCTGTGCTTGTGCCGACCACGGTGCTCGCTGAGCAGCATCGGCGGAGCTTTGCGACACGGTTTGCGGAGTATCCCTTTGAGATCCGCTCACTTTCTCGTCTCGCGAGTACAGCCGAGACCCGCGAAACCCTCGAAGGGCTCGCTGCTGGCACGATCGACATCGTGATCGGGACGCATCGGCTGGCAGGGGCAGATGTGCACTTCGCTCGCCTAGGGCTCGTGGTAATCGACGAGGAGCAGCGATTTGGAGTCGAGGTGAAGGAACGGCTCAAGGCGGTGCGGGCGAGTGTCGACGTGCTGACAATGACGGCGACGCCCATCCCGCGGACGCTGCATATGGCGATGCTGGGGATCCGCGACATCTCGAGCCTAGCGACCCCGCCAGCCAATCGGCAGCCAGTGGAGACCCGCGTGGCTCGCTGGGATGAAGGCCTGATTCGGCATGCGATTGAGCGTGAGCTTGCGCGTGGTGGGCAGGTGTACTTCGTGCACAACCGCATCAAAGATATCCACCGCGTGAGAGAGAAACTCGCCCGGATCGTGCCAGACGCCAAGGTGGTGATCGCGCATGGCCGGCTCAACGAGCATGATCTCGAAGATGTGATGCTCTCGTTCGTGCGTGGGGATGCCGACATCCTGCTAGCGACCACGATTATTGAAAGTGGGCTCGATATTCCCAGGTCCAACACGATCTTCATTGATGAGGCCGACCACTACGGACTTGCCGATCTGCATCAGCTCCGTGGGCGTGTTGGCCGGAGTCATCATCGGGCCTACTGCTACATGCTGATCGACCAGGGCACACACCTGACGGAGACAGCGGCTCGTCGGCTGCGTGCCATCCAGGAGTTCTCCAGCATGGGGGCCGGCTTCTCGCTCTCTATGCGGGACCTCGAGATTCGGGGCGCGGGCAACCTGCTGGGCACACAACAAAGTGGCCACATCGCTGTGGTGGGCTATGACCTTTACTGCAAACTGCTCGAGCAGGCAGTCCGTGGCTTGAAGCATCTGCCTCCAGCGGAGCCACCGGCAGTGGCGATTGATCTACCAGGTCGGGCCTTCCTGCCACGCGACTACATTCCTGATATTCGCAGCAAGATCGACGTCTACCGGCGGCTCTCGCGGGCGGCGGAGGCTGGGCATGTGGATGATATTCAGGCCGAGCTGGCCGACCGGTTTGGCCCTCTGCCGGATGAGGCCAGGCGGCTCTGTGAGGCGGCACGCGTTCGCGTGGCGGCTGCATCCTGGGGAATCGACGCGATCAACCGCCACGACGGCCTGCTTGTCTTGAGCTTTCATGACATCTCGCGTCGCCGAGCGCTCAAAGAAGCGATGGATGGCCTGCTGCGGATTGTGGACGAACGGACCGCGGCCTACCCGCTGGTTCAGCAGCACGACGCTGACGATCTGGCGACCCCAGACGGACTGCTGGCCGTGCTGCGAGGGCTGCTGGAACGTTCGGGAGTGCGAGGTGCGGCGACTCCGGAGGGCCTGCAGGCGAGAAAGTCACGCCGTCGTCGCAGAAAACCGCGTGACAGCCGGGAAAAGAGCGGCGAAAGGCATTGAAACGCTGTTGCGACAGCCACTCCCCGGGTTCTATAGTCCGCCGCGAATCGTCTCCACAAGGAGCCCGCCGTGGCCCGACGCCGACACGTTTTGCTGGTCGACCTGTCCCTTGTCCGAGGGCTGCGGTGTGTCATGGCTTGCTGCCTGGTGACACTCGCGGTGAACCCTGCGGCTGCCCAGCGAATTGCCAATCAGTTTGACCAGCAGGCCGCAGACGCCACCCGTTCGCCCACGCCAGGGCTTGAACAGCAGCGGAGTGTCGATACATCGATCGCCCGGCCCTATATCCCGAAGGAAACCACCCGGCCAGCGGCCTGGCCCAGCTCGATGCAGTCGCACGGCAGTGTGGTTTCGAGCATTCGCACGAATCCCAATAGCCCACTGGTGCCGATTGACGGCCCCTCACCGGTCGGCTCTGAAACGATCCAGGCCCTCGCTGCGGTTCCGCTGGGCAGTCCCTCGGGCGATGCGACCGTTCAAAGTGGCTTCTCTGAGCAGGACGGCTCAAGCGAGCACAGCGGTGTCGTGCAGACGCAGTATGTGGAGCCGGCTACCGCGTTTTCTCCAACCGTTTCCCAGTTTGGAGCAGCCTCAGGTCAGCCTGAAGTGCTCGGTGCAGACGCTCGTCTTGAGCAGCCACGAATGGCCGATGGTTTTCCACAGGCAGGAGCAACGCCTGCGGGAGAGCCTCCCGCAGAACTCCCCGTGGATCCCTTGCTCAGCCAGGCACAGTCCCTTCAGACGGCGATGGTGGTGGCTCGTGTCGGGCCCGAAGTGGTGCTTGAGAGTGATCTGATCACGCCCGCGGTGGCGGCGTGGCTCGAGAAAGTCACCCCCGGCCTTCCGCCGGAACAGGTCCGCGAACTGAAGATGCAGGTCTATGAACATCTGCTCACGCAGTATGTCGAGTCGATGATCGTCTATGTCGATGCCTGCCGCACGATTCCGGCAGAGGCGCTGCCTGAGATCGAAGCGAAGGTCAATCAGGCCTTTGATGCCGAACAGCTGCCGAGGCTGATGCAGGAAGCTGGCGTGGCCAACTCCTTGGAGTACGAGCAGCTGTTGCGGTCACGCGGCCAGTCACTCGATCGACTGAAAAAGGCATTTTTTGAGCGAGCGATCGCCCAGCAGTGGCTTGCGCAGGCGCTGGAAGCAGGAGCGGGCGGGGAGATTCCTCACGCCGAGCTGATTGCCTACTACCAAGAACACCTTTCCGATTACGAGTATTCGGCAAAGGCCAAGTTTGAAGAGCTCTGCGTGCGGTTCGGAAGCAACCGGACGCGGGAAGAGGCCTGGGGAGTGCTTGCTGGCCTCGGAAATCGGGTGCTCACCGGTGAAACATTTGCCGAGGTCGCCAAACAGGGGTCTGAGGGGCCAACCGCCTCGCAGGGCGGTGCCTACGACTGGACCAGTGAGGGCAGCCTCCGCTCACAGGTGATCAATGAGGCGATTTTTAGCCTGCCTATTGGCAAACTGAGCACGATTCTCGAAGACGAGAGTGGCCTCCACATAGTCCGGGTGGTGGAACGCACCGACGCCGGCCGCACCTCATTTCTCGAGGCCCAGGTGGGGATTCGCGACGCCCTGCGTGCCGAGCGGCACGAGAAGGCGGTCGACGAGTATCTCTCCAAAGTTCGCGAGCGGACTCCGGTCTGGACGATCTTCGACGACGAAGAGGATCGACAGCAGGACGTCAGAATGGTTCGCGGCACTGCAGCAGGACGCTAACGCAGCGTCGTTGCCGACCATTCTCGCCCCCGATAAACTGCCGCAGTCGGTGGGGCGCCAGGCCGTGATCCTGCCGGAGATGTTCACTTCAGAGGCGATGCCCAATGCCCCCCCAGTCTTCCGCTCAGAGTTCCGCAGCCGCTGTTCCTTCCTCTCCGCCGGCTCCGCCCGCCACCAGCAGCGGCTCAGCCCAGTTCACCTACGACGGAACAACAGTCGATCTGCCTCTGCTGACTGGAACCGAGGGTGAGCGAGCGATCGATATCGCGAAACTCCGTGGAAAAACAGGTCTCGTCACGCTCGACGAGGGCTACGTCAACACCGGATCCACGACCAGTGCGATCACCTTTCTCGACGGCGAAAAGGGCATTCTTCGCTATCGCGGGTATCCGATTGAGGTGCTCGCCGAGAAGTGCGACTTCATCGAGGTCAGCTACCTGCTGATCTACGGAAAGTTGCCGACGGAAGACGAACTCAACGCCTTCCGTAAGTCGCTCTCGCACCACTCGATGATCCACGAGGACATGCGGAGCTTCTACAACGGCTTTCCTCGCGACGCCCATCCGATGGCGATCGTCGGCAGCGTCGTTGGAGCACTCTCGACCTTCTACCAAGATTCGCTTGATGTGCGAGATCCGCAGCAGGTTGAGGTGAGCGTCCATCGGCTGCTGGCCAAGCTGCCCACGATCGCTGCCTACAGCTACAAGAAGTCGATCGGGCAGCCGCTGATGTATCCGCGGAATGATCTCTCCTACTGCGAGAACTTCCTGCAGATGATGTTTGCGGTGCCTTGCGAGGAGTATCAGTGCGACCCCGACTTCGCCGACGCCCTCGACATGCTGCTGATCGTGCATGCCGATCATGAGCAGAACTGCTCGACCTCAACGGTGCGGATGGTCGGATCGAGCGATGCCAATCTGTTTGCCAGCATTTCGGCAGGCATCTCCGCGTTGTGGGGCCCGCTCCACGGTGGTGCCAATCAGGCCTGTGTGGAAATGCTTGAGGCGATCGTGGCCGATGGCGGCAACGTGAAGAAGTATGTCGACATGGCGAAGAACAAAGAATCGGGCTTCCGCCTGATGGGCTTTGGTCATCGTGTCTACAAGAACTACGATCCGCGGGCAAAGCTGATCAAGTCGACCTGCGATCGTCTGCTTGCCAAGCTTTCGATCCACGACCCCATCTTCGAGGTCGCTCAGAAGCTCGAGGAAGTGGCGTTGGCAGACGAATACTTCATCGAGCGGAAGCTCTATCCCAACGTCGACTTCTACTCGGGCGTGATCTACCGCGCCATGGGTATCCCCGTGCAGATGTTTCCAGTGCTGTTTGCAATGGGCCGGCTGCCCGGCTGGATCGCGCACTGGATTGAGATGCATCACTCGCCCACCAAGAAGATCTGTCGTCCTCGGCAGATCTACACCGGCGAAAACCAGCGTGAGTTTCCCGCCTTCGCTCAGCGGTAGCGTTGCCTAGCGCTTGCGGCGAAAGAAGTCGCTGAGAAGCCGACCGCATTCATCGGCAAGCACACCGCCGAGATGTTCAACCCGGTGGTTGAGCCGGCGGTCTTCGAACAGCGTGTAGAGCGAGTGGACGGCGCCGGCCTTCGGGTCTGCAGCACCCCAGACGACGGCAGGCACGCGTGCCTGCAGGATTCCGCCTGCACACATCGGACAGGGTTCGAGTGTGACGTAGAGAATGCAGCCCTCGAGCCGCCAGCTGCCAAGGCTCGATGCCGCCTGCGTCAGAGCGATCATTTCGGCATGGGCCGTGGGATCCTGGAGCTGCTCGCGCTGGTTGTGGCCAGAGGCAATAACACGGCCTCCCGCGACAACCACGGCTCCCACCGGCACCTCATCCTCGCTGGCGGCAATCTGGGCTTCTTCGATCGCCAGCCGCATCCAGCGGTCATGCTGGCTGTCGGCAAAGAGTTCGCCCGGGGGGGCACCGATGTTGAGCATGGACGGCGATCTCTCGAGGACGAAGCAGGGCGGCCCATTCTCAGGCCAGCCATGGGGTACAGTAGCATGTTGGAGAGGGGCCTCGGGCCCACCCCCCCATGTCGCATCCGCGGCGCCGCCGCCTAGTGAAGAGGACCGCATCCATGCAGCCGGAGCTTCTGTCGCAACTCTACCTGGCAGCCCTGCGATGGGCTCACATTCTCGCAGCCATGGTGGCTGTTGGAGGCCTGTTCTACGCCCGCTTCGGCCTTCTGCCGGCCATGCAGGTTCTCGATGAGGACAGCCGCGAGAAACTCCACGAGGGAGTTCGGAAGCGGTGGCTGCCCTGGGTGATCGGGGCGATCACGCTGCTGTTGGCGAGTGGCCTGGCCAACTTCCTGCTGTTTAACGATGCCGCCCAAGCCTGGGAGGATGGCACCTGGATGAAGCAGACCAAGTATCACGCCCTGTTCGGCGTGAAGTTTCTGCTCGCGCTTGGTGTGTTCTACTTCGCCAGCGGCCTGGTTGGTCGTGGTGAGGGCACTGCCTGGATTCGGGCCAACCGGGGGAAGTGGCTCTCGGTGACCCTGTTGATGGCGGTGGCCATCGTGATGCTCTCCGGCTGGATGCGTGGGCTGCATGTGGGGCCGAACCGTGTGGCGGAGGAAGAGGCCTCGGGCGTGCGGTTTAACGTCACGCAGGAGGGCATGGCTGCCGGCGAGGACGAGAGCAACTCAGCAGCGCCGGCGGAGGAAGCCGCAGGGGATGGAGCCGAGGAAAAGGCAGAGGACGCATCCGCTGAGGAGCCAGCCGCCGCGGAAGCGACTGACGAAGCTGCAGAGGCCGCAGCAGCCTCGTAGGCCAGCTGGTGCAGCGGTGTCGCCGCCGTGTGTGAGTGGGGTGAAGGGAACGACGTGTCGCGGGGAGTGAGACGGGATGGATAAGAAGCAGAAGAAGCGGATGGAGGTGCTGCAGCAGAAGATTCAAAAGGTGCAGCAGCTCCTCTCCGCAGCGAAGAAGCAGCCGGACGATCCTGCCGAGATTCCGCGACTCGAGGGAGAACTCGCTGCATACCACGAGGAACTGGCAAAGCTCAAGCAGAGCTAAGCGGCGCGACTCGCCCCGCAGGGGGACGGCAGAGCGGAGGCATTCGGCCGTCCGCTGTGGCCACTTTCCTGAGGGTATGATTGAGAACGCTGGGGCACCGTTTGGAAATCGTGGATCTATGGGCCTACTCGACTCACTGAAGAAAGCCTTCGCCGGGAATCCCCGCGTTGACCTCTCCACCCGCTTTGAGCGGCTCAAGGAAGCGGTCGCCGGAACGATGTCGAAGTTCTACAAAGCCCGAGACCTGACAACAGGGAAAGTGGTCGGCCTGAAACTTCTCGACTCGAAGAAGCTCGATCCGATCGAGGCCCGTTACAGGGGACTCGGAAAGCCGACGGAAGGCGAGATCGGCCTGCAGATCAACGGAGAGAACATCGTGAAGACGCTCGAGTGGGGCGTGGCTCGCGATGGCACCAAGTTTGTTGTGCAGGAGTACATCGAGGGGCCTGGACTGCAGACCATCGTGGGGCGGCGGACGGACCTCGACGCGGCCGCCCGGATCGATCTAGTTCGGCAGGCGGCGAAGGCCCTCGCGGCAGTGCATGCGGCGGGGTTTGTGCACCGCGATGTCTGCCCACGCAACTTTCTCCTCGAGCCGGGCGGCAGGCTGGTGCTGATTGACTTCGGCCTGACCGTGCCGGACAGGCCGGCCTTTATGCAGCCGGGCAATCGGGTGGGAACACCGAGCTACATGGCACCGGAGGTTGTGCGGCGGCGGCAGGCGGACCACCGGCTCGATGTGTTTTCCTTCGGTGTCTCGGCCTACGAGATCCTCACCTACGAGATGCCTTGGCCACGAGGCGGCAGCAAGCATGCGGCGATGCGGTCGACGGAACCGGCCGATATCCGCGAATACTGGCCGGAAATCCCGGAACCATTGGCCAAAATGGTGATGTCGTGCCTTTCGACTGATCCCGACGAGCGGCCGGCGTCGATGGAAAACGTCCTGGCGGTTCTCGAGGGACTCAAGGAAAAAGTCGCCTGAGCCCCTCCTGGGGGTTCGCGGCCCTTTTTTTTAGTCTCGACAGCCCTCCCGCGAGGGCACGAACGAGCGGGCCTTGAAGACGGTTTCGAGCCGCCTTAGGATACGAGGCTCACGAGATTTCGTACTGATTCTTCTTCCAGCAGGGTTTTTTGAGGTTTCGCCATGACGATGGACAAGAGTCTCCGCGTTCGTAAGGGTTCTTCGCGGGCCCGTGGCGTCCTCACCCGTGCAGAGCGGATCGCCAAACTCGAGGAGCTCGGCACCTGGCAGGACGGCCAGCGTCCTCTCGGCCTTCCGAAGGTCCGGGTCTACAAGGTGGTGCTCAAGAAGAAGAAGAAGGCGAAGGAAGAGCCCGAGGCAGAAGGCGGCAAGAAGAAGTGATCGCCTGCCGGGCAGATTCCCGGCCAGATGCAATCACCTGTGGGATGCCCACGCCGTTCAGTGCCGCTCCCGCGACTCCGCAGCCTGGAATGCCTTCCACGAGCTGCCTGATCCGTGCCACCCGCTCGCGATGCCCAAGGTGGTACTGCGGCATTGCTCCTTCCCAGCGTGCCACCCTGATCAGGCTTGGTGTGCCAGTGACGCCAAGCAGGTCGGCAACTTCGCCGATCGCTCGTTCACTCAACGTCTCGTCGTTCAGTGTGGCTGCCTGCGGATCGAGTGCTCCACCGAGAAACACTCGCATCAGCACGTGGCCTTCCGGAGCACGCCCGGGAAACTTCGAGCTCGAAAAGCTGATCGCCAGAATGCTGCGTCCCTCCTGACGCGGGATCACCAGGCCAGCCGCATTGAGTGGATGACGCACCGCCTCTCGCGGGAAACCGAGTGACACGATGGCGGAGCCGGCATAGGCAATCGACCCAAGTTCTGCGGAGAGTGCGGGGCAGACCTGCTGCAGCAGTGCGGCGGCGGGTGTGGCAGGGGTGCTCACGATCAGGGTGTCGGCCTCGAGCAGGCTCGCTCCCGGCTGAGCGAAGCCTGTGTCTGCAGAGCGTTCAGTGGGGGTAGGAGCCAGCTGCACGCGGTACGTGTCGACATGGTCGACACGGTCGACACGGGCCTGCAGGCAGCTCAGTCCCCGCTGTTGCAGGTGTTCGCACCAGCGACGGGGGAGTGTGTCGAGTCCGCTGGCAAGGGTCACAAACTGCCCGTAGCGAGCCCCGGCAGTGCCCTCGTTGCGATCAACAGACTTCAATCGCTTGAGTTCTCCGGTCCTCAGGCTTCCCGCCTGCTTCTCCATGGACAGAAAATCAGGCAGGGCGGCAGCCATGCTGAGTTTGGTGGGGTCAGCTGTCCAGATGCCTGATACGAGAGGCTGCACGAGCCGTTCATAGGCTTCTCGGCCAAGCCGGCGGATGGCGAACGATTCCAGGCTCTCATCATCGGCGGTGGAGGCAGGCACAAAACGCTCCAGACAGACCCGTAGTTTTGCCAGCGGCGAGAGGAGCGGAGAGCGGAGGATGCTCGCAAGCTGGCCGGGAGCCATCAGGCGGAAGCCAGCGGGGACGGGATAAAGCTCGCCTCGACCGAGCACAAGCGCACGCCGCGAGGTGGGCCGCAGCGGCAGAACGTCGGCTCCAAGACCCAGCCGTTCAACGAGTTCGACCGCTTCTGGTTTGGAGGTGAGAAAGCTGTCTGCCGACCGCTCAATCAGCCAGCCATCCTCCCGTATCGTCTCGATCACGCCGCCCGCACGGCCCACTGGGTCGATCAGGGTGGTCTGCCAGCCCTCGCTCACCATCACGTCGGCTGCCGCAAGGCCTGCCAGACCAGCTCCGACCACCACACAGCGTCCGGACGGAGATTGATCTGTTGACGACATGAAGACACCACCTCCTGGGGACACGAACCTCCCTATTTTACCTCATGCTGGCAGCTTCACTGGCTGCCTCGGTGAGGACGCTGCCTTCCTGGGAAGGCCTGCGAAGCCACGGAATCTGGTCTGGACCCGTCGGTTCACGAAACCTACCGTCCTCACTCAAGAGGTTTCCCGCGGACATGGTATGCCGGGGAATCGTGACACCGATCGTGGAGGGATCCTGACGTGGCCACTCGCTTCAAGCGCAATCTGTGCGGGGTGCACTGTAAGCCCACCGCGACCGCACTGGCATCCATGGGCATTCTAACGCTCGGTCTTGTACCGATCGTCGATCCAGGTGCAGCGGTCGCTGCTGAGACTACCCCCGTGGTGGTGGCTGCCGAAGAAGGCGCACCTCCGCGTGCTTTGATGCGACTGCCGCAATGGATTGAGTCGATCGGCACCGAGCAGGCCGCTGCTGTTGAACAGCCGCTGCAGCTCTCTCAGCAGCTTGCCGAGGTGACGGAGACCGCAGCCACGACACTGCCAGACTCGGCAACCTCCTCGACCGACCTTCCGCCTGCGGCCAGTGTGCCACCAGCTCGGCTGCCCGTTGCTCCTGGAAGCCGTCTGCTGCGAAGCCATCAGGGCAAGCCACAGTCGTTTGCCACGCTCACCAGCGGTTGGACAGAAATCGACAGTGACGAGGCTGCTGAGGGGCAGGTCATCCTGACATCTGCAGAGGAGCCGCTGACGGACGAGGCGGCCGCGAGTGAAGATGCTGTAACGGAAGACGTCACCGCGACGGCGGAGACGCTTGAGGAAGAAACACTCGTTCTGCCTGAGACGACGAGCGAGGTCACCACTGATGAGGATGCGGTCGTCGACACGCTCGATCCAGTGGCTGCTGAAACTGGTGCAGACGATGTAAGCGAGCTGCCACCGCAGCCGACTGACCGAGATGCCGCTCCGACACTCGCCATCGATCCGGCCAGTTTTCGTGGTGCTCTGCCGGGAACCACCACACGGGAAGAACTGTTGGAGTCGTGGGGGGAAGGTGAAGCCTTCGCTCGCGAGGATGGAAGCGAAGGTCTCTCGTGGGAGATGCCTCCCTTCGAACGCGTGGAGGTTGTCCTCGACGACGACATCATCAGTTCGATCTACATCCGGCTGGCTGAGCCCACCACGGTTGATGCTCTTGCAGGGCAGCTCGAGATCAACGACTTGAGAACCGTGTCCGTCCTCGATGCAGAAGGCGTTGCAGTTGGTGAGGTTTTCCCTGAGCGTGGCGTGATCTTCAGCCTGACGCCTGGAACCGACACGGCCACCGCTCTGATGCTCGAGCCGCTGGATCCTGAGGCCTTTGTGTTGCGGGCAGAGGGTGAACTCGACACCAGCATCGCCAACGCGATGACCGATCTTCAGTACGCTGTTGAGGTCGATCCTGAATATCAGCGAGCTCACCGTCTGCTGCTGGTTCTGCTCTGTGATCAGGGCCACTGGCTGAAGGCGGCTGAGGTCGCAGCAGCTACGGAGGCGCTCGCTCCGAGTGACTCATGGACACTGCTGAAGCATGCGTCGGTGCTTCTGGCACTGGGCCAGTTCGAGGAAGCGATCGCCAAGACGCAACAGGTGCTGGAGACTCCGCAGCTGCCGCCACTGGTGATGGCTCAGGCGGAGCGTCAGCTCGGCCGCATCGAGTTGGCTCTCCCGGCCCCGAACTACCAGCAGGCCCTCAATCACTTCACGGCCGCCATCAAGCATGCCGCGCCGCTGACTGAGAATCCTGCTACCCCGATCCGTCGTGCCGCCCTCGACATTCAGCTCGATAGCCACCTCGGCACCGCGCTGGCGATCGCCAGTGGCAACTGGCAGCAGAAAGACCGTGTTCTGCCGAAGTGGGTCGCTCGTGCCGAAGGCTTTGCTCGGCAGCTTGCCGAAGAAGAGCAGGGGAATCCCACCCTGGAACTCCGCTTGTGTCAGGGCGTCCTCGCCATCTCGGCAGCATCAACCGATGCAGACAGTCCGATGCCATGGATCAAGCGACTGCTGACGGTCCGTTCGGCGATTGGCAACGACGTGACTGACCCGTGGCGTGAAGCTCAGGTCGACTGGGAAGTGGGACAGGCGCTCAATGACGCCCTGACTGCTGCCCAGCTCCGTGGCGACACGACCGACATGCTCGACAATGCCACGCTGACAGCGGCATACCTTGAGCGTGGCAGTCATCACCGTGACATGACTGCTGATGAGCAGCGTGAGTTTGGCGATCTCCTCTTCAGGATCGGCATCCTCTACAGCCTGCAGAAGGGCGATCATGAAACCGCAGTGACCTGGTTTGACAAGGTGCTGCCGCTCTGGGAGCGGAACGACTCATTCGCCACCCGCGGCGAACTAGGCCGACTCGGTGAAGCCTACGTCAGCATGGCGATTTCCTACTGGCAGGTTGACCGCCGCTCCGAAGCGGTCGATCTGTCGAGCAGTGGTGTCGACATGATGGTCACAGCAGTGGATGAGGAGCAGCTCGAGGAGCAGGCTCTGGCGGTCGCTTACGGCAACCTCTCGACGATGTACGCCGAGGAAGGTGATGCGGAGCGATCCGAGATGTACGCCGAGATGGCCAGCCGCGCTGAAGCCACCGGCACTCGTCAGTAGGCCAGCGTTTGCAGGCTGAGTACAACAGACCGCGGGGCAGGTGACCTCTGTTGCCTGCCCCGCGTTTTTCTGTTTATTCGTGGCGAATAACAGGCGGCAGCCAGGTGCAGAGGTACCAGCACCGCGGTGAGGTCATCCCAGCCAGGGCGTCGAGTGAGAGGGTGATGCCAGACGCATCGAGTCGAGCGGAGGCTGTGCCTGCCGTGCCGAGCACCTCGTCAAGGAGCCCGACCGGTTTGAGGTACCTCACCGCCCGTACGTTCTCATCCGCCAGCCCGGTGAGTTCCACCGCACGGGCGACCGCGTCGTCAAGAAAGCCAATCCGGTCAATCAGTCCGACCTCTTTGGCCTGTTGAGCGGTGAAGATGCGGCCTGTCCCGATCTCCGCAAACTGTTCGTCGGTGATCTTGGGACGCCCCGTGCGGACAATCGAGGAGAAGCGTTCAAACATCTCGTCCACCAGGCTCTGTAAGACCTGACGCTCGCGGTCTTCAAGTTCAGGTGTGCGGGCTTTGGTGGGGCTGAGCATCTGCTTGAGTGGGCCGCTGGCGACCGTGGCGTCGGCGATGTCATACCGTTGGAGCAGCTGCGAGAAGTCATAGTTGGGAATCAGCACCCCCACCGATCCGGTCAGCGTTGCCGGCTCGGCAAACATCACATCCTCTTCACCTCCACTGGCCATCGCGATGTAGTAGCCGCCACTTGCCGCGATGCTACCCATGCTGACGACCACGGGAATTTCACGCTCAGCGGCGAGGGCTGAAATCCGGTGATGCAGTTCGTCAGAGCCACTGACGGTTCCGCCGGGTGAGTCGATTCGCAGCACGATCGCCCGCACGTTCTCGTCTTCTTCGATCCGATCGATCTGCCGACTGGCGAATCCGTCACCCCCCAGAATGGTCCCAGAGATGGTGACGATCGCCACCTTGGACTGGGCTGAGTTGGAGTAGGAATGAAAGGTTTCCACCACCTGGGAGCCGGTCTGGAAATAGGTGGCGTTTGCCCCGGTGCTGACCACGGCCACCAGGACGGCAATGCCAGTGATGATCCAGGCGAGCCGGCCACCCAAACGGCTACGAGGCTGCTCCAGAATCAACCGAGTTGGGGCCGGTTGCCCCTGCTGGTGCGGGATTTGGGGAGGGATGTGATCTGCCATAACTGCTCCTCGTGGCTGTGAAATGTTCGACCTCTCGTCACAGGTGGCCAAAACGCCGTCAGTGTAGCCAGCCGCTCAAAGCTGTGGGCTCATTCACAGTTTGTCGTGTTGCCAGGGGGTTCGGCCCATCGCTACGCTCCACCGGCTGTGACAGGCACAGCAAAGAAAACTGAGGAAGGAGTGTGCCGGTGATCGTTTCGGTGAGCACGGAGTGTTTTCCAGACCTGCCTTTGCATGAGGCAATCGAGCGACTGGCTGAGCTCGAGTTCACCGCCGTTGAGATCGATGTCCACGAAGGCGGGCATCTCGAACCGGCGAAAGTGCTGGCCGATGGGGAATGGGCCCTCGCCCAGTGTTCCGACCTGCAGCGACTGCGGCCGGTTGCGCTCTCGTTTTCCTCCCCCGAGACGCCGGACGTTTACGATCGGTTTGAAGCCTGCTCCAAACTGGCCAAAGCACTTGGGGTTGTGACTCTCGTTGTGGAGTCTTCGGAACTCGGCACGCCCTTTAATGGTGAGATCGAACGGCTCCGCAAGCTCGTGGCGATCGCATCGGATGCTGGGCAGATTGTTGGAGTGAAGACGCAGAACGACCGCATGACCCAAGATGCCGAAACCACGGCGTCGTTGTGTCGGAACGTCCCCGGCCTCGGCGTGACACTCGATCCGAGTTACTTCATCTACGGCCACGGCAAGAAGCCTGCCAGCTGGGATTCGATCCTGCAGTATGTCTGCCACGTTCATCTGCGAGACACCAAGCCGGATGCCTTTCAGGTCCGTATTGGGCAGGGCAACGTGGAGTATGGCAAGCTGATTGCGCAGCTGCAGCGGTTTAACTTCAACCGCGCCTTCTGCGCCCACATGCCACCTCTTGAGGATATCGACCAGACGGGCGAGCTTCGCAAGATGCGGCTGCTGTTGGAAAGCCTTGTCTAAGGGGATGCGTCGGCGTGCGGAAGTGAGCGTTCCTGACTGAGGAACGTTTTCCCCGTGGTGGCGAGGCAGGTTAGGTCGTCGGTGGCAAGGTGACGACCACTGCTGCGGGCGAGAGCGAGACGGCAGGCTGTTTCAGCGGCCGCGAGCCCTGCGGTGTCACCAGCGGCGGCAGTCACACGGTCGGCATGATGGGCGACGGCGAGGATCACCAGCTGCTCGCGGACGCGGGCGGCGAGGCTTCCCACGAGGAGCTGGTGCTCGGCGAGACCTCGTCCGTGGCGGCGGATCGCCCGTTCGATGTCTCTGGCGGTTTTTCGCATCTGCTGCCGCGCCGCGGCGGCGAAGCCACGAAAACGAGCATCGAGAATCGATCGGTCTTCGGCGGCCGAACCCCAGCGTGTGGCTCTGAGCCTGAGCGCTGGCAGAAGCATCGACAAGGGTGAACTGCTTCGCCGGGCGGCGAGTGGATGTCGCTTGACGAGCCCTTTGAACAGGGCAAGCTCCAGCAGACCGCTCTCACCCTCGTAGGTGTTGACGGCAAAGTGGTCGTGTAATGAATCGCCGAGTGGATGCCCACGCAGGAAGGCACGTCCACCGTGGATGCCATACGCGTCGGCGGCTGCCTCGCGCACCAAACCACTCGCAGTGACCTTCGCGACAATCGCTTCGAGTTCTCCACTGCCGCCGGCGTCGATGCTGTGGGCGGCCCAGCTGGCGACAGCTTCGCAGGTGAAGGCGGCGGCGGCGATACGAGCGACGCGGCCTTGGATCAGTTCTCGTGATGCGATCGGCTGTCCCCAGGTTTCTCGCTGACGGGCGTAGGCCACCGCTTCGCCGAGCATCAATGAGAGTGTGCCCACTGCCTGCGCCGCGAGCGTGACCCGTCCGCGGTTGAGCCCGTGCCAGACAATCTGCATCGCGTCAGGGGCTCTGCCAGGTTTTGCCGGCCCGGTGAGGATGTCCTCGGCAGAGACTTCATACCGATCAAATCGCATCAGCTTGTTGTGCGCATGCTTGAGCGGATGCAGTTGGCAACGCTCGAGTTGCACCTGATCGGTGTCTTGGGCTGGCAGACGCACGAGAATGATCACAGGGGCATTGCCATGGTCGGCATCTCGTGCCAGCAGCTTCACCAGCCGGCCGTGGGTGGCCCCGGTGATAAACATCTTCTCGCCAGTGAGCAGCAGGCGACCTTCATGACGTGTGAGTGTGGTGGCCACGCGGCCAAGGTCGCAGCCGGCGTCCGGCTCGGTGGCTGCAAAGACTGACAATGGCGTGCCGCGGGCGAGCGCGGGGAGATGCCGCTGCTGCTGCTGTTGTGTGCCAAAGTCGCGAAGTGCCCAGACGGCTCCGATCGTGGAGTGCACAGAGAGCATGCCGGCAGACGTCGGAGAGATGCTCCCCAGGTGTGAAACGACACGACAGAGCTGCTGCATTCCGGCAGCACTCCCACCATGTGGCTCAGGAACAGCCAAGCCAAACAGGCCAGTCTTTGCTAGAGCCTCCTCTGCCGTTGCGGCGAGTCTGCCAGCCTCGTCAAACAGGGAGCCGTCGTCCCGCATGCGGCGGGCCAGGGAGACCGCATCACTCTCGAGCGACGCCATGGCAGCTGGCAAGGGAGCGGCAGCGGCTTCAGCAGCGGCGGCAAAGCTCCCCGAGGCGGATCCCTGCCAGAGGCAGCTGGCTGCCGGTGTGGTGGAGCCGGCAACAGTGGCGGCTGAGCGGATGGGATGCAGGTTGTCGGGGCGTGGCTCTGCGTGAGGAGTCGCGGCTGTGGCCATTTCCTTCGCCAATCCTTTCGCGATTGTCTGGCGACGGAGTTTCATCGCGGCCGTCACCTCGCCAGAGTGTGGATCAAAACTGCGGTCGAGCAGGAGCATCTGGTTTACCTGCCATGCACGCGGAAGATGACGCTGCCGCCAGGCGATCCGCCGGGTGAGCCATGCGACAAGCCGTGGATGTCGCAGCGCCTGCCGACGGCTGATCACACGGAGCCGCATGCTCCGCACGGCATCACGAAACACTGCTGGCTCCGGCACGATCACCGCGACCGGTCGCCGAAGGCCATGTCCGAGCACACACACCTGGGCAATGGCGGGGTCTTCCGCGAGAAAGGCCTCGATGTCAGCAGGGGACAGCTTCTCTCCCCCTGCCAAGACGAGCGTGTCGCCAGCTCGACCAGAAAGACGCAGGTGGCCGTTGGCGTCGAGAGCACCGAGATCACCCGTGGTGAGCCAGCCGCCGGTGGTGATCGAATGCAGCGTGGTGTTGCCTGCTTCGATCGTGCCAAGTGCCAGACCCGGGCTGCGGACCTCAAGCACGTTCTCCCCGTTCACGCGAACGTCGACACCTGCCAGGGGAGGACCAACCGTGCCAGGCATCTGGTTTCGTGGACTCGCCAGACTGATGACCGGCCCTGCCTCTGCAAGACCGTAGCCCTGCACCAGCGGCACACCTGCAGACGCAAACGCGTCGATGGTCCTTTGCCGCAGCGGGGCACCGCCTGACACACACACACGCACGCGGCCACCAAGCCGTGCGGGAAGGTCGTCAATCTGGCCCGCCGCGAGAGCTTGCTCAAGACGTTCGTAAAACGCAGGCACACCGAGAATCACGGTGGGCGACACTTCCTGGGCCGCGTCGAGCAGTCGCGTGCGATCTTCCACGATCGCCAGGCACGCTCCACGGACTAGTGCTGTGCCAAGATCGCCGGTGCGAGCCAGCGAGTGGGTCATCGGCAGCCAGGCCAGGCGAACGTCTTCAGGCTCCTCCAGGAACACGCCGGCAGAGGCCACCGCATTGGCCGCGAGTGACCGCTGTGAGTGCACAACGCCGCGGCCACGGCCTGTCGTGCCTGACGAGAAGAGAATCACCGCTTCTTGATCGGGATCGCAGGCAGCGATGCGTTCCGCGAGGCTGGCTGCAAGCTGGTCGGGTGCGGGGCTGGTTGCTGTGGCGAGCAGTCCATTGGGGGTATGGCACCGCCAGTCGAGCTGTCGGCATGGCATCGCTGCCAACGCCTGGTGACCACGTCCACTGACAAGCACGGCCTCAACACGCAGCCATTCGCACCAATGCCGACGGGCCTCTGTAGTCATCTCCGCATGAAGGGGCACATGCACGATGCCTGCTAGGAGACAGGCGAGATCGACCAGCACCCAATCTGCTGTGTGTGGCCCGCTGTGAGCGAGTCGATCACCGCGGGAGAGCCCTTCTGCCTCGAGTCGGGCTGCCAGCTGCATCGCCGCGGCCGCCAGGCTGTGCCACGTCGAACATCCGGACAGCTCAGGGGAAGAGGCGTTGCCGATGCGTGACGCGGCAGGTGTTCTCAGGGCACCGCGATCGCCGTCATGTTGAACTCGTTGCGCGAGCAGGCCAACAAGGGTGTCTGCAGGCAGCAGTGCCGCAGTCGCTGCCGAGGCGTCGCGAGAGGATGCGTGTGGCTGCATGCCTCACCTCTGTGGGCCAGAGGTGACCTCCAGGAGGACGGCCATGCCCTGCCCGAGGCCCACACACATCGTGGCCAAGCCCAGGCCACCGCCCCGTTGCCGCAACGCCTGCACCAGCGTGGTGACCAGTCGAGCTCCACTGGCTCCCAACGGATGGCCGATCGCGAGGCTGCCACCATGGACGTTCACCCGGGCTGGATCGAGCCCGAGAGCCCGGATGTTCTGGATCGCCTGCGCCGCAAAGGCCTCGTTAAGCTCGATGAGATCAATCTCTGCGAGAGAGACGCCTGTACGAGACAAAAGCTTCTCGACCGCAGGCACTGGGCCTGTGCCCATCACCGCAGGAGGCACGCCAACGGCGACCGAACCGAGCACTCTGGCAAGTGGTTCAAGGCCCTGCGCTCGTGCGGTCTGCTCGTTCATCACCACCACTGCGGCGGCACCATCACTGATCGGTGAACTCGTGGCTGCCGTGATCGTCCCGATCTTCGGCAGGAACACCGGGTCAAGGGTTGCCATCGCTTCAAGAGATGTGTCTTCACGAGTGGACTGGTCGCGTGTGACCTCGAGCAGCCGTCCTTCCTCGTCGTGCCCAACAACAGCAACGATCTCCTCAGTGAATGCATCTGTGTTGGCCCTGGCGGCTGCCTTGCGATGGCTGTCGAGGGCGTACTGCTCCTGCTCTTCTCGAGAGATGCCATGCTCGGCAGCGAGGTGTTCGGCGGTGAGGCCCATCGAAAGGGATGCTCGGTTCGAGCGGGCAAAGACCTGTGGATGGATTTCGAGCTCTGACTCCATCGGCAGATGGTGCATGTGTTCCACGCCACCAGCGACCTGGATATCCGCTTCACCACAGCGGATCGCCTGGCACGCGCGGGCGATCGCCTCCAGGCTCGATGCACAGAGTCGGTTGACGGTGCTTGCGGCCACGCTGAACGGGAGCCCGGCGAGGATCGCAGCATTGCGGGCCACATTGCCACCAAGTTCACCGTGCTGCTTTGTGGCGCCGAGGAGAACATCGTCAATATCCGCCGGATCGACACGGCTGCGGCGGATCGCGTCCCTGATCGTGGCAGCAGCCAGTTCGTCACCCCGCACGTGGCGAAAGAAGCCGCGGGTGGGGTGCGCGCGGCCGATGCCGGTGCGACAGCAGGCAGCGATGACAGGCTGATTCGACATGGGGCGCGGGTTGGCTGGGGATGCGGGATGAGTGAACGAAAGAAAAACGGCCGCCGGCACGCGAACGGGGCGACTTAGGAATCCTTGTGAAAGTGCAGCGAGTCACGGGCCATCGATTCCAGGCGAGCTGTTGGCCGCATGCGAGGTCCGAGTGCCGCAAAGGGCTCCAGACGCCTGAGCACCTCTGCCGCACCGAGGCTGTCGGCCCATGCCAGCAGGCCACCACGAAACGCCGGGAAGCCGAGGCCGTAGATCACGCCAAGGTCGATGTCGGAAGGATCGCGGACGAGTTCTTCATCAAGAGCCCGGCTCGCTTCGAGCACCATCGGCAGCACGAGCCTGTTGGCAATCGCATCGAGGTCACGCAGCGGCTCTCCGCCAGGTGGCTCCTCTGCATAGTTCGACACGATCTTCTCTGCAGCGGGATCCGGCTCAAGGAGGCGTCCACCTGCGGCATATCGGTAGAAGCCGCCGCCGCTCTTGCAGCCGAGCCTGCCCGACTTCACCATCGCCGGTAGGACGGGAGCTGCCTCCAGTCGATCCCCATAGGCCTCATGCAGTACGAGCCCCGCGTAAAATGCGGTGTCGAGCCCGATCATGTCGTAGAGCTCGATGGGGCCCAGAGGCATCCCAAAGCGGCGGGCTGCTGCGTCGATCCGCCGCATGGAGACACCCTCCCGCAAAAGTTCGATCGACTCATGCAGATAGGGCATCAGGACCCGATTGACGAGAAAGCCTGGGCTGTCACGGACGACAATCGGAATCTTTCCGAGCCGTTTGCCATGGGCCACGGCGGTGCGGATCGTGCGGTCGCTCGACTGCGGTCCACGCACGATCTCGACGAGCTTCATCCGCTTCACAGGATTGAAGAAATGAAAACCACAGAAACGTGTCGGGTCTTGGAGTGGCTCGGCAAGTCTCGTGATGGGGTTCGTGGAAGTGTTGGTGCCGAGAATGGCATCGCGAGCGACAACACGCTCGAGCTGACACAGCACCTCACGCTTGGCGTCAAGACGTTCGATCACGCTCTCGATCACCAGCTCTGCAGAGGCAACCGCCTCCAGGGAAGTGCTTGATCGAAGCAGGCCAGCGAGGGAGACGGCGACGGCGGGGTCACTTCGGCGGAGCTGTCGATTCCAGGCGGCTTCCTCAAGGATGCCGGGGAGCTGGCGGACGAGGGCATCGCCTGAGGCGTCGATGACGGTGACGGGAATCTTGCTACGGAGATGTTTGGCAACAATGCCGCCGCCCATGATGCCTGCACCAATCACACCTGCATGGGAGACAGCAACAGGCTGCGGCGTGTCTTCCGTGGCTTGTTCCGCGGAGTGGTCGCCCTGCAGGCCGTCGTCGCGTTTGTTCCGCTCAGCGAGCTGAAACACATGCAGCAACGCGCGAGGCTGTGGGCCGACAGCAAGGCTGGTGAATGCGGCACTCTCCAGAGCTTCCGCCTCTGTGGCCGTGCAGCTGGCGCCAGCCAAGATCGTTTCCAGCAGTTTCAGCGGCGCAGGGATGTGGCCACCGGTACGACTGAGGATCAGGGCCGAGGCCGTCGCTTCGAGGAATGACCGTTCTTCATCGGCCAAGGCGATCGGCTCGGTCTGCTGCTGCCGCCGCCTCGCGATCAGGCCGGTCCTCTCGGCATTCTTAAGGAGGGTGGTCACAGCTGCCGAGGCATGTTCACGGGACACGCAGGCATCGACGAGGCCCATGCGGACGGCCCGCTCAGCCGACACACTCTCGCCAGATGCAGCAAACTCAACGGCTGGCCCTGGGCCGACCAGTCGTGGCAGTCGCACCGTGCCTCCCCAGCCTGGGATCAGGCCGAGTTTGACTTCTGGAGCCCCAAAGGTGGTCTGCGGGGCGTCAACCGCCACCCGCAGGTCGCAGGCCACCGCGAGTTCCAAGCCGCCGCCGAGACAGACGCCATCGATCAGAGCAACCGTCGGCCACGGATTCGCGGTCAGACGCCGAAACACGCGACGCCCAGCGGCCGTTGCCTCGGTGAGAGCCTCGGGTGCGGTGGCAGCGTCGCGGAGCAAGGTTTCCAGACGGGCGAGATCGGCACCGGCGAAAAAGCCGCAGTCGGCAGCCGCCGTCAGCACCACAGCGGAGGGGGGGCTGCCGCTGGCGGCCTGCTGCTCAAAACTGCTGAGTACGGCAGACAGTTCAGCCACCACCTCAGGCGTGAGCACATTCAGCCGATGGCCGGGAATGTGAAAACGGATCCACTCAACGGCGGCATCGTCACGGGTGCGTGTCAGGGTTTTGAATACGGACATCGATGGGCTGCGGGCTTGCCGGAGCGGAGAAAACCGCTAGTGTATCGGGCGTGGGGCGGCCTGCGGAGGCCGCTGTTTTTCGCACGTTCTCGCCAGTGGATGGGTTATGTTTGCGCTGTCCAAGGTTCGGGATGCTCGGGTCGCTACCGTGCTTTGGTTTGCGTTGGTCACGGTCGGAGTCGCTGGTCGACTCTGGCAGCCCGCCTGGAATGTGACACCGATGGCCGGCGTTGGGCTGGTCGCTGGCGCCACGTTTGCGAGCCCGCTGCTCGCAGCGACGGTGCCGCTGGCAGCTTTGGCGATCAGCAATCTTTTTCTGCCCGGCTACGGCAGTGTGACGCTTGGTGTGGTGGTCTACGCCGCGTCCGTGTGGCCAGTGCTGCTCGGTCCGCTGGTCCGAAAGGGCCGTCTGGCCGCGGTGTGTGGCGGAGCACTGGGGCATTCGTTGGTCTTTTTCCTGACGACCAACTTCGCCTGCTGGCTTCTCTTTGAAGGCTATCCGAAGACGGCAGAAGGCCTGGGAGCCTGCTACGTGGCGGCCCTTCCCTTCTATCGTTGGATGCCGGTGGGTGACCTCGCCTGGGCTGTCGGGTTGACCGCCTGTGCCGCCGCTGCGTTGAGGGCTGTGACCGGTGAGTCGGTCGTGGCGAGCAGCCAAGGAGGCACTGTTTCGGGCTGAGTAGATGACGCTATTGGGGAATCTGTTGCAATAAAAAGCCCCCAACGCAGTGCAAGACTCCTCGGTTCTTGACTGTCGGCCAGTGTCACTGAGAATAGACTGACGATCGCCGCGGGAATGGCGGAATTGGCAGACGCGCTAGGTTGAGGGCCTAGTGGTAGTAATACCGTGCAGGTTCAAGTCCTGTTTCCCGCACTTGTTTCTTGACTGATGGCTGCATCGGGCGGGCGGCCAGACCTCAACGCTCATCGCCCCTCTTCAGCTTGCTCGCAACGGGACTACTGGCGTGACGGCCGACCCTGAGAACACCACAGGTGGGGCGGCGTCGTCTGCCCCTGAAGCATCGCAACCCCCCACCGACGCACCCGGTGCTGCGGAAACTCCGGCAGCGGTAGAGGCTGCTGCGGGTGACGGTGGCCAGCCAAAACGACGCATCGCGATCGGGACTCAGCGGGAGGGCGTTGCCCAGCCGCGGGTGTCGTCGCGCCATGTGCTCGTGGGCAGCAAGCCAGCCGCTGCAGCACCATCAGCAGCAGCACCATCAGCAGCAGCGGATGGGGCAGCTGCCGAGGCTCCTGCTGACAGTGCTGCTCCAGGCAGTGCTGCTCCAGGCAGTGCTCCCACCGGCAGTGCTGCTGAGTCGCCGGCTTCTCAGGACGTCGGCACACCAGAGCCTGCGGCCGAGCAGGGGGGGGCTGCGGCTCCCGAGTCAGCTCCGCCGCTGGGCCCCCGTGGTGAGAGTGGCGGCCCGCGTCGTGGCAAGCGGTCTCGGGACCGCCGTCGCGGTGACACGGGTCCCTCACCTTTTGCAGTCCAGGTGCCATCGAAGCTGGTCGCTGTTCCGAGCCTCCGCCAGCCATTGGGTGATGACCTCGAGGATGAGCTTGAGGCCGCTCTCGGTGACCTCGAGGTGGATGCCCTTCTCGATTCAGCTGCCTCTGAGAAGGTCGATGCTCCGCTGGCTGCTGGTTCACGAGTGACTGGCAAGGTGGTGAGCCTTGCCGACGAGATCGCGTTTCTGGATCTGGGTGGCCGTCGCCAGGGGGCTCTCGGCCTGCTCGGGCTCGACCCCGAAGAGATGCCTGCGGTTGGAGACGAGATTGAGGTCTCGATCGGAACTCGAAACGAAGAAGATGGTCTCTACGACGTGGCCCTCGGGAGTCACGCCGTCGCGGTGGAAGACTGGTCCCAGCTCGAAGCCGGCATGATTGTCGAAGGGCGTGTGACCGGCACGAACAAGGGCGGACTGGAAGTCGACGTCGGTGGGCTGCGTGGCTTCATGCCGGCGGGTAGTGTGAGCACCTACCGCGTCGAAGACTTCGAAGAGTTTGTGGGCCAGACGCTCGAGTGTCTGGTGACCGAACTTGTCCCCAATGCGCGGCGGCTGGTTCTCTCGCGTCGTGCTGTCCTTGAGCGGCAGGCTGCCGAGGCTCGGCAGAAGCTGCTCGAGACACTCGAGATCGGGCAGACGCTCGAGGGCATTGTCCGCAACATTCGCGACTTTGGCGCGTTTGTCGATATCGGCCATGGTGTTGATGGCCTCGTGCATGTCAGCCAGCTTTCCTGGGATCGAGTCGAGAAGCCGGAAGACGTGCTGACGCTCGGTCAAAAGGTGAAGGTGGTCGTTCGCAGCATCGACGAGGAGACCGGCAAGATCTCGCTCTCTGCTCGAGATCTGATCGACAATCCCTGGACGAAGGCTGACGAGAAGTATCCGATCGGCTCGACCCAGCGGGGAACGGTCAGCCGCATCGCTCAGTTTGGCGCCTTCGTGAAACTTGAGCCTGGGGTGGAAGGCCTTGTGCACGTTTCCGAACTCGCACATCGCCATGTGCACCGCGTGGGTGACATCGTCAAGGAAGGCGAACAGGTTGAGTGCAAGGTGATTTCGGTCGACACTGAGGAGCAGCGGATGTCGCTCTCGCTCAAGGCGACGATCCCCGCGCCCGTTTCCGCTGCTGAGCAGGCCGCTGCCGAGGCTGAGCAGGAGGCGGAGAACGAGCCGCCACCACCGCCTTATCAGCCGAAGTCCAACAAGCCGCTCAAGGGCGGTCTTGGTGAAGGACCGACCGGCGAACGGTTTGGCCTCAAGTGGTGATCAGCTTTTTGCCCATCCAGGCCACAAGTGGTTCTGGAATGCGGATCGAGCCATCGGCTTGCTGATGATTTTCAAGCAGGGCGATCATGGCTCGGCCGATCGCTAGGGCAGTGCCGTTGAGGGTGTGCACAAGTGTGGTGCCCTTGGTGCCCGGCGTGCGGAAGCGGATGCCAAGGCGTCGAGACTGGTAGTCCGTGCAGTTCGAGGTGCTGGTGACCTCGCCCCATTCCCCTGCCTCTCCCCGTCCAGGCATCCAGGCTTCGAGGTCGTACTTGCGGTAGGCAGGACCGCCCAGGTCGCCGGAAGCGATATCGAGCACCCGGTAAGGAATTCCGAGGCCGTCAAAGAGCTCGCACTCGATCTCGAGCAGCTCCGCATGCATCGCCTCGCTCTCTTCAGGCTTGGTGAAGGCAAACATCTCCACCTTGGTGAACTGGTGCACCCGGTAGAGACCACGGGTTGCTCGGCCGTGGGCTCCGGCTTCGGTGCGGAAGCAGTGGCTGATGCCGCAAACCTTCAGTGGGAGGTCGCCGGCATCGAAGACATGGTCCTGCATGGCGCCGCCGAGGGTGATCTCGGAAGTAGCGACCAGTGAGAGGTCGCTCTCGGAGATCGAGTAGATCTGTGTCTCTGGCCCTCGCGGCATGAAGCCGGTGCCCTCGAGGATAGAGTCACGAGCGAGGTCTGGTGTCGTGGTCAGTGTGAAGCCGCGACGGGCCAGGATCTCGACGGCATACCGTTGGAGGGCCAGTTCGAGGAGCACCGCGTCGTTCTTCGAGAAGAGAAAGCCGTGGCCGGCAACTTTGGCACCTGCCTCAAAGTCAAAGAGATCGTGTTTCTCTCCGAGGGCCACATGGTCGAGTGGCTGAAAGTCAAAGCTCGGAAGTGGTGTGCTGCCGCGGCAAACCTCGAGCGATGCCTCTTCGCCGCCGGCAGGCGCCTCGGGATGCGTCAGGTTTGGGATTGCCCGCAGGATGGAATCTCCTTGGGCAACGACCTCGTTGATGCTGGTTTCCAACGCCGAGATCTGTTCTCGAAGCTGACGGCCTTCGGCTTTTCTGGCCTCTCGTTCTGCCTCGTCGGCTGCCTTGCCAATCGACCGGCTGACCTGTCCTGCCTGCTGGTTGAGACTGTCGATTTCCCCCTTGAGCCGCCGCCGTTCGGCGTCCAGCGAGGCAAACTGGCCGATTTCCTCAAGCAGGCTCTCCGGCATCCCGCGGCGGCGACAGTTTTCGATGACCTCGTCGGTGTGGTCGGCAACCCAGCGGCGGTCTAGCACGGTGACTCCTCGATAACAGGCTTCTTGGACGCCTTCGCAGTGCGAAGATGCGTCGCTTCAGGCGATATACTGTGAGTGTCCCCGGCAACAGCCAAGGTTCAGCCCTGCCGGCGGCCGGCGGGGCACGGAGTTCCGAGGACGGTCTGCAGAGTGTGCCAACCCATGAGCGACTCTTCCAGTGCGGCAGCGGTCGAAGAGGCCCCGGTGGAGGTGGCACCTGCTAAGCCTGCCACGAAACCGGACACCGAGCGCGATGCAAAACGCAAACGACAGCCTCGATATCACGTTGTTCTTTGGAACGACAACGATCATTCCTACGAATACGTGATCATCATGCTGCGGAAACTCTTTGCCCATCCCGTTGAGAAGGGCTATCAGCTTGCCCGTGAGGTTGATAAGCGTGGCAAGGCGATTGTGCTTACCACGACGCGGGAGCATGCGGAGCTGAAGCGGGACCAGATCCACGCCTTTGGGGCGGACCGCCTGATTGCACGCTGCAAGGGCTCCATGACGGCGAGTATCGAGCCGGAGCGGTAGGGGCTCCCCCTCGCTTCAAAAAAAAGGTGGCCCGACTCTTGCGAGCCGGGCCACCCCGTTTCCCAATCGTTTTGTTCAGCCCCGGTGGTGTTCCGAGGGAACCTGTTTGCCAGGTGGGTGCTAAGCGTTACTCAGCAGCCGCCTCGCCAGCCTCCTCATCCTTGGCTGCTTCGTCAGCAACCTCGGGGGCTTCCTCAACCACGTCGCCGCAGCAGCCCACCTCACGGTAGACAACGCGGGGCACGCAGCGGGTCACCGTGTAGGCGACCTTCTTGGGCACCATCCGGCAGACCTCGACGGTCTTGGTGTAGTGCACAGGCTTTGTCGTGCATACAGGGATCTGCTTGGTGCGGGTTTCCTTCACCATCTTGCAGACCTTGTAAGGCACTTCCTTCGAGCACTCTTCCTTGACCATGTTGCAGACCTTGTAGGTGCAGGTCTTGACCCGCTGCTCCGGCACCATGCGGCACACCTTGTACTCGCATGTGTCGACGTGGGTCTCCTTGACCATCTTGCAGACCTTGTACTCACAGGTCTTCACACGCTGCTCCGGGACCATCTTGCAGACCTGGTAGGTCCGCGTGCGGGTCTCGGGCACCATCTTGCAGACCTTGTAGGTGCAGGTCCGAACACGCTGCTCGGGCACCATCTTGCAGACCTTGTAGGTGCAGGTCTTCACACGCTGCTCCGGGACCATCTTGCAGACCTGGTAGGTCCGCGTGCGGGTCTCGGGCACCATCTTGCAGACCTTGTACTCACAGGTCCGGACACGCTGCTCAGGCACCATCTTGCAGACCTGATAGGTGCGGGTCCGAGTCTCGGGCACCATCTTGCAGACCTTGTATTCACAGGTCCGCACCCGCTGCTCGGGAACCATCTTGCAGACCTGATAGGTGCGGGTCCGGGTCTCGGGCACCATCTTGCAGACCTTGTATTCACAGGTCCGTACACGCTGCTCGGGCACCATCTTGCAGACCTGGTAGGTCCGTGTCCGCTGCTCGGGCACCATCTTGCAGACCTTGTAGGTGCAGGTCCGCACACGCTGCTCGGGCACCATCCGACAGACCTGGTAGGTCCGCGTCCGCTGCTCGGGCACCATCTTGCAGACCTTGTACTCACAGGTCTTCACCCGCTGCTCGGGCACCATCTTGCAGACCTGGTAGGTCCGCGTCCGCTGCTCGGGCACCATCTTGCAGACCTTGTAGGTGCAGGTCCGCACCCGCTGCTCCTTGACCATCTTGCAGACCTTGTACGGCCGCTTTTCGATGACGGTTTCCCGCTCGTAGCGAACGCACTTGATCTCCTTTTCGCAGACCTCAGGCACCCACACCTTCTTGCAGACGGTGCGAGACGGGCACTGCACCTGGACCTTCTTCACCTCGCCAGGCACGTAGCACCGGTCGCCGGTGCAGCCGTTGTTCACCCAGCAGCCCGGCTCGCGGACACACTTGGTGATCACCTTGCCAGGAATCTCACAGGTCTCGGTCTCCCAGCGACCACTGCAGACCTTGACGGTCTTCGTGTAGTGCACAGGCTTGCAGATGGTCTTGCAGACTTCACGCTCGCGGGTCTCGTAGACCGGCTTGCACACGGTGTAGGGGATTTCCTTGGTGCGTGTCTCATAGACGGGCTTGCAGACGGTGTAGCACTGCTCACGCGTCTCATAGACCGGCTTGCACACGGTGTAGGGGATTTCCTTGGTGCGTGTCTCATAGACGGGCTTGCAGACGGTGTAGCACTGCTCACGCGTCTCATAGACCGGCTTGCAGACCGTGTAGGGGATTTCCTTGGTGCGTGTCTCGTAGACGGGCTTGCAGACGGTGTAGCACTGCTCACGCGTCTCATAGACCGGCTTGCAGACCGTATAGGGGATCTCCTTGGTGCGTGTCTCGTAGACGGGCTTGCAGACGGTGTAGGTCTGCTCGCGTGTCTCGTAGACCGGCTTGCACACGGTGTAGGGGATCTCCTTGGTCCGCGTCTCATAGACGGGCTTGCAGACCGTGTAGGGGATTTCCTTGGTGCGTGTCTCGTAGACGGGCTTGCAGACGGTGTAGCA
>Ga0075479_10000053_pt1 | contig 35853 bp, 30 predicted proteins | sample DEB08_DNA_8_FD_76341 | JGI IMG/M metagenome (GOLD analysis project Ga0075479, IMG submission 76341) | Aqueous microbial communities from the Delaware River and Bay under freshwater to marine salinity gradient to study organic matter... | ecosystem: Environmental > Aquatic > Marine > Coastal ... | reverse complement strand
TGATTGGGTGGCTCCCGCATTTAAAACGATGGAAAAGTGATGCGATAACAACAATTCAATCGCGCATCTTGCCTGAGACTCAATATGGGTCTTGATTTGGGACTAGGGCGCGACATATAAGTCTGGAGTTTCTCAGCTAGGTCTTGCAATGAGTCCTATGAATTGACTTGACTAAGACGGCTGCGACTCTTTGTCTTTGTAGAGCTCCCGCAGCATCTGATAAGCCTCATTCAGTCGTCTCATTCCATCTGTAGAGCCACCTGCATCTGGATGGGCTTCAATCGCCTTTTTCTTGTAGGCATCTCGGATGGAGCGCAGTGTGAGGGATGCTCCAGCTTGCGTGGGCAGATCGAGCAAGCGCAAGGCTCCATGCAGGGTCATGGTGGATTCCAAGGTTTCAAAAGAAGTCACACGCCGACTCCGTTTGAAGCGGTTCACAAACCGACGAATCAAGGTTGGGATCCGATCTGCCACGCTTCCGGCGGCAAACGGATCTTCGAGAACGGCAGCAGCGACAATCACATGTTCAAATTTTGGAGACTGAACGGACCATTCAGCGCAGACATCCTGCATCGATTGGTTTATTTGGCTCCAGGTGAAGGTGCGTCCCTCGCTTCCATCCAATTGGGGCCAAATATCTCGAGCCATCCAGAGCATCACCGCCTCCAGCACCGTTGCTCCGGGTTTCGATCCATAGAGATTGGTCCAATGTTCAATGGCCTTATCGCTGCAAGCGGTGAGGTGATCAAAGCTGACCACGGGGACAAAGGGACTGTCACGTCGTTCTTCTGGCGCTTTTGGATGTTGCAGGCTGGTTCGGATGGCCTGCGTGCGGCTGCGCACAAATCCGGGTAAGTCGATGCCTCGACTTTTCGTGCTGTTGTCCTTGGGTTGACTCGTGTCGGCGGATAGCACCGCAGCGATGTCTTGCGTCTCAGGCTCTTGACGACGGCGAACCAAGACGATGGCCCGGTCTTCGTCGTACGAGGGTTCCGTTGCTCGCGAGCTTTGCTCGGATGTCACTGCATCCGTGGAGGTCGAGACCGATGACAGCTCTGAATCTTCGATGCCGCCGGTGTCGAGAAAACCATCAACAGGTGTTTCAAGATCGGGCTCGTCCGTCCAGATCTCTTCCAGCAATCGCGTTAAGCAATCGCCTCTGGACCTGATGCACCACTCCTTTTTCAGCTCGTCGAGGCGATCAACGAGATGATCAGGTAGTTCAAGTGTGATCCGACGCCCCATTCAGCTTGCCGCGATGATCTGAGTAAAAGAGATGAGCGAAGCCTATCGACCTTGTAGTCGGCGCAACCAATCTTGTTGCGCCTTAATGGCATCGCGATACCGTTGCTCCAGCGAGTCATTGACGCGCTGAGGCATGATCATCGCTGGCGGATATTGCTTGGTACCACTGGATGGTGCGGCAACAGCCGGAGGTGCAATCCTTGGGGCTGGTTTCGGATAGGTCCGTGGTGTGGCTCGTGGCTGCGGTGTTGCTTGCGGCCTTGGTTTGTTCTCGTTCGCTTGAAGAGGTTTCGGCTTTGCATTGATCGCTGGTGGCGGCGTTGGTGGAACCACCTTGCGTTTTTTGGCCGCTTCCTCAGCTTTTCTTGCCGCTTCCAGCATCTCTTCCCGGCGCCGAAGCAAGGCGAGCTGGGTCACGGGCACCACGCTGAGCAAGTGACCCGGTGTGGCATCCGCTGGATAAACAACACTCACCGTGACGGGATTCACAGCGTTGGCTTGAGTGTTGATTTGGCCGAGGGGCAGGCTCTGCCCTGATTTCATCCCAACATGAACTTCTCGATAGCCTTCGGCACTTTTAATTCCGATTGATCCCCGAAATGCTGTGAAAGGTTTTCGACCGGATGCCACTGGATGGCTTAAGACCAACTCATGAGCACCACCACCAGTGAGATTCATCTCAACATCAAATCGTACGCCATAGGTGCCAACATTGTTCAAGGCGGAGTCAATCATTCGTGTTGATAATTGATTCACCTGTATATCTCTCGTTCCAAAATGATGTTTGCGGGTGCTTGTTAGTGGAATATGCAATGCACCCTGTGAGAGATCATGATTAATCGAAGCCTTGTACTCATCGCCAATGGCAACGCCAGCAACTCTGGAAAAGACTTTGCCGGTACGGATTTCATTGAGACGATTTAAATAAATTCGCCCTGGAGCAAGTCTCTTGCTGTCTAGAACGGCAATCAGCTCCTGCTCTTGGTTGGTCTCCTCCGCTGCAACGACAGCCAGTTGGAAAGGTCCGTCGCTGCGGCCTCTCAACAGCCCGTTCATAATTCCTCTCGCAGGAAGAACTGAGCTCACAATCACTTTGCGACTTCGCGCTGGGATTGTTATTTCTCGAGGTAATTTGCGATCGAGTTCCCCTCTCAGCATTTGTACAGCTGTTGCGTCCCCTGGACCTGTGTTCCAAGGGCGTCGGCCAAGGGGCTTCACTCCCATCAAGCGATTGGGGTGATAAGGGGCCTCAAAGCTATTTTTAACGGAGCCTCTTTTGAACTTAAGAGTGACAGGATTGTTGCCTGGGTTGATGGCTATCGCTGCCACGGTTAGCAAGCCTCTGGCCCGGCGTCCTCCTAATTTGCTGCTGTCTTGGGGGTAATATTTATGATGCATATGGATGCCGAATTCACCATTAAATGTGAATTCGGCATTCCTCAAGGGCTGGTTGTTTTCGGCGGCGGTTGCAGTACCAGGCGTTGTGTTGACGAGGATTCCAGGCCCTTTGACAATTTCGGGTTGGTTGGAATGCAGGACGGGAACGTTATTAAAGGTGCCATTGAGAGAACGCGCCCTTTGCCCAGCCATTAAGGGCACATAGGCGTAGGCCTGCTCCATGACAGCGAAATCGTGTGTCGCAATTGCGACACTGATTAGGACCAGTTTTGATAATCGGTGCGACACGCGAGACTGGTTTTTGAGCAGTGAGGCTTGAGATTTCCGCAAGTTCCAAACCTAATCGTCTGGTTCAGGAGCGCCAAGTGTGTGATGGCAGTCCCGATTTCTGGAACAATTCGCCAGGATTATGGGAAAGCTTGTGTTTACTCATGCTGCCTCCCTTTTTCTGTCAGCCATCGTGTGAGTCCAGCCATTGGCGGAGTCATCACCAGCAACGCAAGTTGGAGATGCTCCGTTTCTGGCGTGATGGACTCGAGCGTCAACTGGCTGCCGTCACCGCAGCGATGACCACCCTTGAAGGTCAAATCCAGCGGGATCACAGCGAAGAGTCTTGATCGGCAAGCTCCTGTCGCAACTGGGCTAAGGCCCGTTTCAGCCTCCGTTGCATGGTCATGGCGCTGACACCCTGCTTTTTCCCGGCACCACGGAGGCTGGCACCTTCGATCACCACCTCAATCAGCGCCCTTTTCTCTGTAGGCGGCAACCCGTTGATGGCATCCCAGACACGTCGAGCCCTTTCCTGCATCAGCAGAGGCTGCCATTCAGGTTGGTTTGCTGCCACCCTGGTTTCGTCTAAGGGTTCCCAAGACTGACGGCGTCGATAAATCTGAACGTTGAGTTCGATCTCTGCGGTCATCCCCTGACTTTTGGCCGATTCTGAGGAATTGGTTTTGATGCTGCTCTGCGCTTGTTCTTGAAGGCGTCTGGGGAGTCTGATCAGCCCCACACTGTCTCTGAGGTAGTGAAGGATCGCTCCTTTGATGTGAGGCCTTGCATAGACCTCAAACGGCTTGTCTTGGCCTTGCTCATACCCTTCGGCGGCACGCAATAAGCCAAGCCTTCCCACTTGCTTGAGATCATCACGGTCCAGGCCCGACCGTTTGGCGTAGTGGCCAGCAATGGGATCGACCAGGTTCAGATGTCGCTCAATGCGTTCGTTTCGGATCGTTTGGCGTTTGTTCATGGCTGTTGTTGAAGGAGAGGGTCGGCAGCGGCCGGTGGTCCTTCTTCAGGCAGACATTTAGGAGGGGGACCCCACAACCGTGTTTCCACGGATTTCGAGCACCACCTCGCGCAATAAGGCCTCTGGACCCTGCATCCTTAGCCAATGCAGATCTGCGCCTGTTGTGGCCAAGAGATACCCAGCAAATCCAAGGGCATTCACGCTGAAACCTGCGGCTCCTTCTCGCCGACGCCTCACCATCGCCATCCATTGCGGGGTTAGTAACAGGTTGTAAAAGGACCTCGGGCGTTGATCTTGAGATGGATGACCAAGGCCTAATTGTTCAGAGAGTGATAAGTAGCTGGCGTAGAGGCCTTGAGCTTGTGCGGAGATGTCATTACTTTGGCTGATTCGCGAGACAACGGAGCAACCGTTCCATAACGGATCGCTAGCTGTTTCGGATTTTTCTTTTGATTCCAGGCGTTTTTGAAACCAGAGGTCTCTGGGACAACTTCTCTCGTCTTTGCTGCGGGGCAGAAGTTGAAGATGCCGATGGGGCTGACTTGCCCCTGCAATTGGTCCACTATTGAAAAACCACAGTCCGGAGGTGTCTTGGTCCACGTGAACCAACGCAGTCCAATCCGATAGATCTAGCCAACCATCCTGGGCGGCCCAGTCGGCCGTGATCAGCAGCATGTGTCCGCGTTGCACCGGATATTTGTTCAGGATCACGGCATGACCTGGATCCAAACGCGCCACCTCCAGGTCCCTATCCCAGGGTTTAAAAGGATTGGGTTTCGGCCCCTCTCTCTTTAAGTGTTTGGGTAAGCGGCTCTCGAGAGTTCTCAATTCAAAGTTGGATTCTGCACTCTCTTCAAGACGTTCTAATGAAGTACTGAGAGGAACCAGCGCACCCGACTTAAGAGCCTTTTCGCTTTTCTCGAGCGCTCGATTCCAATAGGTCTCAGTTCTCATTTGTTTTCAACCTCGCTAAGGATGCGCCCACGTAATAACGACCGAGGATTTCATTGAACTTGAGCCCTTTCATGGCCAGATCTTGAGCGCCATGTTGACTCATACTTGCTCCTAAATGGCTGTGTGCTTCAGCAGCGATTTCACTGGTCGATGCATACAACGATTCCACAAGTCCTCCCTGGAAACTGAGAACGAGGCCCTGGGTGGCTTTGGCGGCGGCGGCAGTGGACGCGCTTTGACTTTTTAGGCCTCCATAGGCTTGCCAACGCGTGGTGTCGCCAAGATTGAAATCGGAATCGGCAGGACGAACAAGATGCACGAGGGCGTAGGACCGAGCCGCCACAGCTTGTGCTTTTAACGCTTCAGGATTCCAATGACTCGGCATCTCTGCCCCAACCACAGAAGCAACGTAACGCTCCAAAGACAGCTGATTAATCACAAGCCAACCGCGACCTCTGTTGAGGAAATAGACGGTCTCTGGATAGGAGCTTTCATTGACAACAATGGCCCCATTTTGGCCTGATTGACAGGTCACCAAATTCGAACGACGCTCGCTGAGAAGGCGTTCAAGGGCTCTTTTTTGCACGATCTCACCGGTGCTGAATCTGCACTCGGCCTGCCCTGATAGGTCCACGCGACGGGGTGGTGATTGACTTAACAAAGCAACGCGCACAATCGGATTGCCTGGGGCTCCGAGGGGCTTAGCACCAGGCGTTGGCTGCACGACCGATTGGGGTCTCGGAGTCTTGTTCTCCGGCTCATCACTTGATAGCTGACTAGAGGAATGACGCGCTGGCTGATCGGTTCCGGAGCTTTCCAGCAGCGTTTCGAGGGTGTGTTTTTGGCTTCGCTGTTGTTCCAGCTGACCAATGGCCTGGACACTCCAGGTGATCGCGCCGATCAGCCCCGCGGTGGCGGTCATCCCCAGCAACAGTGGTGTGAGCTGTCTCACTGTCCCTCGGACAACGCTTTTGATCATGCCTGAAATCAACAGAGTTGCTTGGATTGGCCGTGCATTGATCGTGGGCCGTGGTGGTCTTGGTAAGGCATTGGCGCAGGAACTGCAACGTCGTCAGCCCGCTTTGGAGGTCCTGCTGTGCGGTCGCAGCGTGGTTTCAGAGCTCGACGATGGCGGAGAGTGGCTGGTGGACCTGGAGTCCCCTCAGAGCCTTGAGGCGTTGTCTCAGAGGCTCCTAGACGATCCACAGCCGCTGCGTTTGGTGTTGAACGCCACAGGGCGACTGCATGGAGGTTCGCTGACCCCTGAGAAGCGTCTGCAGCAGGTGAGTGCCGGTCAATTGATGGAATCCTTTGCGATCAATGCCGCGGGGCCCCTGCTCTTGGCGAAAGCGATTGAGCCTGCCCTGAAGCGTGACCAGCCGTTTCACTTTGCGAGCCTCAGCGCCAGGGTCGGGAGCATCGGTGACAACAGAAGTGGTGGTTGGTATGCCTACCGCGGAGCCAAAGCCGCCCAGAACATGTTTTTGCGCTCGTTGAGTGTGGAGTGGGCGCGGCGCTTTCCACTCGCCACGGTGACGATGCTGCATCCAGGCACCACCGATACAGCCCTGTCCAAGCCATTCCAAAATTTTGTCCCGCCGGATCGTCTGTTCAGCCCCCAGAAAGCGGGCGCCATGTTGCTCGATGTTTTGCTCCAGCAGACAGCAGAAGACAGCGGCCGCTTTCTGGCTTGGGATGGTCAGGACATTCCTTGGTGAGCGTGTGTTTTGAGGACGTCCAACGGGATTACCTTGAGCGCTGTGTGTTCCGTCGCTTCGAGGCGTACGGGTGGCGCCATCCCGTCGTCGTAGGCCTGTTTCCAGCGTGGGGCGCAGACACACCAGTGATCGCCTGGTTTGAGGCCAGGGAAGCCGAAGTCGGGCATGGGAGTGCTCAGGTCATTGCCCTGGGCCTTGCTGTAATTCAGAAATCGTTCTGACATCACACAGCAGACGCTGTGTTGCCCCATGTCGCTTGGATCGGTGCGGCAGTGTCCATCTCGAAACCAACCCGTCATCGGCTCACAACTACAGCCTTCAAGCGCACCGCCTAAAACGTTCAGATCACCCTGCCCAACTGGCTTTTGCTCTTGTTGTTGTGACGGCATTTGCTTGCATTGGCTGCCAGGAGTCTGCCGAACGACTGGCACATTCCGAGACGAGATGGTTGACGGATCACGGGGGTTAGGCGTTAAAGGTCGTTCAGTTATGCCTCCTCGATGGATTGGGAGTTCACTGAAGACGCGGCGTTCATCGCCCTCTGCGATGCGTTCCGCGAAAGTGGCGAGTCGTCGGCTATTGAGTTCCTTGCCAATGGTGAGGGAGCTTTCCACTTTCAGGATCTTGCGCAGAACGCTGCGGGAGAAGGATTTGATTTGAGCGAGTCCAGTGCGCTTGATGACTTTCAGCAGGAAGTGATCGACACGATGGAAAAGCTCTGCCAGGAGTGATCCTGCAGAGCTCACTCTGAATGGGCTATCAGCTGAAGTAAAAGCTGATTTCCTTGTCCTTCAGGCCGTCCCAGCCAGCCTCGATCAGCCGTTGGTTCAGTGTGTGTTGATCGAAATGCTTGGCTCCGGTCTTGACAATCCGATTGCGCATTGATTTTTTGACGCCACTGCGTGCCCGCTTGCTTTCCAGGTCCATGACCTCGTTGTAGAGCTTCACCATCGGATCTGGAATCGGTGTTCCATCCAGGTCGAGGCCAGCCGCGATTGCTTCATCGACCCCACCAGGTCCTGCTATTGCCATTGGAATTGTTCTGCAGCGGCTCAGGTTGGCATGTCAGGCGCTGAAGTAACGGGCTTGGCTGTGGAGCGCCACCAAAGCGGTCGTGCTCTGCTCCGGCTCTAACTGGTCGCTGTCATCCATGGAGAGGCCGATGCGATCTGCACTCAGCCAATCGAGCTGCGGCCTTGAATCGGCAACATTCGGGCAGGCGGGATAGCCAAAGGAATAGCGGCTTCCGCGGTAGCGCTGGGCCAGTACATCGCGCAGGGCCGACGGTTCATCGGCACTGAAGCCAAGTTCACGGCGGATCCGGGCGTGGGTCCACTCCGCCAGAGCTTCGGCCATCTGCACGCCCAGACCGTGGAAATACAGATAATCGCTGTAGCGATCAGCCTGGAACAGCTCTCTTGCAAAGGCACTGGCCTTCTCGCCCATGGTGACGGCCTGCATGGGCAAGACATCGGTTGGCCCACCCTCGGGGGAGAGATCCCGATAGAAATCAGCAATGCAATATTTTTTGCCTGAGCGCTGTCTGGGGACTTCGAAGCGACCAAGTTCAGAACTTGTATTGGCAGGATCGAAAACGACGACAGCATTGCCATCCCTGCCGCAGGGGAAATAGCCATAGGCCACTCGCGGTGTGAGCAACTGCTCAGATCGGGAGCGCTGCAACCATTCCTGCAGGACGGGCTCGGCCTTGTCCTTGAGCTGTTGTTCGTACTCTTCGCGGCTTTGCTCTTTGCTTTTGCGGATCTGCCATTGGCCAGCGAAGAGTGCATTGCGATCGAGATAACTGAAGACCTCCTCCAGATTGATCTCCTCCTCTGAAAGCACGTTGGTCCCCCAGAACGGTGGTTCCAGAGCAGGCTCCTCAGGGACGGCCTCCGAGCGCTCGCGGCTGACGGGAGCCTTGGGCTTGGCCTCTTCCTCCTTGGCACTCGAATCAACCCCCTCGGTCTCCTGACTGTTGGCATCCCCGTTGAGCCCCAGACCTTCGGGAATGGCGCCCATGAAGCCCTTGTTGTTATCCCATTCACCACCTTTTTTGGCCTCCACCAGAGCGTCCATGAATCTCAGGTCAGCGAAGGCGTCACGCCCATAAATCACCTGGCCGTCATAGACCTCTCGGCAATCCTTCTGAACAAATCGAGGTGTGAGTGCTGCGCCGCCGAGAATCACTGGAACGGAAATACCAGCCTCATTGAAGGCCTGCAAGTTGTCTTTCATGAAAGCGGTTGATTTCACTAAAAGACCACTCATTGCGATGCAATCTGCTTCATGGGTTTGTTGAGCTTCGATGATTGCATCGACCGATTGTTTGATGCCTAGATTGACTACTTCATAGCCATTGTTGGTGAGAATAATGTCAACAAGATTCTTGCCAATGTCATGAACATCACCCTTGACTGTTGCGATCAGGAATTTGGCCTTGGCTGAACTTTTCCCCTCGGTTTTTTCCATATGCGGTTCGAGATAAGCCACCGCACTTTTCATGGTTTCGGCGCTCTGCAGCACAAAAGGCAGCTGCATCTGACCTGAACCGAAGAGTTCACCCACCACCTTCATGCCATCGAGCAAGAATGTGTTCACGATTTCAAGAGGTTTGTACTGCCCCAGACCCTCATCAAGGGCTGGTTCTAGGCCGATGCGCTCGCCATCGATGATGTGCTGCTTCAGTCGCTCCTCAACGGGAAGGTCAGCCAACGACGGACCTGAGGCTCGGGCCTCCTTCGTGCTGACGCCTTCGAACAGCGTGGTGAGTTCAGTGAGCGGGTCGTAGGTGCAGACATCGCCCTCAAATCGGCGCTTGTCATTAATCAGATCACGGCAGACCTGCTGATGTTCCTCGCTGATCTTCATCAGCGGCAGGATCTTGGCGGGGCTGACGATCGCCGCATCCATTCCCGCCTCACAGCAGTCATGCAAGAAGACGGAATTGAGGGTGATCCGTGCCGCTGGCGACAGTCCGAAGCTGATGTTGCTGACGCCAAGCAACACATGGACACCGGGCAATTCCGTGATGATGCGCCTGATGGCTTCGACTGTTGCACAGCCGTTGCGGCGGTCCTCCTCGATGCCCGTTGAGATCGGCAGCGCCAGTGGGTCGTAGAAGATCTCGTGGGCTGGGATCCCGAATTCGACCGCATCCCTGTAAGCGCGCTGGGCGATGGCGAATTTGCGCTCGGCCGTCCTGGCCATGCCGTCTTCATCGATGGTGCCGATCACCACCCCAGCGCCATAGGTGCGCGCCAGATCCAGCACCTTGAAGAAGCGTTCATCGCCGTCTTCGTAATTGGTGGAGTTGAGCAGGCATTTGCCCCCGGCCACCTTGAGACCCGCTTCCATCTTCTGCCACTCGGTGGAATCAAGCATCAAGGGCAGGTTGACGTTGGTGACCAATCGGCTCACCAGGTCATGCATATCCTTTTCGCCATCGCGACCGACGTAGTCGACGTTCACATCGAGTACGTGGGCGTTTTCCTTCACCTGGCCACGGGCGACCGCTACGAGGCCATCCCAATCTTCGGAATTAAGGAGCTCCCTGACTTTTTTGGAACCACTGGCATTGAGCCGTTCACCAATGATCAGGAATGAGTTGTCCTGGTGATAGGGCGTTGTTCCGTAGATCGAGGCAACGGAAGCTTCAGCCCCAAGCAGCGGGCGTTCCTTTCTGAGGACTGGGGTTCGTACCGGCCGGTCAGCGGGACGCATCTCCTGCGACAGTTCTGAGAGAGCGGCGATGTGAGCGGGTGTGGTGCCGCAGCAGCCACCGATCACCTGAACGCCTAGATCTTCGATGAAGTGGTGCATCGCCATCTTCATCTCAACCGGAGTTAAGCGGTAGTGAGCCACACCACCGATGTTCTCCGGCAGTCCGGCGTTGGGAATGCAGCTCACCACGAAGGGAGCGTGGGCACTCAGATATTTGACGTGCTCCTTCATCTGCTCCGGACCGGTGGCGCAGTTGAGACCGAGAACATCAATGGGGAAGGGCTCAAGGATCGACACCACCGCTGCGATATCGGAGCCGACAAGCATCGTTCCGGTGGTTTCCATCGTGACGCTGACCATCAATGGTCGTCGTTCACCGGCCACCTCAAATGCCTGTTCAATTCCAGCCAGAGCCGCCTTGATCTGCAGCGGGTCCTGACAGGTTTCAATGATGAAGAGATCCACATCCCCTGCCAGCAAGCCTCTGGCCTGCTCGGCAAAGGAATCGCGCATCTCATCGAATCCCACATGGCCGAGGGTCGGCAGCTTCGTCGTGGGGCCCATCGATCCCGCCACAAATCGGGGTTTCTCAAGGGTGCTGTAGCGATCGGCCATCTCCCTGGCCAACCGTGCAGCCTGAACATTGAGCTCGTAGGTTTGATCCTGAAGGTCGTATTCCGCCAGTACCAGGGAGGTGGCTCCGAACGTGTCGGTTTCGATCACATCGCAGCCCGCCTCAAGGAACTGGCGATGGACCTCCTGCACGGCATCGGGCCGTGTGACTACAAGATTCTCGTTACAACCCTCTAGATCAACGCCACCAAAATCATCTGGACCAAGATCCATCTGTTGAAGCGAGGTGCCCGTGGCTCCGTCAAACACCAACACGGGCCTGGACGGGTCATGCAGACGTTTTAAAAAGCGAGAGGCGTTGAGGGTGGGGGTCTCAGTAACGGCCTGCATCGCTTAATCGCTTCTCTCACCCCATTCTATGAACTGCTCTTGATCCCAAGAGCCATCCTTAGCCTTCGAGCTCGATCCTGGTCACCCAGTGGCTGAACTCCGGATCCTTTCCTTCCGTAATCGCAACCAGACGTTTTCTTAAGGCATCCATCACCGGTCGGTTGGTCGGCAAGACGGTGGATTCGAGTTGACGAATCGGCGTGATTTTCGCGGCCGTTCCCGTGAGGAACACTTCATCAGCGATGCAAAGTTCAGTTTTATCCACGGGGCGTTCGATCACCTGCAATCCCATGTGCTTGGCCAGCTCAATCACGCTGGAGCGGGTGATTCCCTCAAGAATGTCTTGATCAACGCCAGGGGTGATCAGGACGCCATCGCGCACTAAAAACAGATTCATCCCACTGGCTTCGCTCACCTTTCCCCGCGTGTTCATGAGCAGGGCTTCATCAAAGCCGCTGGTGACGGCTTCCGTTTTGGCAAGCGAACTCGTGATGTAAGCACCACTGATTTTTCCGCGTAGGGGAAGGGAGCGATCCTCCTGCCGGGTCCAACTACTGATTCGGCAACTCACGCCATCGGGAGAGAGGTAATCGCCAAGCTCTAAGCCGTAAATCAGAAAATCAGTCTCGATGTTGTGCAGCCGTGGTGCGATGCCTAAATCACTGGTGTAAACAAACGGTCTGAGGTAGATCGGCGTCGTGGGTTTGTTCGCCCTGAGTACGGCGATCAGAGCCTCCATCACCGTTTCTTCCGTCAGATCAGCGAGCAAGAGCTTGGCGCTTTGTGAGAGGCGGCGCGCATGGCGATCGGGTCGAAACAACAGCATGCCGCCAGGTTTTTCCGGATCCGGTATGGCGCGCATGCCTCCGAACGCACCGGTGCCGTAGTGCAGGGCATGGGTTGCGATCGACACTTTGGCCTGGTCAAACGGGATGCAGCGGCCTTCAAACCAGGCGTAGGGAAGGAACTGATGCATCGCACATTGATCGATGCTCAAATTTTCTCACTCACCTCGCGCGGTTGGTGGGATGTGATCAGACCAGAATGGAGACATGCATCGACTGAGCAGTCTTCCGGGCGCCGAAAGCAACGAGGTTTTCACCGTTGTTGAGCAACCGCCCGCCCCGATTCTTTTCCTGACGAGCGCAGCGACCGATATCAGCACCCTTTCAGCCTGCCTTCGGCAGCCAGAGCTGCAGCATTGGAAGGAGCAGTTGCGAGCTTTACCCCTCGATTGTCTTCGGCATCCCGCTCAAATTGATCACTATCTGGCCACGACGGCGAGCTTGGCTCGGGTGCTGGTGGTGCGCCTGCTGGGTGGGCGAGGTCACTGGAGTTATGGGCTTGAACAGTGCCGGCGTTGGCAGGCGTCTGCGCAACATCGAACCTTGCTTGTTTTGGCGGGGACCGCCGATCAAGACGACGAACTCCATCCGATTGGATCGGTGTCTTCGACGCTGTCTCAACAATTAGCTCTGTTGTTGCGCGAAGGGGGGATGCCCAACATGACCAAGGTTTTGAAGGCGATTCATCCCTTCATCACCAGCAGCAACGAACCAGATCCCCTTCACGACGCCAAGGATCTTGAGCCGGAACGGATGGCGGACCCAGCCCCGTTTGACTGGCGTGAGGAACCAGGGGCAAGGGTTGGTGTTTTGCTGTATCGGGCCCATGCCCGCGCGGCTGACACGGATTGGTGTCATCAACTGTTGAAGGCGCTGAGAAGCCGTGGCCTCGCACCGCGTGCGCTCTGGGTGAGCAGCTTGAGAGATCCCGTGGTTCAGCAGGGGGTGCAGCGAGCGTTTCAAGCGCAGGATGTTCAGCTCGTGGTCAGCACCACAGCGTTTGCATCGGTCCAGTTCCAGGAGGCAGGGCTGGGCACTCCCCTTTGGGATGGTCTTGATCTGCCGGTCTTGCAGCTGCTGTCCTCGGGACGAGCCAAGCAAGCCTGGGACGCCACCACCCAGGGGCTCGATCCCATCGATCTCTCCCTTCAAGTCGTGCTTCCTGAGTTGGATGGACGCATCACCACAAGAATCGGAGCCTTCCGTGAAGTCCTGGATGCGGAATCCAGTTTGTCGACGGCGGTCAAAGGTTTGGTTCCCGACGCTGCTGGGCTGAATTGGCTGGCCGACCATGCCCGTTGTTGGGTGGATCTTCGTCAGACGGAGGCAGCAGAGAAGCGGGTGGCACTGGTGCTCGCGAATTACCCCGTTCGCAATGGCCGTTTGGCCAATGGGGTTGGTCTGGATACACCCGCCAGCACCATGAACCTCTTGAACTGGCTCGCTGAAGCCGGAGTTGCGCTTGGGAGTGAGTCGCTGCCTGATGAATCGCAAGCGCTGATGGCCCAATTGTTGTCGGGACGTAGCAATGATCCGGAGAGTTTTCACCTTCCGCCTCTTGGCTATCTCCCCCTCAACCACTATTTGCGCTGGTGGCGACGGCTCACACCCCAAGCCCGATCCCTGATTGAGGGTCGCTGGGGTTCGCCGGAACAGGCCGTGGATCTTGAGGAGAAGGGGTTTGCGGTGCATGGCGTGCTGTTTGGGCATGTGGCCGTGTTGATTCAGCCCAGCCGTGGCTATGAACCCGATCAAATCAGCGATCTCCACTCCCCTGATCTCCCTCCACCGCATCGATATTTGGCCCAATATCTGTGGCTTCAGGAGGTGCATGGCACCCAGCTGATGGTCCATGTGGGCAAACATGGCAGCGCGGAATGGCTACCGGGTAAGTCGGTTGGACTGAGTGAAGCCTGTGGGCCAGGCCTGGCGCTCGCTCCGATTCCGCATGTTTATCCGTTCATCGTGAATGATCCAGGCGAGGGATCCCAAGCCAAGCGTCGGGGCCATGCCGTGATTCTTGATCACCTCACCCCACCCTTGGGTCGGGCTGGGCTGCACGGATCTTTGCTGTCTCTCGAAGCCTTATTGGATGAGTACGTGGAGGCGCGTCAGGTTGCTGCTGAGCGTTGTGATGTGCTCGAGCAGCAAATCAAGCAGCTGCTACAAAGCCTGGATTGGCCTTCCTTCTCCAACCCAGCGAACGATCTACCCAGCGCAGCTGATCCAGACAACGACTCCTGGGCCCGCTGTCTTGATCAGGTGGAGACCTATCTCTGTGAGTTGAAGGAGGCGCAAATCAGAACGGGCCTGCATCGTTTTGGCAGCCAGCCTGAACCCTCGATTCAACGGGAGCTCCTGCTGGCGATTGCGCGATCGCCGTCTGGTGGCTGCCAAGGCATCACCCAGGCGATGGCCAAGGTGGTTGGACTGGAATGCGACCCCTGGTCGGATGAAGACGGTGCGCCTCTAAGCGACCACGACTGCAGAACCCTTGAGACGTTGGGCTGTGATCAGCCCAGACGGGTCTCGGCCGCTGTGAGTTGGCTCGATGCTCAAGCGCTCCGCTTGTTGGAGCAGATCACAGATGCGCCCTCAGAGCCATTGAGCCCTTTGCTGCAGCAGTGGCTTTACGACAACAAGGAGCCTGCATTGCTGCGCTTGCGCGACGAGCTGTTACCGCGTTTGTTGGCCTGTGCTTCCAGTGAAAAGAAGGCCTTCCTTGCTGCTTTAGACGGGCGAAGGATCGCGAGCGGCCCCTCCGGCGCCCCAACACGAGGACGTCCAGATGTGTTGCCAACGGGGCGTAATTTCTATTCCGTTGATCTGCGTGGTCTTCCTACCGAAGCGGCTTGGGATTTAGGGCGGCGAAGCGCTGAGCAATTGCTGGACCTCTACCGACTTGAGGAAGGAGAGGATCTACGGCACCTCGCGTTGTCTGTCTGGGGTACAGCCACGATGCGAAACGGCGGTGAAGACATCGCCCAAATGTTTGCCCTGCTTGGCGTTCGTCCTCTCTGGGATGGGCCAACACGGCGCATGGTGGACCTGGAAGTGATTCCTTTGAGCCTGTTGGCTCGACCCAGGGTGGATGTCACCTTGCGGATGTCTGGACTGTTTCGCGATGCCTTCCCTCAGCTTGTGGGCTGGGTGGATCGTGCTGTGCACCTGGTCTCAGCACTCGAGGAAGCAGACGCTGAAAATCCGCTTGCTGCGATCACCCGTCAGGAGGGTCCTCAAGCCAGGATTTTTGGATCGGCACCGGGTGCCTATGGCGCTGGATTGCAGGCCTTGATCGATTCAGGTCAATGGGAGAACCAGGACGACCTTGGCGAGGCTTTTTTAGCCTGGAGTTCCTGGAGTTATGACGGCGACGTTCAAGCCCAGGCCAATCGCTCTGGCTTGGAAGCTGCTCTTCAGCATGTGCAGGTGGTTCTGCATAACCAGGACAACAGGGAGCACGATTTACTCGACTCTGATGACTACTACCAGTTCCATGGGGGCATGACGGCAGCGGTGCGGCGCTCGGGAGGCACCTCTGTGCAGCCCTGGTTTGCGGACCATTCTCGCCAAGAGCGGCTTCGCATTCATTCGCTCAGCCGTGAAATCGACAAGGTGGTGAGAAGTCGGTTGTTAAACCCTCGCTGGATCCAGGGAATGCAACAGCACGGCTACAAGGGGGCGTTCGAAATGGGAGCCAGCCTTGATTACTTGTTTGCCTACGACGCCTCAACCGAAGCGGTTCCTGACTGGTGCTACGGGGCCATCTGTGATCAGTGGCTGCTGGAAAAGGACACACAAGACTTTTTGAGCCGATCCAATCCCTGGGTCCTCAGAGACATGGCCGAACGATTGATGGAAGCCGCCAACCGAGGGTTGTGGGCTCAACCGTCCCCCGATCAGCTCGAGCAGATCAGGGGATTGGTCCTCCAAGCGGAGGAGGCTGTTGAGAAAGGAGGCCTTAGTTGTTGAGGTCGCGGACCATGGCCTTGAAAGGATCGATGGATCCCGGCTTAGCCGAGGGGCTGCGGTTGGCCGATGGGTTGCTTGGCTGAATCTCGGGTTCGGATTTCAGTTCTTCCTTGCGGCCCACAGGAGCCGCATCAGGGGCCATGGGTGTGTTGACACCAGCTGTGCGCAAGGCATTCCCCTTGAGCTTTTGATCCAGCTGCTCCTTGGTCATCGTCTCGGCGAAGGTCTTTTTCACCGGCTTGGGAATTCCGTCCGAGAGCAAGGACGGAATTGAAGGTTCCTCGTTTGGTTTTTCTTCGCCCAGGCCTTGAGAGCGGGTGCCAACGGTGACGTCCATCGCATCAACTTTGGTCACCAACTCCTTGTTGCCAGGGTTGTCGGCGGTTCCGGGGAAGGTGCGACGAATCGTCTTGGCCTCGCGCATGTAGTCCACGTTTCCGTAGGACGAAGACGTGTCGGAGTCGAGATAGAAGGCTTCGGCTTTTGGCTTGGCACGATCCTTGGGAACGTCCTGTTGACCGTCATCCTTGGCGCTTGGATTCAGCAGCCGATCAAAGAGGCCCATTCCCGTGTTCCAGATCGTTGAGTGAATTTAGCGGCCTTTTAGGTCCAACCCGTGGGTATCGGTGCCGCAGGTACGCAAAAGGCCAAGGTTCTTTAACTGTTTGTCGATCGATTCACAGATCAACGGTGTGCAGGCCCAGTGCTGTTGCATGTCGTAGTCGTACCAGGCTTCACCCCCGTCGAAACCCAGTTCAGCCGCTGCATCAATCAACACCGAGAAGCTCAATCTGTAGCGCCCTGGATGGGCCAGGATTGCCAGCCCTCCAGCGTTGTGAATCGCCTTGCGAACCTCACCAGCCCTCAGAGGGGCGCCCACAGCGGCATCGCCGCTGGAATAGGGCACAAGTGCGGGATGTCCTGGCGTGAAGCCAAGGGCAAGGACATGGACCAAACAACCTTGCAGGATGCAACTGATTTCCATCCCACTCCAAAGCGTCGGCGTGTTTTCGCCGCGATTGCGAGCGCGATCAAGCCAGTCGTGCATCGGTTCATAGCCAGCGATCGAATGGTGATCCGTGACTGCGATGTGACTCAGCTTCCGCGCCGTGGCTTGTTCAATCAGAGCCACGGGTTCCAGGCTTCCGTCGCTGCAAACGGTGTGGCAATGAAAATTCAGTGAGCCAGGACAGCTCTCTGGTCCAATCGTTTCGAGGACAGCCCGCAACGGGTGCTGATCAGGCGTCACCGACGGACTCCTGCGCAAGCGCTGCTTCACGAAGACGACGCCAGCGGGCATAAAACTGAATCGTTGCGGCCATGAACACCACCAGACCAACGGTTAACCAGGTTGCTGCCCCTGTGGGGAACTGGGTTTTAAACACCACCAGCATCACCACCAAGACCAACAGCAGCGTGGGCAGTTCGTTGAGAGCTCGGAGTTGCCGACCGCTCCATTGGCAGACCCCAGCCTGAAGTTGGCCCATCAGTCGATAACAGAACACGTGATAGGCCAATAACAGCCCCACAAAACCGAGCTTTGCGTGCATCCAGCCTTGGTGCAGCCAGGACGGCTGCGCGATCAAGAGCCCTGCTGCCATGGTCACGGTGAGGATCAAACCAGGTGTGGTGATGATGTTGGCGAGGCGCCGTTCCATCACGGCGTACTGCGCCTTGAAGGCTTCGCGTACAGGCGACTCCTCCTCCTCTGCTTCAACGTGATAAATGAACAGCCTGACGAGATAGAACAGCCCGGCGAACCAGACCACCACTCCAACAATGTGAAGGGTCTTGAACCACAGGTAAGCCTCAGGTGGAAGCGTCAGTGTCATGACCCCATCAATCTCACCTGAACAATAGAAAGCCGCTAGCTGAGCGAGTCAAGAAATTGTTGTGCCTTGGTGTAATGCGTTTCCATGACCTCTGGCGCCATGCGATCAAGATTTCGAGCCATCATCGCTAGGCGGGGTTGAGATCGAAAAAATTCTCCATGGCGGTGAATGAAACTCCAAAACAAGCCGTCCCAAATGCCGCACCAATCTCCAGGTTTGTAGTCAGACATTTTGCGCACATAATTGGATCCAGATAAATAAGGCTTACTTGTAAAGATTCCTCCATCAGCAAATTGACTCATCCCATAGACATTGGGGACCATCACCCAATCGTAGGCATCCACGAACAGTTCCATGAACCAGGTGTAGATACGGGTGGGGTGAAAGCCGCATAGGAGCATCATATTTCCGAGCAACATTAAGCGCTCAATATGATGGCAATAGCCAGTGTCTATCGCGCGCTTAATGGCATCATCAATCGGAGGTATTCCTGTTGTTCCTTGATAAAAAGCATCGGGAATAGGGCGATCTTCAAAATTCCAAAAATTGCTATTGCGCATCGTGACTCCATGGCGCAAGTACATGGCAGCCATGAATTCACGCCAACCAATGATCTGTCTCAGAAAACCTTCAAGAGAATTCAGGGGGATCTCAACGCTGTCTGCGGCTTCCAGGGTTCTGTTCAAAACCTGTTGGGGCGTGAGCAGTCCGAGGTTGAGCATCGGCGTCAGCACGCTATGCCACATCACGCGGTGATGGGAGCTGATGGCATCCTCATAGGTGCCAAAACCAGCCAGTCTTTGTTCCAGAAAGGTATCTAACCATTGGTGTGCTGATAAGTGATCAACGGGCAAATCAATCGATTGTTCCTCAGGAACCGTGATTCCCTTAGGAAGTTTTTTACGGTTGTCTGCGTCATAACTCCAACGTCCACCCACAGGAGCTCCCTGAGCATCGATCAAGACACCTAAGCGCTTGCGCTGCATTTGATAGAAGTTGGCCATCATTGGCTTGCGTCGACCATTGAAATGGTCATCCATCACTTCGGTTGGCGTAAGCAACATCGGAGTGGACAGAACCTCTAAGACACAACCTCTTCGTTGCAGCGTGTTTCTGACTCTTTTGGTTAAAAGATCATCGATTGGATCAGCGAGGTAAAACGTTTGGTAGCCAGAGTCGATCAGTTCGCTCAGAAGATCTGACGTCTGTTGCTGGGCATTGGGCGTCAGCGTGATGAGGCGATGGCCTTGGGATTCCAGACGCTTCTGGTAGGCCAGCATCGATTGCTGATGCAATTGGCGCTTGCGGGGATGGATCGTGAGGGGCCAATGAGGATCACCTCCAAGAATTAAGCTGTCAGCAATCAGGGCAATGCTTCTGTTGGCACGAATCCCCGGATGGTGTTCGAACAGCTGGTGGGGAAAGACAAGGGTGATTTCCATAGCGTCTTAACCGGCCTCGCCCGCGAGGCGACAGGCACGCCGTCCAAGAGCTGTGGCTGGGATGCGATCCACCAGTCCGCCTCGTGGGCTGAGCTGTTGGTTGCGGCAGTCCATCACCACGCGCTCGCGATGCCCTTGTTGATCTTCCAGTCGCATGCGCAGTTGCCAATGATTTTTGGCGCTGCGGGTGATCTCATCGGCGCACACCACTCCTGTGCACAGGCCGGGTGCGGCGAAGGCCCGAGCGGGAGTTAGCAGCGTGAGGGCGACCCCGATCACAACGATGAAGATCAGGTTTGTGGCTTGAAAGCAGCGCTTCATGCCGTGTCCTCGCCTGCCATCACCACGTTGTCCTCTTCAGCTTCCTGAGGATGAAAATAGGCGCGAATCTGTTTGGCCAGCGAGAGCCCCACCCCGGGGGCTTGATGGAGCTGATCCACGCTGGCGATCTGAATGGCGTCAATCGATTGAAAGTGGGCGAGAAGATCTCGCACGCGTTTGGGGCCCAGGCCAGGGATGTCAGACAGGCGTGAGCGTTTCATTCGCTGCCCCCTCTGCTGCCGATGGAAGGTCACGGCAAAGCGATGCGCCTCGTCGCGTAAGCGTCGCAGCAAGGCCACTCCAAGTTGGTCGGGCTCGCTTTCAAGGGGCTGCTTGGCTTCCGGGAGGAAAATCTCTTCCCGTTGTTTGGCCAGGGAACACACCACAAGATCCTCATGCAAATCCAACTCGCGCAAGGCTTCCATCACGGCGGATAGCTGACCCTTGCCCCCGTCAATCATCACGACATCGGGCCAGTCATGGAGACCATCCATGTTCAGGCTGCTGCTGGATTGGCGCCTGATTTCAGCCAGGTCAGCCCCTTCAGCTTTCACGCGGGCCCATTTGCGAAAGCGCCTGCGCATGATTTCTGCCATGGCCATGAAGTCATCGCTGTGACCGGCCTGAATGCTGCTGCTTTGGATTTTGTAGCGGCGGTAATGCTGCTTGGCAGGAAGCCCGTCGATGAAGACCACCTGTGAGGCAACAGCATCACTGCCCTGAATATGACTGATGTCATAGCCCTCGATTCGTCGTGGAGGTGTGGTTAATTCAAGAAGTTGAGCCAGATCTTCCGTTGCTAAGGCCTGCTGTTCCTGGCTTTGGCGAGCCCGGCCTAATTCAAATTCAGCGTTTCGCATCACCAAATCAATTAGATCTGCCTTTTGGCGTCTTTGAGGATGCAACACCTGAACTTTGCGCTCTCTTTGTTCGCTTAACCAGTCGGCAATCAAGGACTGTTGCGGAAGCTGATGCTGCACTAAAACTTCCGGAGGTATTTCAACGGCGTCGACCTGGCTGTAGTGCTCTTCGATGACCCTCTGAAGGATTAATCCCGACCCTAGGTCTGTTGCATCTGCTGCAAAACCAAGACGGCCAACTAGTTTTCCTGCACGCATTTGAAACAATTGAATCGCTGCAAAATGATCATCTTGGGCAACGGCAAGCACATCTCTGCTCACGGATGCATCCGGTAAGCTCATTTTTTGATCAGCAGTTAACTGATCAATTCCTTGAAGTTGATCGCGTATTCTGGCAGCAGATTCAAAATCAAGCCTCTCGGCATAGCGCTCCATCTGCTGATTAAGGAGTTGCCGAAGTTCGTCGCTCCGACCTTGGAAGACCATCGCAACTTTGCGTAAAATTTGGTGATAATCTTCAGAACTTACCTTCTCTTGGCAAACTCCTGGGCAACGACCAATCGAATAATTAAGGCAGGTGCGATTTGGATAAAGAGGACGTGGTCGTTGGCGTAGGGGAAACACTCGTTTGACGAGAAAGAGGGTTCTTCTGAGCAAGCCCACATCCACATAGGGTCCATAAAATCGATCGAGTGGGCTGCGAAATCTCCGACGTCGGGTAATAAAAATGCGAGGGTATGGTTCGCTCCACGTAATGCACAGATAGGGATATTTTTTGTCGTCCTTCAGCAGCACATTGAAATGCGGTTGCTGGTTTTTGATCAGATTGGATTCCAGTGCGAGCGCTTCCGCCTCGCTGTCCGTGACGATGAACTCGATTTCGCAGATCTGCCGCACCATCAAGCGGATGCGCGGGCTCAGGTCATGGCTGCTGCGAAAGTAACTACGAACCCTGCTACGCAAGGTTTTTGATTTTCCGACATACAGCAAGCGGTCGTCGGCATCGCGCATGAGATAGCAGCCCGGCTCAGGGGGGATCTCTTTCAGGCGCTGTTCCAGGCGCTCCGGTTGCTCAAGCAATGGACGCTGCATTTGTCGAATCTAGAGACCCTGAGCTGCATAGGATCCGATCAGTCCTGCATGGCTGATGCGCGCTCTCTACCCGGGCAGTTTTGATCCTCTCACCCTTGGTCATCTCGATTTAATCGAGCGTGGCTGTTCTCTGTTCGGGGAGGTGGTGGTTGCTGTTCTCCAGAACCCAGGTAAATCCCCTGCTTTCAGCCTTGATCAACGGCTGGAGCAAATCACCCAGGCCACCTCCCATCTGCAAGGGGTCACGGTGACCAGCTTTAACGGCCTGACGGTGACCTGCGCGCGCGAACACGGTGCCCAGTTGATTTTGCGCGGCTTACGCGCGATGAGTGATTTCGAATATGAGCTTCAGATCGCTCATACGAACCGATCTTTGGATTCTGAATTTGAGACCATTTTCCTCAGTACTGCAGCCCACTACAGCTTTTTGAGTAGTTCGGTTGTGAAGGAAGTGGCCCGTTTTGGAGGTCGTGTTGAACACATGGTTCCAGCGGTGGTGGCGGAGGACCTCAAGAGGTTCTTTAATTCGGCTTTATAAGTCATTTTCGATGAGCGAGATCCAGTTCTCCGTGCTCGATCAGCTCGACCAGCTCGAGGAAATAGTTCTTGAAGGAAGCCGCATTCCTTTTAGTGGTGGAAGGCTGGTGAATGAGCAAGATGCCGTCGAGCTGATGGATGGCGTCAGGGCGTCGCTGCCCGGGCAGATTGCCCAGGCTGATCAGTTGCTGCAAAAGAAGGACGAATTTATTGCCTCGGCACGCAATGAGGCCGACGAAATTGTTCAAAAAGCCCAGCTTGAGCGCGAACAGCTCGTCAGTGCAGCTGCGGTTAGGCAGGAAGCGGAACGCCAGGTGAATGAGATGCGGGATCAGGTTCGCCAGCAGTGCGAACAGTTACTCCAGACCTCTCGCCAGCAGGCCGCTCAAATGGAGCACGAGATGCAATCCAAGCAGGTCCAGTTGGAGCAGCAATTTGCCACCCGTCGGCAACAGTTGGAGCAGGAGGCTCTGCAACGCCGTCAACAACTCGATCAGGAAGCGCTCGAACTCAAGCGCCAATTGGCCGAGCACCACGAACGCAGCCGCCAGCAGTCCGCTCAGGAGCTAGAGCAGATGCGCAATGAAGGGGTCAAGCTCCAGAAGGAGGCCCAAACGGAAGCTGAGCGGATTCACAACGATGCTCTTCAGTTCCGCCAGCAGACCCAACAACAGTGTGAATCGTTGATTCAGCGCACACGGCATGACGCTGCATCTGTCCAGGACGGAGCCAACCGCTACGCGGAGCAAACGCTGGGAGAACTCGAGCAACGACTCAAGGAGATGGCCCAGGTGGTTTTGGCTGGTCGCCAAGAGCTCTTGAAAATTCAGATGATCCGTCCCGAAAGCTCTGCTCCTGAGACCGAAAGTTCCGACTCGCCAACCCGTCAAGGGAAAGCGGTCTCGATGAACAAGGCGCGTCGTGCCGCCTCCAGGCTCAGATCGATGAAGGGCACGGGCTGAGGCTGTAGACGGTTCTTAAAATCCGGCCGATCGTTGCGTTCGGTCGGCTGGCACCATTCGAAATCATGCTCACGTATCGCGGACCGTCCGCGGTTTGGAGAATGCCAGAAATAGAGCGCACACCGCTGATGGTGCCAGTTTTTCCCCAAAACTTGCCTTGAATGGGCGTGCCGATGAAGTAATTGCGCAGCGTCCCTCGCTGTCCAGCAATTGCCATGGAAGCTTGGTAGTAGGAAGCGTAGGGATGTTGATTCATCCGCATCAATAACGCAGCGATGGTCTGACTGGATACGCGGTTGTTGCGCGACAGTCCACTGCCATCGGCAACCCTGAGTCCCTGCACAGGGATTCCTTGTTGTTGCATCCAGCGGTGAGCGGCCGCTGAGGCCGCTCTCACGTCCCATTGGTCGGCTGCTTGTCGGAGCAGCACTTCAGCTGTGAAGTTATGACTTTCCGTGTTGGCAAGGCTGAGCAGAGCGTGCATCGGAGCAGAGGTTTCCTCATGCAGCACGATCTGATCGTCGCTTTGTTGTGGTTGATCGGTGTTGCGGATCGGTCGCGCTTGTTGGACCTGAACGTTTCCGCCGCGACGCTTGACCTCTTTCTTGAACAGGGTTTCTAGGCGTCGATAGGGATCGCTTACGGCCCCTCCCAGTGCGTTGCTGGTTAGGGCCAACCGCGTAATCGGCGCTCCATAGGCATAGGCGCGATCTGCAGGGTGCCAATCGTTCGGCCACCAGTTCTGACGGGGTTCTTCTCGCACCATCAAGTTCACGGGCCCGGTGGTGGTTCCCCGCGCTCCTCCCTGGCCCATGGCTGCCATGGCAAACCGCTGTAGACCTGCAATTCCAAGATCAGGATCCCCTTGACCTTTGAGTTCAAGGGTGCCGTCGGCACGTTGGACGAGTTGCGTACGCAGGCGGAAATCAGGACCCAACTGGTCGAGAGCGAAGGCTGTACTGATCAGCTTTTGATTGGAGGCTGGAATGCGCGCCATCGCGCCATTCACGTCACCCAGCAGATCTCCATTGCTGTTGACCACTGACACGCTCCATGCCCTGGCAACGGGGGCTAGCAAGCGATTCAAGGCATGCTGCATAGGAACACAGGAGCGCCCCCGTTGTTGAAGATCGGGAAGAGGCTGGTCAGAGGGTGGTGCTGGAAGAGTCAGCAGCGCAGGCTCGGCCCGAGCAGGCATCGACGCTGTTGTGGTCGCCGCCAGCGTGAGGAAAAGGAGAGCTGCTTTCATTGCACCTTGACACCGCTAACGGTCCCATTCAGGCGGTAAAGCGCACCTTCCAGTTCTACGGGTGTGCCGACTTTCAACTTGGTACCAGCAAGAACAACGCCAGATTTCGAGACGGTTGCATCGCCTTCCAACACAAAGCGAGCATTCAGCTTGTTAATGCTTGCCCGGTTGGGATCGGGGGCTGTCACGACGGACCCATCGGGTTGAACCGCCACCAGGACGCGGTTGATGTCCTCAACGCGAATGAGCTTGACGCTTCCGGCGGGTTGATTGCGAATGATGATGCTCGTCCGTCCAGCCGCAAGAGCTTCCTGCACCAACGCTTCGGGGTCAGCTGCGCTCACATGACGCACGTCGACCATCACTTGCACGGGTTTGACCGACCCGTTGGCTTTGGCAAACGTGTTGGAGAGCTTTGGACTCCAAAGCACACCGCCAACCGCCAAGAGTGCGATCAGTCCAGCGGTGACATCCAGAGCTGGCACCCCGCGCAATCGGTCTTTTAAAGCCATTCCAATTCCGATCACCTGGCCACAGTAAAAGCGATGTCTGGGAACATCAACTACGCAGATCTTCGATGAAGCGGTCGACCGCTCCTAATTGACGTCCAAGACTGTCATCCTCGCCGTTTAGCGCCATGGCAATCGCCTCGGCGTCTGGTTTTGAGGGCATGGTGGCGAGGAACCGATAGCCATCAGGATCCGCTTGAAACAGATGCCACATCTCCTGTTCGGTTTGCAGGAGTGCCCCTTCCGCGAGCGGCTCTAGGTGGAAGGCAGACCGCCAAATGGAGAGAAACCCTTTGCGTCTACCCCTGGCAACACTGCCAATGCCCACACCGGCGTCCTCAAGTTTTCCGTTGAGAAGAACGACCGCTCCCTCCCAGTCGTTGCAGATCTGTTCAACCAAGCTGTAATCACTTGGCTGCGGTCCAATGGCCAAGAGCAATCGGCCCTTGAGCTCGGGGTCGCTGGAGAGCATCAGATCCTTGAGGGCAAGGCAGTGCGACGCGAGCTCTGGGCTTTCCCGTTGCGCTAGGGCTGCTGATCCCGCATCTGGCCAGCCCAAGACCACGTCATGTCCTTCAGCCTGCAAGGCCTGCGCTAGCCGTAACGCTGGATTGAGGAGCCTGAGTCCTTCGAAGCGCCAGGTCACGGTCCAGCGACGTTGCTGACGATCGCAAAGAGCTTGCTTGAGGGAGGCGAGGGTCATCGCCTCGGCCTCGACAAGATCGGCAGGAAGGGTGACGGACAAACTCAACTCGATGGATGGTGTGGGCGGAGAGTACCTAGACGTCAGACGCGTTGGTGGTTCATACGCCCGATGGCGTTTTGAATGCGATCGTTGATTTCAGGCAATGTTGCCGGATCAATCCAATGACCAAGACTGAGCCGAAGCCCCGACCGTCGCCATCGGGGATCCACGCCCATCGCTGCCAAGACGGGACTGTCACTATCTCGGCCGGAGGAACAGGCACTCCCACTACTCGCTGCGATTCCTTCGCGATCTAGGGCTCGTACCAAGGCACGACCCGACATGGGCTGGCCGTGGCGATCGGAGACCAGCACGGAGAGATGGTGCGGCAGCCGATCCGTGGGATGACCACTGACACGGATGGCAGCGTTCTGGCGAAGCAAAGCAAGCAAGGCATCGCGCAATGAAGCGATCCCGGATCCCGAGGTTTTGACTTGATTGGCCTGACAAGGAGCGATCTCACGGAATGCTGCTGCCATGCCCTGAGCGAGGACGGGGCATTCGGTCCCAGCGCGTAGCCCATTCTCTTGTTGACCGCCAGCCAACAGGGGCTGGATCCGTTCTGCGATCTCCGTTCTTAAGAGCAACAAACCGATCCCCCTGGGACCTCCGCATTTGTGTGCTGAGGCCGTTAACAGATCAACTGGAAGCTCGTTCCAGTTCGGGCAACCCTGGCTCAGAACTTGGGTGGCATCGGTATGGAAGGGAATGTGTTTCGAACGACAGGCTTCACCCACGGCCTGGATCGGTTGAAGCGTTCCCACTTCACTCTGACCCCAGATCAAGGACACGATTTTGGTTGGAGGTTCGAGCAATCGCTGGAGATGTTGCATCTCGATCTGTCCATCGGCATCGACCGGCCATCGCTCCACCGTCCATCCGCTCTCGGCCAATTGCTGCGCTGCAGCTGCAACGGCCGGGTGTTCCACAGCAGAGATCACCAATCGTCCTGGTGATTCGGTTTTGGCCAGTCCAAGCAGGGCGAGATGGGCAGACTCGGTGGCCCCTGAGCTGAACAGGATCTCTGACCGGTCCGCCCCCAGGCTCTCTCCAATGGAAAGGCGCGCCCGTTCCAGCGACTCAGCCGCATCACAGCCGATGCGATGCAGGCTCGAGGGATTGCCCCAGCTTTCCTGTTGCACCTTGCCCATGCAAGCCATCACGCTCTCTCTCAGGGGAGCTGTGGCACACCCATCCAGGTAAAAGTAGGGGCCTTCAGGGCCTGTCATCGCGATTCAATCGGGACAGGGTTCGCTCTTCGAGGGAATCTCCAGCGAGGTTGATCATCGCGTCGAGCGAAGTGGACGACAAAAATTGTTGAACGCGCGCCTGCGCCTCCTCCCGGAGGCAGTGGTCCGGTTGCTGGCAGGAGTCTTTGCAATCATTTGCGCAGTCCAAGCTGTTCGACACGGGCGCTGATGCTGGGGAGGCATCCCTGGACGATGGTGTTGGTTGTCCAACGGCTTTCCCTGGGATTGGCTGTTGTTGAGATGACCGTTGTTGGGAACCCTGTCCTTGGCCTGGCTGTGGGAGCAATTCAGGATTCAGAACACCATCAAACACGGCGACGGCGGGGCCAGTCATAAACACGGAGCCTTGGGGATCAGGCCAGCTGATCTCAAGTGGCCCCCCTGGAAGTTTCACCGTGGCCTTTGAATTCGACAGGCCGAGCAGCGTGGCGGCAACGAGCGTGGCGCAGGCTCCGGTGCCACAAGCCAGGGTGGGACCTGCTCCGCGCTCCCACACACGGATCTCAAGGGTGTGCTGATCGATCACTTCCAGGAAGTGAACATTCGTTTTGGCTGGAAAAAAAGGATGGACCTCCAGCGCCGATCCCCATGCGTCGAAGGGGATGGTTTGCAGATCTTGCACGGGCACGACCACGTGGGGATTGCCCATTCCCACAGCGGCGAGTTGAAGGCTGCTGCCCTGGAGATCGATCTCTCCTTGCGGAAGTCCAGACGGTCCTGTTGTGAGGGTTGTTGGAATGGCGCCGGGATCTAGAAATGGCTGCCCCATATCGACCCGGATCTGTCCGTCCTCACAGAGTTCGGGGACGATGACGCCTGCCATCGTTTCGGTTCTCCACGTCCGTCCTGGCTGATCCCCATCGCTATCAGCAAGAAAACGGGCTAAACAGCGAATGCCGTTGCCGCACATCTCGGCCTCGCTTCCATCTGCATTGAAAATGCGCATCCGCAGTTCTTCGCCATGCTGTGGGGGCAGGGCCAAAATCAAGCCATCGCCTCCGATTCCAAATCGGCGATCACACAGCTGGCGCACCCAATGGGGATCTGGCTCCGTGATGTTGAGAGGAAGTTGCCCAGCACGGCCTTCCAACAGCACGAAGTCATTGCCTAAACCTTGATACTTGCTGAACTGCAGCATGAAATGTCCGATCCCTCTCTGATCCTATGGAGCCAAGTTCCTTCGATCCGAGCTTGCCCAGCATTCGCTTGCTGCAGACATGGATTCGTGAACAAAAAATTCTCAGCCTTGAACTCAGCGACGGACGTCGGCTGATTGGAGTGCTGATCTGGCAAGACCAACATTGTTTGGCCCTGCAGCCGTCGGATTCTGATGATCCCGTTTTGATCAGTCGTGCCGCGATGCTCCTGGTCCGTCCGCTGCCCCGGGGCCTTTAAGGAACAGCATTTGTGTCACGATCTGTCCAAATGTTCCCCTGCCGTGACGGCTTCCTCGTCCCCATCCGCCAACGCAGCCTCTACGGCTACTGATCGGTATCAACCCCTTGCGCTCGAAGAGCGATGGCAAGCCCTTTGGAAGGAGAAGCGTCTCTATGAAACGCAGGACCCGAAGCCTGGCCAGAGAGCTTTTTATGCGTTGTCGATGTTTCCCTATCCCTCGGGAACGCTTCACATGGGACATGTCCGTAATTACGTGATTACGGATGTGATTGCCCGGGTGCAACGCATGCGAGGGGATGCGGTGCTTCATCCGATGGGGTGGGATGCCTTTGGCTTACCAGCTGAAAATGCAGCGATCGAACGCCAGATCGAACCCGGCGTTTGGACGGACAGCAACATCGCCCAGATGCGAGGCCAGTTAGGACGCCTGGGCTTGTCGATTGACTGGAAACGTGAGCTGGCAACCTGCCACAACGATTACTACCGCTGGACGCAGTGGCTGTTCCTGGAACTGCATGCGGGCGGACTTGCCTATCAAAGGGATGCCACTGTCAACTGGGATCCGGTGGATCAAACGGTGCTCGCGAATGAGCAAGTGGATGCGGATGGTCGCTCCTGGCGCTCAGGTGCGCTAGTGGAAAAGCGTGACTTGCGCCAATGGTTTTTACGCATCACTGATTACGCCGACGCCCTGCTTGATGATCTCGATCAACTGCAGGGTTGGCCTGAGCGCGTCCGCACCATGCAGGCCAATTGGATTGGCCGTTCGATTGGGGCCGAGATCGATTTTCAAGTGGAGGGCCATTCAGGGACTTCCATCACCGTTTTCACAACGCGACCAGACACGTTGTTTGGAGTGAGCTATCTCGTTTTGGCTCCTGAGCATGCTCTCGTTGATCAACTCACCACAAGCGATGAACGCATCTCGGTGACGGCATTTCGGGTTCTCATGGCCGAATTAAGTCAGGAGGAGCGGACCTCTGATGATCAACCAAAACGCGGTGTTCCCACCGGTGCGGTTGCCATTAATCCAGCCAATGGTGAATCAATTCCTATTTGGATTGCCGATTACGTGCTGGCTGATTACGGAACGGGCGCTGTGATGGGTGTCCCGGCCCATGACGTTCGCGATTTTTCATTCGCTCGCCAACATGAATTGCCCGTTCAACGGGTGATTGAAGTCTCAGGAACCAATGAGCATGTCAATGACGGTGAAGCTTGGACAGGACCAGGCACCCTGATTCATAGCGCTGGGTTTAGTGGTTTAACGAATGATGAGGCTAAAACTGCGATCACCAATCATGGATCTGAGAACGGTTGGGCGCGAGCGAAACGTCAATACAGGCTTCGCGATTGGTTGATTTCCCGCCAAAGGTATTGGGGATGCCCCATTCCAATTATTCATTGTGATGATTGTGGTGCTGTTCCGGTCCCTCGTGATCAGCTTCCTGTGGAATTACCAACTGGAATTGATCTCAATGGCGCGGGAGGATCTCCCCTCGCTCGCGTAGACGATTGGGTCAATGTGAGCTGTCCTAAATGTGGAAAACCAGCTCGGCGTGAAACCGACACTATGGACACATTCATGTGTTCGTCCTGGTATTACTTGCGCTTTGCAGATCCGCATAATCAAGACCTCCCATTTGATGCAAGCGCGGTTAATCGCTGGTTGCCCGTTCAACAGTATGTGGGGGGAATTGAGCATGCCATTCTTCATTTGTTGTATGCGCGCTTTTTTACGAAGGCACTCAATGATCGCGATTTATTAAAAACAAAGGAACCCTTCGAACGCCTGCTAACCCAAGGCATGGTGCAGGGCACCACCTACCGCAATCCAAGAACAGGGCGCTATGTCTCCCCGGCGGCTGTGAAGGATGAATCCAATCCCCTTGATCCGGATGACGGTGGACCGTTAGAGGTTTTGTTTGAAAAAATGTCCAAGTCGAAACACAACGGGGTGGACCCTGCTGCTGTGATCGATCGCTATGGCGCCGATACGGCTCGGATGTTCATTCTCTTCAAAGCGCCCCCTGAAAAGGATTTGGAATGGGATGACGCTGATGTTGAGGGTCAATTTCGCTTCTTACAGCGTCTTTGGCGCCTTGTGGATGCGGAGGTCAACCACGACGCAGCCTCCTCGGCAACAGGTGAATCAGACAGTGACATGCGTCGGGCTGTGCACCAGGCCATCAAGGCTGTTGGCGAGGATCTCAGCGGGGACTTTCAGTTCAATACAGCGATTTCGGAGCTGATGAAGTTGAGCAATGCCCTCTCTTCTGGCTTGGTTCAAGCCTCTACTGGAGTGCGGCAAGAAGCAATGTCAGCGCTCGTTCGTTTGTTGGCGCCATTTGCACCTCATCTGGCCGAGGAGTTTTGGCAACGACTCGGCGGTGAAGACAGCGTTCACCTTCAGCCTTGGCCCGAGCATGACCCGGAGGCCTTGATCATGGATTCCATTGAAGTGGTGATCCAGGTCAAAGGAAAGGTACGGGGCTCGATGTCCGTAGCTGTTGATTGCAGCAAGGATGAACTCGAGCGCCTGGCTCTTGCGAGCGATGTGGCCCAACGCTGGCTGGAAGGCAAGCCGCCAAGGCGCGTCATTGTGGTGCCAGGAAAGCTGGTTAATTTGGTGCCAAGCGCTTAACCGATCAGCGATCAGCCTTTGCTGAAGCGCAGGGAAGCAGGACTGTCCCAGCTTCCCTGTGCCACATATCCACGATCGTTTCCTGTGAGATGACGCAGGATCCAGAAAATGGCTTCTTCGCTGCCGGATCCAATCGCCTTTTGGATATCGACGGCAGATCTCGACACTCCATCAGAGAGAACTTCTTCCACTTGCTTTTGCAAATTGAGAATGGCGGCTGCGGCTTTTTTGCCCGCTTCGACTCCTGGCTGGTGATAAGCGTTCACATTTACCAATTCTCCGTAAAAACCAACGGCCCGCTCAAACAAGGCGATCAACGCTCCGAGTCGGCGCGCGTCAAAGCGCCGCATGCTGATGCTCAAGCTTTGCCGCCCTCCTTCCGTGAGTGCTGAACGCGTTCCTTGCAAGAACCCATCGAGGAAATCTCCAGGACGCTCCCCCTCGATCGAAGGGATGTCATCCACATCACGCAGGACTTCGATGAAGGTCACGAAAAAATTATCGATGCCATCCCGTAGTTGCTGCACGTAAGCGTGCTGGTCGGTGGATCCCTTATTTCCATACACGGCAATGCCCTGATGCACTTCCTTGCCATCGCGATCAAGACGTTTGCCAAGCGATTCCATGACCAGCTGTTGCAGGTAACGGCTGAAAACCTCTAAGCGATCTCGGTAGGGGAGCACGACCATGTCCCGTTTGCCTTTGCCTTCGCCCGCGGCATACCAGGCCGCTGCCATCAAAGCTGCTGGATTGCGGCGGACGTCTGGACAGCGAGTGGCTTCATCCATCTGGGCGGCACCCGCCAAGAAACCACGGATGTCGCACCCGATCAAAGCGCCTGGAAGTAACCCGACAGCACTCGTGATGCTTGTGCGACCACCAATCCAGTCGAACATGTCAAAACGCTGGAGCCAGTTCTCTTTTTCCGCCTGCTGATCGAGCTTGCTGCCCGCCATGGTGACCACAACCGCTTGCCCTGGCCAAATGCCACCATGAGCTTCCAGACGGTGTCTGGCCTGCTCCATACCGAGGTGAGGTTCGGGTGTTCCCCCCGACTTGCTGACGGTGATCACCAGCGTTGTACGGAGACGTTCACCGAGCGCTGCAAGAACTCGGCTCATGCCATTGGGATCCACGTTGTCGAAAAAGTGGAACGGCAGGCCTACGCCATGGTCTTGAAGAGCACGAACCATAAGCAAAGGACCGAGGGCACTGCCGCCAATCCCGATCCAAAGAACATCCGTAAAAGGCTGGCCGTTGGGGGCCTGAATGGATCCCGCAATGATCGCCTTGCCGAATTGATCGATGGCATCGATTTCAGCGGAGATGCTCTCGCCAACCTGCTGTTCCGGCGCTAGCTGCGGCTGACGTAACCAATAGTGGCCCACCTGACGTTGTTCATCGACGTTGGCAATCGCACCTCCCTCCAACTCATCCATCGCCTTGAAGGCTTGTTCCAGACGGGGGGTGAGCGTCTCGAGAGCAGAACTGTTGAGATGCATTCGACTGACATCGAGCCAGAGGCCGAGATCGTCGTGATACCAAAGCAAATCGCAAAAGCGTTGCCACTGGGTCTGGCTATCGATGGCGCTGAAATCCGGGAAGCTCATCTCTGGCGGAGAACCTTCATCCCTGAACCTATCCGTGATTGTCCGAGATGCCCACGAATTGGAATATCGCGGTTATTCTCTCGTCAGAATTTTTGACGGTGTTTGGTGAGTCTTTTGGGACGACAGGTTGCTGCCATAGCGGGAGTTCTGGGCTTCATCTGTTTGTCCATTGCGCACCTTCGCAGCACGGCGAGCCTGTCATTGGTTGATGCTGAGATCCAGGCGCCGTTCATGCAGGAAGATCCCAGTGTCTTCAGCCCAGAAGAGTTGTTGCTGTTGCAGCGTCGTTTTGGTGTGCATGGCCCCCAGACCCGACTTGCTCAGTTGTTCACGCGGGGCATGGACCAATTCCAGCCTCTGCGCACCCAAACGGTGAACCGGCTTCAAGCACTGAAGCCAGTCATTAAGAGGGAATCCCGCCACCATCGCGTGAATCCGATGCTGGTCACGGCGATCTTGTTTGATGAAATTCAGCATTCCAAGCCAGGAGAGGATTTGCCTTTCGTTGTGCATTCCGGTTTTGTGTCAACGCACGGCCCTGCTCAACTAGGAATCAGTGAGTTGATCCATCAAGGTCGGCTTCCCTTGCAACCATCCAAAGCCGAAATTGCTGAAGCTAGAAATTTATTAATGAATTCCGAAGCCAATGTGGAATTGCTTGCAGCAAAAATAGCTCGTCTGAAAAAAGAACTAGGCCTTTCTCCTGATCAAGTTTTAATCGCGAGTCGTTCGTATGTTGATGCCAAGGCGATTGCCACTTTGGCCTACCTCCATAACGGCAAACTTGATTATCCCAGGCGTGTGTTGCGCTACATGCAAGATCCTGAGTTGCACGGCCTGATCTTTTCGGAGCAGCGGCCGGCGACTCAGCCTTTGATTTAGGCATTGTTTTTAGAGTTATCTTTTATCGCATATTGCGTTTGGTTTATCGCGTATTGCGTTTGGCGATGAAGCTCCACCTTTCTGGATTTCTGCTGCGGTGCTAGGGGCAAAGAGCTTTTAATGCGGCTAGGCGAGTTTGCAGTTCCTGCCAATCAAAACTCCTTGGATCACCGCGTTCACCACCAAGATCAACATGGCGATGGGTCGTAATGGCTGCTGGAGTAAAGCCAAAACGATCGATCCAGTCTTTCAGGACAAGGGCTAGGGAGTCATATTGAGCTGAGGAGTATCCGCTATGGCTAGACCGGCTATTTCTGCCATCTTGAGGCGTTTCTAGGCTTAGGTGAAGCGCAAAGTTATTCACTGAGCCCCTGATTTTTGCATTGGTGACGGCCCATTCGCCCAGAAATGCTGAATATCCCGCTCCATAGGCGCGTTTGAGTGGATCAACGAGATCAACAATTTTTCCATCAAGACCAATCACTGTGTGATAACTCACTTGATCTGCATCTCTGGGATGGGGGGTCATAAAGGTATTCACAGCCGATTGCAGCGAGTACACCGTTTCATGGAGGACAACGACGCGGGGATCTGGATTGAGAGCGACTCCCCAGGGATTCACCCTGAAGCGTTCTCCGAAATTCGTGGGATCTGTTGCTACGGACACCCGCCGTTGTTTGAGTGTGTGCTGTTGTGCTTGCAGACGGTTTGTGACCTTGGAGTCAAAACCTGAACATTGTTTCGCTAAGGGTGAAGACCAGGAGATCGCCCTGGGGGGTTGAGGTTGTCTTGTTTGCTCAGATTTTGTACGCTCTCGTTTCGCCTCGCTGCCGACTTCGTCAAGAAGATCGAGAAGGGACGGACTGCTGGCTTTCAAGGCACCACTTTGATCATTGCTCAACCAAGCCAGAGCACCCATCCCAAGAACCAGGGTGCCGCTACAAAGAATCAGAGTCGCACCACGATGCTGGAGGTGAGACTGCAGACGCTTCCAGATTCCAGTCACACGATTGAAAACCATCGATCACGCAATTCTTTTTGTGATGACGAAGCACCAGAGTCCCAGCTGATCTCCCAGCGCTCCACGATTGGATCCTTTTTCTTCAGAATTGTGGAGCCAAGACGTCCGCGACGTGCGTACAGAACGGGGATCTGTTCTGGACCTTGAAGCAATGCTTGCCAATGCTCAAGCCCCCTTAAACGCCAATCATGCGCTCCGATCAGTTCGTCGCCTGGCACCAGCCCTGCTTGTTCGGCAGGACCATCAGGATTCACTTTGTTGATCAACAGTCGACCTTTTTGTTTGGAAAGTTGCATGCCGACGTCGGCATGTTTCGAGTGAATCGCAACGGCCTGCAGTCCCAGGGCGTTCAGGCAGTCGTGAATTGGAACGGCCATCGTCTTTTCAAGCCAGGTTGGTAAAACTTTGGCTAGTGATTTGTTATGGGCTTCTACAGCCTCCAGTAGGTCGGTTGGCTCATAGCCCTTGCCATGACGTCCGAAGCGCTGCCACAGATCTCGAAGAACGAAGGCGAGAGCCGATCCCGACTGCCTTAGCTGAACATCAAGGCAAAATGAGAGAACAGTTCCGAGGCTATAATAACTAATTTGGGAGAGAGAATTTGCAGGTGTTTGCTTATAAAGCCTCAGCCATGCTTCTCTTGAACTATCAGCCAAAGATTGAATCTTGCATCCCGGATTCAGGAGCACATGAGAAATATCTTTTCCTAAATCATCGAGGAACGTCTGTCGATCAGATTTAGCTGCTAAAAGTGATAGGGTGAGATCAAAATAACTGGTAATCCCTTCAGCAAACCAAAGCCCATCGCTGATTTCAGCTTTGTCGTATCGATAGGGAACATAGGCGCCTGGGCGAAGTCTGCGAACATTCCATTGGTGAAAGTATTCATGGCCAATCAATTGCAGGAGCTGCCGGTAGCCATCCTTTTTGGTTAACGCTTCCCATGAAAATTGAAGCACTGAGGAATGATCATGCTCTAGTCCTCCGTAGCCTTGATCGAGTAGCTGAATGACGAATTGGTAGCGATCCCCAGCCGGTGGTGGGGTTCCCATCAACGTGCAAGCGGCTTCACAGACGGCCTCAATATCCGCTTCAAAAGTCGAAGGCCAACCCATCGGTGGCTCTCCAATCGTGAGCAATTCATGCGGATGCCCACAGACTGCGAATGGGCGTGAATGAAAGGGGCCGGCGTGCACGGGTGCATCGACGAGCTGGTCGAAATCGTTTGCGTCGTAGCCATCGTCAACCTTTGCCAGGGGGACATGGCCGAACCAACCGCTGGGCAACGACAGCTGGAGATGATGAGGATTCCAGCGCTCTCCATCAATCAGCATCACCACTGCAGGAAGGCACAGGGATGCAAAATCTGGATCGAGGTGATTGGTGCGAACCGTGAGCTGACGCGCTTCCAGCGTGTAGGTCAAGCAAACGGGGT
>Ga0075479_10000047_pt1 | contig 36630 bp, 41 predicted proteins | sample DEB08_DNA_8_FD_76341 | JGI IMG/M metagenome (GOLD analysis project Ga0075479, IMG submission 76341) | Aqueous microbial communities from the Delaware River and Bay under freshwater to marine salinity gradient to study organic matter... | ecosystem: Environmental > Aquatic > Marine > Coastal ... | reverse complement strand
GTCAGCATAACGTTGACTGAACTCTTGGAAACTAAAACTTCTATGCCTTAGTATTTGACGTGCAATGTCTCTGGTTGTTTCTATTTCCAAACATGCTGATACCATTTCAAGTGGTGACCAGTGTTTGTGTTTCATCAAATACTTTACAAGTTTTTCACTTGTTTCAGTATTGTTTTGATTATTTGGGTTACTCACCCTAGCACAATACGCCACTAAGTCTAATGCAGATGCTTTATGCATACTGTCATTGTATGGTGCTTGACTATGACTAATAATTTTTACATTCATTATATTCCTGCCTGTTCACATGTGTCTTTTATTGCTTGAACCTCTTCTGGATTCTTAGCAAATACTTTAAGCCAAAACTGGGCATCAATTACATGCTCAATCATTTTGACTTGCTCACTGCTAAAACGTGTTAGCAGTTCCCCGCCTGAGTCACTGAGATACAATAACCAAGGAGATATTTTTACTGCACGTATATCATGCACTGCTCTTGGAGCACTAACTAATTTGAAATATTCTGTCCAATCAGCATCATTGTCATTTGCCCATTCACTGAGATAAATGATACTGCGTTCTAATGCTCTAAGTCCAGGTTCTTTTTTAACATACTGCAATAAGAACTCATCATACAATTTATCTTTGCTCCAATCTGCTAACTTTTTACCATTCTTAATTAACCATTCAGCAAATTTTTCGGGTTCAAGATATTCATTGCGTATACAACTTCTACCAAATTTTGTAAAGCCTTCATAATACTGACTTCTAATAAAGTCTTCGATACTCTTAGGTTTACTAGTCGATGTGTTCAATTCATAAAACATTTGAAACACGCGATAACCTAAACGCACATGTGTCATATCTTTGTCTGCCCAACGCCGTTTGCGTGGACACATATGAGCGGCCAGTGTGCGTTCACTACGAAAAGATTTTTCGCACCACTTACACTTATTTTCCAAAGATGTCTTTAATTGATTTGTCATCGTAGCCATGTGCTTCTGCTAACTGTTTAAGTTCTTCTTTAGTGTTTATATCTAACATCATTTCTAACTCATCTGATTTGAGAGTAGGAAACAATTCAAGTAAAAACTCCATTACCTTGTTCTTTTTCTTTCTGCTGTTTGGTGGCTTAATGTAAGGATGAAACTCTACCTTACCTGTACCACACATACTCATTAACAACCATTGCAACTCTGGATGTTTGTATACTTCTTCAAAGTTTTTGTTTACAAGTTCATTTACCATAAAGATAAAATGTGCGGCATTCTTGCCCTGCACACTACTTGCATATCTCATCATCATCCATGTACTAAATGCTTTTCTTTGTTCAGCACTAAGTCTATTATACCAGCCTTTGTCTCTTTTGTCAATGGCGGCCATAACAGTTTTCAAAGGTAATGCTGGTTGTTTCTTAGCCATGAAAGTCCTTGTAAATTTTTATAAAGTGCTCTTCGCCCTTTGCTACATTATCTAGCCAACTGGTGTCTGCACTGTCATCTGCATTATCGCTTACATATTTGTAACATTTGAAATCTACGCCACGTTGGTTACAGGCTTTTGCAATAGCAAAGGCTTCCATATCTACAACATGGGCAGGTATTTCCAAATCAGGATCAGTAACAAAGTTATCTCCTGTGCTACAGGTATAGCCAATGCCCATTGATATAGTAATAGGATCTTTTGGTAACATCATTTCTATGGCATCAGGACATTTGCCTTTGTCGCGTTCTACAAAGTTAACCATCTCATGGCAACCTTCTTTTAACACAATGCCTCCTGCTGTACCAAAATTCCAAACTCTAATTGGTTTGAACTTTTGTATTAGCCTTGCGGCTGATAGTGCGGCATTGATCTTACCTACACCTGTAAAAAATACATTGTCCCATTTGGCCATATTGGGTGCCTCATGCTCTAATGCTATTAAAATTAAGTCTTTCATTCTATATCCAATACACTATAACATTCTACTCCACAGTAGTCAAGTAGTTTTTGCGTTCCTTGTAAAAATTTTAAGTCAACTACACAGGCATAAAAGATCTCATCTGCCCCTGCTTTTTGCAATAACCCTACCATAGCATTTGCTGTGCCTCCTGTAGCACTTACATCATCTATGATACATACTTTGGAACCATCACCTAAACTAACGTTCTCAGGTATTTCTAATGTTGCTTCGCCGTATTCCAATTTGTATGAGTAACTGCTAACTGGTGGTGGGAGTTTACCTGCTTTTCTAGCCATTATAAAAGGCAGGCCAAATTTGTATGCGACTGGTGCACCAAATATAAATCCTCTAGCATCTGGTGCAACAATATGTGTGATATTTTCTTTTGCTACATAAACAGCAAGTTGATTTATGCAATACTGAAATGCTTCTGGGTTTTGAAGTATGCTACTGATGTCTTTGTATTGTACACCTTTTACAGGAAAGTCAGGAACATTACGTAATATCTTTTTTAAGTCCATTACTGAGGGAACACCCTTAGAGGGCAATTATCAGAGTAACCATAACGTTTCTGTTTCAAATTTCCGCTCAAGATTACTTTATCACCAGTTTCAAAATTATACTTTCCTGCTTCTTGTGATACACTTATTCCAGAACCACCATTATTGATATCTATAAACAGTAACACACCAGGCTTTGCCATTCCTTTACCAACTGCATCGCCTACAACATTACCAATTGCCGCACCTGCAATAGTGCCTAATGCTTCTTCAATATCGCCTTTGTCATTTGTTGCACGGTTACCAAGGTATCCACCAATAGCAGTACCAGATGCTTGAGCGGCTTCTATATTACCTTCAATTACAATATCCTGAACAGATACAACTGTACCAGTTACAAAAGGACATGGCTCACGGGCCTCGTCACGTTTTGTTACTTCAGGCTTCAAACTACCACCTACAGCACAACCTGTAAGAGCTAAAATTAACAACGTACTTAATAAACTTTTCATAATGCCTCCTAGAATAAATTTATTTCTTCCCATGGCAAATAATTCTTACCAAAGTGTCCATAGTTTGTTGTTTGAGTTAAATCTAAACCGAACAAATCAAATCTTTCAATAATACCTAATGGTGTTAAGTCTACCATATCTTTAATTTTTTTAGCAAGTGCAGGCCTAACTTCACCGTCAGCATAAACATATAAACTAGTTGGCTCTTTGAGACCAATAGCATAACTTAGTTGTACTGTGGCATTTTTATATCCTTCACTTGCTACAATGTTCTTTGCCAAATAGCGAGCCATATATGCCGCTGATCTGTCGACCTTAGTGCAGTCCTTACCTGAAAAAGCACCGCCACCATGTGGAGCATACCCGCCATAAGTATCAACAATAATTTTTCGTCCAGTAAGTCCAGTATCTCCATCGGGTCCTCCAATAACAAATTTGCCAGTAGGGTTAATTAAAAATTCTGTTTTGTCGTCACGTGGTGCATTGCACTCGTTTAGTGCATGTCCAACTAGTCCTCTAATAGCATCACGAGTATGCTCTAATGGATATTCTTCTGTGTGCTGACTACTGCATACAACCTTACTAATTCTAATAGGTTTATTAATGCTTTCATATTCCATAGTAACTTGGCTTTTGCTGTCTGGTCCTAGCCAAGTACTTGCTTTATTTCTTTCTTGCTCTAAAAATTTTAGAATTTTATGACTGTAATAAATTGCACTAGGCATATAATCTTCAGTTTCATTACATGCATAACCAAACATAAGTCCTTGGTCACCTGCACCAAAGTTATCTGTACCTAAAGCAATGTCAGGACTTTGTCCATGCAATTCATTGTATACTTTAAGATGTTTCCAATGGAAACCATCTTGTTCATACCCAATACCTCGCACAACATCTCTAACAATTTTTTCAATCTCAAATTTATCAAATACGTCACTCTTATATTCACCAGCAAGAGTAACCATATTAGTTGTTACCAATGTTTCAATTGCGGCTCTATTTCTCATGCTACCATTAATAAGATATGTTGCTACAGCATCTGAAATAAGATCTGCAATTTTATCTGGGTGTCCGGAACTTACACTTTCACTAGTGAATTCATAACTCATACTAAATCTCCTATGTCTAAATCTGCTACTTTATTAAAATCTTTGACAAAGTAAGCACACCTAGGCTTTGGTTTGTCTTCTAATGGTATTGCTAACAAATGACCATTTTTTAATTTTGGGAAGTACCATTTAACGTCTTGATATATGTTTGTTATACTTATTTCAAAACTATCTGGTATCTTGTTACTTAATGGATTCATTGCTAGAGCTCTAAATCCTCTATTATTAAGACTTGTTAAAGGTAAACATTCAACGCCGCCATAATCCTCATCGCATAATAATATGCTCCAGTCCATGGGCATTTGAACATTATAATTTCCTATCTGCAAACATATTGCTGGTGCATAAAAACTTTCTAAAAAGATTAAGGGCAAAAAGTAAAAATCAATATTATCAGGATCACTGGCATCTAATGCACAATATCTTAAATCATCTATTTCTTCAGGCACCGTATCTAAATCATATGCGGTATTTTCTATGGTTAATATTTTCATTTATACTCCACTTTGGTTACAGTATGACGGAAATTTTGCTCTTTGTAAAATGTTCTTCTTTTTGTCAAATGTCGTCTACTGTATTTTAGATTGCTTGTTATGTCAATCACATTTACATAATCTTTGTCCTCTGCTTTACGAATACCTCTACCGATACTCTGTATCACACGAACAAAACTTTTACCAGGTTCTAACAACACCAAATTAAATATTCTTGGTATGTTAATACCAACTGCCGCAACACCATACGTTGCAACAATCACTTTATTATTCATTTCTGAAATTTCTTCGTATTCTCTTTGACGATCTTTTACTTTCATATCGCCACTAATAAATACCCATTCTGGATTCATATCTGAAAATATTTCTCCAGTCTTAATTCTATCAATCAAAACAAGTGTGTTGCCTTGATTGGATAATTCTTTGATTACGTTTGATATATGGCTTAGCCTATCTGTGTCTGTGGTCAGCCATTTAAGTTCTTGTGCATAACTGTTAAAACCTAAAGGCCCATCTTGCATTTGCAGTACACTGATATCTAAGTCTGCAAGTACACCCATGTCCTGCAATTCTTTACTGCTCAATTGTCCTATCACAGGACCTAATGCACAAATACAACCAACACGTTCATGATCATCTTTTGGCACAGTTCCTGTTAGTCCCCAACGTATAGGAACGTTTCTGAACATGCCACTTAATTGATCTCTGAGTACATCTGCTTTTGCTTTGTGTACCTCGTCTACCATAATACATACAACATTGTCCAAGAACACATCTAAGTCAACTTCTGCTTCGCCTGCCTTAGTTTTCTTTTCTAGTACTGCTAAACTTTGCCATGTGCAAATAGTGTGTGTTTTGTCATACTCTTTTCTGTCGCCAAACAACACACCAACATCCATTCCTAGATTCTTGTAGTCTTTTTCTGTTTGCACAACAAGGTCTTTGTTTGGCACAATTACAATAGTTCTACCAAACGGTTCACACTTGTGACTCAATACAGCAGTGATTAATGTTTTACCTGCACCTGTGGCAATCTCTTGTAAGCATTGTGGATTGTCTAAAAAGCGATTGATAACTTCAACTTGATAGTCTCTTAACAGTATTGGTAACCCTTCTGCAGGATGTCGCTTAGGCCAAGATATATGATCATAACTACTTGCTTCTACAGGCTCAAAGTTAAAGTTCCAAGCCTGTCTTGCATCTTGTATCTCAACATCGTATCCTTCTTTGGTAATGATTGGTAGTAGTTCGTCGAGAAGGTTGAGATATGTTCTGCCACCAATGTCGCAAAATCTTACACAACCGTCCCAACGTCCTAATTTGTATGCTGGCATGTGATAAGCATACGGCAAAAAGAACTTTACAGCGTCAGATATTTTACGCCTTGTCTTAACATCAAGTCCTACAAACTTAACATTAACTTCATCTCTGATTTCTAAAGTTACTTTAGCCATATATATATTTTATCTTATCTATACGTAAAAGTCAAGAAGTATTGTGACCCGCCGTTAAAATAACCAGGTATTACTTCTGCATCATCAAGTATCTCTCTTCCTGAGAGAGAAACATTAAATCTTCCGATCTCTTTACTTATTCCAATGTCAACAGATTGTACATCATCTAATTCTATGCCTGTAAAGTCTGAACCTCTTTCATACATACCATTAAAGTTGATATTAAATTTCCAACCGTTAACACTTGCAAAATATCCTAGTTCAGTTTTGAACTCTGGTATTCTCAATTGATCGCTGTTTGTATACGCAACAAACACTTTGAATCCGCCCCACGGTACTGAGAACACATCATTGTATCTTATGCCTTGTGTTTCATACTCGCCTACATTTATAAATTGATTGTTCTCAAAATCATAATCAATTCCTTCACTGAAGTTATATGTAAAAACACTTAATGCTCTCCAACCAAACTCTAAACCAAAACCTTCTTCTGGTTCTAAATTAGGATTTGCTAATGTCCATGCGTCTCCAGCCAATTCATATAGTGTGGGTTTTCTATAACTGTTACCTAAGTTAAAAAACAAACTTTCTAATTGCCAACCTACTCTACCAATGAGAGCATCTTCTGCAATCCTAACACCTACTTGAAACTGCTCGCCAAATGCTAGTGAGGAATAAACACTTGCAGTACTTTGATTGGAATCTGCATACTCTTCGTATTCTGCTGTTGCTCCAACAATAAGTGTTGCGGCAGGTGTGCCAACTTTCCACGTTTCTTTATAATCAAAGTAGCCACGTTCTGCAATGCTCTCCCAAGACTGTACCTCGTCAGAATAATATTCACTGACATTTTGAGAATAGCCAACTGTGAATTTGTCATTACGAATACTTAATGTGCCTTTTTCTCCACTTTGTAAACAGTTATTACTGCTTTCAAATGCTTCATTAAAGCAATTATCATAATCATAATTGTAATCAGTGTAGTCTAAATTAACTTTTACACCACCCCATTCTTGTCCAAATTTAACTGTAGAATTCTCATACCAGTCTTCTTCGTCATTGTCTGTTTTTACACTGCCATTACTGACATCAAAACTGGTTAAACTCAAACTGTTAAACAGCACTACATTAAGTAATTCATGATCAGAGCCACGCCTTACAAGTGCCTGATTTTCAAAAGTGTCTGTAATAAAAACAGTTCCGCCCATACTTGCTGAACCATATAGCACACTGTTAGCACCGTTTACTAATTTAACTCTTTCAAGTCCTGTTGCTATATCATGTGCAAAATCATACCAGCCATTGCCAGCATCATTTACAGGCACACCGTTTCTAAAAACAGATGTATGTGATATTTCGGTACCTCTTTCTGAGAAGCCTGAAAAGCCACCGTAACCACCACCAACAAAACTCACTGTTGGCATAATGGTTTCTATAATATTAAAATCTTGTGTTGGTTCAGTTTGTGTTTCTTCTGTTACTGCACCAACTACTAATACTTCCTCTACTTCCTCACCGTTTGCTTCACTTGCCCATAACATAAACAGCATGAAAACAAATGCAAAGTATAGTGGTGAAAAATTTAAGTGAAAATTTTTATCAAAGTCTTTCATTTTACTCCATTAAAAAATTAAAATACCCCCCGGAGATTACTTCGGGGGGTTTGTGTTGCTCAACTATTGTGGGAGAATGTTATGCAACACGTTTCATACAGGTTGATTCTGCAAGTTCTTTCCAAGTATCTGGACTCATTTTTCTCAAGTCCGCAATCTTTAGAACCATCCTGAGTGAAATCTCTCTGAGCCTTGCACTCTTCAATACCATGAAGTCTACAATCTCAGTATTTTGTTCTGTTGTCCAACCGTAATCGTCCAACATACCATCACGTACAATTTGATTGATTCTTAGGAAACGATCTTCCACACTGTCCATTTCCAAATCAATGTAGTGACATCTTGACATAAGAGCCGCTAAGTGATCTTGAATCTTCTTAGAACGAACGTTTTCAAAGTTAACGTTAGTAATAAAGACAACACCACCTTTGAAGTCAAACCTATCAGGTATGCCTTCCCTACGCAGAGCATTTGATTCTGACTTCCAAGATATAGTTCTCTTCTTGCCTGAATCCAATACAGCCTTCAGCATGTTCAAACATACTTCGTCAAACAAGATGCTATCACAGTCATCAAACACTAGAATATCACCTTCATTTGAATTGTTGAAAAGAGTTTGGAACAAACCAATTGGTGTCATCGAACCTTTAACAACTTCAGTTCTTGGCGGCTTGTTAGACAACTTTTGCATCATGTCATACTCGTCCAAGATCTTTTCAACACCAAAAGACTTACCAACACCTGGAGGGCCACTAACAATAAGACCACGCACAACACTATTTGCTACTGCGTCAGTCATTTCATCAAGGATAGCAAACCTACGTTTGATTCTATCCATAGCCTGCTCAGGCGTTTCTTTTTCTTTGGTCTCTTCAACCTTATCCTCGGCTTCAACCTCAACCTGTCCTACATACTCGATATCTTTTGGATCATCAAGTAATACTCGGATAGCAGTTTTGTCTGGACCTAATACCTTACTGGCATCAACTGTTACAAACAAACCTTTCTTACCGAAAGTGCTAGGCTTGACCAACGGAAACACAGTATCAGTGATAGGTGCATTTCTGTAAGTGCCTTGGATAATGCGAACTTGCTCTTGCGTTTTTACTTTTTTCATATTCTTGCCTCCCACAGCAATTAATTAATATGTATATATAATAACAAATCTTTGAGATTTGTCAACCTTTTTAAGCGGCAATTTCCGCTTTTAATTGAGGATGGTTATAATCAAACCAACCATTTTTGGTTTTGAGCTGACTCTTGTAGTCAGAACGATCACCGCCCTCGAGTGGAATCCACTGCTCAGCCTTGCCAATAATAGCCTGATGATAGTGGCTATATTCAGGACTGGGAGTGTGATGGGTACGACATAACCAACGGTCTCCACCCCAATAAAACTCTATTGGAGTTTCCCATGGTTCGCAAATTGGACCTTTGCCGTCGCCATTTTTACCAAGGTCACGAATCTCCCAATCCAGGATATATTCTTCGAAATATTCGTTCTTGCTCTCAATGAGCTTTGAAAGAGTAGGAATACCGTGCTGAGCGATCTTGTTGATCTGCTTACCAGTCAGCCCAGTAACAAAATAAGTGTTACCACCCTTGAACTTCCAGTACTGAGGACATTCGCCCTTACCATCCCAATCATGAGCACCGTAGTTCTCACGGTGTTGTGTTTGAATAACTAATGTTTGCATATTTTCTACTCCTAATTCCTAACCTATGCATATAGTATAGCAAATTTTGAAGATATGTCAACCGTTTTATTTCTGTAGTAAATTCAATGACTTAGAGGTGGTACCCTGTAGGAGAATCGAACTCCTGTTGCCGGGATGAAAACCCGGTGTCCTAACCACTAGACGAACAGGGCAAAAATAACCCCCAGTTGCATCTGGGGGTCCTACTCTTATGCACTATTTTGAGAGTCCAAGTGCGGTTGACTCGCAAGTTGTGGCTTTGTTGTTTCTCTTCTGTGCAAACCTCCACGCAACGTGGGAAAATCAGAAGTTCTTAATTAATTGCTGTTTGCAGTACACTTAGGGAATTTACAGGACTGTGTCCAACCCAATTTACGAAATACCACTCGAGCAAATCAGCAACCGTGTGTCATGTGTTCATATGCGTCTTTGCAATCTTCTAACTGCTCGCCGCAAACACATTGCTTACTTTCTTCTAGTGTAGGTGCACCAACTAAACTACGAACTTGGTCTTCACGTAATTTACGTTCTGCGTCTGCCCAACCACTTTCTATGTGTAATCCAATTGGTAACATATATACCTCACTAAAAATACTAGTATAGCATCAAATTTGTTTATGTCAACCTATTTCCAATGTGGGCCGTACAACCAAGATACTAAAGATAATCTTGAACCAGTTTTTACGGGTGCTACAGAGTGCGGTAAGAAACTTGGAAATATTACAGCATCGCCTTTTTGTATTTCCATTACTTCTCCCATAATTTCTAATTCGCCACCTGTAAAATCATCTGTAATAAGAATAGACATGCTGAGCTTTCTCACATCATCTTGTGAATAAAATACATCTTGATGTAAATCATAATTGCCAGCATCTTCTTCTCTATACAATATTAACTGGCTTTCAAACTTGTTATTTGTCTCTACATTTTCATAGTATTCAAATAATGGTTTTACAACTGCTTCTACTAGGGAATGAGAGGACATACTTTCTGCCCAACATCTACGTACTGTAGAAACTGCCTCATTGTTTATTTGAGCACGTTTCCATTCAATTGGTATTTCTATTAAGTGGTCTAAAAAACTTTGTGGTACTGCATTATGAACTACTAATGGTCTCATTCTATTACAATGTCTTCCATACCAGCAGTTCTCAGCCTTGTGATATGACCTATTTGCCATTGCTTGGTATCCAAACCTTTCATAACACCTAGGTATTGATTTCGCAATAGGGCATATTGGTTTGCTAGGTGAGTTAGAGTAATAACACTATCCTCACCATCTACAAACTTTTCTGCATCTCTACTGCTAAGTTGTCTGTTATAACTTTCGAGATATTTTCTAAACACTTTACTGCGTTCTCTGCGTAACTCAATATTCAAGTGTTCAAGAATTGCTTCAATCTCTTGTAATTGATTAAAGCGATGTTCTGTAATACCAGGAAGGGCAGAACTAGATCGTTCTAGACTGCCCTTAATCCTGCATTCATACTTGGCTTCATGTAATTCATTTTCAAAGTATTGTATAGAATCTACAATAACTCCTAGATCGTCAACAATTTTATTATACCAAGTACTCATAGTTTTTTACCATTCATCTCCATCTTCATCGTCGAATTCGTCATCAAGTCCTTCATCGTCATAAAAACTTATAATAGCAGTTTTCATAACTTTGTCAAACTCATGTTTATAAATTTCGATTTCGCTAATGTCGATAGATTCGTCAAATAGTCGTAGCATACTATCTGCTACATGTAGGCGGTCTTTAGCAGGAATGTGAGGTTTCACTAATTCCCAAGACTCGCTTAAAAGTGCAACTTCAGGACTCATCAATTAACTCCTCAGATAAATCGTCATAAGTGTCAAGGTCTTCATCATCTACTGCTTCTTTTTGTGCAATAGGATTTTGCCCCCACTCATCTATAATTACCTGAAGTTTGTCTCCTGTCCAGCCTTTTCTGAACTCTTTTATTTCCTCACCTGTTACAGGCGAAGTATAAAGCAGTTTGTTGCCAACTTTTTCTACAATACCTTTTGCTTCTAGCATTTCCAATAGGCCACTATATGGATCCATGCCAAACTCATATGGTATTTTAATTTGAACACCTTCGAACGGTTTACTGTATCGTGACTTCATCACTTTACAAGCGGCTCTAATACCTTGCACTGTAGAAGTTTTGTTACCATCTTGATCCTCTTTTAATTTGAGTTTCTTCATAGCAACAACAATACTACTTGCGTATATAAAGCCTTGTCCACCACTGATTTTATCGTCTGGGTCAAACATATCCTGTGATGCGTATGTGTGATTAGTTGCGATCAATGCTATAGGGTAAGGTGCAATCTGGTTAACAGTGTTTCTAACCAAGGCTGTCAGCGCCTTAGGTTTTCTACCCATATCACCCTTCATGTCACCTTTTTGGAATTGATCAACATCAGTTGGTGTTAACAACATTCCTAAACTGTCAATTACAAAAACAAGTTTAGGCATTTCGTCGTATTCCAGATCTCCATAATTAGACTTGTAGTCTTTCATGAATTCAGAAATGGCTTTTGCTACATCATCAATCATGGAAACTGAAATACGCAATAGTTTTTCTGGACTTGTATCAACATCAAGTGCTTGTAGCCATTCTTCGTCGAGTGCGTTCTCTGAATCGAACAACACGACTTGACAGCCCATTTCTTGTGCTGATTTAACAAGGTTACCAGAACATATAAAAGATTTACCAGAACCTGACTCACCTGCGAACACACTGACTTTTCCTAATGGAATACCTTTGTTGAAATCGTTAGATATCAAATAGTTTAGTGTGTAGTTGCCAGTGCTGATCCAATCCTTAGGATCGAAAAAGCCAGCACTGATGCCTGTGATGCTTTTAGTCAGTCCAGTTCTGAACTTGGTTAAGTCAAAAGGTTTCTGCATGTTAACTCCTTAGTTTTGTCTAGAACGAATCATGCTAAGAATGTCCTCAGCAGATTTCTTACCAGCATCTCCTTCTGCACTTGGTGCGGCAGGAGCAGGACTAGGAGCAGGAGCAGGAGCGGCCTCAGCAACTGGTGCCGGTGCAGGTGTACTTTCTACTACTGGTGCAGGAGCAACTGGAGCCGGTGCCGCTTGTGCAGGAGCACTAGTAGCCGGTGTTGCTGTGCTTGGAACTTCTACGCCATATGGCTTATAAAAGTTACCCCATTTAGCAGGATCATACAAATCTCCTTCAACACTTGCGTGGAACATTTCAGCAATGGCTTGATAACCTTCTGCTGTAGGTTGTGCAGGCAAGAAGTCTTTCAAGTTGAACAATCCATGTTGATCGATTGCCGCAAGTTGAACTTCATCTAATGCACTTTCTTTACGTGCCCACTTTGAAGTTGAATAATCTGCATACTGTCCTTTTGTGGTTTTAGTAATTCTAAAGTCAGTACCATTAACGTAATCAGTTGGAATATTTTCCATATCTGGATCCATCAATGATGCTTTGATAATGTTAAAGATTTGAGGGGAAATTACAAATCTACGAATAGGGTTTTCTGGGGACTCTTCTGACAGAGGATTCTCAGATACAAAGCCTTGGAAAATGTAAGATCTTTTCTTCCAATACTTTCTACCCATATCTTCTAACGAAGCATCCTTAAACCATGGACGTACCTCAGTGAGTACAGGACAATTGTCACCATACATTTCACCACACGGTACCTGAACAGTTACAGGTTTGTTTTCGCCACCAACAACACCTGGGAAGGTGAGTCGGATCATTTGACGCTCTACCCAAAAGAACGCATTGTCAGTATCAGAGTCAGGTAAGAATCTCAGCGTCGCTGAAGTACCTTCGTCGATATTCCAATGTGGGTAAATTGCTTTGTCGCTCTGTTGTGAGCTGTTGGATCCAGGCTTGGATTCCATTTGTGCTAGTTTCGCACGGATTTCATCTAATTTAGAAGCCATAATGTTTTCTCCTTATATGTGCCATGTTTTGCCATGTTTGTAATGCGGCATGCATTACTGCTTTTCTATTATAGTGCCTAGATAGAAGAAAGTCAACCTTTTTGTTAAACTTTTTTCTAACAATGTTATTTATGAAAAAACCGGCATAAGCCGGCTTTTTCTGGATCGTTTAATAATTAAAGTATATCAAACTGTTCTAAAAACTTCTCATACCTAGATTCTGCACTTTCTGCTACACTGCTCTTGGTACGAGGTTGGTTTGCACTTAGTAGACAACTTTTCACAGTTGAATACTCAAACTGATTAAGAGAGTTGCCTCCGTACAATTTCTTACTGATACCGTTTAGATAATTTCCTAGCATTGCATCTTTAGACGCTATACTCATTTGTCCTACTTGATATCCTAGTCTTGCATGTGGTGTAGTAAAATCTAAACTGTCATTTTCACTGATTAAATCTTTCAGGCCACTAAACGATTCATTAGCGATTGCTTCTTGTATTCTACTTTCAAATGACTTTCTTCTTGCCATAGCATTTTTAATACTGTCTACTACATTTGATACTCTATCATCAAAGTGTGTTTCAGTAAACTTGCTTTCAAGATCTATATCATCTTCTAAAATTTCAACTGAATTACGATATTCAACTTCGTTAACAGTACTTGCATAAGTTTTAGTACCTGCAAGTTTCTTGAATGTGTTTCTAATTGATGATATATTTTCTAATGCAATGTTCACAATATCTTCATTACTTTCATTTACTAAATTAGCAGTTTTAACATATCTAACAAACTCTTGTAACTTACGATATTCTTGTGCCATTTCGGTAATGTTTGAACCTATTGAATCAAACATTTCACCACCTTTTTGTATATGGCGAGCCATTGCTCTAGCGGCGGCTAAATTATTTTCAGCCATCTTAAATTTTTCATCGCCACGTTGGATAAAGACGCTGTGTATATTTCTACTACGAGCACCTCTGATTTCTTCATTGACTGGCTTTTTGTGTTTTACCACAATCTTTACATTATCGAGTCCTTGATAACTTGTTTTGGAACTGCCAGTCATTGCACCGAAACCTTCCATTACATCTGCCATATCTTTCTCCGATGACTGAGATATATCTATTTTCTCAGCCTTTGGTTTAATTGTTTTATTAAAAATTCTAAAATCGAATGTTAATAAAAAATCATTTGCTAATTCTTTGAGACTATTTCTCAATGCATCATGTTCTACAGTTTCACCTACTGCAAGAGCAATTTCTCTTGTATTAGGATCTAATCGAACTAACAAATTTGGTTCAGCGACTGCAAATCTTGTGCCTTCTTGTGGATCAGTAACTAACTCTCCGTCTTTGTTAAAACTTTTCACCACATATCCTTTACCTTTCAGTAAATTGAATATTTTTTCTGATACCAATCCTGTGTTTACAGCCATTGAAAAATCTCCTTCAATACTATTTATCTTCTAGACTTATTTTAGAGATACGGCATGGGCTCATCATACTCGTCTTCGGGTATCATGATTTCTGCATTTGTGAGGTTACTGTTTACAATATTATATATTTCGTCTTCAAAGGTTGAAATATATGCTATCATTCTGACACCTAATATGAATGCCATAACCAGGTCATCGTGTTCTCCTGGTTTAGCACAAAAACTATTTCCTTTGGCAACAAAGTTTTTAAGTTCACTGATTAATGCTTTACTATTTAATTTTACTTTATCTTGCTCTACAAATCTTTTTAATTGTACGCAAGCCTCTATTTTAGTTCTATGACTTGTATGAAAACCTTTTCTACCTTTTTGCCCTTGTATCTTTTTAGGTTCATGTAGGAAATCTCCTGGAAAACTCTCCTCGCCAGTATCACGAATTACTACAAGTGCGGCTTCACCTATAGTGTTGTTCTCAACACTCCAGTAAATTTGTTGTACTTGAAGCTCTTTGAGGTACTGTAAAATTTCCATCATAGTACGCATTTGTCCTTCAATGGGTGTTCTATTATGTTGCCACTCAGCAACTTGTGTCATAGTAGGTAATTCTATAACTTGTATTGCACTATAATCTCCGCCTGTCCCGGCACTAGGGTCTAAACTTACTACATAAGTGCAATTAGGATGTGGATGTTTATACCAGCGAACTTGTCCCATCTGCCTTAAAGGATCTACTCCGTGCAATTCTATAAGTTTAAGTGGTGATACTAATGTTTCATCATAGATGACAAATTCGCAATCGTGTTCACGCCTAAAACGTTCTTCGCCGATACTTGACCTTTCTTGTAACGCCCATGCTTCATCACGCTCTGGGTGTTCGTCCCACGTTGCAAGAAAGGGCCTAAAACCATTTACACCAACTTCTTGTTCATTACCATGTTCGTCAAACATTTTATTTGCACCACGCCAGATAGTTGCAAATTGATCATCATCATTGTTTGGTGTACTTGTTACAATGGCTTTACCGCCTGTTGCTAGTGTAGGTGATAGTGAGGTCCAAAATTCTTTTGCAATGGTATTACGCACAAACGCAAACTCATCACAATAAATTAATGTTAAGGACATACCACGTCCAGTTGTTTCGGTTGTTGTACTGCTAACTATACGTGAACCATTATCAAACGTGATACTGCCTTTGTTGTATTCTGCTACCCCTGCTCTTATATAATCAGGAACATTTTCGTATGCATAACGTATACGTTGCATAATTTCACTGGCACCTGCCGCTTTATGAGCCGCTACTAATATTGTACTGTCAGGCTTAAACATAGCATACCACAACAAATAACCTGCGGCTACAGTGGTTTTACCCATCTGTCTGCCCAGCATGTTAATACTGTATCTGTAATTATTGTAGTTTTCTATAAGCTCTAACTGATAATCGTAAGGGTCAAAATCTATACCACCCTTAGTAGGATGTTGTATTTTCATATATGTTTTCATGAAATACAGAGGACCAGAATCATTGTCACAACAACTCTTAAACTCAAGTAATTGCTTTTGAGTATAATTGATTTTTTTATGTGCAGATTTTACTAAGGAAGTATCTGCTGTTCCTTTAGCGGCCATACTACTATTTAGTTGGTTTTTGGGGGATTATGATAACGACTTGGCTAACTTATCTTTAAGATAGTTAACTAACAGTTGCTTATCTGTACTCATTTCAGGTCGAACTGCCAACTTCATTGATGCTTTTGGTGCTTCATCTTCACCACCATGATCATGATCATCACATCCACACTCACCGTCAACAATTTCTCTGCCACAACCATCACAAACGTCATCACCATCTTTATCAAATGGATCAACTTCATCATGATCATGCTCTGGTTCTTCTTCACTTGGCTTGTCTGATTGTGGTAATGTAATACCTGCTAATTTTAATACATCGTTAAGTTCTTGCATACTTTTAGCATTTGCACTGATTGTTACTTGTGCATCACCATCTTTTTTAGTTTTGCTGTAAGTTACATTTTCAGATTCGTCACTTTCTTGTGGCATGCCATATGCTAAACTTTCTCTAACGTCTGATAAGTCTAATGATTCTGCAGGTTGAGACTGCATCATTTTATTGGCTTGCATAATGAGTGTTTTGAACTTTGAAAAAAGTTCTGGTTGTGTCATTATAAATGAAATATATTTGATATAAGGCTTGATTGCTTCGAGTGCTTTACCACTTAACGTTGACTTACCTGCTTCAACATCATCTGCGGCTTGTCCAAACTGTTGACCTGTTGTAGTTGCACCAATGTCTTTTCCAACTTGTTGTGCTCTACTGTTCATGCTAGAGTCAAACTCTCGTAATCCAGCAAGTAACTGTAAATTTTCTAGTTCTATACTTTCAATTGATTTTATTTGGTCACTGTCTTTAGACACTCTGTCTTTTTCTTTTTCCTGATCAACTTTTTGATCTGGATTTCTTTCAGGTTGTACTTCTTGATGGAATCTTAAAAGTCTTTCAACTGCTCCAGGGCCTGCATTAATGATATCAACAATCATATCATTAATTTTACTTGTGGATAAGTCTATTGTATTAGGAACTGTTTCGCCTTTGGATTTTCTTGTTATAGCATCTTGTGCTTTACCAACATTACCGCCGCCAACAAGTTTTGCAAGTGCCGCGGCACTGCCTCTATCTAGTGGATTGTTTTTGTCGTCAAGTTCAAAAAATTGTTTAGACATTATACTCTGCCTCCTCCGGCTTGACGAATACTGTCAACTTCTTTGGTTGCTTCAGCACCTTTACCCATATTTGGTACATTCATAATTGTATCATATGTAGGTCTTAGGTTGTCGCCCATTAACTCATCTTTGCTTGGATAGTTGCGGAAGTAATCTGCACCTTTTTCGTCTTTGATTCTTTGTAATTCTGCTAAGAACTTTGCATTATGTTCTTCGCCAAAGTATGGTCCATCATCGACACCTTCTTGCTCATCTTCATAATGTGCCATGTCTTCTTTTGCTAATTCTGCATCTTCTTCGTTAACATATCTGTCTACATCATCTGCAACTCTTGCTTGTTGAATATCTGATTCAATTCTGCGTGGATCGTTTACTTCATATACTAAAACACGATCTACTTCCATGCCTAAATTAACTGAAAGCCATACTTCTAAAATTCTTGGATTAACAGGATACTTCAATACAATGTCAGTTGCACATACTTCTGATATGCACTTAACACCCTTTGCTCTCACAAACTCAATTGGGTTTTCTTGTATTGGCTGTCTCTTGAAAGGAGCGGCACTAACAAAGTTATATTTTGCCAAGCAACTTTCAAGTGCAGACATTTGCTCTGCACCACAGTCGTAAGCAAACTTTACTCTGTAGCCGTATTCTTTATTAAAACTTTCTGATAAGAATTCTTTGAATTGCATAAGTATATTCTCCTGTCATACTTATTTATCATTTTTTTCAAAAACTTCTTTAGTTAATCTTTCAAAGAGTTCGGCATAGGGTCTTATTCCAGGGTGACCGTTATCAGGAAAATCATCGCTGTTACTGATGGTGGCCACCATAACATCTGCGGCTCTGGCTTCGTTTATATCGTCAATTTTATATTGCATACAACCCCACCATGGCGCTTCAGGTAATTGCTTGCCTATTATTTCAGATTTCCAATCTTTTATAAAGTAATGCAGATTATCTTTGCTTATGTGCTTAGGCAATGCTGTACAGCCTCCTATGGCAATAAACTTTACACCATATTTAGATACTACTTCTTCTATGAGTAAATTAATTTTAGCATAATATTCATAAGGAACGTACTTTCTAAAATTAGGTTGTTCTCTAGTTGGCAAGTGATCCCTATATGGACTAGTGTGAAACCATACAAGATAATCAAACTTTTCGCCAGTGTGTAATTTATGTATACAATTAAATGCTTCAAAATTCCCAGAGGAATTCTTGGAAACGTTTAGTACATAATGGCCAGCGTCTTGCAACAAATATTGTAAATGGTATTCTGGTGGTATGCCGGGTTTTCCATGATAATTAGGTACACCCCAACTGTCGCCGGCAAGTATAATGTTCACTACTTAGACTCTTTACCTAGCATTTTAAGAAGTTCATTACGATCAAGTATTGTAGCATTTACTTCTTCTGGATCTGCACCTTCTTTTTTAGAACGTATATCTAGGTTCGCTTTTTTAAGCATGAGATCTATTTGTTTTAACTTGCGAGTTGTTTTGCTGTCCTTTGCTTCTAGTGCAATTTTTAACATGTTTGCCGCATTGTTAAACACAGGTCCTGCCGCCATATCAGTCATGTTCATGCCTAGACTCATAAGTTGTTCATAACTTTCTACTGCTTGTTTGGCAATGTCATCCATTTCACTGTCATGGGCTTCCATTCCGCGGACTTCAGCAAGTGCATTATTGATTTTTTCGCTTATGGTAATTGCATCTTGTATTTCTTGTACTGTAACTGGTCCAGAAGATTCATCTGAATCAATTTCGTCCAAATGTGGTAGATTGAATTCTTCTTCCAGTTTCTTTGTCATAATACTATTTATTTGATTGTAATTGCCAAACGTTCAAGTGCTGGTCGCCTCTTACATTTTTCTTATGATATATCTATGATCAATCGAATTTGTTATTTCAAATATCTTCATTTGACTCTCTTCTTAGCAATACGTTTCTTAGGATTACGTTTTTTCTTTGTTTGAAATATTTGATCTTCATTTATTACTTTGAAACGTATGCCTTTGCGTTCACACCATTCTTGAGCCGCTGTCCATTTTGCGGCATTAATTACAGTTTGTGTTGCTTGACCCTGACTACGAGCGCCTTCAAGTGTTGTTTGATTCGAAGGTTTTATTTCTATAAGTTCAACATGTTCTTTGCCATCTTTGTCTAAATACTGAATCATAAAATCAGGAACATAGTTTGCATAATTGCCTGTAAGAGGATGCCTGTAAGGTATTTTGATATTTTCACTTGCCCATTTCAGTATGTTTGGGTGGTTATCGCACAATCTCATAAATGCCAATTCCCAACTACTGCGATAAAACGGTGCCTTGCCGCCAACATACTTGGGTGCATTCGTAACGGTGTATGTGCCTTGAGCAAATTTCTTCATACTAATATTTATACTAAGGGCGAATGAAAGTATTTACTGGAGAGTCTACATTTTTCTTTGGCTTCACTAAACCAATTCTGTTTCCCATAGGTCTAAGTAAATTCATTGCATTGTATGCATCTTGCGTGAATTTCAAAGCAGTATCGTTGTTGTCAAAATAAGTCAATGGATTAACACCTTGATCTTTTGCAACCTTAATTAATATCTGGGACATTGCTTTTGCGTTGGCTTCTTTGAAACCTATTTTTTGAAGTTTAGTATATACAACATCAAATTCTTGAGGATTTATTTCGTCATCTACCATCAACTCAGATAATATTGTTGAACTTGCTTCTGGTAAGGGAAAATCAATGGTTGCATTTTCAAGGTATGCTGTTAACACACCTTTGTTAATTTCATAAGAAACTTCGTTACCAAATGTTGTGTATAGAGAAACTGACATTAACCGCCGCCTCTAGTAGGTGGATCTTGTTCTTCGGCAGGAGCCGCGGCTTGATCAGATTCAGCAACAGGTGATTTATTGTTGCCTGTAACAATGTCTTTAACAGCATCAGGATTAGTATCTAACCACCTAATGGCTGATTGTCCTAGTGAACCCAATGCGGCATCTTTGACATCTGCGCCTGTAATTGCCGCTGATAAAGATGCATCAAGTAAATCTCCAAACCAACTTTCTCCAAATAAGCCTCCCGAAGTATCATCTTCAGGAAACGTAGCGGCTTCTCCATATACAGATTGTAATGGCCCAGAATCATTCTCGTCGTTGTTTTGATTTTGTTTGTCAGTTACATCGCTAGGATCTGGTGCCGGGTCGCCACTCTTGGTTTCATCAGTTTGTTCAGAATCATCACCAGTACCATCTCCACTGCCACCATCTTCTGCTGAAGCGGATACCTGAGTACTTCTTGTGAGTAATAAATCACTTGAGGCAGGAGTTAAAAATTCTAATCTCTGTTGCCCTTGAGCACCGTTATCGGATAAAGCATCTTCCATTATAGGATCTAATTCGTGTGCAGGACCTTTGAACTTAGCGGCTGACGGATCAAATCGATCATAGTCTTCTGCGCCTAAACTGAAGTTTGCAACACTGTGAACAGTGAATTTTTCATATTGAAATTCTAAACCAAATTCAAATGCATTGGAATCAGCATAATCTAGTGGTGCAGGTGTAAACCTAACCAAATACGGATTTATTAAACTATACTGTATACCTCTTTTACCATGATACAGCACATAATCTATACGTTCAAAAAAGTGTGATGTTTCTTGAATATTTAATCCATCTGAATTTGAATCAAAAGCACCAGTAAACTTTGTCATGCCAGAGTCTTCTGATGGACCTGATTGTGAACCTATCATGTCAGTTCCACCTGTGGATTTGCCACGATTACTACCACCTATATCTCTTCTTTCAGGGTCAGTACCTTGCTCTTGATTGCGAGGATCCATGAAGTGATAAGAAAAATATTTCATTAACACTGAAATCCATTCATTACCTACTGTATCATAAACCTGCATAGTCACAGGGTTATATTCTCTACCAGTGAGTTTTATACTTTTTCTATTGAATGAATTTTTAGTTTCAGTTTGAAAATTTATACTAGGTAAATCAGCAGTTTTTACCAAACTGCTGATTGTGGTACGAAATTCGTTTTTAGAGGATTCACCATACAACGAACCAAAAAATTCTCTGTTGAGAATAAAGTTGACGTAACCCTGAAATTTTTGCCTGACAGGGTTAACATGGGGTCTATATCTATAGGCATTATGGAAGTCTTGAACATAAAATTTCTTACCTCCAAGTGAGCCAGAGCCAAATAAACTCAAGACACTAACCCCCTGTTATTATGATAATGGGCTTGGATCGTTTAAGTCAACGGACGGGTTAAATGCTCCACCTAGTGGTCCTGTAACTAATCCATTAACGTCATTACTACCTTGATAGTGTCCAGCATTATCGTAACGAACCTGTAAAATAATTTGTACTGGATCATTTGCACTGTAATCACTGTCACTGTAGTCAACGTTTGTTAAGAAACAACCTTCTAGGAACCAAACTTCACTAGCACCTGCATTAACACCATCTAAGATTTCAATTTGCATATCAAACTTATAGTCGTTACCTGATGCTGGAGATGTTTGTTGGAAATGATTTAACTGACGTTGTACTTGGGCACCTACTATCTTAGCGACGCCATTTGAAATGTCGTCTCTTAATGTGACAGTAACTTGCTCCCAAGAATGCTTACCTTGTACATACGACTTAGAGTTGTAACTATCTAAGATTACTTCTTCGTATGTGATCTTTGGTCTAGTAACACTTTGCACATTCTGCGTAAAGATTCTAGACTCTGGCTCGCCACCAAAACCACCAAGCATTGCAACTCTAAAGCGATACTTGAGTTTCGGCATTAAAATACCGGAACCTGTAGATCCACTCAAAGGTACACCGAACTTGCTTCGGGTTTCTATTCTGTTAATTTCATCTGCCATTGTGTTCTCCTACGAACTTTAATTATATACGAATATTTATCAGATTTAGGTCAAAATCATTAACTCTGCATTTAATTCGCTCAATGAAAAGGGCGGAAACCCGCCCTTTTCAAGTTATATAATAACTTAGTTGGTTTGACCCAATGTGTTTTGTACACGAATCGGAATGTAAATAAACTCAACTGCTTTTACTGGTTGCACAGCAATATCAATGTAAAGTTCATTTCTGTCAATCCTTGCTGGAGTGTTGTTTGAGCTATCACAAACTGTTACAAAGTCATAAAGACCACGTTGTGATACTAGATTACCTAAGAATCTATCAACCAATACTTTAGCATTCTGACGTGTAATTTCATCGTTTGGTTCAAATAAGAATGGCTTAACGATATCGTCAAGTCTTTCTCTGAGATATACAACCAATCTGGCTACATTAACTCTATCTAATGCACTTGAATTTCCTGAAAGTGTTTTTTGTCCAAACACTGCTAGGCCTCTGCCTGGGAATTGTGCAATAGGGTTGATTCTATTAATGTATAAACTATCTCTTTGACCTTCACTTAAACTTACAGAAGTAAATTCACCTGTATCTGGATCAATGTAACCTACGCCACTTGCATTACTAACAACACCACGTTGGAAACCTGCTGGTGCAAACCATGGGAATGCCACCTGGTCGTTAAACGCAATAGTTCTTAATGCAATATGTGATGCTGGTACAACTACATCGTTACCTGCTAAGTCACTTGTTTTACCATGTGGATAGTAAACAGCCGCATAATCGTTGTTGATGGCTAAGCCTTCTTCACCGTTTGATGCATTGTTTGCATTTGTTGCCCATGCCGCTGTACTTGTAGCGTCTGCTTTAAGTCTTAAAGGAGCATCGCCAATTACAAATGCTGTTTCTTTTCTATTTCCACTTAGAGAAATCATTGGTCCCATAAGCTCAGGATAACCTGGAGCGGCAATTAAGTTAAATCTGTTAGATTCATTTCTGATTTCTTGATTTGAATTAATTGCTGATGTTAATGATTTAACAACTGCTTCTCTTTGTGCCTTTCTTAACAAGTAAGGTGAACCATCATCTTTATTACCACTGTAGTCTACCCATCTGCTACCAATAGCAACTGAACCTGCACTGTGATTTACTGTCCATCTCTTAACGTTACCACCTGAGAATCGCTTATTCCAACCTAATATATTGTATGGATATAAACTTGGAAGTGGTGCGTCAGCATCTAGTGATGCCGCAGAAGGTGATACTCTAAAGTCAGCAAACAAAATACCGTCGCCGCTGTCTTGATCTGTAGAGTCAACTAAAATCCAATTACCACTATTTCTCTTGTAGATCTTTGGATAATTTTCTAAATCAGCACTGCTAATCCATAAATCGCCATCTACAAGTGAACTTGTGCCATCTGATTGAACACTTGGCTCTGAAGCCGCAATGTTAACATCATATGGATAAGTTGCCCAAGTACCTGCATTGTTATATAAAATATCAATAGATGAATTGCTGACTGAGCTATCGTACCATAAAGTACCATCTGCTAAACTGCCAGTAATTTCATTTGCACTTGCTGTAAATGATGGAGATTCCCAATTACTATAACTGGAATTAAAGTTAAGTTCTGATGTTGGATCAAATCCACTACCTAATGAACCGTTTTTAATTCTAACATCCTTACCGCCTGCTACTGTAATTGCAATACGTCCTGAAACGTTAGCAACTGATACTAAATCTGAACCTGTTTGTGATGGAACTGCAACACCAACAGCATCTTGTATAGCAGTAATAACATCGTCAAGTGTTAAGTTACCGTCATTGTCGCTGTCTTTGTCATACAAAGTAACAGGAATAACACCGTTAACTGAACCATTAACAACGTCGTTGTCGTTAACAATAATTTCAAATGCTGTAGAACCGCTTACATGAATTGCATTTGCCCATGTTGTTCCTGCTAATGAGCTTGTTGAGTCAGCAACTAATGATGTTGCACCGTTGTGTCTCTTAATTGCAATTTCTGCTTTACTACTGTCATAGTCAATCCAAATATCACCTGCTTTTACATTAGGATAAGCACCATATGCTTCATATGAATTTACTTTTCCAACAACAGATTCTTGAACAAATTGTCCTGTAGATGCATTATATCTCTTAAGAATGATATCTGTACCGTTGTTTGGCCTTGATATTTGTAGGAATAAGTCACCTGTTGACAATGCTCCGCCACCACTTTGAGTAGCAGGTATTGCTGTGTGAGGACCTACTTGGAAATCATGTGAACTATTAAATGTACCGTTGTTATCAATTAATAACCATGCACTTGAAATCTTTTGGTATAATTTAATAATAGATTGTGTTGAACCAGTTGAAGTAACGTAAACAACTGCATATTGACCGTTCTGACCAAATGAGCTTAATGGTACGCCACTTGAAACATCGTTTGCACCTGGAATTAACACTGATTGTTTAACCCATGCACTACCACTCCATCTTTTAAGACCCCAAACTGTGTCATCTGAATCTAACCAGTATGAACCGTTTGAAGGTTTTGCAGTTGGTGCCGCGGCACTTGGATTTAATTCGTCTAAATCAACATCTGCTCTTAGAACGTATGCTCTATTTGCGATGCCTAAGAAACTGTATGCGGCCATCAAGCCGTATTCGTTACGCTCGTCGCCGTGTAGAGGAGTACCCCCTAAAGTTTTGAAAGTTGGATTACCATAGTTAGAAAGTAACTCTCTTTGACTTGTGATAAGTTTTACTTTGCCTTCGTGCGTTGCTGTTGTAAAAGGAGCAATGCCTCCTGCTGGTGATGCTTTGTCTTTGGCTGTTGCAACAACAATCAAAGGTACAGTGCCTGTTCCAGCAGATGCGTAAAAACTCTCATCGCTGAGTGTAATACTAACGCCTGGTGATACTAATTCTGCCATAATATTCTCCCAATTTAATGTTAAATGGTTACTACTATTTATGAAAAATAGCAAATATTATGGCGTTTTGAAAAGTATTAGGTGGTATTAAGTGGTATTAAATAGATTTAAGATGAGTAAATTCGCCTGTTTCCCAATTTCGTATACTATCAACTTGCTTGTATAGGTCTTCTAGTGTACCGTCATTTTTGATTATAAAATCAACTGGATATCCTGCCCAATTCCATTCACTCTCATGAACGTCCTTGTATCTTGTTTCCATTATTTTACGTGACACTGCATTTGTTGATGCAGTTTTTGCTACTTCAAACCATTCAGGCAATTCTCCACGTTGTACCCAAATAATTTTACCACCCATTTGCTTGATCAAATCTAGTTCATTTGTGAATCTTGCGTCGCTAACAACAACACATGGTGCATTTTTTGTCAGTTGCAATACTCTATATTCTAAACTGCTTAACCAAATATCTTGATGAAAGTGATTACGCATTACTTCTGTGCCCATTAATTGTAATGCTAAACGTGGTGTAAAATTAGGCACGCCTAATCTTTTACTCCAATACAAATCCGGAGTTTCTCTGAAGTCTCTGCTCTCTACTGTGTCGCCTTCAACTAAATGTCTAGGCCAACCAAAAACACTTGCACATAAATCTTTTAATGGTGCCGCAAAACTGTCTTGTATACAACCTCTTTTAACAAATTCTTGTGCGACTGTGTCTTTACCGGAGCCTATAAAACCAACAATACCGATAATCATAAATTTTAACCTATTACAAATCCTAAAGGACTATTACCTTCTTCCATATTATGTACACTTTGAAGTAGTGCTTCAATTTCAGTTGCACCTTCTGTCTTTAATGTTTCACCGTTTAACTGAATAGCACCGCCTGCTCCAGGAAGTCCGCCAGCATACTTACTACGAGCTTCACCTAAAATCATTTTAGATTGAGCAAGTGCATAAGAACCTAGCCAGTTACTAGCATACACATCACCTAAGAGAATATCTTCTGGAATAAAATTATAAACACCTACTGCAATTTCTTCGTCTGTAGAAACATTACGTAAAATTTTAAGTATTTTTGTGTTTCTATTCCATAAGAAGTTGTATTCACTGCCAAATATTCTACCAATGGTTTCTTTATATTGTGAGAATGCATCAAATGTTGCAAGTCCGCCTATTTGGCCTGCATTTAACAGATACATGTTATTGAATGCCACATCAAAAGGATCAAAGTTTACACCAGAACCAGAACTGCTACCAACGCCTCTTCGGTAAAGACGTCTAACTTCTTGTACTTCATTTGGTAAAGTGTAGTCTTGTACGCCTATTTGTGTTTGTAAAAACATAACACTTTCTTCAACACTGCCCGAACTGAGCTGTCTATAACGTGCTATTGCTTTATCAACAGCAACGTCATAATGTTCTCGGTCAAGTTCAACGTCAACTATACCGTCTGCAAGACGTAATCTAATTTCTGAAATTAAATCGTCTCTATTATTATATCCTATTTGATCTTTTGGCATAACACTATTTATCACTTTTTAAGGCTAAAAAGCCTTGAGAATGATAATATGCTCATTGAGTCTACCATTTAATCTAGTGTCTGTTGTTTTGATATCATCAAATGCTTTTTGATATTTTGTTTTTGCGTTACCCTTAAACAGTTTTAGTTGTTCTGCTGGCTTACGCAAAGTTTTTTGTAAACTTTTGGCTTCATCAAATTGATGTATGGTAGTGCCTTTTACACTAAGACCCATGTGCAACCCACCTACTTTGTAAATGCCAATCTTTCTATTTTTAGTATTGAACACCCAAATCTCAGTAGCATCTATAATCTCAACTGGATTAATACTAGCAAGTCCCAAAGTAGGTTCGTTGGCTTTATACTTGACCTTGCTTACTAGTTTTTCTCTGCTGACTGCTTTAGGTTTACGTGGCTTGCGTTTTGCTTTGCCTGTTTCAATAAATGTATCACATGCTGAGTTAATTTTTTCTAAGAAACCGTGATACAATTTACGCAACTTTGCGTCTGTATAACTGTACCCTTCTTTGATATCTTCATTTTTCCATTCTAGTAACTCAGTTGCTTCTTCATATTGATGTGCAAAATCTTCTTTGATAATTTTAGCATGGTTAGGCTTAATGATGCCACCATTGAATGCTCTCATCTCATTGTAAGGGTCAAACTTTTTCAAATCAAAACTTTCATAAAAGATTTGATCAATGTATCCTTCCCACTGACCGCAAAGTTCTTCTACTTGGCCTTTCATACGTTCTTGTATACTGATTACTTTTTTAGGTTTGTCCTCAGCCTTCTTTTGTTTTTCTTCTATGATTTCTTCTGCTTTGTTTTGAAGATCAGGAATCTTCTTAAGCAGGTGGCCTTTCATCTCTTCAGACATGTATCCTGTTTTCGACCATATGTAAGTGTGCTTGGCAAAACTTCTAAACCAAACATCAGGAACTTTCTTCAATTTTTTGATTAGGTCTTTGTCAAGACCACTTTCCTTGTCAAGCCAGGTTGCTACAGTAGCATCTGTTTTCTTGTCAGGAATCTCATAGTGAACAAAATATTCAAACTTACGATAAAGAGAAAGTCTCTCCTCATCAGTTTTAGCATTGTTGATGTCTTGCCAGTTGGGCTCCGGCATCAAGTAAATATTTTTCTTTGAAGGTCGTTTAGCCATATATGTTGTATCTACATGTGTAAAAGTTAATTATACACGTATTTTATTTTGTGTCAACAACTATATATCAAATTTTTGGTTATTTGCCCCTGCTAAACTTTGTATTGTTGTTAAAAGGCAGATCATTTGCAAGAATATTCTTCCAAATTTCAATAGTTTTGTCTAATCCATCTGACAGTTCTACCTTAGGAGACCAACCAGTTGCATTTGTTAATTTTTGATTTGAACTGTTGAGTAGATATATTTCACCGTGTCTCACAGGCTTGGTATCCCAATATATAGTACCAGTCCATCCAATCTTGTCAGCAATCATGTTTACATAGTCTTTGATCTTGATTGCATTATCTGGACCTAAGCAAAATATTTCACCAGCAACTTTATCAGGATTACGTATCACTGTTTCCCATGCATCAAGTAAATCATCAATGAATATAAAGTTTCTATATGGTTCTCCATAGCCTAAATTGATTTCATTTGGATTGGTTAACATTTGATAGATAATTTGCTCAGTAACAAAGAAGTTGTTATCTTTTCTACCGTATGCATTTGTTTGCCTAATAATTGTGTATGGCAGATTGTAACACCTACCTGCATATTCCAAATATTTTTCGCAACCATATTTGGCAACGGCATAGGGGGCATTTGGATTAGGTTGTGTGTCTTCTGTGAATGCCCAAATATCATCAGGCTCTTCATTGCCATCTGCAATAAGATCGCTAATAGGTTGCCAGCCATACACTTCCATTGTACTTGCAAACACAAAATTTTTGAGATTTTTTAATTCTCTGCAACTTTCAATTAAGTTTACTGTGCCTACATAGTTGATTTCGCTAAATGTAATTTGCTCATAGAAACTTTGTTCTACTTCTGTTCTAGCGGCTAAATGAATAATTAAATCCGGGTCAACACGTTTGAGTTGATTTTTAACTGCTAAATGATCTCTGAGATCATGTTCTAGTGCAAATATTTCGTGTTCTGCTTCTAATCGTTTTGTCATGTGCGACCCGATAAAGCCATCTGCACCAGTGATAAAAATTTTCATGTGTTGTGTCCTGTAATTAACATCTAACTATTTATAGTTACACTAAAACTCAATAGCATTCTTTTGATTAAAAATTTTCTGATAAATAGTAATATGCCAAGACTAAGTTTATGGAATCCAGTAAAGCAAAACGACTACAAATTTATAGATAGAATTGTAGGCGAGCATATCTATGCGGGTGGAACTGGTGTCCATGTACACAAATATTTAGGCGTTCATGCTGAAAATGACGGTAGTGATCCTACTAGACCGAGCAGTGCAAATAATAACTCTGAAGTTTTTATTCAAGATTTATTGTTTTTAGAAAACAGAGATAGAAAATACAGCAAAGATATTTTTGAATTGCGTGGACAGTATAACATGCAAGACAATGACTTTGACTTGACTCAGTTTGGAGCATTTTTAGCAAACGACACACTATTCATGAACTTTCATATAGAAAGCATGGTAGAAGCAATAGGTCGTAAACTTATGCCTGGAGATGTATTAGAACTTCCTCACTTGCGTGACGATTTATTATTAGGCAGTGATGATGCAATAAATCGTTTTTATGTTGTACAAGAAGGTTCGAGACCTGCTGAAGGTTTTGATCCTAATTGGTGGCCGCATTTGTGGAGAGTTAAACTTGGTCCAATAAGTGACAGTCAAGAATACAGAGATATACTTGGTACAGGTGAAGAAGAAGGCGATCTAAGAAATTTAATTAGTACGTATCAGAATGAAGTTAAAGTCAATGATGCTATCTTAGAACAAGCAGAAAATGATGTACCATACGATCCTCAATATAGACAAACTGCACATTTGTATTATGACGAAAGTGTCAAAGACAAACCAGCAGTAGGTGTTGGCACTTGGGCAGGTGGAGACGCACCGAATGGAATCAGTGTTGTCGGAAGTGGAGAAAAATTCCCTACTAGTGGTGTAAATGATGGCGATTATTTCTTAAGAACAGATTTCAAACCAAATAGGTTATTTAAGAAAAAGGGAACTCGTTGGATTAGAATATCAGACGATAACCAAAGTCAATGGGCCGCGGCAAATAAAATTCTCACTTCATTTATTAACAATGACAACTTTAGTGTTGCAACAGACGGCGAAGTAACTAATGAGAAAACTAATCTTAGTAAAGTTGTTAAGCCAAGGACGGACAATTAATGTTTGGAAAATTATTTAAGGATACAAAATTGAACAGAGAAGCAGTATTTGAACAGTTAAAAATTGATGAAGGAGTAGTTTATGAAATCTACAACGATCACCTCGGTTATCCCACGTTTGGAGTTGGTCACCTTGTCCTCGAAAGTGACCCGGAATATGGACAACCAACAGGAACTCCAGTTGAGGAGCAAAGAGTTAAGGAGTGTTTCGAGAACGACCTTGACATTGCCATCGGAGAATGTAACGCTCTATACGAAGGAGGGGAGTTTAACGACTTACCAGACGAAGTCCAGCAGATCCTGGTTAATATGATGTTTAACATGGGTAGGACACGTTTAAGTAAATTCAAAAAAATGCATGCCGCTATATTAGAAGGCGATTGGAAGACAGCCGCAGTAGAGGGCAGGGATAGCAGATGGTACAAACAAGTAACGAACAGAGCCGAGAGACTGATGTCGAGGCTAGAGAACGTCTAACAGAAAGAGCGTTCAAAGTTTTAGAGCAAGGCAACCCTAAAGGTTGGTTTTGGTGTTCTGACAGACGTGACTATTATAGATATCATGACTGGATGGAAAAGACAGGAATAGGAAAGAATGGCAGGTAAAAATTTAGATTACTGGTATGACGAACAGATAAAACGTTATCTGATCCAACTTGTCAGGATCTTCTCAAATTTTAAGGTTAGAGAAAACACTGAAAAAGGTGTAAACTATAATCGTGTACCTGCACGTTATGGCGATGTCAGCAGAATGGTTGCACACATATTGCGTAACAATTCAGAAAACACAATTAACAATGCTCCTATGATAACCGTAAGCATAGGCAGTTTGGGTATAGCAAGAGAAAGAACACAAGACCCATATCTAATGGATACACAACAAGTTGCTGAAAGAGAATGGGACAGAGAAAATAATGTGTATACAAGTGAGCAAGGAAATTTGTACACAACAAAAAGATACATGCCTGTTCCATACAATTTAACTATTCAGGTAGATATATGGACTACTAACACTGATACCAAATTACAATTACTTGAACAAATTATGGTATTGTTTAACCCAAGTATCCAGTTACAATCTAATAGTAATCCATTAGATTGGAGTAATGTATTTGAAGTAGAACTTACAGATATAAATTTTAGTAGCAAAAGTTTACCTGCAGGTGTAGACGAACAAATTGATATTTCAACCTTAACGTTTGACGTTCCAATTTGGATTTCGCCGCCAGCAAAAGTGCAAAGACAAAAAATTATTCAAAAGATTATTGCAGATATTCATAGTGTCAAAGACATAGATTCTTTGGGTATTACAGATGATTCATATTATGATTTCTTTGAGCATTGGGACGAAACTGCACAAGTTGTTATAACTCCAAATGATTATAGACTACAAGTAGCAAATGGTGGTGTGAAATTAGTAACTACACAAGGGCAACCAACTAAATGGTCAGACTTGATAGAAATGCAAGGGGAGTTAAAAGCCACAAGCAGGTTAGAATTAAATTTATCTAGCGATATGGACGACCAAACACAACTAGTAATAGGAACTGTTGTATCAAATCCTTTAGATGAAACGTCTTTAATTTTTAACGTAGACGTTGACACATTACCATCAAACACACTTAGTGACATTACAAAAATTATTAATCCACAAACATCTAGGCCGTCAAATGGACTTGATCCACAGGCACTAGGACAACGATATCTACTCACTGAGAACATTCTTGCGTCATTTACTGAGTGGGGAGGTATAACAGCAAACGAAAACGACATAATTGAGTACGACGGTAATCAATGGAACATAGTATTTGACAGTAGCAGTGTAAGTGATGTTGCTTATGTAACAAACTCATATACAAACGCACAATTTAAGTGGACTTCAAACAGTTGGATAAGCAGTTGGGAAGGAGAATACAATGGTGGTTACTGGAGACTAATATTATGATCAAAGCCGCTGGCGTTCTTTTTTTAGCAAAAGACACAGGAAGATGCCTACTACAATTAAGAAATAGTGATAAACGTTTTAAGCATACCTGGGGTTTCTTTGGAGGTATCATAGAAAAAAATGAGACTCCATTTGAATGTTTGAAAAGAGAATTAAGTGAAGAAATTGGTTTCATGCCTCAATTGGAAAAATTAAATCCAATAGACATATATCAAAGCAGAGATAAAAATTTTATATATTATAGTTTTGTTGCTGTAATAGAAAAAGAATTTTCACCTAAGTTAAACGGTGAGAGTGCAGGCTATGCGTGGGTAGATATAGGGCAGTGGCCTAGGCCTCTACATCAAGGTGCCAAAACAACATTGGGCACTAATGGCGGCACAGAAAAACTACACACTATATTAGACATACACACTGATTAAATAATGTATAATTGGAGTGATAGTGTCAAGTGTAATTGATTTCATATGTATTCGTATACAAGCAGAATTAGACAAGTTTGAAAAGACAAAAACAATACCACACGACCTATTAGACGGCATTTGGTCTATAGAGGACATTGAAAAATGTAAACCTCATATGACTAAAATTTATCAAAAAAGAGCAGATAAACTAATTTCTGAATACTCACAGAATATGAGTAAAGATTTATCTGTGCTCAGAGAGTCTTTGAAGAAAGAATATTCTCACAGTTTAACAAATGCCAGAACTAGAGACTCAGATTTTGTGTTTCCTAATATAATGAAAAAATATAGAACAGATATTAATCCTGTACGAGCATTATATTACGAAACAAGAAACATGGTTCGCCGATACAATCCAGAAAATTATAATCATCAGTGGTTAGCAGAATTAATCACAGACCGATCTTTTAATAATAGTATACTAGATGCTCTAGAACATGATATTAAACGTATTGAAAAAATATTAAAAAGATACTACTGGCCTCTATTAAAACTTAACGAAAAAGAAATCCCCCTAGAATTGTTTCATGCTAGACAACATATAAAAGATGCAAGATACTATTACGAATTTTTCCTAAACATGCAAGATTGGCAACCTGACGAATAGTATAAATATTACTATGCAGGATAGTAAAAAGATTGTACAGATTGCAGACCTGATAGATGAAAAACTTCAAAAAGAGCAGGAATTAGAATTCTATGAACAAGAATTAAAAAAACTTTTGTTTAGAATGTCTATGGTTCGTCAAGAAATTAATATAACCGAAACCATTATTAAAATGATACAAAACAACGAAATTCCTAATCTTGCTAAGAAATTTTTTACTTAGAAGTTTTTCTGTCAACACCATCCCAATCACCTTGTGGCATTGGGCGTGAGATCCTTTCTGCATATAAATCAGCCAGTGTGTTATTCCAGCCATGGTCTTTCATAATTTTAATTTGGTGGGCACAATCACTCCACAGTCTGTCTTGATAATAATCAACCATGCGTTCAATTGTTCTTGCGTACTTGTGATTATCTAAAATAGTATAAATTTTGACTGGTTCTGATTGGCCTTTTACAGCAATCTTGTCCAACATTACTGTGCCTTCAACACGTTCTATTTGTTTGAGGGTGTGCTCTGTAAACATAAAGAACACACCGTATTCTTTTGTTTGAGCTTCTAATCTTGCGGCGAGGTTAACGGAATCCCCCAATACACTATAATCAAATCTCTGATCCGAACCCATATTTCCCACCACTGCGTCACCGGTGTTGAGACCAATTCCAATACTAAGTTCCATAAGACCTTCATCACGTAATTCCTTATTTAATTTTGCCAATGCTGGTTCCATAGCCCTTGCTGTATCCACGGCTTGTTGAGCATGGTCTTCTATGTCGAGTGGTGCTCCCCATATTGCCATGAGAGCGTCTCCAATGTATTTGTCTACTGTGCCATTGTTTGCTAACACTAAGTCTGTCATGGGTGTCATGTATTTGTTGATCAGTTTGCCTAATCCTTGTGGGTCTGTTTTGAACTGTTCTGAGATAGGTGTAAAGCCACGTATGTCTGAAAACAAATATGTCATTGTTTTTGTTTCGCCACCTAACTGTAGCAGTTCTGGATTCTTTTGTAATTTTTTAACCATTGCAGGAGCAAGGTAATGTTCAAATTGTTTTTTGATTTGTTCACGTAACTTAAACTGTATCCAAAAGTTATTGAAACTTGCCTGTGTGAAAATCAAAAAGCCTGCTAACACAGGAAATGTTGCGTCAAACAACATTAAATTTGCTGTATAAGAGTAGGTACTGTAATAGCCAATTCCTGCTAAAATACCCAAGGAAGATATGCCACTAAACCAAATTGGTGCTTTATACACTGACATTGCTATTAAAATCATAGCACACAACGCACACAGAAGCTCTATAAGCGACGATAATTCAGATCTGGTAATGTTACTGCCATCAATAAAATTTTGTAGCATGTGTGCTTGTATATGCTGTGGGAGTATGTTGCCTCTCGGAGTGGGCACCGGGTTGGCAACACCTTCTGCACTCACACCCACTATAACGAACTTTCCACCTAAGTCAGGCAGTTCACTCGCATCTGTATATTCGTATTCTTCAAAAGTGTTGTTGAAACGAATATAGGCTGTTCCGTCTGGTTGTGTAACAATAGGTTCAAAAGGTGGTACTGCAAATTCTTGTACACCTATTTCTGATGTCTTTAACATATAACTTGGCTTCTGTGTATATGCTCTCAACATCTCAATAGCAAACGAAGGATATATTTTACCCTCTACACCAATTGCTAACGGATATGTTCTGGTTTGATTGTCTGGTTGTGGTGCTGATGCTATAACACCAATACCGTCAGCCGACTGTTCGAGTTCTGAAATATTTACGACGAGATTTGGCCAACTTAGCAAGAAGTCTGTCGGGTTCGAAGGACCTATTGTGGCCGTCCCAATGTGCGGGCCTGAACTCCTTATCCCTCTGGCTGAGGGAGTCTGGCTTAAAACGACTCCATTCTCGTTTATCCAACTCGATAAAATCGGGTCGCCTCCAAACCTGTCCGGTTCCGGAAACATAATATTCAGCCCTATAATGCCCCCATTCTGTGTTCTCAAATCGCTTATCAGTTGAGCAAAGTTCTGTCTCGGCCATGGCCATTGTCCCCATTGTTGTAGGCTTCGTTCGCCAATGTTGATTACTACAACTTCGTTGCTTTGTTTAACTTCATCTAATTGTTGGTAGTAATCAAATGTCTGTGATCTCAGACTTTGAAGTGGTATAGGATCGGCAACTCTCAGAGCCGCAAGTAACACAATAGTGATGGCAACGGCCCATCCGCTGTATAACCATTTCATATTAATATTTATCGGATTTTTTAGTCTGCAAATGCACGTTCAAGCAAGAAATCGCCCATCTCACCTGTGTTGCCTTCTAACCAATTTTGTTCAGAAAACATACTACGGCATTGCCTATTTAGATCAGGTGAACCACAAACCATAACAGCATCTTTTTCTTTGATTAAATCTCTGTCTAATACACCTGGAATGTGATCCCAAAAGCGTCCTACTCTCATAAAAGATTGTTGCGTTACACTTGGAATATACAAAAACGGCACTTGTAATTGCAAGAGATCTAATTCTTTTTTGTGGGATAATTCTGCAACTTCTCTTACGGTGTGGAACAAATAAACTTTTTCAAAACGTTCGTATGTTTGAAAATCTCTCACAATACTAACAAATGGTGCAATGCCTGTTCCTGTACTGAGTAACACTAAATTCTTTTTAGGTGTTACATAATCAATAACCAAACTGCCAGTACACTTTGGTTTTAGTAGTATATCGTCGCCAGGTTTAATATTTTGCAATCTACTTGTAAGAGGACCATCTGGTACTTTGATACTGAGAAATTCTAAATGATCATCGTATGATGTGCTAACAACACTGTATGCTCTAAAAATAGGACGTGGCTCTGCATCAAGTCCTATCATTGCAAACTCGCCATTTTTGAATCTAAATGATTTATCTCTTGTAGTTTTGAATGAGAAAAGTCTGTCGCTGTAGTGAGTTACATCTAAGACTTTTTCTGTTAGCATGAATCTATTTATAGACTTTTATCTTAGGTTACAACGTCTTTTGGCTTTCTCAGTGAGCCTGAGATTGTTGTGTACAACAAATCCGCCTAATAATAAAGGGGCAAGTAATTCACCTCTGGTGATGTTTTCGTATCCTATTGCTCCGTATGTAGGTAATAATACTACACCTTTTAGTATTGCCATTTCTGCTATGGTAGGTATGTTGGGCAGTAAAGGATTTGCTTCACTGATGCAATCCCATTTTACGCCTTCGTGTGTGCTGTATATGTCTGCTAATTGTATACCCCAAAACAATGCCCACATCCATCTGTCTGCAGGTTCTTCCCAATAACTTTGTGGAACATACAAAGGTATATCATATTCGTATTTTGGTGGTTGATATTTAGGAAGACCTAATACTTGTTGTATTGTTTCATCGCTGTAAGGTGCATGCCATCCGGCTTGTATAGCATGTATTTGATGTTGAGAAAGACTTGCAAATGC
>Ga0075479_10000039_pt1 | contig 37782 bp, 34 predicted proteins | sample DEB08_DNA_8_FD_76341 | JGI IMG/M metagenome (GOLD analysis project Ga0075479, IMG submission 76341) | Aqueous microbial communities from the Delaware River and Bay under freshwater to marine salinity gradient to study organic matter... | ecosystem: Environmental > Aquatic > Marine > Coastal ... | reverse complement strand
GACTGCATGAGTCCCATGCCGAAGACCGAGCCGAGATCGAACGCCTCGTCGTAGCGAAGGGCCACGTGGGGAATCGGCAGGCTGAATCCCGGAACCACCGTCGCCATGGCGGCGATCGGGTTCTCGACCTCGGCGGGCATGGCCACCTGCAGGTACTTGTCCTTCACGCTGGGTTGGAGAAGGTTCACCTTGCCGTCGATGGCGACGATCTCGACCTGTCCGTCGAGGTCGAACCGGGCCGCGCCCTTCGGACCAAACGCGACCCCGACGTTCTGCTTCTGCACGCCCATCGGGCCGTTCATCTCGATCGAGACGGAGTCGGCGAGGGTCTCCGCCTCGCGGTAGGCCTTCGCCATCTGGGCCAGTCGCTTCTCGGCGGCCTCGAGGCGTTCGGGCGATCGACTCGCCTCGTCGAATCCCTTGTCGAGTTCGAGGTCGGGGGCCGTGGGCATCGGCATGGGCACGCCACCCTGCTGCGGCGCGGCCAGGGCGGCTGAACCCGAGAACAGCAGGAGCGAGGCCGCCGCAGCGGCGATGGTGACGGTCGAGGGGCGGATGGGTCGCATGGGCAATGGAGTTCCGGGCGAGAAGAGAGTCGTGACTGAAAGAGCGTGCTGAAGAGACGAGTCGGCGGATGCCTGGGTTCGTCGGATCGTGGTCTGTCGGGGGTCCCGATCGGACGAATCCGGATTCGGACGACCTGCAGGGACGCGGTCTGGACGGCTCCCAGACCAGATTCAGGGGCCGGAGCAGGAGCGGAGGCGCTTGCATCCGTCCGACTGACCGAGATCGGAACAGAGCGACCGGCGAACTCGATCAGACGTTGCGATTCGCCTCGGCATCCGACGTCGCCTCGTCGCGATCCGAGGGGACGCCGGCACGACCTGCCGTCGCCACCGCCCGCCGCAGGGAGTCTACCGACGCTCCGTGAACCGGGTGCATCAACTCGCCCCCGACCTCCGAGAGCGGTTCCAAGACGAACCGCCGTTCGGTCATCCGCGGATGCGGAATCGTCAGACCCGCCTCGTCGAGCACCAGATCGCCGTACAGCAGCAGATCGAGATCGAGGGTCCGCGGGCCGTGGCGAACCTCGTTCGCTCGATCACGGCCGAAGCTCCGTTCGATCGCCAGCAGCGCCTCGAGGAGGCGGCGAGGCGGCAGGGTGGTGCGCAAGAGCGCGGCGCCGTTGAGATACGCCCCCTGCCCCGGCGGCCCCACCGGCTCGGTCTCGTGCAGGCGACTCACCCTGTCGAGTCGAGTCTGCGGCAGGCGATCGAGATCGGTCAGCGCCGCGGAGATGGTCGTCTCTCGATCGCCGAGGTTCGAGCCGATGCCGATTGCAGCGACGATGCCCGCCCCGCCGGAGAGATCCGTCGGCCTGCCGCTCATTCGGGCCACTCCCAGAGCAGCGGTGTCCCGCCGGCGCCCGCAATGTGCAGTCGCAGCATCGCGAGCGCGGACGTCGCACTGCGCCGTCGCACCGCGTCGCGATCGCCTGGAAATCTGAACCGACGCACCCTCGCCGGCCCATCCCGTCGATCGCAGAGGCCGATGAAGACGGTGCCGACGGGCTTGTGCTCGCTGCCCCCGGTCGGCCCGGCGACACCCGTCACCGAAAGGGCGAGATCCGTGCCGGCACGGCTCGCCGCCGCCATCGCCAGCAGTGCGGCCGTCGGCTCGGAAACGGCGCCGTGACGTTCGAGCACCGACTCCGGCACACCGAGCTGCGAGGTCTTGAGCGCATTGGAGTAGACGAGCCATCCACCCTCGAAGAACGAGCTCGCGCCCGACACGGCCACCAGCATCTCCCCGAGCATTCCGGCGGTGCAGCTCTCGGCGACCGCGAGCGTGCGGCCGCCCGCGACGAGGTCCGCGGCGGTGGCCGATGCCAGCGTCGTCGCGTCGCGGCCGAACGCGTACGGGGCCCAGCGACGTTCGATCTCCTCCGCGGCCCGGTCGAGTTGCGATTCGACATCCGCGGCTCGGCCTCGGCTTCGGATTCTTGCCGTGACGACGCCATGACTCGCGGTGATGCCGACCTGAGGCGTGCGGCCGGGCGCCATCAGTTCTCCGAGTCGGGCCGCAAGATCCGACTCGCCGGCGCCGCAGGCGTGCACGAGACGCGTCCGCCCCACGGCCTCGCCTGCGACCGCCAGACGAGGCCGAACCTGTTCGAGAAACATCGGCTGCATCTCTCGAGGCGGGCCCGGCAGGCAGGCGACGAGGCCTCCCGCCTCCGCCTCGACGAGCAGGCCCGGAGCCGTGCCATGGGGGTTGTCGAGGCAGATCGCTCCTTCGGGACGCAGGGCCTGCGTGCGATTGGCGACAGGCATCGGTCGGCCCCGCCCGGTGAACCAGGCCTCCAGATGTGCGAGCGCCTCGGCATCCTCGACAAGCGGCTCGCCAAGCGACTCGGCCAGGCCCGGGCGAGTGCAGTCGTCGAGGGTCGGCCCGAGTCCTCCGGTCGAGATCACCACCCCGTGGCGGGAACGCAACTCGGCGAACGCCCCTGCGATCGCCGACGCGTCGTCGCCGACGGTCCGATGCTCGCCCGTCCCGATGCCGAGCTCGGCGAGCCTCGAGGAGATCCACGCGGAGTTGCGGTCGAGCGTCTCTCCACCGAGCAGTTCGTCGCCGATGGCGAGGATGCCAGCGGTTGGGGGGCCGTTCATGAGCGGCGCCTCCGTCTCGTCGCGGCCGTCCCGGCCATCTCGATGGGACGCAAGCCGCCGTTCGCGAGTCGACCCACCGCCACGCAGACCCCGCCGCCTTCGAGGGCGGGCCAAGGAACTCCGAGCATCGCCGCGCGGTCGCGGATCGCCTCGAGCGCCGCATCCAGCGTCGGATGGGCGTCGCTTGGAACCGGCACCACGCCCCGGTGAAGCAGCAGGCGCCGCAGCGGCGCCCCGCCGAGTCCGACCGCCACGATCGGCACCGAGAAGTTCCGTTGCGCGAGCGTTCGCACCAGTTCCGGCTCGTCGGACGCGACCACGACCAGATCCGCACCACGCTGCGTGGCGTACTGCCACGCGGCGAGGGCGAGGGCGAAGGCCTCCCCGGGCTGCGAGGGCGTGGCGGCGAAGATCTGGGACTCGGCGCTCCACCGCTCGGCGCGACGCAGCACCGTGGCGGCGGCACGCACGACCAGATCCGGATGACGTCCGATGGCGGTCTCGCCGCTGAGCATGATGGCGTCGGCTTCGTCGAGCACCGCCCGGGACAGGTCGCCGACCTCCGCGCGGGTCGGCGTCGCGGCGGTGGTCATGCTTGCGAGCACTTCGGTCGCCACGATCGCAGGACGACCTGCCGCGTGTGCCGAGGCGAGGATCCGTCGTTGCAACGGCGGGACGGCCTCGAGGCCCATCTCCGCGCCGAGGTCGCCTCGGGCGACCATGACCGCATCGCTCGCGGCGACGATCGCCTCGAGATGATCGATCGCCTCGGGCCGCTCGATCTTCGCCACCAGACGCGGCCCGTCCTCCCGACGCGAACTTCGTCGTCCACCGCCGGCGAGACGTCGCAACTCGTGCAGATCGGCGGCTCGTCGGACGAAGCTCAAGGCCAGCAGATCCACCTCGTGCCGAAGGCTCCAAGCGATCGCCTTGCGATCGTGCGGACCGATCACGGGCACCGACAGGCGAGTGTCCGGGAGATTGATGCCTTTGCCGGTCCGGATCTCGCCGCCGATCTCGACCTCGGTCACGACCCGCGACCCATGCGCCTCGACCACCCGCATGCGAAGGGTGCCGTCGGCCACGAGCACTCGCTGTCCGATTCTCAGATCCTCGATGACCGACGGCTCGGTCACGGCGAAGGCCGCGGCGAGCCCATGACGCACGCGTCCCCTCGAAGGCGTCCGCCGCCACTCGACGAGTTCGCCCTCCTTCACCTCGACCGGATGCGGACAATGCCCGACCCGGATCCTCGGACCGCGCAGATCGCCAAGCACCGCGACGGTTCGACCGAGGCGATCCGCCACGCGTCGCACCCGCTGGAGATGTCGAAGGTGATCGGCGAAGGTGCCGTGACTGAAGTTGAGGCGAACGACGCTGACGCCCGCTTCGACGACTCGAGCCAACTCGTCGTCGCCGTCGGTCGCCGGACCGAGCGTCGCCACGATCCTCGTGAGCGGCCGCGTCTGCCGCGGTGGGGACGTCACGGCGGAGGTCGGCCGCCGCGTCATCCGGACGATCCGCCGGTCGCGGGAGGCGCTTCGTGGGAGCCCAACTCGATCACCTCCCGATAGCGATCGTCGAAGAAGGTGCCGACACGGCGGCGGAACTCGGTCGTCGGCGAGGCGTCGGGCGGCCAGAGTCCCTTGCCGTCCCACACGCCGCGGAGCCATCCCGCCTTGACCAGACTCCGGCCGTCCCGAACGGCCAGGCCGATCACGTCGCCATCGGGGCCGGCCACCTCGGGCATCGCGTCGAAGTTCTCGAGCATCGCCCGCAGCTGCGGATCGGCGACGTCTTCGGCCAGCACCAGTCCGCGAGCGTCCCGGGGATAGGCGGGATGATCGACGATCGCATCCCAGGCCTTCCGCAGCAGCGGCGCCCGATCGATGGCGAACGCCGCGAAGATCGGCGCGATGAATGCCCGCATCGAGCGGTCGTAGTCCGGGACTCCGCTTGCGACCGCGTAGGGGTCGACCCGATCCACCATGAGGGCCGCATGCTTCGCGTAGAGATCCCGCCTCACCGGCATCCGACGCAACTCGAATCGCTCCGGTCCCCGCGGCACGCCGTTGGCGGGGTCGCCCTCGAAGCCGGCATGGAACTGCCACAGCGCCTGCCCCTGCTCGGAGAGACAGAATTCGACGAACCGTCGCGCCAACGCCGCCTCCGGCGCCCCGCGGAGCAACGCGATCGGATCGGGATCGATCACGGTCTGGCCCGGCGGGTCGACGTAGCCGAGGCGATCGAGACCGGGGACGCCGAGGGCCTCGGCCGCGTCGGCGAGAGCCTGGGCCTGATAGCGGCCATAGAAGTCGATGCAGAGGCCGGCCGCGGCTTCACCCAGACTCACCTCGATCGGCGCCTTCGACGCGCTCGAGACGAAGCTGCGGCTGTTGGCGGCCATGCGCCTCAGGATCGCCCAGCCTTCGTCCCACCCTCGCCTCTGAAGAATGGCCTCCATCGCCGTCGTCACCGATCCGGACTGGCCCGGGTTGGCCAGCACCAGCCAGGTGCGCAGCTTCGGGGTGCACAGATCGGCCCACACCTCGGGAGCGGGCACCTTCAGGGACTCGAGGATCTCGCGGTTGTAGACGATGCCGAACCCGCTGAGGGCAACACCGAACCACATGCCCTCGGCCGAGTACAGCGGCTCGTCCCCGACCCGCCCGTCGCCGTAGACCTCCTCGAGGAACGCCGGCGAGAAGTCGATCGGCTCGAGGATCGTGGCGGCGCGGGTTTCACCATCCACGTCCACCTCGACGGGCCTCGACAGCTGGTTGAACTCGTAGGAACCGCCTCCGAACAGCAGGTCCGCGTTGCCCCCGACGGGTCGTCCCTCGCGAAGGTCGGCTTCGGCCGACGCGACGAGCATCTTGCGGATTTCGCTCGTCCCACCGGGCGTCGACCACGCGACGGTCACCGCTTCGCCGAACCGCTCCTCGTGCCACGCCGCGAAGCCTCGCCCCATCTCGGTGCGAATCTGCTCGTTGTGCGGCGACAGGATCACCAGTTGCCGCGTCGAGGACTCCGTCAGACCACCCCCGTCGCGAACCACGACCGGTACCGCGACCAGCGCGACCAGACCCGTCGCCACGAGGATGCCACCGATTCGACGAGTTCCGCCGGCGTGCTCGCTCATCGTTCGGCGCCCCCGGCATCGCGGCCCGAACTTCGCCCTGGAATCCCGGCGAGCGTCCGACGCAGTTCGTCCGCGGCGGCGGCCACCTGTTCGCTCCAGCCCTCCGCGTCGGCATCGAACGCGTAGATGACCGAACGGCTCGCCGTGACCAGTGCACCTCGCCCCTCGCGGTCGAACAGCGATCTCACGTCGTCGAGCCCGCCCCCCTGCGCCCCGAACCCCGGGACCAGCAGGATCTGACGAGGCATCGCCCGTCGCAGGCGGTTCGCGTCCTCGGGGTGGGTCGCACCGACCACCGCACCGAGATCGCTGTAGCCGCGACGGCCGATCGACGCGTCGCCGGCCTCGGCGACGATCGCCGCCATCGCCTCGGCGACGGTGCGACCGTCGGCGAGACGTTGGGACTGCAGGCGACCGCTGTCCCGATTGCTGGTTCGCACCAGCACGAACGCCCCGCGGCCGTGCCGGAACGGATCGAATCCCTCCGGGCCGAAGTAGCCGTTGACGGTGGTCCAGTCGGCGCCGAGCCCAGCGGCGGCGGCGGCGTAGTGCGACGCCGAGATGCCGATGTCGCCTCGCTTGGCGTCGAGCACGACCACGAGCCCCAACTCGCGGGCACGAGCCACGACCGCCTGGAGCGCCGCGACGCCTTCGGCGCCGTAGCGCTCGAAGCATGCCGACTGGGGCTTCACGGCCGGCACCCGACCGGCGATCGCCTCGATCACCGCCAGCGAGTACGACTCGATGCGACGCACCGGCGACTCGCCCGGAGCCACGGTCCGCGGAAGCTTGTCCAGAACCGGGTCGAGGCCGACGCACGCCGGAGCTCCGATCTCGTCGATCGCGTCGAGCAGCAGATCGGCCGGATGCTCGCGAGCGGTCGGCGTCGTCGCGTCGTCGCCATCGAGTTCCTCGGCGGGCGTCCGGGTGGTCGTCGGTTGGGCCATGGACGCATGCTATCGACGCGACGGGCGTACCATTCCGCCGTGCCCCGCGGACCTGCCGACATCTCCGTCGCCCACCCCGCCGGCGAGGTGCCGCCCCCGAAACGGCTGCATCTCGATCGGGAACGCGGCCTCGAGATCGAGTGGACCGATGGACGGATCGACCTTCTCTCGATCGAGCACCTGAGGCGCAACAGCCCCTCGGCAGATGCTCGGGAGCTCCGGGCGGAAATCGATCGCAATCCGCTCGCGGTGCTGCCGAGCGGAGCGGCCTCCGGCCCACTGAGAGCGAACGGCGCCGAACTGGTGGGCAACTACGCCGTCCGAATCCTCTTTTCCGACGGGCACTCCACCGGAATCTACACCTGGGCGTACCTGCGGTCCCTCTCCACCGGTCCGACCTCATGAAGGGGAGCGTTGCCGAACCCTCGTCCTGGCCACCCGCGGTCGCACTCCCCCATCCACGGCCGTTCTTCATCTGGTTCGAGGTGGAGAAGGACGCCCTCAGCGAGACGGTGCCGCATCTGAACAACGTCGAGATCGTGCGCCTGATCGATCGCGCCGCGGAAGCCCACCTCGAGTCGTTGGGCTGGGCGCGTCCGACCATGGCCGCCGGGGGAACCATGTGGTTCGTCGCGCGTCACGAGATCGACTACCGAGCAGAGGCGTTCGGCGGAGATCGCCTCATCGCGGCGACCTGGGTTCGACGCTACGGGCGCACCACGAGCGAGCGTGCGACCCGCATCCTTCGCCCGAGAGATGCCGTGGTCGTCGCCGAGGCATCGACGCGCTGGGCCCACATGGATCTCCGATCCCGCCGCCCGACACGGATCCCGGCCGAGGTGATCGACGCCTGCCCGCCGGAGCCCGACGCATGAGGATCCTCGAGTGGATCGCCGAGGATCGGGTCGACTCCGAGGCGGCGGCCGATCGCGCCGTGATCGCCGCGATCGCCGAATCCGGACACGAGGAGATCCGCGTCCTCCCTTCCCGGAGCGAGAGCGATCCCGCTCGCCCCGTTCGCGAGACGGCGGGCGTGCGGCGTCTGCCGTGGAATCCACGGCAGGCACGCTGGTACGAGGCGGGTGAGGTGGATGCGATCTGCGCGTCGAGCCGCGGACGCGGGATCGATCTGGTGTGGGCTCGTGGGCGAGACGCCTGGCGGGCCGCGACGAGGGCGGCCGCGAGACTCGAGGCCCCGCTCTGGATCGAGTTGGGCTCGATCGTCGAGGCGGCGGCGCTCTCTCGACCGCCACGCGGCGTGGACCTGCTGCTGACCGTGGCCAGCGCCGCCGAGATGGACTGCCTTCCCGTTCCGCTTCGGGACCGACTCGTGACCGACGTCAAGGGCGAGCCGCTTCTCGTGCCGCCAGCGATCTCGGAACCGCCCGAAAGAGGACGGCTGGGGGTCTCGGCGAGCGGACCGACGCCCTCCTGCAAGATCGTGCTGGCGCATCCGGGAAGGCGCCCGAATGCTCACGGGCAGCGGCTCCTCCGAACAGTGATCGAGCGGGTCCATGCGCGGAATCGCGACCGGCGGCACGCCTCCGCCAATGGCCTCTCCGGCGACCCACCGATCGAGGTCTTTCTCGAAGATCCGCTCGGCGACCGTCCAGCGATCCGACGCCTGCTTCGGCGACTCGGCGTCGATGTGCCGACGCCCGACGTGCTCGACGTGCCGAAGACCGGGCAGACCTCGGACAAGGCCGCGGGGATCGCCGACGAGCGGATCGTCCGCATCCCGCCTCTCGGCCGATGCCGAGGCGTGCTCGGCGAGGGTGACGCGCTGATCGCGATTCAGCCGTTGCTGCGTCAGCGACCAGCAGTGATCGAGGCGTTGGCCGCGGGCGCGGTCTTCGCCTCCCCCACCGATCCCGAGTTGGCGTCGTGGTTTGGAGGCGACGCGGGCGGAATCGATCTGCCTCTTGGCGGGAACGCCCTCGATCGAGAAACGGCCGTCGATGCGCTGCTCGATGCCGTCGAAGACGATGCCCGACGCCGCAATCACGCCGCAGCCATGAGACGTCGCCTGGCACCATTGCTCACACCCCGTACTCGGGTGGATGCCGTTGCCGAAGTGCTCTCGCGAGTTTCCGCCCCCCACCAGATCAAGTTTTTTCATCCGACGACGCCGGCGACGTCTGTGAGGCCGCCCTCCGAAGGATCGCAAGTTTCGAAATCACATGAACTTCCGTAGTCCTACCGGTGATCTGGGCAATCTGGAGAGGCTGCGCACAAAAGTCGGGGATGGCTCAAGAACCCGGGGCGAGTTTGCCGAGTAATCCTCTTGGATGGGCAAGTGGGCTGGCCGACCCGGCATTTGGGGCCGCCTCCGAAACTGAGCCATCCAACAGCGTGTCCGGCGAATGAAGTGCGACGCCCCCTCTGCCCCGGTCGTTTCTCAACCTGCATCTTTCTCCCCTCCGCCCCGTTGACGCCCTGTGCTTCAACGGGGTTTTTCTGCGCCACACGCGGCCGGCCCCGTTGTGCGACCTCTCCATTTGCCGACCTGGTACCGACCGGGTGCCGACCGAGTGCCGGATGGGTGGAGTCTGGCCCCAAGTCGATCACGCGTGGCGACGTACGCTGCCGCCATGCAACATCGCCAACCTTTCGTCCGCGCGAGTCTGGAGTCGCCCCGTCCTTGCACTCGCTGCGCATGGCATCGGATTCGACCGCTCGATCTTGCCGTGGTCTGGGCGGGCGTCGCGTCGTCGGTCGCGATCGCCCAGTCGATCGATCCGTCGGGACTCGATCGGTTCACGCGAGACTCGAACGGATCGATCGTCGAACGACAGGTCGTCGCGGTCACGCTGCCGACGCCGCCGCTTCGACTGGCGATCCTGCCCGACCGAACCACGGGACGGGCGTGGGGCCTGCCCTACCTCGCCACTGCAGTGCGTGATCTCGAGCGCATCGAACCGGACGCCGTCTTCACCATCGGCGACATGGTTCAGGGCTACACCCGTTCCACCGGCACCTGGGATCGGGAAACCGACGAGTGGTTCGAGATCGCCTCGGGTCTGCCCACCCCAGCCTGGCCGGTCGCGGGGAACCACGACATCGTGTCGGGAACCCGCGATCCGAACGACGACACCTTCGAAGACCGGTACCGCGATCGCTTCGGGCCGCTTCGCTACGCGGTCGAATTCGATCGTGCCACCATCGTGGTGGGATACAGCGAGGGGCGTCGCGGCGAGGAGGGCGTCGCCTTCTCGCCGGAGGACCTGGCGTGGCTCGACGACACCCTCGCTCACGCGGCCTCGCGCGAGCTTCCCACGGTGCTGCTCGTGCATCGTCCGATGTGGCGATATGGATCGGCCGCGTGGGAAGAGCGGGTGCATCCGATGCTCGTCGAACACGGCGTGGATGCGGTGATCGCCGGCCACTTCCACGCGATGCAGCGCGATCCCGATCTCGACGGGGTGCAGTACCACGTGCTTGGCTCATGCGGCGGCCTGATCGACCAGCACCCCGCGAGCGGCCAGTTGCAGCACCTGACCTTTCTCACCATCCACCCGGGCGTGGACGACGGCGATTCGGTGCGGGTCCATCATCAACTCGTCGGCGCCACCCTTGGGGAGGACCACGTTCTGCGCGAGGATCAGGATCGCGCGTGGCGCTTGAAGAACGCCGGCGACGCGGCCGCGATCGTCGGCGCCGTCGTCGAGACCTCCGAAGGCGCCGCGACCTCGGGGACGCTGCGACTGGATCTGGCGAACCCCCTCGACGTGCCGCTGTCTTGGACCTGGATGCCCCTGACGGAGATGCCCGCGCCGGCACCGGTCGAGCCCGAGTCGGCAGGCGATCTGGCGTGGGCGAGCCGCACGCCGGTCGACACCTTCAACCGCTTCACGATGCGACTCGACTCGCCGATCGCCATCGCAGCCGGTGGCCCCATCGAACTGGCGCCGGGCGAGCGACGGAGCGTCGATCTCGCCTGGACGCTGAAGGACCATGCGGCCCCCCTGCCGCCTACGGAACTGCGCCTGAAGGCGACGTTTCGCGACTCTCGCGGCCGCGAGGTTCCGATGACGGTGATTCGCCGGGTGCCGATCGCACGGGAACGGGGACTTGCCGTCGGCGACGTCGTCGAACTTCCAGTCTCGGCCTGGACGTTCTCGCCCTACGACCTGCCCGAGCCGGATCCGACGGTGGCGATCTCGAGGCTGGAGGACGGCGACCTGATGCTGATCGTCCTCGCCCCCGGCGACCGTCTCGCTGGGGCGGTCGAGGACTCGAGGATCGATCGGGAAAGGCTCGAGGATCCGATGCAGGATGCCATCCGCATCGATGTCGGCGAAGGACCGTCCCGCCGGTCGCTGCTGCTTGAACTTCTCCCCGGAGAGGCCTCGATTCGGGCATTCGCCTCGTCTTCCGGCGGCGTTCCCTCGGCGATCGAGGTGACGGGCGGGGATCCGACGGCGCCGGAGGCGATCTGCCGTCCGCTTGGCGACGGGTGGTCGGCACAGGTTCGCCTGCCGGGCCTCCTCGACGACGGGCGCCCCCTGCGCCTGCAGGTGGGCGTCGCGGACAACGACGACACCTACCACACCCAGTGGCGTTGGCTGGCGCCGAAGACGCATCCGCTGATGCTGATGCGGACGGATCCGACCGGGACCGAGGTGCGGACTCCCAGATAGACTCCCCCCCGCCAACGGCCTCCATCGGGTCAGCCGGTTGACGGAACCCCGTCGTCGGCATCCAATCCACCGAGGCCGAGCGGACGACGTGCGTGTCCGCAAGGTCGTGCGTCGACTTCACCTGCGGCTCCCCACGACCCCGACGTGGAGTTCCGCGAGACCGTCACTCGGGGAATCCGCGAGAGGAATCCGCGATGAAGACTCTTCGAAACACCCTTGTCGTCGCCGTCGCGACCGCTGGCCTTGCGATGCTCGCCGCCTGCGACAGCTCCGGCGGCGCCCCGCAGGAGGCCGAGGTCAAGCCGGTCGATCCGGCCAACCAGGTCACCCCGGGGTCGGCGAACTTCCGCAACCCGGAAATGCGCAACGACTGAGTTCGATTCCAGCCCCGCTCCCGAGGGGCGGATCTCGAAGCAACTTCCACGCCGCCGGTCGGTCCCCCCGATCGGCGGCGTGTGCGTTTGGCCCCGGGCCACGACGTGTCCCACACCCCGAAGCCTCCAGCGGCTCCCGCAACAGGGCGTCATGAATCCGTTCAGCCCCGAAGCAGCCGCGCGAGGATCTCCAGTCCCTCGACGAGACGGTCCTCGGCCGTGGCGAAGCTCAGGCGGAAGTGGGTGTCCCTCTCGCTGAACACCGCCCCGGGAATCGTCAGGACCCGCTCCGCCACGGCTCGCTCGACGAAGGCCGTGCCGGTCATCCCCAGATGTCTGGGCACCTCGACGAAGGCGTAGAACGCCCCGCCCGGGCGAGCCACCGACGCGTGGGGACTCAGCTTCTCGAGCACCAGATCCCGACGCCGTGCGTAGGCCTCGACGTGATCCCGCATCGAGACGTCGAAGCTCGCCAGCACGCCATGCTGGGCTGGAGTCGGCGCGCAGACGAACGTGTACTGCTGCATCTTCGCCATCTCGGCGATCAGCCGCTTCGGACCCGCGGCGTACCCGAGGCGCCAGCCGGTGCAGGCGTAGGTCTTTCCGAAGCCCCCGATGAGCAGCAGGTCCTCCTCGAAACGGGCCGGGGTCGGACAGGTGCCGTGCTCGAGGGCGTCGTCGAAGACGAATTCGTCGTAGATCTCGTCGGAGATGAGCAGCACTCCGCGACGACGACAGAGATCCACCAGATCCCGCACCTCCGTCTCGGTGGCCACGACCCCGCAGGGATTCGAGGGACTGTTGAGCAGGACCGCCTTGGTGCGGGGGCCGAGGAGCGGCTCCACCCGCTCGGCGGTCAAGCGGAAGTCGGGGTACGTCGAACAGGTCACGACTCTTCCACCGGTCAACGGACCGAGCTGCGGGTACATCACGAAGTAGGGATCCGGCACCACGATCTCGTCGCCCGCCTCGAGCAGCGCCATCGCCGCGAGGAGCAGACCACCGCTGGTTCCGCTGGTCACGAGAACGTCGATCGAGGGATCGTCCGCCGCCCAGCCCGCACGGTCCTCGAGGCGGCGTCGAATCGCCTGCCGCAGCGGCGCGAGTCCCTGCGTCGGGGTGTAGCCGTTGTGGTCGCCCTCGATGGCGGCGACCGCCGCCCGCTTGATCGGCTCGGGAACGGGGAAGTCCGGCTGGCCGATCGACAGGTTGATGGGATTCTCGAGCGTCGCCCCCAGATCGAACACCCGACGAATGCCCGACGCGTCGATGGCGCGGCTGCGTGCGGAGAGCAGCGCGTCGAGATCGATGCCGCCATGCGGCGGATGCGGAGCGTCGGTCGCGCGAATGCCCCGAATGTCCGAAGGCACGGTCATGACTGGTGCACGCTCCACGAGGTTGCGAGCCGGCGGTCTCGACCGCCCGGATACGACAACGACGCCGCGAGCACATCGGTGCCGCGGCGTCGGGACACCCCATCGATGCGGGGTGGGATCACTTCTTCTTCTTCTTGTCGTCGTCGCCCTCTTCGGCCTTCTTGGGCTTCTTCCCGGTGGTCTGCTTGATGCTGCGGACCTTGGGAAGACCGATGGCCGAACTCGACTCGGGATCGAACCGATCGGAGGCGCTCAGCTTGGTGATCCGCTCGGCGCGGGTCAGCACGTTGCGGTGCTGCTTGAGAGAGCCGGACGCGGACTTGAGACTGGGGTGGATGCTCATGGTGGGCCTGCTTGGGGAAATGCTCGCGGGTCGGAACCTCGACCGTGGGTTCGGTCGAGGCGGGCGGGGATTCGAGCGGAACATGCTCGACCTGATGGGAACTCATCCGCCCCCGCCGGGGCCGCGATGAAGTTCCGGGTAGTAGCCGGAGAAGTCGGCGTTGCCGCGACGGTGCGACTTCCAGGCGAGACCGACTTCGACGATCCGTTGCTCGAGAGCCTGGATCCGATCGCTGCGTCGCTCGCCGTCGACGTAGCCGGGGACGACGACGACCTTCCGAGCCACGCCATTATGGTCGTCAACGACCCGAGCCTCAAGTCCCCGCTCGCGACAGAACGTGGCCAACTCCGGGGCGGTGGCCGGGGTGGCATGGGCCAGTACGAAGTAGTTGAGACCCGCCCGGCGTGGATCGCCAGACTCCAGGGCCGCCAGGACTCCACCGGACTCCCGACCGGGGTCCGCCGCGTCCGAGGCCTGGGATGCGGGTGCGCCCCCTCCCGCAGGCCCTTCAGGGACCCGAGGAACGGCGAGAGGGTCGTCGATCGATCTCGACGCCATGGAGGCCTCGAGTGCCCTCCCCGCCTCGAGGCGGGCGTCGTACTGCCCTCGCGAGAACCCCCAGATGTAGGCCAGGACCGCCACGAGCGTCATGCCGACGACCGCCAGAGGCACCCAGCCCACCGGCATGCGAACGGTCCGACCGGGTCCCCAAGTCCCGCCGGAGGCACTCCCGTCGAACCCGGTGCCCTCGGATCGAGCGTCTCCGGAGGGCGTCGGCAACCCACGGGCCTGCCCGAGCAGTTCGTAGGGGACTGGTCCACCACGTCGTCGCATCACCGCATGCTATCCGGGCACGGCCGCCATCCGCATGCGATGACGCTCGCCATGGCCATGCCTGCGGCGTGCGACAGGGACAGGTGCCAGGCGACGATGCCGAGACGCTCCGCGACCACCGCGGCCTCGCCGGCGAGACGGACGCCCGGCCGCCCATTGGCGTCGCGGACGACTTCGACGTCCGTCCAGAGGATGCCACCTCGCAAGCCCGTGCCGAGGGCCTTCAGGATCGCCTCCTTCGCCGCGAACCGCGCGGCGAGACGTTCGCCGTTCGGCTCCCCTGCCGGCGCCGCGTAGGCCTGCTCCTCGGCGGTGAAGAGCCGCTCGAGCGCCCGCGTGCCGTGACGCTCGAGGAGCTCGAGCATCCGATGCGCCTCGCAGAGGTCGATGCCGTGACCGACGATCGCCAGATCGGACGTGTGCGGCGACTCGCTCATGACGGCTCCGCGGGCGATGCGGCCTCGCGCCACGCGTCGACGGAGATCGCCACGCCGCCGATCGGATCGTTCCATTGCCTCGGGTCGATCACCACATGCCCTTCGAAGCCGGCGATCTCGAGGCTCACTCGGTAGCGCACCACGTCGAGACGCCCTCCGAGCCCGGGAGGCAGACGAACCCCGGCCGCATCGAGGTCGCACCACCGGGCGGCGACCACGTCGGCGCCGCGTTCGAGCGCCACCGCTGCCGGGTCGAAGCCCCCCGCGAGCAGCGCCACCGGATCGAGCCCGAGGCCGACGAGCGCCCGATCGGAACTCGTGTCCGGAGGCGGCACCGTCTCGTCGGCGAGGCGCACTCCATGGCGATCGGCGACCGCCAGCACCGCCGCGATCGCGCCTTCGGCCTCGCTCGATGCGGAGCCGCCATCGACGTCCCCGCGCCGAAGGGCGGGCAGTCTCATGCAGACCGGCACTCGTGAGAACTCCGCCGCAAAGCGGATCGCCTCCTCGGCCGCCGCCACGGCGCGATCGACGCGCGAGGCGTCCCCGAAGTGCTCGGCGGGAATCGGCAGATCGACGCCCGACATCTCCAGTTCGAAGCGACGGAGCACGGTGGCGAGGTCCCGTCTTCCGCCGCGGTCGAGATCGCGCGGCCTCAGGCCCGCCGCGGCCGCGGGCCACTGGACCCCTCGCACCCCGGCATGACGCAGATGAGCGAACGCCTCGCGGGCGGTCGTGCCCAACGCCTCGATGGCCGCGGCAAGTCGGATGCGGGAGGACGCCTCGAACATGAACGCGAGTGTACGACGGGCACCCCGAAACGACGCCCGGCGCTCGCGCCGGCGTCCGGAGTTCTAGCATCGCGGGATGTCCGACTCGTCCCGAACTTCTCGCGTTGTGCCGGCGGTGCTCGGATGGGCCCTGTCGCTGTGGTTCGCCTGCGGCCTGGCGGTCGTGGTCGCGGCCATCTCCGCATTCCCGGCCCTCTCCTCGCGAGGGATGATCGTGCCCGGCCACGAAATCCTGGCGGCGGCGGATCCCGCCGCGAGCGGGCGCCTCGCCGCCGGCTTCGTGATGGACCGGGTCTTCGGCGTCACCGATCTTGCGCAGTGGCTCCTGGCACCGATCGCATTCGGCGTCGCGGTGTTCTGCTGGAGGCGCCTCGCGGGCCGGCCCGGCGGGCGCCTTGCCGCCATCGTGGCGATCCTCGTCGCCGCAGGACTGGTCCTTGCGTCGATCCACAATCTTTCGATCGCCCCCGCGATGCAGGCGTCGCTCGCGACCTACCGCGAACTACTGCGGGCTGGGGATCTCGAATCGGCGCTCGCCGTGCGGGACGGCTTCGAGGCGACGCACGTCCTCGCGGATCGCCTCTATGGCGTCAGGATGCTTGCGGTGGGACTCGCGCTGCCGCTGGCCCTGATCCTGCCGGGGCTGCCCACGCGGCCACGCTCGCACATGGCACGCGCCGCGGAGCCTGCAAGGGGAACCCCATGAGCCCGACACCCGCTCGACTTCCCCGCAAGAGCGACGCCCAGCGCGCGCGGGCCATGGAGATCCACGACGCCCTCGTCGAGCGGCACCCCGACGCGCGATGCGAACTGGACCACACCTCGCCGCACGAACTGCTCGTGGCGACCATTCTGTCGGCGCAGGCGACCGACGTGGGTGTCAACAAGGCGACGCCGGGGCTCTTTGCGGCCTATCCGACGCCCGAAGCCCTCGCCGCCGCCGGCCCCGAGGGCATCGAGCCGCACGTGCGAACCCTCAACTTCTTCCGCAACAAGGCCCGCGCCATCGCCGAGAGCATGCGGTCGGTCGTCGAGCGGCACGGCGGTGAGGTGCCCAGGACCATGGAGGAGTTGCTGGAGCTTCGAGGCGTCGCCCGCAAGACCGCCAACGTCGTCCTCGGAAACGCCTTTGGAATCAACCTCGGCGTCGTGGTCGACACGCACGTCGGGCGGCTCTCCAAGCGATTCGGCCTGACCCGGCACGACGAACCGTTGAAGGTCGAGCGAGACCTGATGGCCCTCTTTCCGCAGGAGCACTGGACGATGCTCAGTCACCTCCTGATCTTCCACGGCCGCCGCGTCTGCAAGGCTCGTGGAGGCGCGTGCGCCGAGGACGCGATCTGCCGGCGGTTCTGCCGCAACGCCGCCGCGGCCGCGAAGGACTCGGCCAGGAACGCCTCCCGGAAGGACGCCAGGAAGACGGCCAGGAAGACGGCCAGAAAGACGGCCAGAAAGACGGCCAGAAAGACGGCCAGAAAGACGGCCACGCGGGCGTCCCGCAGGACGCGCGCAGCGCGTTGAACCCACGGACCAGACGCCTCGGTCACTCGTCGTCGACGACGCCGAGGCCCCCTTCGACGCTGACGAAGTGCACTCGGCTTCCGATTCGCTGTGGGAACAGATAGCGCACGGGTCCGTCGAACTCGAGGCCCTCGACGTGACGCATCGGCGGCGGCCACTCGGGATCGTCGGGCTCGAGATCCTCCGGGGGCAGCTCGCGCCGGAGCAGATCGAGGCCTCGTTCGTGACCGACCCAAAGGCTGTCGCCGACGATCAGCAGGGTGATGGCGAGGCCATCCCGCGGCGGGGACCATGAAAAGGTCGGGAGCGCGACCTCCTCGCCCTTCGGACCGACGAGAGGCTCGAACTCGACCTCGACGCGGCGGCCCGAGTCGACGATGTTCGCCGTGCCCCAGGCCGCCACCGCCTCGGTCTCCGGCTCCAGGCTCTCCGAGTCCGGTGGCTCGGTCAGACGGGCACCGCGTCCCGCGTCGTAGAGCCATGCGCCCTCGGGGCCACCCGTGAGCACCGAGCGTCCGTCATGGGTGGCCTTCTCGAGTCCCGAGGGCTCGCGAACGACCGCGAAGAAGGTGTCGCCAGGCCCCTGATCGGTCGTCGCGATCCGGTAGATCGCCCGACCGAACCGGCCGCACACGGCCAGATGGTTCTCGTCCAGCACGGCGACGTCGCGGGCGCCGCTGACCGATACGAACAACGGGTCGCCGAGGCGATCGCCCTGGATCGGGTAGCCGAGGATCGCGGTGTCCTCGACCACCCAGAGACGATCGCCATCCACCCGAATCCGGCGAACTTCGCCCGGAACGGCCCGAGTCGCGATCGAGCGAAGATCGGGGCCGGCAAGTCCCACCTCGGCCGCGTTCGCGCCCTGCAGCGCGAATGCGAGGCGACTCGGCGCGGGGCCGTTGCGGGAGTTCGGCACCACTTCCAGCGCCGTGGCGGCTCCGAGGTACCGCCCCCCATCGATTCGGTGCACCCGCCGGCCGGTCGACGCCGCGGGCCCGTGTTCGGTTGGAACCACCGGCCCGGCCTCCGTCGCGTCGGACTCGGCAAGTCGGTCCGCGAGTCGGGGACGCCCGGGGTCGTCGAAGAGCACCACGCCGCCGCGCCCGCTCACATACAGCGCACCTTCGACCTCCCGTATCGAACGCGGCATCACGCCCAGATCCTCCGAGGCGATCTCTCCCACGATCTCCGGACGGTCGGGATCCGCCAGCGACAGCTCGACCACCGCGGTGTCCTCGAGCACCGCGTACATCGAGTCGCCGCGGACGATCAGATCGCAGATCGCGCCGCCCTCGCCGAATTCGCGCAACGCCATGCGATGCCGCAGGAACCCACGGGTCGGCTCGAGCACCAGAAGTTCGCTGCCGAAGCCGCAATACCAGCGGCCGTCGTGGACGGTCTGGACATGGTGGGTCCCGCCGACCTGATCGATCACCCTCGCCTTCGGCGGCGCAGGAGGGCCGAAGTCCCGGGGCGGCGGTGGCGTGTAGCAGCCGACGAGCGGCCCCAGAAGCGACGCGGAGGTCAGGACCAGCGCAACGGCTCGCACGGATCGACACGCCGCAAGGGTCTCGAATGGACGGCAGGCGGAACCTCTCGGTGTGGGCATGGCGGCACCGTACACTCCCGACATGCCCGATTCGAGTCGCCTCGAGAAGTTGCAACGGCTGCTGGCCGCGGAGCCGGACGATCCGTTCTGCCTCTACGGCATCGCCCAGGAGCACGCCAAGGCGGGCGACCTCGAACGAGCGATCGAGTGGTACGACCGCACCGTCGCCGCCGATCCGACCCATGCCTATGCCCGCTTCCACAAGGCGCGACTTCTCGAAGGTCTCGGCCGTGCCGCGGAGGCCCGCGAAGAACTTCGAACCGGTCTCGAGGCGGCCCGGTCTTCGGGCGACGCCAAGGCGATGTCCGAGATCGCAGGTGCCCTCGAGGCTCTTGGCGGCTGACATGCCTCGCTCCGCGCAGACCGGCATTCCCCCTGCAGGCCCGGGGGTTCGAATCGAGTCGCTCACCACGCCGCCGGAGAGTCCGGCGCTCTGCGTGGTGGTGCTCTCCGATGGCCGACGGGTGAACCTCGCCCGAGGCGAGGCCGAGGCGTGCGGCTGCGTCGCGGGCCTCGCGTGGTCGGAAGCCCTGGTGGCCGCCATCGAGGCGCGTCGCCACACCAGCGAGATCCGGGAGGAGGCCCTTCGGCGCCTGGCTCGCCGAGAGCATTCCCGCGCCGAACTCGAGGCCCATCTCGTGGGGCGGAGGTTCGAGACCTCGCGGATCGGTCCGGTCCTCGACGAACTGGAGACCGACGGCTGGCTCGACGAGGCGAGGTTCATCGAGCGACGCCTCGACGATTGGCTGAGACGTCCCGCGCACGGCCGGACGTACCTGCTCGCGCGACTGGAGAAGGAAGGTGTGGATCGCGCCGAAGCCGAGGCCGCGTTGGACACGCTCTATCTCCGCAGCGACGAACAGGCCGCCGCTCGGCGAGTGGCGCAATCGCTGGCGACGGGTCCCCGGGCCACCCCACGTCGCATCGCCTCGGCCCTCGCCCGCCGTGGGTTCGATGAGGAGATCGTGCGAGGGATCGAGGCTTGTCGCGAGGCCTTCGACGCCGACTGAGGTCGCCCGACCTCCCCACGCGGAACACCTCCGCGAGGTCCTCCGCGTACGATCGGGGCCATGCGAACGCACCGTCTTCTCGGTCCGATCGGGTTGTCCGGCGCGGCGGCGGCGGCGGTCCTGACCGGCTCGGCCTGCACCGGCTCGCTCAACACCGCCGTCGGACCCTTCGGCGTGGACTTGCCGGATCTCGCCGCGGCGACCGCGACGACGCGCGGCGACGTGCCTCTGCTGCCTTCGGACGCGCCATGGACTCCGGTGCCGTTCGATCGCACCACCTGGCCGACGGTGGTGGTGTCCGCCCCCCGAGGCCAGGTCGAGGTGAACCCCACGCCCGCCTTCGAGATCGATCCGATGCCGGGCCGGGAGATTCCCGTCGGGCCCCTCCCTTCGCCCGAGAAGGCGGTCTCCGTCGAGACCGACGGCGGACGGGTGACGACAGCGGCGCTGCTCGATCCGTTCCGTTCGGCGTGGAGCCTGATCGAGAGTCCGGTGGGTCTGGTGATCCGACCGCCTTGGCAGGTGCGGATCGAACCCATCGTGCCCATCGAGATGCTTCCGCCGAGAGGCGACCGCCCGATCGGCATCCGCCGCCTCGACATGCCTGTCGGCAACGGCCAAGGGGCGAGTCCGTCGTGAGCCGGCTCGACGAACGAGGACTTCCCGAAGGCGCCGTCCTTCGCGAGCATCTCGAGATCGCGCCACGCGAGGTCGATCGCCGTCGGCGCGCAGGCGAAGCGCTCCGAATCGTCGACTGCCGAAGCGAGCTCGAGCGCGCCATCGCGACGCTCGCCGACACCGAGCACGTCCCCATGGAACGGGTCGTCGAGTGGATCGACGATCTCCGCGACGATCCCGACGACCGCCCGATCGTCGTCCACTGCCACCACGGCATCCGCAGTCTGCAGGTCGTGGCGTTGCTGCACGAGGCCGGCTTCGGGAACGCCCGCTCGATGGCCGGGGGCATTCATCTCTGGTCGCAGGCGGTCGACTCGAGCGTGGCGACCTACTGAGCCCGACCCGTATCCGCTCTGTCGCATCCATCGCCCCGACCCGCCGATCCGAAGCGTTCGCCCCGACCGCCGCCGAACCACGAACCACGAACCACGGGCCGGATCCACTTCGAGACCCACCTCGCGAACCTCCCGACGTGAAGACCCGCATCAAGACCGGCGCCTTGCTGATCGCCCTGCTCCTGGCGGTGGTGGCGGTCGACGGCACCTGGCCGGGACCCTGGCCCGATGCCTCGCAATGGCGGAGTTGGTGGGGCGACGCGTCCGCCAGACCTCCGATCGGCCTGGCCATCACGCTGTTCACGCTTGTCGTCGTGGCCCCGCTTCTGGGAAGCGAGTTCGCCCGCCTGCTCGCGGCCGCCCAGGGAACACCGCTCAGGGGCGTGCCGAGGGCCATTCCCTTGGGCACCGCGCTGACGGCGCTTGCGGTGCTGCTCGCGGGCCTCGGTCCCAGCGGACCGGGCACGGCGATGCTTCCCGTCGTCACGGTGATCCTGACCGCGACCATGGCACTCCTTGCCGGGCTCAAGCCGGCTGCAGTCTCGGGCGATCTCCGGTCGCCCCTGCTGGCAGCCGCCGGTGGCAGCCTCGCCGCGGCCTACGCCGGTGGCGCGCTGGGCGGATGGCTGCTGCTTCGGCAGGAGCACGATGCCTGGGTGCTCGGAGCGGCGGTGCTGTCGATCAAGAGCTGCGACATCGGGGCCTACTTCACGGGGGTCGCCATCGGACGCCGCAAACTCATCCCCTGGCTCAGTCCCGGCAAGACCTGGGAAGGCCTCGTCGGGGGCGTCTGCACCTCGGCCGCGGTCGCCGCGGGATGTGCCTTCTGGGGGCAGGCGGTGCTCGAAGGGGCCGCCGGCACGCTTCCCGGTCCGGCCGTGGCCGCCGTCTTCGGAGGTCTGCTCGGCCTGCTCGGACAGGCCGGCGACCTCGCCGAGAGCGTGCTCAAGCGGGCCGCGGGGGCCAAGGACTCCGGGAGAACCCTGCCGGGCCTGGGCGGCATCTTCGACGTCATGGACTCGCTGCTCCCCGCGGGATTCCTGCTGCCGCTGCTTCTGGCGAACTGACCTCCGAATCTTGAACCAACTCGATCCAGTTCCGGGAGCGGCGCGTTCCCATCGGCGGACGGGTTCGATACGATCGACCCTTCGCCTCGCCTCCCGCCGGAACGACTCATGAGCCTTCAAGAGCAGCTGCTGACCCTTCACCGCGTGAACACCCAGGTGACCGGACTGCGGCAGCGGCTCGACTCGGCGAAGCGGTTCCTGGCCGCCCAGACGAGGATTCAGGAGCAGGTCAAGCAGCAGGCCGACGAGTTGCACGGTCAGATCCGGCAGCTCGAGGCCTCGGCGGCCAACCTCGAGACCGAGAGCAAGGGGATCGAGGAGCGGATCGACAAGCTTCGCGTCGACCTCAACGCCTCCCGGAACGACAAGCAGTACCAGGCGATCCTCGCCGACGTGAAGAATCTTCAGCAGAAGCGGGACGAGGTCGACACGCAGGCCCTCGCCCACATGGAGCGAGCCGAGTCGCTGCGATCGCAGCACGCCGAACTCGACGCCGCGGTCGCCGAGCGCACCACGCTGGTCGAGCGAGCCCAGGCCGATCTCGACCAGCGCAAGGCCGACGTCGGGGACCGACTTGCAAGGCTCGAGGAGGAGCGGGAGCAAGCGGCTCGAGTGCTTCCCGAGGAGACCCGATCGCTGTTCGATCGCGTGTCCGACGAGACCGACGGCGAGGTGATGGCCCCGATGATCGAGATCAGCAAGCGCCACCGAGAGTACGCCTGCGGCGCATGCAACATCGAGCTTCCCAAGGAGTCCTTCGCCCAGCTTTCCGGCACGGGCAACGTGGTCGTGCAGTGCCGAGCCTGCGAGCGGATCCTGTACGTGCCCGTCGAGAACGAGGTCGCCGTCGGCGACTGACGTCGAGGGTGAAGCCGCGGGATCGGTTTCGACGAATCCCCGACCGCATTCCGTCCCCCCAGCCCCGGAGGCCGAGCCGCCATGGCCGCGATTCCCTCGTTCGTCGGTGAGACCACCCTGCCCTATCCCCCGGAGACGGTGCGGAACGCCCTGGTGAACCTCGAGCAGGTCGCCGGGCGGATGCCCGACGTGACCAAGGTCGACCGGGTGGACGACCGGACGCTGAAGCTCGTGGTGAAGCCGGGCTTCTCCTTCATCCGCGGCACTCTTCGGGTGACCATGACCATCGACGAGACCGAGCCCGGACGAATGCTGGTGCAGACGGCCAAGAGCGAGGGGATCGGCATGTCGATGACGATCGAGAGCGCCATCACCCTCGAACCGATCGCCGGCGGCGCCGAGACCAAGGCCTCCTGGGACGCCAAGGTCGTCGAGCGGAAGGGTCTCGTCTCCGCGGTCGGCCCGTCGCTGATCCAGGCGGCGGCCAACAAGGTCCTCGAAGACGGCTGGGACGCGGTGCGATCCACGCTCGCCGAGGCCTGAGTTCAGCCGCGACGGGCTGCGATCGCCTCGCGCAGCTGTTCGATCCGCCGCTCCCGAGGGCCTTCGAGTTCGACGAGGTCGGGACCGCCCCGCGCGGGCATGACGTCGAATCGCCCCTCGCGGTAGATCTGCTTGAAGATCGCATCCACCCGTTCGCGGTACTCCAGATCGACCGGGCGAATCCCGTCGTTCTCCATCTCCACGGGCCATCGCTCGGAGATCGGCACGAACGCGATGACGTCGAGGCGGTCGAGCGAATCCCTCACCGCGGACACCATCGAGTGGACGAACGCCTCGTCGATGTCGGTGGTTCCGCACTCGGCGGTGTACTGGGAGTAGGCGATGTAGTCGACGGGGGCCCGATCGAAGACGACATCGTCCTCGCGACGGCAGTACCGGTTCACACGCCCGATGCAGTAGTGCAGTTGAATGCCGTTGTGCAGGCGGGTCGAGGCGTCTCGAAAGAGGATCTCGTACGGGCCGTACAGCCCGAGTGCCCGATAGGGCTCCTCCTCACGCACCCATCCGGGATTCGACTCCGCCCAGTCGTCGACGACGGTGGACTTGCCGAGCGAATGGGCCCCACTGATGGCGATGCGCATGGATCGGCGTGCCTTCCGTCGACGGCGGCGTCGTCTCGCACGAACGGAGATCTCCGCATCGAAGAGAACGGCCGAAGGGCCGATCACCTGAAGGCGTCGAACTCCTTGCCGAGCAGATGAGCGCCCATCTTGAGCTTCATCACCTCGTCGGTGCCTTCGTAGATCCTGCAGACCCGCACGTCCTGGAGGTGGCGGAACGGACGGTAGAGCTCGCTCCACCCGCGGCCGCCGAAGATCTGCACCGCGTGGTCCGAGGCCTCCCAGGCGGCATTGCTCGCGAAGAACTTCGCCTGGGCGACACGGTAGTCCGCCTCTGCGAGCAGCCCCTTGTCCTCGGGATGGTCGTCGGATCGCTGCTTGGCGATCGCGGCCCGCTCGATCATCGCGTCGCTCGCGGCCCGGGCCATCTCGATCTTGGCGAGGTGGTCCTGCACCAGCTGATGTCGTCCGATCGGCTTGCCGTGCTGCTCACGGGTCTTCGCCCACTCGATGCACTCGGCGAGGCAATCCTCGATCGAACCGAGACATCCCGAGGCGACCGACAGGCGCCCCGAGACGAGGGTGTGCATGGCGATCCGGAAGCCGCCGCCCTCCTGACCGAGCAGGTTGTCGGCCCGCACCGGATGCTCGGTCATCTGGAACATCGCGGTGTCGCAGGTGTACATGCCGGGCTTCGAGTGCAACTGCTCCTTCTCGAAGGTGTCGCCGGCGGTGTCGACGATGATCGCGCTCATGCGTCGATCGGCGCCTTCGGCCCCCTCGGGGAACGCGAAGACGATGACCGCGTCCGCGATCGAGCCGTTGGAGATCAGGTACTTGACGCCGTTCAGGATGAGCTTGTCGCCCTCCTTGCGGTAGGTCGTCGTGCCCTCGAGCGGATTGGAACCGGCGTCCGGCTCGGTGAGGCCGAAGGCGAGGATCAGGTCGCCGGTGCAGGACTTCGGCAGGTAGCGGAGCTTCTGGTCCTCGGTGCCGTACTTGAGGATCGGGTACTGGCCGATCGAGGACTGGCCACTGAAGAAGGTCCGCGGCCCCGAGCCCTCGCGGTTGATGCGGGCGAGCATCCGGGCGTAGGTCAGGCTGTCCGCACCCCGGCCGCCGTAGCGCTTCGGCACCGGCATGCCGCAGACCCCGTGCTTCTTGGCGAGTTCGGTGATCGCGGGGTTGAACTCGCGCTCGAGATACTTGATCTCCTCGACCGGACGAAGCTCCTGGCAGTAGGCCTCGACGTCGGCGACGAGCTTCTCCCGATCCTCGGCCGTGAAGGCCTCGTCGGCGGAGACGGGAGTGGACGCGGCAACGGCCTCGGCGGCCTTGAGCATTTCGGGGGTCATGAAGGAATCCTAGTCCTCGTTCGCGGCGATCAGGAACGATTTCCTTCGTGGATCGGCCAACTCGGAGTCGCCCGATCGCAGGTCTTTCCACGCGATTCGATCCGCCGGGATTACGGGACCGCCCCGACCGTCCGGCAGGCCTCCTTCAGGCGTACCCGAGACGGTCGAGGTCGTCCTCGTCGAGACCGAAGTGATGCCCGATCTCGTGGAGCAGCGTGATCCGGATCTCCTCCCGCACCCGGTCGATCCCGCCCCAGATCCGACCTTCCTCGTCCTTCCACCGATGCCAGCCGCCGGCGGCCTCGATGATTCCGACCCGATAGAGCGAGATCGTCTCGATGTGCCCGCCCGGATCGGCGACGCTTCGCTCGGTCAGGGGGATCCCCGAGTGCAGCCCGCACAGGTCCGACGGATCCTCGACGCCGAACTCCCGCATCACCGCCGCGCTGGGGGCGTCGTCCACGTAGACCGGAGCCTCCTCGAGGCGTTCCCGAATCGCCGCCGGCAGACTCTCGATGACCTTCTCGAGCAGACGGTCGAAGCGGTCCCGCTCGTCGCGGCGGATCACGGCTCGAACGCTCCGACCAACTCTGCGATGTCGCCTCTCTCCTGCCTTCGCACCCAGCGATCGAGACCTCTCGCCACCCGCTGGGGGATCCGCGGATCCACGAAGAGCGCCGTCCCGAGGCCCACCGCCGTCGCTCCGGCCAGCACGAACTCCGCGGCCCCCTGCCAGTCGAGCACGCCACCGAGGCCGACGATGGGAACCTTCGCCGGCCCCGCGACCCGTCGGTGGATCTCGTGCACCAATCGCACCGCCAGCGGATGCACCGCGGGACCGCTCAAGCCGCCGCGGCCCGCCGAGAGACGCGACCTCCGCGTCTCGACGTCGATCGCCATCGCCGGCCAGGTGTTCGCGACGGTCAGTCCGTCGGCGCCTGCCTCGATCGCCGCGGTCGCCATCGCGATCGGATCCGGGGCGTCCGGTGCGAGCTTCACAAGCAGCTTCGTCCGCGCCAGCACGGGACGAACCTCCGTCAGCACCGTCCGCAAGGCCGCCGGATCGTGCCCGAACTGCCTTCCGTCGGCGGTGTTGGGACAGGAGACGTTGAGTTCGACGACCGGGAGGCTCGACACCTCGTCGAAGGCCGCCGCCACGGTCGCGTAGTCCTCGACCGAGTGGCCTGCGATCGATCCGATCACGACGGTGTCGAGCGCCTCGATCGCAGGAACCTGCTCGGCGAGGAACCGCTCGAGGCCCATGTTCGCAAGCCCGATCGCGTTCATCATGCCGCCCGGCACGTCAACCACCCGCCACGGCGGATGGCCCTCGCGGGACTCGGGTGTGATCGACTTGGTGACCACGGCGCCGAGGCCACGGGGGTCCATGAAGTCGGCGACCTCGGGTCCGTATCCGCAGGTGCCCGCGGCGAGGATCACCGGATTGGCCAGACGCACGCCGGCGAGTTCGATCGAGAGCGTGGTCATCGGGGTCGGCGTGCGGCCTCTCGAAGGTGAATCGACGCCGCGACGATCGCGAACCGCCGCGGGTGGCCTCGTATGATCGAGCCTTTCACCGACCTCGCAAGCACCCCGCGGTCCGACCGTCGATTCGGCCGGGCCGCGGCCGATCGGAGCATGACCGACCCATGAGCGATCTCGAACGACGCATCGCCCAGTTCGAGCGGATGGCCTCCGCCGACCCCAACAACGAGATGGCCCACTTCTCCCTGGGCAACGCCTACCTGCAGGCGGACCGGGCCGCAGAAGCCGCCGGAAGCTTCGAGCAGTGCGTACGGATCGCCCCGGAGATGAGCAAGGCCTACCAGTTGTGCGGCGAGGCGATGATCAAGGCCGGCTGGGCCGACAAGGCCGTCGCCACCCTCGAGAAGGGCTACGAGGTCGCGGCCGGCAAGGGCGACCGGATGCCGCAGGAGGCGATCGCCAGGCTGCTCGAGTCGATCGGACGCGAACCCCCGAAGCTCGCCGCCGAGGTCGAACAGAAGGCCGAGGAACTTCGAGCATCGGGGACCTTCGTCTGCCAACGCACCGGCCGGCCCGGGCACCAGCTCGACCGGCCGCCCTTCAAGGGCCCTGTCGGCGAGTGGATCCACGGCCACATCTCCGCCGAGACCTGGAAGGACTGGATCGGCCAGGGCACCAAGGTCATCAACGAACTGCGTCTGGACCTGTCGCGGGATCAGGACGCGGAGACCTACGACCGCCACATGCGCGAGTACCTCGGCGTGGACGAGATGATGGCCTCCGGCACCGGTGGCTGAATCCCGGATCGGCCCGCGTGGCGGGAGCCCCTACGCTGCCGCCCGCCGCTGGTAGACGATCCACTCTGCGAAGAGCAGCGTCAGTCCGAGACCGAGCAGCCACGGCCAGAGATCGATGCCGCCACCGGCCGTTCGAGAGGCCGCGACCCGTTCGTCGCCGAGACGCAACGCGTCGGCGGCGTCCAGTCGCCCCTCGTCGAGACCGAAGCGGTTGACGGCGATGCGGCGCCGGGCGTCGTCGCCCTCGCCCCACACCAGTTCGTGCACGCCCGCCCGCCGAACCGGTCCCCACGCGACCACGCCCGAGGGATCGGGCACCAGGGCGACGGAGCCGCCGTCCGGTGTCGCCAAGGTGGCTCCCGCGACGCCCGCACGCACCGTCGCGGTCAGGGTGTCGCCGGGAACGAGACCCGCCAGCGCCGCGGCGTCGTCGGCGCTGCCGAGATGCTCGATGGCGTTCGCGGTGAAGTTGACGAAGCTCCGCAGCAGCGGCCAGTTGCTGTCCAGCGGATCGAACGCGACCTGGATCAGCCGCAGATCCCCCCGGTCGACCGACATGACCAGCGGCCCGCCCGCCGACTCCGCCAGCACCCGAACGTCCGCCCCCGGCGCCACCAGGCGCGAGGTCGCGACGACGAGCTCGTCGAGGTTGACGTTGCGGAAGATCTCGTGGCCCCGCTGCATCGAGCGCACCATGACCCCATCGCGGGTGCCGAACTCGTCGAGACCCTCCAGCGGTGCGATCGCTCCAAAGGCGAGATAGCGGCCGGGCGGCAAGGTCTCCGGAGCGACACCGTCGAGGACCACCACGTCGAAGCCGCCAAGCGAGGCCGGATCGCCGGAAGCCAGTTCGTCGAAGCGGGCAAGCGACATCGACTCGAACCGGGCCAGCGGAAGTCCCTCGAGCAGCATCGACAGCACACCTCCCGATTCGCCCACTCGAAGCACCTCGAGGCGACGCGGCGGGGGCACCACGATCGCGGCCCGGTCGTCGGTGGCGAGCACATCCGGAAGGTCGTCGGCGGGCCGCAGCGACAGTTCGATCAGCGCGTCGCGAGGCTGCTCGAAGGGGAGGAACGCGACATCGCCGCGGCCCGGCTCCATGACGCCGGTCGCCGGGTCGATCCGCGCCGCGGGCAGACGTACGGGCTCGGGCGTCACCGACTGCACCACCCCGTCGACGGCGATCGCCACCCGAACCAGTCGTTCCTCGAAGCCCGCGTTGAAGACGCTTGCGAAGACCGCGATCGAGCCCGGGGTGTCGGCAGGCCGCTCGGCAGCCGCGATCTCGAAGCCGAGGTTCGGGGCGTCCGAGGCGCCGATGGGCTCGAATCGGAGGCGCTCGTTCGATCGCAGGACGGTGGTCGCAAGATCCTCGAGACGTCCATCGGAGAAGAGTTCGATCGAGAGATCCCCGACCTCGTTCGGGCCGCTCTCCGGATCGACGTTGGTGGCGAACGCCCTCGCGAGATCGAGCGCCGGCTTCAGCAGGCTCGTGGCGTCGCTCGGCTCGATCGCCTCGATCGCCTCGATCGCGGTGCGGGCGTTGGAGGTGAACGGCGCCCGCACCTCGCCTCGCTCGTCGAAGGCGATCACCATCACCTCCGCATCGCCGCCACCGAGCCAGCCGCCGCCAAGCAGCGTCTCGACCCGCGCCACGGCCGCCGCCTTGGCCCGGTCGAGACGCGTCGCATCCCCGTTCGGATCGTCGGTCGCCAGCATCGATCCGGAGCGGTCGATCAGGAGTGCGGTGCGGCCCTGTCCGCCCCCGCCCTCGGCGATCGGTTGGGCCACCGCGACGGCCAGCGCCACCAGCACCAGAAGCTGCAGGAGGAACAGCAGGTTGGGCCGCAGACGCTGCCAGGGGGCGTTGGCCTCCAGATCCTCGACCGAACGGCTCCAGAGAAGCGTCGAGGAGATGGTGCGTCGCTTGCGACGCAGCTTCAGGAAGTAGAGCGCCACCAGAGGCGGGATCACCGCGGCAGCCGCGAGCAGTCCGGTGAGCGGTGTCAGCCAGGTCATCGCACGAGTCCCCGACGACGCAGCGTCTCGAGGATCACCGCATCGACCGCCTGCGTGGTGTCGAGCGGCACGTGCATGATGTTGCGTCGGACGCAGAACTCTCGGAGTCCCGAAACGAACGCCTCCAGGCGCGAGCGATATCGCTCGAGCACCGCCGGCGTGGCGGTGATCTCGGTCTCGCCGCCGTCCTCGACGTCCACGAGGCGCAGGTCCCCGACGATGCCGTGGGCCGCGGGATCGGTCTCCTGCGGCGACAGGACCTGCAGGGCGAAGACGTCGAAGCCCCTTCCCGCCGCATAGTTGAGACCCCGTTCGTAGCCTTCTCGAAACAGGAGATCGGACAGCAGCACCATCACCCCCCGCCCCTGCCGGGCGAGGGCGATCGTCTTCATCGCCTCGGCGAAGTCGCCGCCGCCGGCCGGCTCGGTGTCGAGCAGCCACTGGCCCATCTCCCGGGTCCGCCGCCGCCCACGCAGGTTCGCGAGTCGCCGCACTCCGGACCCGCCGCGAACCTGGGTTCCCTCGCCCGCGCCTCCGAAGCTCGCGAGCGTGACCCGGTTTCGATTGACCAGTCCCACGTACCCCAGGGCCATCGCGAGGCGCTGGGCGAAGGCGAACTTCTCCGGCTCGCCAGATGCCATGGACGCGGTCGCATCGATCACCACCAGCAGGGAGAGATCCTCCTCCTCGAGGAACATCTTCAGGAAGAGTCGATCGAGGCGGCCGTAGATGTTCCAATCGACGAAGCGCAGATCGTCGCCGTGGACGTAGGGCCGGAAGTCGGCGAACTCGACGCTGCGCCCTCGACGCTTGCTTCGCCGCTCCCCCTGCAGCTTGCCGGCGAAGATCTTGCGGCTGACCACGTCGAGTCGATCGAGGCGGCTCATGAGCGCCGAGTCGATCAGCTCGTCGATGCTTCGGGCCCGGGCGGCGCTCATGCGGGATCCTCCGGCGCCCGCGGCGTCGCCGCGATCACGGCCCGAACGATCTCGTCGGCGTCGCGACGGGCGCTCTCGGCCTCGAAGCTTCGCACCAGCCGATGCCGCAGGGCCGGCAAGGCCATCGCTCGAAGGTCGTCGCCGGAGACCGCGTACCGCCCGTCGAGCAGCGCGGCGACCTTCGCCGTGGACACCAGCGCGATGAGGCCTCGCGGACTCGACCCGACGGCAACGAGGCGATCGATCTCCTCGGTGGCGTACGGACCTCCCGGCTGGGTCGCCAGCACCAGACGGGCCGCGTAGTCGGCGATGCTCGGCGCGAGGAACACCCTCCGGGCGAGGGCCTGACCTTCACGAATCGACGCCGCGTCGAAGACCACCGTCGCCTCGGAGGTTCTCCCGGACGTGGTTCGGGAAAGGATCTCGTCGAGTTCGCCACGCGTGGGCGCGGGCACATGGACCTTCAGCAGGAACCGATCGAGCTGGGCCTCGGGCAGCGGGAAGGTCCCCTCCTGCTCGATGGGGTTCTGCGTCGCGAGCACCAGGAAGGGCCGCTCGAGCAACCGAGTCTCGCCGCCAACCGACACCGAACGCTCCGCCATCGCCTCGAGCAGGGCCGACTGGGTCCGCGGCGCGGCGCGGTTGATCTCGTCGGCGAGCAGCAGTTGGGTGAAGATCGGTCCCGGCCGGAACTCGATGCGGCGACGACCGCCCTCGCCGTCGTCGGTGATGACCGATGTCCCGGTGATGTCCGCGGGCATGAGATCCGGTGTGAACTGCACCCTTCCGAAGTCGAGTCGCATCGCGTCCGCGAGCGTGCGCACGAGCAGCGTCTTGCCGAGTCCAGGCGGGCCTTCGAGCAGGACGTGCCCGTCCGCGAAGAGGGCCACCAGCACCTCGGCGACGACCCGCGACTGCCCGACCAGCACCTCGCCCAGCGATGCTCGGAGCCTCGAGATCCGTTCGCGAAACGCGTCGCATTCGCCACGCAGACGCTCGATCGCCTCGGAGTCGACGATGGCGGAGGCTTCAGGCGCCATGGCCGCCTCCCTCTCCCGCCTCGCCACGGGCCTTGCGTTTCGCCAGCAGGAGGCGAGAGGTGTGGCTCACGCTCTCCGAGGAGGGCTCCTGCGAGTTCGAATCCGGGCCCGAGTCGGACCCCGAAGCACTCGACGAATCGCCGGCGTTCGGCGTCGCGGGCGTTTCGGCGGGCCGGGCCGCGGGGTCCTTGGCCGTCGGACGAGGCGCCACCGCACCTCGTGCCGTGTCGGGGGCGTCGGTCGGGGAGTCGAACTCGGGCTCTCCACCGGCGCGAGCGCGGGCCCGCTGCCACGCGGCCACGCTGCGCCCATCTCCGCCGCTCGACCGACGCCCGGCGAGGCGCGACAGCACCCCTCCGCCATCCCCGAACAGGCTCAGACGACGCACCGCGACGTCGATCAGGAACAACCCCAGCGCCACCAGGATCAGGATGTCCCAGAAGCGTCGCGGCGCCAGCGGCACCGCCACCGCCTCGTGCAGGAACAGGTCGGCGAGTCGGGGATCGCCCATGTCGATCACCCTGCCTCCGGTTCGCTCGGCCACGGCGCGAAGCAGCGCCGAGTCGTCGCGGGTCGCCAGAAACTCGCGGGCATACGGCACGGTGACCGCACCCTGGATGGTCCCCCGCGTCCCGTCCTCGCCGGGCACGGCGACGCTGACGAGGTGCGAACCGAACGAGTCGATCGAAAATCGTCCCGCCGCCCGGCCCGGTCCGGTCTGGCGCAGGGGCAGCACCTCCACCGAACCGTCGGGACGCACGAGGCGACCTTCGGCGGCGAGGAAGCCGCGAGGACCGCCATCCTCGGCCATCGACTCGACCTCGACGACGGCCTCCTTGCCGTCGATTCTGGTCCGCAACACCAGATCCCGCGGAGCCGCCGACCGCATCAGCCACCGCATCGACTCCTCCCAGAACGCCGAGGCGCCGGCCCATCCGAGCCACTCCCGCCCCCAACGCCCGCTGAAGTCGCTCGTGAACGCGATGGCGCGGCCGGTCCCGTGGTTCCACCACGCGTAGATCGGATCGTCGCTCTCGTTGGTGCGTCGCTCCAGCACCACCCTCGCGAGCCCCTCTCGCGGGACCGTCAGGACGTAGCCCAGCAGGGGCGGCACGCCCGACGTCGAACTCAACGGCCCACCCGGATCGGGAGTCGACGTCGGCACGAACGGGGCGTCGTCGACGATCAGCGAGCGGCTGACCACCACCGCCTCCTTGATGAAGATCTCGGGCAACGCGTTGGGATCGTCGACTTCGTAGAAGGTGCCTCCGGTGAACTGCGCGAGCCGCTCCATGTTGAGGCGGTCGATCGCCGAACCGTGCCCCGCGACCATGACCGTGGTGATGGTGAGTCCGAGATCGATGGCCCGCTCGACGAGGGCCTCCGAGGGGGGCATCGCGTCGCCGTCGGAGATGATGATCGCGTGCCGCTGGCCGAAACGGACGCCGCCCTCGGCCTCGAGATCGGAGATGCCCCGCACGAGGAGATCGATCGAGGGACCGAAGTCGGGCATGTCGCCGACGGTCATGCGACGCGCCGCCGCCACCGCTCGGCTCTTGTCTCCAACGGGTTGGAGCGGATGCGCCCAACTGGTCTCGTTCGAGGCGCCCCACTCGAAGGTGATGATGCCCGCGTAGTCCTCGGCGGTGAGCGCCTCGATCGCGGAGATCGCGACCTGCTCGCTCCAGTAGTTGCCCTCGGCCATCTCGCAGGAGTGCATGATCAGGCCGAGCACGCCGCGAACCAGCTGTCGCTCCTGCGGGGGGTCCATCTCGACCGGAATCGCCTCGGCGGTCTCGGAGTCGATCCAGCCGCCGGCCCCGAACGAACGGTCCCCGCCCATCATCATCAGGCCGCCGCCGAGATCGTGGACGTATCCGCGCAGCAGCCGGTCGGTGGCGGGGTCGATCGCCCATCGCGGCACGTTCGCAAGGACCACCGCATCGAACCCGGCGATCGTCGTCGCCGCGCGGCCTCCGAGGACCTCGGGACTGCGTCGCTCCACCTCGATGCCCGCGGTGCGAAGCACCTCCTCCAGTGCCGCGCCGTCGTCGGCGACGTCGAGGATCAGCACCCGCCCCTCGCCGGAGATGAAGGTTGCCGCGGCGCCGCGGTTGTTCTCCGCGACGACGTCCGGGGCGCCCTCGTCCGGCTCGAAGACCGCCTCGAAGCGATGCGCGCCCGAGCGATCGAGCGAGACCGGAACGAGGAACGTGTTGACCCCCGGCTCGAGCATGAGCGGAAGACCGGTGCCGGGGCCGGAGGGATCGAGATCGACGAGGCGATCGTCGTGCCGAAGCACCAGACGCCCCGACGCCGCTGCGCCGCTTCGAAGGGAGACCCGCAACTCCACGGTCTGGCCGACGCGGGCTCGGGTCGGCGCCCGAAGCTCCTCCAGCACGATCTCGCCGTCGCGGCGGTAGCGGATCGGCAGGACGTCGACGGGCACGCGGTTCGCGCGGGCGAGATCCGCGGCTTCGAGCACCCGGTCGTCCGTTTCGTTGCCGTCGGAGACCAGCAGGATCCGCGCCGCCGCGTCCTGCGGCACGATCGCAAGGGCCAGGCGGAGTCCTTCGGCGAGATTGGTCCCCGCATCGGCACCGGCGTGCCCTCCGAATCCCGGCTCCGTCCCCGCCTCGGGCAATGCCGCGACCTCGGCGGCCTGGGCGACGGTCACCACCGCGAGCCGGTCCTCGGGACGTTCGCGGGCCTCCGCTGCCGCGACGACGAAACGCTCGGCCTCCTCGAGACGATCGCGCGGAACCGAGCGACTCGCATCGGCCACCACGATCACCGCGAGGTCGTCGCTCCGATGCACGACGCTCGGCTCGGCGAGCGCGGCGGTGAGCGCCAGGATCACCAGCGCCCGCACCACCAGCGAAGTCGTCCGTCGCCCTCGCGAGAGCGATCCGCGTCCGGCCCGGGCGATCCACCACGCCAAGGGGATCAGCAACAGCAGCAGAAGCCAGCCCGGATGCTCGAATCGAAGCGGGCCCAGCGTCACGGCGAGGACTCCTCTTCGGTGTCCGGCCCGCGCGTCGGCCCCAGCAGGGCATCGATCTCGAGAAGCATCATGCGGTGGTTGCCGGAGTCGAGCACCGCGACGCGGCCGTCCCGCACCGCCACGGACCAAGGATATCGCAGGCGTCCCTCCCCCTCGCCGAAGCCGCCCCAGCATCCCAGCGAGGCGCCGGTGGCCGGATCGAGCCGCTGCAGGCGATTGTTGCCGAACTCCGCGACCAACAGGCCGCCTCGGCCATCGAAGGCGATGCCGTAGGGGTAGGCGAGACGGCCCGGGTCGCGGCCAAGTTCACCCAGCACCCGCCGTACCCGACCCTCGAGATCGACCACCACGATGCGGTGGTTGCAGGCGTCGGCGATGAACAGCTCCTCGCCGTCGGGCGCGAGCGCGAGGGACTGCGGTCGCCGGAATGGCATCCCCGTCTCCCCGGCATCGAAGGCGAGCAGCGATCGTCGATCCGCGTCGAAGAGCTGCACCCGGTCGTTGCCTCCGTACTCCGCCACGAACAGGCGACCATCGGTCGTCTCGACGACGTCGGTCGGATACACGAACTCTCCCGGCCCCGTTCCGTAGCGCCCGAAGGTCTCGAGCATCCGGCCTTCCGCGTCGAGCATCAGCACCCGATGCTCGTGGGTGTCGGCCACGACGATGAGATCGTCGATCACGGTGAGACCGGTCGGAAATCCCATGTCGAACTCGGGCAGCGGCCACACCGCATCGGCCCGACCTCTCCTCGCCTCGTCAAGATCGATGCGCTGCAGGCGACCGCTCCGGTCGACGACCAGCAGGGCATCTCGGTCAGGCGCGAACTCGACGGCCCGCGGGGTCCTGAAACGCCCCGGCACGGTGCCCTGTCCGCCCACGGTGAAGGTCGCCGGCACCGGTGGGGGCGACTCGTCGTCCATGGCGGCCTCCATGCCTGGCGACGACGGCGCGCCATCCCTGGAATCGCATCCGGGAAGCGAGGCCGCCAGCGCCACCAGCGACAGTCCCGAGGCGATCGCCACGAGCCCCCCGCCGCCGGGCGACCTGCGCCTCGGGCGAAACGCCCACAGCGCCGTCGACGACGCCAGAACCCCCGCGACCAGCATCGCCAAGGCCGCGATCAACACGGTCTCGCCGCGCTGGTAGTGGATCGCGTTGAGGACCGCCGTCGCGAGCCAGGCGTCACCGGGCGGTGCCAGCCGGCTCGAAAGCGCGACTTCGCCAAGCGAGAGCGAGAAGACCGCCGCGAAGGTGGCGAGCGCCGCTGCGAGGACTCGGGATCGCTCGATCGCCAACACCTCGCCGAGACGCCGCGGGCCGTCGATCGCCGAGAGGGCGCTCTCGCCGGATGGACGACGACGAGACAGCCACCACGCGGTCGCCACCGCCACGACGCCGAATCGACCAAGCAGGCCGAGAACCAGAATCGCCGGCGACCGATGCACCCAATCCACGACCGGACGATTCCAGAGATCGATGACCGCGGCCGCCAGCACTGCCGAGGGCATTCCCGCGGCCACGGTCCAGGCCAGCGCTTCGATCGCGAGACCGATCCGGAGCAGGTTCGAAGGACGTCCCGGCGCCGGCGCCCACGCCACCACCAGCGCCGCCGCGAGGATGCCCGCCAAGGCCGCCGTCGAACCGGCCACGGCCAACGTCGGCAGCACCGACGGACCGTGAAGAATCGCGAAGGCCCGCAGCGCCTCGGGATCCAGGCCCGAATCCCGCAACACTCCCCATGCCATGAGGAGGATCGGCACGCCCACGAGCACGACCGTCGACCAGAGCGCGATGCTCCACCGTCCACCCGGTGCGGATTCGGTTGTCGCGTCCTCTCGCGGCGAAGGCAGGGACGTCACGATCGCCAGCAGCGCGATGCCCGGCAGCAGCCCGGGCCATCCCAGTGCCAGGATCGTCGCCGTCGATGCGCCCTCCGCGTCGAGCGTGCGGAGCTCGAATCCGAACGTGCGGACCCCGGCGAGATCGAAGGCGACCGTCGTCGACCAGAGCAGCAGCATCGCCATGACCGCACCGCGCAGCAGCGCAGCGCGATCCTCCCGAAACGCGATCGCGATCCGGCGAGACCAGGGCAGGCCGTCGATCGCCTCCAATGCCGCCGAAGAGCACTCGCGTCCTCGCCGTTCGATCGCCACGCTCCACGCCGCCAACGGCCAGCACGCGGCAAGCAGCCCCGCGCCGAGGGCCAGTTCCCGAAGCAGGCGAACCTGATCCAGGCGCGAGGCCAGATCGCCCACGAACGTGCCGGGGCCGATGGCGGTCCAGAAGCCGTGGAACAGCAGCCACCCCGGAAGCATCAGGGGAAGGACCGCCGCGAAGGCGAGCCAGCGGGCCCCTCCGGCGGCCAGTCGGCGCCCCGGCGCCCAACCCGCCAGGGCCGCCAACGCACCGATCGATGCCGTCCAACCGACGGTGCGCCACAGCGTCTCGGCGCCACGGAACGCCGCCGCACCCTCGACCGTCGATTCACCGGAGCCCCCGAAGCCCGAACCGATCGCCGCGACCACGAGCACGATCGGAACCACCACCGCCGGCAACGCCAGAACCGTCGCCGTGGTGAAGCCGGTGAGCGGAGCCGCCCCCACCTCAATCGCGTCCGGACGATGCGTCGGATCCCTGCGGCATCAGCACCGACATCGCGTCCTCGACCGCTGCAGGCATCGCCGCCGCGGCACGCCCGAGGTCGACCCGCAGCGGATCCGCGACCGTCGCCGCCGCGGCACGCTCGGCGTCGGCGGCGGTCATCGCACCGGCGTGGACCAGCGGCACGTTCCGCGAAGGCGAACGCAGCAGCGCCAACTCGACCTCCGCCGACAGCAGATGCTCGAGCAGCTCGATCGCGAGTTCCCGATTCGGGCCGCCCCGGACCAGCGCGACGGTGTTGGGCACCACCAGAGTGCCACCGCCGGGCACGATCTCGTCGGGATCGTGACGCGGCATGACCATCGCGACCGCGAGGCCTCGGTCCCGAGCGGCGAAGACGTCGTCGGTGTCCGTCAGGCCGACCTCCGCCTCGCCCGACGCGACCGCTTCGACCACGGCGGCGTTCCCCCCGGGAAGCAGGCGCACTTCGTTCTCGGCAAGGCCCTGGAGGAACGCCCCGTAGTAGCCGGGCATGACGTTTCGATCCCAGTACCGCTTCATCGCGCCGAGGTGTCCGCGGGTGGTGCCGAATCGAGGATCCGCCATGACCACTCGCCCCCGCCATCGCTCGTCGAGCAGGTCCATCCAGGTGGCCGGCGCCTCCGCCGCATCGACCCGCTCGGGCGAGTAGACCACGACCCTCGCTCTGCCCGAGAACGCGTGCCAGCGCCGATCGCCATCCTTGAGGGCGTCCGGCCAGTCGGGCAGCACCTCCG
>Ga0075479_10000036_pt1 | contig 38968 bp, 22 predicted proteins | sample DEB08_DNA_8_FD_76341 | JGI IMG/M metagenome (GOLD analysis project Ga0075479, IMG submission 76341) | Aqueous microbial communities from the Delaware River and Bay under freshwater to marine salinity gradient to study organic matter... | ecosystem: Environmental > Aquatic > Marine > Coastal ... | reverse complement strand
TTACATCAAAGGTAACACCGACTATTGATCATGGATCGCCTCGAAATGCTCATGGCAAGGGAACAATTAATGGAGGACATTGATTGTATCATCACTGATTACTTTGCACAGTTTGATGTCAATTATGACGAAGAACTTGTGAAGATTTTATGTGATGCTGTCTGCCGTAATTTCCCCACTAAGTGATACAAACTGGTCGGCTGCCCGACCAGTTGGCAAGGTGGCACACGAAATAGGCACAGCGCCCCAGATCGTGTATTGTGTACACATGAACAAAACACAACTCTTTTCTGACTCTAACCTCTCCGAACTGCAGGGGTTCATGTTTGACACTATGGCATCATCTGAAATGGCAGTCGATTGGTTCTGCGAACGTTTCGACGTAAGTGCAACTGACGAGGTCATCGATTTCGTGCTTGATGCACACTTTGCTTTCTTCGGTGAGTGATATGAACTACGACGAAATTCTCAAAATCTGGAATAACGAAACACCAGATGATTTCGCTATCTTCAGTGAGTTCTACTATCAAATGTTTGGGGAGGATTTTGATATCCCCTACACAACAGATTCAACCCGTTCCTCATTCTTCCCCTACGACTAATGACTGAGACTAAGTTCAACATCTACGGTGAAATGTTTCACTCTAATGGTTACTCTCGCTTTGACGTTCTGAGTTACATTGCACCCACACAACAGGAAGCAATTGCTAACTGTAAGCGCAACAATCCTGGGTTTCATGTTATGTCATGCTGGGTTGATGAGAGTGAACCTGAGGTAGTGAGATTGCAACCCCTTAGGTAACACTAACCGTTCCGATTCTCAATATACATTTTTTATTGAGAATCGCGGCCGCCTGTGTGCGGTCGGGGAAGTGGCACACAAAAGACGCACGCTCCCCCAGACCGACTATATTGAACTAGTTCAAACGAAACGACCTCATGCGTAAGATCGAATCTGAAATGATTGCCGCCATCAAAGGTAACACTGACTGGAAATCTGCAAACACTGAGGTTATTCACACTTGCGACAATGTCAACCCTCCCGTGTCCCATGTATATCTTCACGGATCTAAGATTGCTGAGGTTGGTGATGACTTCCTGAAACTATTTGACGGTGGTCGTCAATCAATGACCACAAAGTCACGTCTAAATGCACTTCTTTCTGAGTTTGGTTACACTTGCGGAACCAAGCAAGAGTACATTTTCCAGAAGCAATGTGAGTGGTTCATTCAAATGTTCGACCTGACTGAAAAGGCAATGCGGACTATTCCTTTCACCAACGGAATGCGCCTTGCTGGATGACACTTAGAGGGGATTAATCCTCCCCTCTTTCTTTATACCTTTTTTTTCAAAATGACCCGCAATGTTCTCATTTCGCTCCTCCGCCAGGGTTCTACGGGTAGCGAAATTCTCCGAATTCTTGACACTATTGTTTTGGGGGATAGTGATGACAAACCTGGTCAGCGTCCTAGTTACGTCCCAACCCTCACCCCCATCGACTTCTAATCCAGTCGCCACACTGGCACAACCCTAGGGGCAGATCTGCCAGGGCATCGACTAGGATACACTCAAGCAAACGAACCAAACCCCATGAACGGATTTGCCAACTACGAAACCTGGAATGCATCCCTCTGGATTCAGAACGACCGCTTCCTGTACAACACCGCTAAGGCGTGTGTGACGTACTGTGAGGCAGGCGACAACCCTTGGGCGATCTTCCAACGTTGCATGGACAACTGCGCTCGCACCATGACTGGTGATGACGTGGCATGGACCGACCCCGCCATCGACGCCGCTGAGATGAATGAGATGATGGCGGAACTCTGAGGGGATCCGCCCCCCATCCGTGCTACAATAGCACCAAGCGCAACCCCCCCATGATCAACACCTGCCTCGTCTTCGCCACCCCCCAGAGCAGCGCCTCTGAGGAGATCCGCCTCTATCCCTTCCGCCGCCATGCCATGGTTTTCTGGCAGTCGGGTCACTACAGCGCCCACACCGTGCGCCGCCGCGACATGCTCCGCTTGCTGCTGAATCCGAAGCAAAGCGCGGGCGCATGGATCAACGATTACGCCCTCGCCTGAGGGTTGCGTTAACGCCCCAGATCCTGTACAATACCACCAAGCGCACCGATCCAATGAACACCGCAACAATCGACGGCATTCAATTCAAGGTCACCCGCCTGCCCGTTGCTCATGGCAGCAAAGCGAACCGCTGGACCTCCCGCATCAAAGGCGGATCCTCCCGCGTTCGCACTGGGGCAGGTTCCCGCTCCGTGCACCAGAGCACCAAGGCAAGCGCCCTGGCAGACGTGCGCTGACGCCATTCGTTCGTGACCACAGCAGTGCCCCCTAGGGGGTGCCGTCGTGGCGCGGGGCGCGTGGCTAAAAACCAATGGATCCCCTAATCTATAAAGTGTTACCCAAGCGAGAACAATGTTACAGCGAAAGTCAAAATTTTTTTCGCACAAAAAATTCGCCCATAGGGTTGCATCAAGTATTCTCAAATACTATATAAAATATTAAAGCGATTGATAGTATGAAAAAAAATAGGGAGAATGAAACAACTACTGTTAGTGTGGATCCTGTTACTGGAGATTATTTAATGGTACTTCCCGAATGGATTTTAAATGAATTTGGATGGTATGAAGATACTGTTTTAGATTTAAAAGTCGAGGGTAATGAGATCGTAATATCCGAATATAGCGGGGATTGACACTTATACATAATTACTGTATGATACTGACGTAAAATTATTTCCATTATGGCTAAAGGATTTACTGTAAAAGCAAAAGCACCTACGAAATCATCTCCTACAGAACCAGAGTATGATTACGAGAAAGCAAAAGAAATGTTAAAGGGCAAATCAATTGTGTTTTGCCTGCCAGGTAGAGGAGTTTCTTACACATATCTGAAAAACTTTGTACAGATGTGTTTTGATCTTGTGCAGATTGGAGCAAGTATTCAAATCTCACAAGATTATAGTTCCATGGTAAACTTTGCACGATGTAAGTGTCTTGGTGCAAATGTACTACGTGGTCCAGATCAATTGCCTTGGGATGGAAAACTGAATTATGATTATCAATTGTGGATTGATAGTGATATTGTTTTCAACACTCAAAAACTTCTCCAACTTGTTTTGATGGATAAGGACATTGCAAGTGGATGGTACTGTACAGAAGATGGTCACACAACTTCTGTTGCACACTGGATGGAAGAGGATGATTTCCGAAGCAATGGTGGAGTGATGAATCACGAAACTCTTGAAAGTATTCAGAAACGTAAGAAACCATTTACTGTTGACTATGCAGGATTCGGATGGCTTTTGATCAAGAATGGTGTATTTGAACATGAGGATATGAAGTATCCTTGGTTTGCACCTAAGATGCAAGTTTTTGAATCTGGTGAGGTTCAGGATATGTGTGGAGAAGACGTATCTTTCTGTTTAGATGCAAAGGAAGCAGGCTTTGAAATCTGGTGTGATCCAAACATCAGAGTTGGTCACGAAAAAACAAGGGTTATTTGAATGGCTAACGAGAGATATAACATTCTCAAAAAAGGTAAAGTAATTCACTCAGACCTTTCAGAGGAAGAGTATTTCGATATCATGGAGGATTATGCTCAACAATTTTATGAGCATAACTCTCCAAATCCAAACGAACTAAAGACTGAATTTATTAAAGGAGACTAATCATTATGGCAATGCGTAAAGGTGGCGGTTATGTTGAAGGGCGTCCCAAAAAATCTCGGCAAGGGAGTGGGCAGCACACCAAGTTGAGCGCAACGTCTCGTAATGGGCGTAAGAAGCGTTATCGCGGTCAAGGTCGTTGATACATACTTATAGTTTTGTAACTATTCAATGGCATGTTTGATTGCTAATCTTCCATCAATGGAGGTATGGGTTAGAAAAGAATATCTAACAGATCATCAAAGTGGACATGGCGAATTTGTAAAGGGCGTCTGGGTTTCGGTTAAATCGATTCCTGGGCGTGCTTTTTATTTTGAGACATATTTACCAGAATATGCCGCAATGTACGACAAATTGCCTATCAGCGCCTTTGTCTCGGATCCTGAAACACCTTCTCCTGATATGTCCCTCCCAAACCTACAGTTTTGGAACTGTATGGATTATGGAGTAGTATCAGTTGATAAAAAATTCATTGGTTCTATGGATTTTGAGTGCTATACACGTGATCATGGCATCATAAAAGGCACTTATATTTGTACAATTGATAATTATCACCATGATCCAGACTATGTTGACTGGGCAACGAGTGAAAATCCTGCCGAACACAAGTCACACAATCTCATTGAACTTGAAAATGGGCAGTATGCACTATATCCAAACAACAGATTGCGTATTTTTGACAATAGTCTGACTCCAGTAAACCCTAAAATGCCTGATTTTAAGGTTTCAACGCAATATTATAGTGTTGAAAACGGTTTTGATCGCCTTGGAATGGGGCGTGAGGATGAATATTTCTGGAAAACGGCAAAAGAGCGTGAAAAACAAGAAGAAAAACAAGAAGAAAAACCTGAAGAAATGTACAAATCTCAAGATGGTCGTCCTTTAGATCCACAATAAATATCAAATAGGGATAGTAACCCCTCAAAAAGTTCCTTTTTTTTACAAAAAACAGGAGAAAAATGGGAAATTCACCCGTAGACAGAGACAAAGACTACATGTACCAAATGTGGGGAACAACTAGTTTGATTACAGATTATTGGTGTAAACCGCAAAAAACCAGTGATTGTGCCGAAGAATACTGTATTCAAGAAGTAATGCATGATAATGCAACAATCAAAAAAGAAAATTTACTTGAAGAGTGATATAAATAAAAAAAAGCGTGTGATCTAACAGGTTAATGCCAACAGAACGAATATCAACAACATTTAAAGATATTGATTTATCTTTTGATATGCATCCAGTTACAAAAGATATTTCTGTGCTGTTGAATGAAACTGCGATCAAACGATCAATAAAAAACATCATACAAACTGTTCCGAATGAGAGGTTTTTTAATCTTTCATTCGGTTCAGATGTTAAACCAACATTATTTGAATTTATTGATTTTGGTACTGCTGCATTATTACAAGAATATATTAAGGTTGCTATCTCAAATTATGAACCCAGAGTTGAAGATACGCAGGTTGACGTGAAACCAGAACCAGATAATAATGCATTTGAAATAAATGTATATTTTACTATTGTTGGTCAAACAGAAGAACAACAATTCTCATACCTTTTAGAGGCAACAAGATAAAAAAATGCCTTTTACAAAGTTTGCAAATCTAGATTTCGACCAAATAAAGGTCTCACTAAAAGATTACTTAAGATCAAATTCTAATTTTACAGATTTTGATTTTGAAGGATCTAATCTATCCATACTAGTTGATGTATTAGCATATAATACATACATCACAGCATTTAATGCTAATATGATTGCTAATGAATCTTTTTTAGATTCAGCAACAGTTAGAGAAAATGTTGTTTCATTAGCAAGAAATGTTGGTTACGTTCCAAGATCAAAAACAGCAGCAAAAGCAACAATATCATTTGATGTTGATTTTGAATCTAATGTAACAGCACCAACTCAAGTTGTTTTAAAATCTGGACTAGTATGTGTAGGGGCAGCAGAAAATACCTCATATACTTTTTCAATTCCAGATAATCTAGTTGCAACAGTACCTCAGGGTGAATCAATAGCATCTTTTACAGATATTGATATATTTCAAGGAACCGTAGTTAAAAGGTCCTTTCCTAATATTGTACAAGAAACACAAAAATTTATCTTAGATAACCCTAATATTGATACTAGTACAATAAGAGTTAAAGTTGATAATGTTACATACAATGTAGTAGATAATATTGTTGAAATTGATAAAGATTCTAGAATATTTTTAATACAAGAAATTGAGAATAGTAGATATGAAGTAATATTTGGTGATGGTATTTTAGGTAAAAAATTAGATAATGGTAGTACTGTAGAAATAAGTTATATTGTAACTGACGGTATTAATGGTAATGGTGCATCGCTATTTACATTTGCTGGTGTTTTAGCAAATAATTTGGATCAGTTAATAACACCATTCACACCAATTTCAGTTACAACTGGTGCAAATGCCTCTGGTGGTGAAGAAATTGAGAGTTTAGATTCAATTAAATATTTTGCTCCAAGATTATATTCTTCTCAATATAGAGCAGTAACATCTGTAGATTATGAATCTATAATTAAGTATGTTTATCCAAATACGGAAGCAGTTACTGTTATTGGTGGTGAAGTTTTATCTCCACCACAATTTGGTAATGTCTTTATAAGTATAAAACCAAAAGATTCTTATAGACTATCAGACTTTACTAAACAAGATATACTTAAAAAAATAAAAAAATATGGTGTTATAGGAATTAACCACCACATTACAGATTTGAAAGTTCTTTACGTTGAGATTGATACTTCAGTTTACTATAATCCAAATAGAGTTTCAAATCCAAATTCCATAAAAGAAAAAATTATAACATCTCTTGACAAGTATGGAAAGTCTATACAATCTGCTAGTTCTTCTGGAAGATTTAGATATAGTAAAGCAGTTCAATTGATTGATAATGTTGATAATGCAATTACTTCAAATATAACTAAAGTTAAAATGAGAAGAAATTTGAATTGTGCACTGAATAATTTTGCACAATATGAACTGTGTTTTGGTAATGAATTTCATAAAGAAATTGGTAAGTACAATATAAAGAGTACAGGATTTACTATTGAAGGTGAAACTAGTACATGTTTCTTTATTGATGTTGCTGGTTCATCGGATATAGGTCAATTGGCAATCGTAAAACCATTAGAGCAATTGGATACATATGAAATTGTTAAAAAGTCTGTGGGGACGGTTGATTATAAAAAAGGTGAAATACTGATTAATACTTTAAAAATAACATCAACTCAACGTGCAAATGGAGTTGTTGAAATTCAAGCATATCCAGAGTCTAATGATGTTATAGGATTGAAAGATCTTTATGTTATTTTTGATATTAACACTCCTGCAAATAGCATAAATATGCTAAGAGATAGTATTGTTTCTGGTGAACAAGTGTCTGGAGTTGATTTTCCAATATCTTCAAGTTATTCAAACGGTAAAATAACGAGGTAATATGATATCGACAAATTTTGAGAGTAGAGTTAAAATAAACGAAATTGTCAGTAATCAAATACCAGAATTTATTTTGGATCAAAATCCAAAATTTTCTGAGTTTTTGAAGCAATATTACATTTCACAAGAATTTGAAGGTGGTCCAGTAGATATTGTTGAAAACTTAGATCAATATTTAAGTTTTCACTACTTAAACGAAAAGTTATACAATAATAATATTACAATATCATCAGATATAACATCTTCTGATGATACTATCACATTATCAACAACCAGAGGTTTTCCAAAATCTTATGGTTTATTGCAAATTGATGATGAAGTAATTACATATACTGGTATTAGTGGGAATAGTCTGACTGGATGTGTACGTGGATTTTCAGGAATAACTAGTTTAGAGTCTGTCGATGATCCAGAAGAATTAGTATTCTCTTCAACAAGTTCAGCAGCACACACTGCAGGATCATCAGTTAAAAACTTAAACTTACTATTTTTAGAAAACTTTTTTAAGAAGTTAAAACAAATTTATGCTCCTGGATTTGAAGAATTTGATTTTACAAGTGAGTTAAATACGAATACTTTTATATCTAAAGTAAAATCGTTCTATCAGACAAAGGGAACTGAAGAATCTATCAAAATATTGTTCAAAATATTATATGATATCAATCCAAAAATCATAAATCCAGAAGATTATTTAATAAAACCATCAGATGCCGAATATCTTCGCAGAAAGATAGTTGTTTGTGATTTATTAACTACTGGTGGTAATCCATTTAAATTGGTTGGACAACAAATAAAAAGTTTTGATGGAACTTTTTCTGGACCAGTATCAAAAGTAGATATTTCAACAAAAAATAATAAAACAGTCTATAAAATCCATTTATTTTATGGTTATGGTGATGATGATTTAATTGATGGTAATTTTAGAATTACACCAAAGACAAAATCATTAGAACCTATTAATGTTGGTGATACTACTATAACTGTAGACTCAACAATAGGATTTCCAAAATCTGGAACAATTGTAGTTGAGGGTAATGAAGTAACATATACAGATAAGAGTGTCAATCAATTTTATAATTGTACTAGTGTAGTAGATAATATTTCTTCAAATAAGAACGTTTATCAAAAAGATTCTACTGTATATGGTTTTGAAGATGGTGACTCTTCAAAACGAATTGACTTTATTGTTATAGGTTCTCTTGTTACAATTGATGGTATAGATGATTTTACTTTATTGTCTGATACCGATATTGTTGAACTTGGTGAGCTTGGTGATGATATTAGAAATGATATAGTAGATAAAACTATAAAAGAATATTCTTTTGGAGCATTAAAATATAATGTAAAAACAAGTTATGATATTTTAAACTTTAATATTGGAAGTGCTGAATTAGTTCTTTATGAAGAACCTGATAAAAATAGTTTAAATGAGAATGAAATTGTTGACATTCTTTTAAAAGACACCGAAACTGTAATTTTAAACGATGTGCAGGTAAATTCTATAATTGGAAGAACTGTAACTATAGATACTCCGATTACTGGTATTTTACCACAACAAAATATTGCAATAAGAAGAAATTTAAACTTTGCGAATAGTACAAAAGTTCAGATAAAACATGAAAATGTCTTATCTGATGTTCAAAATGCATATAGTTATGAAGATGATTTATATATTGCATCAAATTCTTTACCATCTAGAGATATAACATTAGATGTTAAAAAAGTTAGTAAGACAATCACATCATCTTTAGATGCAGATCAGTTTTTTGATGGATTTAGTGCACAAAAATATACAATTTTATCATTTGAAAATGAGGTTCCATTTTTAACTGGAGATGCTGTAAAATATTTTCATACTACAGAAAATTCTATATCAGAACTACCAAATTTTGAGTTATTTTACGTTGAAGTTTTAGAACCAAAAAACAAAATAAGACTTTATTCAGCACTTTCATTTTTACCAGTCTCAGATTTTTTAAAGTTTGATAAAAATACTGAACTTGGAACACACACCTTTGTTTTAGAGCAACATGCTAGTCAAATTATTGAACCATCAAACTCACTGAAAAAAATTCCACTAGAAAGATCATTTAGTTTATCTGAAAAAGAATATAAAACAGAAAGTGGTGTAATTGGGGTTTTAGCAAATGGTGTTGATATCATTAATTACAAATCTGATGACAAAGTATTTTTTGGTCCATTAGATTCATTAAATGTATCAAATCAAGGATTTGGATATGATGTTATTAATCCACCAGATGCTGAATTAAGTTCCCCAAACTATAACGTTGGAGTTGGAACTACAGCAAAAATGAATTTAGTTGTTAGTGGATCTTTTGAAGATGTTTTTGTTGATCCACAACAGTTTGGTGTATCTAGAATAATTACAATTTATGCTAAAGGTGGAAATGGTAAAAATGCTGTCTTTGAACCTATTACCAAAAAACAATATAGAACAATAATTTTCAATGCTGCAGATATTGAATTTGGTGGATCAGTTGATCCTAATAATGATAGTTTTATCTTTAATAGTAGCCATGGATTAACTAGTGGAGAAAAAATAGTTTACAATACTAATGAAAATTTGGGTATTGGTATTGGACCTTTTAATGGATCCAATTTAGATAGTGGGGGAACATTAGTCAATGGTGGAATTTACTATCCAGAAGTTATTAATTCAAATAGCATTAGACTCTATAATACAATTTCAGATTTAAATAGTGGTATTAATACTGTTGGTTTAACGACAATTAATAACTATGGAACTCACAAATTTAGAGTATTTGAACCAATCAATGTACTCTCATATGTTAGAGTTGTAAATCCAGGTGAAAATTATACCAATAGAGTATTAAATATATCACCATCAGGAATTCATACTGCTGGTGATACTTTTGTATTTGAAAATCATGGATTTACTGACGGTGATTTGTTAAATTATTCATATAATGATACTGGTATAGTAGGATTAGATACTTCCAAAAAATATTATGTATTAAAACTAAATGATAATTCTTTCCAACTTGCAGATGGTGGACAAAAAAATGATGATGAAAGCGAATTATCAAAACAAAATTATAAGAAGAGAAAAAATATAACTATATCTTCATCTGGACAAGGATATCAGACTTTTTCGTATCCACCAATCTCAGTTGAAGTTGTTGCAGAGTATACTGGAATAGTTTCATCAATAACTTTAACTCCAAAAGTTAGAGGAAAGGTTATTGATGCATATCTTTATGAAAAAGGAACCGAATATGGATCAACTGCTTTAAATTTAAACATCAAACCAACGGTATCAATTAAAACTGGAAGTGGTGCACAATTAAAACCATTGGTAGTTGGTAATAAAGTTTTATCAGTTCAAGTTCAAAATAAAGGTGAAAATTACAGTTCTTCAGTAGATTTGGAGGTTGTTGGTAAAGGTATAGGATGTGTTTTAAGAGCTGTTGTTGTTAATGGACAAATAGACAGTGTTATTGTTATAAACAGTGGTACTGGGTATGATGATTCAACTTCTATTACCATATCTACACCTGGTCAAGGTGCTGTTATTATACCAACCATAAGATCTTTAACAGTTAATGATTTCTATAGATATCCTGGTGATTTTTATCTGGAGAATAAAGAAAAAAATGCTCTAACCTATGGAATTAATGGTTATTTTTCTTCTAGAGAGGGATTGGAATTTGATGATCCCAATCCAGATACAAATCATTCAAGAATAATAGGTTGGGCTAAAGATGGAAATCCAATTTATGGACCAAATGGTCATACAGATCCAACATCATTTACATCACCAATAAAAAGACTTGAAACAGGATATGTTTTAGATCCTTCAAACATTTTTAATAGACCTTCTACAGATATTTTACCATCAGGATTTTTTGTTGAGGATTATAAATTCAACGATAGTGGTGATTTAGATAGACATAATGGTAGATTCACCAAAACTCCAGAATTTCCAAATGGAATTTATGCATATTTTGCAAGTACAAAGTTAGATATTGCAACTTCTGCACAAACTGAAATTGTCCCAGAGTTTCCATATTTTGTTGGAAATACATATAGATCTACACCAATTGATACATTTACATTAGATCAAAATGATGATTTAGATTCTGCAAATTTACTGAGAAATACTTCACCATATAGAGTAAATCGAGAAAATTCTTCTAATTATTATATACCCAAAAATTTTGGAACTAGGCAGAGATGTGATATAAAATCTGTAGAGTCTGGTAGTGTTGATAGATTAGTGATTGATAATGCTGGAGATGGTTATAGTGTTGGCGATACTCTAATTTTTAACGAAACTAATACTGATGGAAGTGGTGTTTCTGCAGAAATTGTAGAAGTAAAAAATAGTGCAGAGATTGAGAATATTCAGACATCATATATTTTAAATGAAAATGTTATTTTCATTTGGGAAAATAGTAGTACAATAAAGGGTTATATTTTACCATCACACAATTTAGTTGATAATGATAGAATAGAAATCACAGGAATTAGTACATCTTCAGTAGATTTTTTGAATGGTAATCACAAAATTTCTGTTGAAAGTGAAAAAGTTATTCTCACAAATAATATTAGTAGTGGTGATGTTGGAGATGTAGTAGATTTACAAGTTGACAAGATTCCAACAACAACTAGTATTGGTAGTAGTGTAAGTACTGGAGGTGAAAATTTTACAATCTTAAATGTTTATAATCAAGAAAACGTTTTAAGGTGTAAAAGACATTCTGCAGGATTAGCACATACAGTATCAGATATTATTTCAATTATACCTTCACAATTTACATTTAACTTAAATTCAAATTATTTTGAAAGCAGTCTTTCTCCAGTATATAATTTTAATCCCAATGATTCAATTGGGATTGGAACTGAAGATGGTTCTTATTCTTCTACAACCTTAACTTATGGAGGTGTGAGCAAAGAAGTAGAATTGAAAACTCTATCAATATATTTACCAAATCATCCGTTCAATACTAATGATAAAGTTCGTTTCAAATTGAGTGATGAAGCTGGTGCATCTGCCTTATTAGTGTCTAATGAATCTAATGGATCTCAATTCTCATTGCCATATAATCCAGTTACTGATAATACTCAGGACTTGTTCATCATCAAAAAATCTGATGATTATATTGGAATAGTTACACAGGTTGGATTAACAACCACATCATCTGGATTGTTCTTTAATGGAAATGGATCAGATTTTGATGATTATAAGTTTGAGAAGTTGGAAGAAGAAAGTGTAACAGGAACTTCCACAAAAATAACTACAACAATTACAACCAATTTAAATCATAATATATTAGATAATGATTTATTATCTTTAAAAGTAATACCAAATAATACTAGTGGTGGAATTACAACTTCATCATCTTTAGTGTTTAAATATAATCCAGATTTTAATAAATTAGTTACTAATCCAGTTGGTTTTTCATCATTATCAGTAAACCTAGATGAAAATACAATTGAAATAAATTCGCACCAATATGTAAATGGAGACAAAATTTTATATACAACAGATAATTTTGTAACGGGTGGAATAGGAACTGGCATATACTTTGTTAATAAGTATGATAGTAATAAAATAAGACTTTGTGATACCTATCAGGATTCTGTTTCTAATCCTGCAAATCCAATTTCTATTGGAAATAGTGGCAGCAATTCTCAAGAAATTAGTAATGTAAATCCAAAAATACGTGGTGTTAAGAATGGAACCCTGAGATTTGATCTATCAAATTCTTCACTCAGTGGATATGAATTTAATATTTTCTCAGATAAGCAATTTACAAAACCTTATGTATCAACTGGAAGTACATCTACTTTTAATGTACGTGTTAGTGGTACACCAGGAACTGATGGAATAATCGACGTTAAGTATGATAATAATCTTCCAGATTTATACTATTCTTTATTAAAGGATACAAAACCTGTTTTTGAAAATGAGAATGAAGATGATTATCATATAATTTTCGTTGATAGTTTTTATAATAAAGATCAATATGTGGTTTCTAACTCTTCTGGAACTACATTTGATATATCTCTGTCATCAATACCAGAATCTTTAAGTTATACAAAAAATCAAGCAGATATTAGTTATAGTACAAGTTCGCGTAATACAACTGGTCCAATATCAAAAATTAATCTTTTAAACAGAGGATCGGGATATACTTCATTGCCAAGATTTACTGGAATTAGTACTGCAAATTCTGGAAGAGTGTCTGGAATAAATGCTATTGTTAGTGTTGAAACTGATACTATTGGAAAATTCAAATCTATTGAAATACTAAATGATGGTTTTGATTATGCATCAGATTCAACGTTAAGACCTTCTTCAAACTTTAATACACTTCTACTTTTAAGTGACAATGAAGAAATAACTGATATTAATGTCGTATTTGGTGGAAAAAATTATATTTCAAAACCAAGTTTAGTTTTAGTTGATACACTATCTAGAAAAGAAGTAGATACTGGAATTTTGGAAGTTGGTATGAACAATTCCTCTATTGGATCAATATCAGTTATTACACCACCTAATGGATTAAAATCATCTACACATAGATTATTTACTACAAATAATACAAATGGCGTAGTAATCACTGGAATAACAACAGTAGAAAATGGAATTGTACATGCAAAGGTTAGAACTCCACCCATTTTTGGATTTAAAGAATCACCATTTGTATCTGGTGATAAAGTTTTTGTGGAGGGTGTTGTAAGGGGTACATCTGTAGATGAATTTGGAAATGAAACTATACCTGGAGATGGATATAATTCCGCAGATCATGGATATGTATTTTTTGATGTAACTGATTTTATTAATGATCCTGGTAATGCAGTTTTAAAATATGATATTTCACAATATACAACAAATCCTGGTATACCACAAACTTTAAATTCTTATGCCACTGGTGTAAATGAAAAAAATTATCCTACTTTTGAAACAATTCAAGTTATTAGTTCTTTCCAGCAAGGAGAAATAATAAAGGTAAATGGGGTATCTGAAAATATTACCGTTAAAAATGTATTCCCAAATTCACTAAAAGTATCATCTACAAATAATATTGAGAAATTTAATTCTATACAAGGAAGTATATCAAATTCAAAAGCATTAGTTGTTGGTTCATTTGATTATAGTGGTAAATTTAAATTTAATTCACTAAGTAATGCTTCTTTAGGGTGGTACAAAGATACTGGTAAGTTAAACTTTGATACCCAAGCGTTACCAGATAATGATTACTATCAGACTTTATCATATTCTATTAAGAGTGATGTGGAGTATGATAAATTTATAGAACCTCTTTCAAAATTAGCTCACCCGATTGGAACCAAAAATTTTGGTGAGGTTGGATTTACTTCATCCTCATCCACAGGAATTGCTGGTACATCATCATTATCAACAGTTTTAAGTTTAGATGAAGAATCTAGAGTTGATATTATAAGAAACTTTGATTTAGTATTTGATGATGATTCTTTATCTAATTCTACTTCTTTAATTAAGTTAAGAAATAAAAAGTTATCAAACTTTATTGAATGTAGAACTAATAGAGTCTTACAAATAGATGATATCAGTAATAGTTTTTCAAGTTCTGAAATTAATAAAGATGAAATAGTTGTAGCAGAAAGTTATCAGGTTACAGATTATTATTCACAGTTTTTAATTCAAACTTTTAATGAAATAAATGATTTTAACAGCCAAAAAGAATATCAATTGTCTAATGTTGTTGTTCTCAATGACTTTGAAAACACATATACTTTAACTAAAGGAAATATTTTTACTGGTGAAGAAAAACTGGGAGATTTTGAAGGATCTATTAATAATATTGGAAGTCCAGAATTAATATTTAAACCTACAGATCCATTTAACACTAATTACAATTTGAAATTATATAGAGAATATTTTGGACCAGAATCGAGTGTTGGTTTTGGTGTGACTGATCATGGATTTATGAGAATTTTCAGTGAAGCAAAGACTATCGAATCAACTGTTGGGTTTGTAACTTCTATTTTTAGAGCAAATGCATCAACGTATCGCACAATAAGATCGTCTAACTTAATCATAAACACGGATGATTACAGTTTTAACTATTATGAAGTTTTTGGAATTTATGATGGTGTTAATACTCCCCAAGTTTCTGAGTATTACTTTGATTCAAAAGCTCAATTGAGTGGATTATCATCTGGATTTTTGGGAACTTTTGATTTAGAGGTAGACTCTGGTAATATTTTCCTCAATTTTACAAACACTTCTGGTAATAATATTACAATAAAGAGTAAGACTGTTGCTATCGGAGATGTTAGCCTTGGAATAGGAACTTATAGATTCTTATCTGATGATCAAATTCCAGAAACTGAAAAGTCTTCTAGAATAGAAAGTAAATTTGATACTATTACTGGTAATACAATAATAAAAACTTTAGATTCTTCTGTTGATTCTGCATTAAAATCACTAATTAGAATTTCGACTACAGCAAATTCTGGTATAGGTGAAACAATATCTTTATATGAAGTTTCATTGATTGGGGATCAAACAAATACATCATTAGTTGCAAGTCCGTTTGTTGCAACTGGATCAAATGGTATTGGTACATTTGGTGCTTTAAATAGTGGAACTGATATTAATTTGTATTTTTACCCCGATCCCGATTTTATTAACGAATCATTATTGATTCAATCTGTTGATCAAATTCTTTATGCAGAAAATGATGAATTTAATGTACCAAATACTTTAGAGGTTGGTGCAAGCAAACATGATGTTTCTGTAGCAAAATATGGTTCTATTAACGTGTTTGGAAAAGATAGATTAAATTTTGATATGAATTGGAATAGAACACCAATATTTGCAAAAACTATCAATCCCAAAAAATCTGGTATTTTGCAGAATGAAACTGGAATTATTAATATACAACGCCACTTCTTTGAAGATGGTGAAGAATTGATATACACACCAGGATCAACTTTAACAGGGGTTGCTGCAACTGCAATATCAATCGGAAGTACTATTGTTGGTGGAGCAATATTTACTGCAGATATTATTAGTGGTTTTTCAACTGTAACTGGTATTGGCAATACTGAAGGAATTATTAGTGGTTCTGATACTTCTCTTCTTGGTTTAAATATTCCTTCTGGAACATCTATAACATCAATAGGTAAAACTTATAGTTATTTTGTTGGAACTAGTGATGGTGTAAACAATCACATACTTGGTATAGCGAATACCAGCATTTTAACTACTGGATCTGAAGTATTTACTTTAGATAATATTTCACGTGGAACTATTAATACTATTGGAATCAATTCTTTATCAATAACATCATCAAATACTTTACCTTCTGGAACTGATGTTGTTTATTATTCGGATGACTTGAGCAATTCGGTTGAAATTTCCAAAGTTTCTACTGGAACTACGTTTAGAGAGTCTTATCAAGTTGGAATTGAAACAAACATTTGCCCATCCAAAGTATTTGCAATAAAGATTAATGAAGATCAGTTTAAGATTACTGGAATGAAAAACAGTGGTATTGGATTTACATTTACTGGAACAGGTAGTGGAAATACACACGTTTTTGAAATGAAGAAAAAGAATGAAAAAACTGTTTTGACTATTAATGGCGTTTTACAAGCACCACTTGCATTTACTCCTATACAAAAAACTATTGATCAAAATGTTTCTATAGGTGCATCTTTTATTGCATTATCTGGTATCTCTTCAATATCACCAGAAGATATATTAAAAATCAATGATGAATATGTGACAATTAACAGTGTTGGAATTGGATCTACAACTGATGGACCAATTTCTGGTACTGGATCATTTAATTTATGTAATATAGAACGTGGAAGAATGGGATCTGTAGCAGCAGAACATGCCGTTAATGATAGTGTAAGAGTATATAAAGGATCTTACAATGTTGTTGGAAATGAAATATTCTTCTCAGAAGCTCCAGATGGAAAAGGAAACAATGCAGAATTTGGAGAAACTTTATTACCTCTTCCAAAATCAACATTTAATGGTAGAGTTTATTTAAAACAAGACTATAGTTCAAATAAAATATATGATGATATTTCACCTGGATTTAATGGAATCGAACAAGTATTTACATTATATCAAAATGGAGAAGTTGTTTCGGATGCTGTTCCAGGAAATAATATTCTGACAATCAACAACATATTCCAAAATCCAGACAATGATTCATCTACTAGTGAAAATTATGAAATCTTAACTAATGATGGTATATCTAGCGTTAGATTTAAGGGTGTTGAAATTGAAGGGTCTGAGTATTCATTTACTACAGAATATGATATTAATCAAAATGATTTACCACGTGGTGGCATAATTGTTTCTATGGGATTTACTGGTGGTACAGGATATGCACCACTTGTTGGTCTTCCTGGTGATATGATCGATGTGACAGTTGATGCTGGAGTAATTACTAATGTTGGATTTACAACATCAATTATAGTTGGTTTAGCAGTAACTGGTGTTATTGCTGCAAATACAACGTCTATTACTGGTATTGATACAACTAGTATGAAAATCGGTCAAAAAATAATGAATATTTTGAATGAATATGTTGATGAAATAGATTTTGTTCCGCAACATGTTAATCTTAAAGTACCTAATGAAGATAGCATTCTTCAATTTGATACTTTAATTCAATCAATAGGAACAAATTCTATCACACTATCTAAGGCAACTACAAATACATCATCATTAACAACTTCATTTGGTGTTGATTTTGGTGAAGAATTTAAAGGATCTGGTTACAATTCTGATCAAATTGTTGCAATTTATGAAGATAATCATACAGGAACTCCAGCTGTAGTTAAAGCAATTGTTTCTACAGCATCAAGTTCTTTAACTCCAACAAATGTAACTTATGATCCAGCAACTGGAGATTCTCAATTTACTTTTGGTGGTGCTCATAACTTATCCAATGGTGATGAAATTAGAATTATGGATCAATCTATTGTATTTACATGTGCAATGGATAATTACAAAACTGAACATGTTAATCCACAATCTCATCATTATTCCAGTGGAAGAAGACTACCAGTAACAGTCGATGGTCCAGAACAATTTACAGTAAATGTTGGAGCTTCTGGACCAAATCAACAATTTACACCAACAAATGCAGTATATAATCCAGCAACTGGAGATTTGATATTAACTATTGGATCTCACACATTATCTCCTGGAGAGGGAATAACCATTGATGATAATTCATTGACATTTACATGTACGATGGATAACAATCAATCTGAAAAAACATATCCTCGTCCTGGAATCGACCCATATGCTGGAAGATCAATTCCTATTAAAAGTGTTACTTCTAACTCAATTACAATTTATGCTGGAATTTCTCGTGAAAATGTTTATTTCACGCCTTCTGCAGCAACATATGATTCTTCAAGTCAAAATTTAACATTAACTATTGGATCACACGGATTGGGAGAACAAAGAAATGTTGTTTTATCTGATAATGCGCTTGCCTTCCAAAAGGCAAATAATGATATAATCAATTACCCAGATCCAAATAATGGATCTCAGTCTGGTCAATCAATAACAATAGTTGATGTACCATACACATCCCATACACCAACAGACGCTCCATATAATGCATCTACTGGAATTGTAACGTTTGAGGTAAATGGACATGGACTAGAAAGTGGTAATTATATTATGGTTGAAGATGGTTCTTTAACTTATACTTGTGATCTTGATGATAACACTGTTCAAAAATCATATCCACGCGCTGGTTATGATTATCCAAGTAATAGGTGGTTAATAGTAACAGTAGTTGATGCAAATCATTTTACAGTTGACATTGGACCTTCATCAGATACATCAGATCACACATTTGTTAGTGCATCCACAAATGCTTTAAGATTCCAAGGTAATACTATAGTCATAAATGCTTCAGATTTACCATCAGAAACATTAACATTAACTGGTACACCACTTACAGATAGTGTCAAACATGAACCACAATCTTTACATACATTTGTACCAGGTGTAGAAAATACTAATGCGGTAAAACATCTCCCACAGTCAACACACAGTTTTGTGAGAGCAACAGAAGGTGCTATTTTACTTGGTTGTTCTGGTGGTCAGATAGAATCATTTGAAGTTATTAGTGGTGGAAGTGGATATACCAATCCACAAGCTGCACTTACAGATCCATCATATGATAATTTAAAGCACATAGGAATTTTCCGCCCATCTGTTGGAGGATTCCAGGAACAACTTGGAATTGGTCTTTCGGTAACAGTTGATGTTTCACCATCTTTGAGTGTTGGTATCGGATCTACATATTCATTCATAGATGACTATAAAATAACAACTAACGGTTATTCCTTTGAAAGAGGTGATAAGTTTACACTTGCTGGTTTAACAACAGCTCGTGGATTATTAACTCCTTTAGAAGAATTAGTATTTACTGTTACTGATGTTAAATTTGATACTTTTGCTTCTTGGCAAGTCGGTGAATTTGATATTATTGATTCAATAGCATCATTGCAAAATAGTGTAAGAACTAGATTTCCAGTATCAAAAAATAATGTATTATTAAGTTTTGAGAGGAGTCAAACTGACAATGCAGCAGATATTATCGATTTCTCAACTATTTTACTTATCTTTGTTAATGGAGTTATGCAAGAACCTGGAGTTTCTTACACATATGAAGGAGGTACTACTTTTGTATTTAAAGCAGCACCCAAAAAAGAAGATAAAATTGACATTTTCTTCTATAGGGGAACTGCTGGTGTTGATAGTGTAGAACAAATTGTTTACCCATATTTAAAACCTGGTGATGGTGTTCAAATACAACAAAATCCATCAGTAAGATCTACACGTTCTCAAGATCCTAGAGTAATGTCATTCATTGTTTCATCAGACACTTTTGAAACAGGTATTTATTTTGGACAAGGAATAAATCAAGTGACTCCAAAACCAATTGATTTATTACCCCAAAAGACTGACTCTGTTGTAGGACAGATTGTAAGGACAAAAGATAGAGATAGTTTAGAAAGTAAGATTATTCCTGTTGGAAATATTATAAAATCTGTTTCGGCATCAGATAATCAAATTTTCTTAGACGAAGCACAGTTTTTCAATTATGAAGAAAATGATTTTGGTCAAGATATTGCACAATTTAATTCCATAATTGTTTCAAATAAAGAAATAGTATCTGCAGCTATGACTGCTGTTGTTTCTAGTGATGGTGAAATAACTAACATTCTCGTTTCTGATGGTGGATCTGGATATGTTGGTGTTGCAAATAGTGTTAAATTGAAATTTAGAAATCCACCACATGGTGGAACTTTACCTGAAGTTTATGGAACAGTTTCTGCAGCGGGAACAATTACAAGTCCCTTTGATATTACAAATGCTGGCGCTGGATACACCAGCACCAATATTCCAGAAGTTATTGCTCCAACTGAAAATATTTTAACTGAGAATATTCAAAATATATCTTTAGTTCAAGGTTTTTCTGGAATTATTACAGGAATTACAACGACAAATGGAGTTAATGGGCATGGAATGGCAATTAAATTCTTTGTTGAGTATGACCAAAATATATCTTTCACAGATTTATCAACTTTATATCCAATTTATGTCTCCGAAACATCAGTTGGATCTGGTGTAACGTCAGTTGATCAAAATGGTACTTTAAATGTTTCTACTGGAACTACCTATTGTGACAATATATATGAAATTCATAATATAGTTGATCTGAGTTTAAGAGCTGAACTTGTTTCAAATATTCACGAAGATACAATTGATCCTGCTGGAATTAGCACTTTTGGTGATGTAGTTGGTAAATTTAGTTGGGGAAGATTATCTGGAATAACTAGATCTCAAACTTCACCAATTTCTATTGATTTGAGTGATTATAATGTATCACCTGGATTATCATCATTCCCATCAATACATAGAAGATCCACTGGTTTAAGAAATACTGGTGCAATTGAAAAGATATTTGTATCCTAATTAGATATAAATAATGTTAAATAGTTGTATTAGCAAATAATAAAAATAAATGGCTGCTATCGTCACTGACCAATTTAGGGTTTTAAATGCTAAAAACTTTGTGGATTCTGTAAAGGACCCTAATAATTCTTATTACATATTTTTAGGATTAGCAAATCCTACACCATCTAATGTTGGATACGGTAGAACAACTGACTGGAATACAAATATTCCTTCTCCAGAAGATAGTCTTAGTTACGTAAATCATGTTAAAGATACTGTAATTTTTGGTAAAAAAATTACTTCAGATAATGTTAGAAGATTGATCCGTAAAGTTGAATGGACTAAGAATACAATATATGAAATGTATCGTCATGATTATTCAGTATCCAATCAATCCCAAAAAACTAATTCTAATAGATTATATGATGCAAATTATTATGTAATTAATAAAGATTTTAGAGTATATCTGTGTATTGATAATGGATCTAGAGATACTAATAGATTAGGTAATCCATCACAAGATGAACCAACATTTGTTGATTTAGAACCATCAAGAGCGGGTGAAAGTGGTGATGGTTATATTTGGAAATATATGTTTACAGTTTCACCTAGTGATATTGTAAAATTTGATTCTATCGAATATGTTCCTGTTCCTGCAGATTGGGAAACAACTAATAATCCAGATATTAAAGCCATAAGAAAAAGTGCTGATTCATCTATAAATGAAAACCAGATTAAAAAAGTCTTCATAGAAGCTTCTGGAACTGGATATACACAAACATCTGAAGCTTTAAATATAGTTGGTGATGGTAGTGGTGCTAAAGTTCTTGTGGATGTTGTTGGTGGAAAGATAAATGATGTGATCGTTTCAAATGGGGGTAAAGATTATACTTATGGTAGAGTAGATCTTTCACCAATCAATCAAGGAGCAACATCTTTTGCTCATTTAATCCCAATAATTCCACCATCACTTGGGCATGGATATGACATCTATACAGAACTTGGGTGTGAGAGAGTTTTAGTATATGCTAGATTTGATGATTCTACAAAAGATTTTCCATCTGATGTAAAATTTTCTCAAATTGGTATTTTAAAAAATCCAACAATATATGGATCTGATAGTACACAATATACTGATAGTACATTTTCAAATTTAGGTTCTTTAAAGTTAATTGATAGTACAATATCACAATCAGAGTTAGCAACTCCAGGGACTAAAATTTATCAATCAATTACTGGTGTTGGAACTGCAGTTGGATATATTGCATCATATGATGGTGAAACTAAAGTGCTAAAATATTTTACTGATCGATCATTATATTATAATAGTTTAACATATGACCAAAAAGACTCTAGAGATGTATTCACAAGTGGAAAACCAGTAGGTTTTTCGACCGAAGGTGGATTAATTACAACATCTTCAGGTTTTAGTGCTGGAATTGATCCTTCATTTAACCAATCAACATTTGAAGTTTCTAGTTCAAAAACAGTTGATTTGGATTCTTCATTTTCAAATGGAATATCTTTACCAGAGATAAATAAAAGGACGGGAGATATTGTTTACATTGACAATAGACCTATTGTAAATAGAAATCCCAAACAAAAAGAAGATATTAAAATCGTACTGGAATTCTAAAAAATCAAAATGGCTAAAACAAATTTAAACGTCTCACCATATTTTGATGATTTTGACGCTGAAAAAAATTATTACAAAGTATTATTTAAACCAGGATATCCAGTCCAAGCTAGAGAATTAACTACTCTACAATCAATACTTCAAGAGCAAGTATCTTCTTTAGGTAAGAGTATATTTAAAGATGGATCGGTTGTTGTACCAGGTGAAGTTTCTTATGATCCAAATTATTATGCAGTAAAAATTAATCCAATTCATTTGGGATTAGATGTTGAATTATATTACAAAGAATTGATTGGTAAAAAAATTATTGGAGATGTTTCTCAAGTTACTGCTGTAGTACAAAATGTTTTATCTAGAGTAGATTCTACAGAAAATGTAACTACTTTATATGTAAAATATACAAACTCAAATTCATCTTTTCAGAATACAAGTTTTGTAGATGGTGAAACATTAACCATTGTAGATAGTATACAATATGGTAATACAGTTATTACGGGTGGAAATACTATTGGATCTCTTATAGATGCTAATTCGGTAAAAATTGGATCAGCAGTTTCAATATCTCCTGGTATATACTTTATAAGAGGATTATTCGTTAAAGTATCCCAAGATACAATAATTTTAGATCAGTATACTAATACACCATCATATAGAGTTGGATTAAGTATAACTGAAAATTTTGTAACATCTTTTGATGATAATAGTTTATATGATAATGCTAAAGGATTTACAAATTATTCAGCACCAGGTGCCGATAGGTTTAATCTAACAACAAAATTATCCAAACAAGGATTACAAGATTTCAATGATACAAACTTTATTGAAATTTTAAGGATAACAAATGGTGTAGTTAAAAAAGTAAAAGACACATCAGATTATTCTTTAATTAAGGATTATCTAGCTAAAAGAACATTTGAGCAGACTGGACATTTCACAGTAAGTCCATTTTCAGTAGATGTTGTAGATTCATTAAATAATTTAACAGATTTAAGTGGGTTATATAAGAGAAGTGAAAGAACGGATCAAAATAACATTCCTAGAGAAGACTTATTGTGTGTAAAAGTTTCTTCTGGAAAAGCTTATGTTTCTGGTAACGAAATTGAAAAATCTGCAACAAATGTTTTAGACATTAGAAAAGCAAGATCTACTAATACTGTATCTCTATCCCCAGTTCAATTTGAAATGGGAAGTCTTATTGTTACTAATAATGTCTCTGGTTGTCCTGCTATAGGACTAAACAACTCTTATACAATAGATCTTTTCGATTCAAGAAAATCAAACAATACTGCAGGAACTGGTACAACAATTGGTAAAGCGAGAGTATATTCATTTTCTGCATCGGATAGTTCATATGTAAATAATTCTAGTAGATGGAATTTATATCTTTACGATATCCAGACATATACAAAATTAACTTTAAATACAGAATTACCATCAGAAGTTTCTGAAGGATCACGTGTTAGAGGATTGCGTAGTGGATCTTCTGGATTTATTTCAGAAAATCCATATAATACAAATGTATTATATGTTTATCAAACTTCAGGAACATTTTTAGTTAATGAAGAATTAGAATTTAATGAAAATAAAAATATAAAGAGAAGTATAACTGATGTAAAAATTTACAGTGGTAAAGATATAAAATCAGTATATCAAAATTCTTCATCGTTGTCTTTATCTGGTCTAAGTACAGATTTTTCTGCAGACGTTTTCTTGAATAAGAATATAGCTCCCAACTTTAACGTTTCGGACTCAATTATTATAACACCAGAAAGTTCTGGAATTAGTACAATTACATCTCCAGGAAAACTTTTTGACGGTATTAAGGTAGGGTCAATAGTTCGCTATCAAAAAGTAGGTTTTGCAACAGAATTTTTCAACAAAGTTGAAAGTATTTCAACTGATAAGTTAGAAATGACCGTTAGTGCTGTTCCAAATGTTGATGATGTTTGTTTAGGATCACTTCATAGTGGATCTGAAAATTTAAAAACTTTATTTACTATTGGAGAATCAACAATACAAAATAAAGAAAATTCAAATCTATATTCACCATTAAAAAATAAAAATGTATCCTCGGTAAATTTATCTTCATCTACTTTAACAATAGTTAAGCAAGCTACTGGAAAAACTACTTCATCTACAGGAACATTAGCACTTACTGTAGATAATTTTAATCTTGCCGATGCTACATTTGAGCCATATTCTGTAGGTAGATATTCTCTTTTCTACAATGATGGAACAATAGAGACTTTAACTGCAGGAAAATTAGAAATAACAAATTCTGGTCAAGAATTAACTTTATACGGATTAAAATCTGATGAAAATGATGTAACAGTAGTAGTTACTTTAAAGAAAACTGTAGTTAGAAATAAATCTAAAATTTATAAAAAGAGTGAAAAAATAGTAATCGATAAAACATCATTAGGAATATCTGATGGTATAAGTGGTTTATCAACTAGTAAATATTATGGAGTTAGAGTTGAAGATCAAGATATCTCTCTTAATGTTCCAGATGTTTCTGAAGTAATTGCAATTTATGAATCAACTAACAGTTCTGAAGCAATTCTAGATAAACTATCATTTTCAGCATCTTCTATTTCTGGTGCAATTGTTGGTGAAAGAATTGTTGGATCAATAAGTGAAGCAGTTGGACAAATTGTAAGTATTAATACAACTGACATTACATTTGTTTATCTAAATTCAAATAGATTTACACCTTCGGATGTAGTCTCTTTCTCAGAATCAAATATTAGTTCACCCATTTCTTCATTGACACCAGGTGCTTATATTGATAGAACTGATGATTTTATATTAGATAAGGGACAAAAATCACAATATTACGACTATTCAAAAATAGTTCGATCTTCAGGAACAGTTGTCCCAGCTAAAAAATTAACTGTTATTTACAATGCATATAGCGTTTCTGAAGCAGATTCTGGTGATTTTTATACTGCTAGTAGCTATAATACATCCAACTTTAAAAATTCTGTTCCATCTTTGAATAATAATTCAAGAGCATCTGATGTTCTTGATTTCAGACCGAGAGTTTCAACATTTAATTCTACAATTACATCACCATTTAATTTCGATACTAGAAACTTTGCAACATCACTGGCAAATCCACAGATTGTTGTTGCACCAAACGAATCATCTGTGGTTAGTTATCAATATTATGTGCCAAGAATAGACAGATTAGTATTAAATAAAGGTGGTAATTTTCAATTGATAGTAGGATCTGGATCTCCTAATCCACAACCACCTACAGAAATAAGTGATGCAATGAATATTGCAACTTTAGAAATTCCTGCGTATGTTTATGATGTTAATGATATAAAAATTTCTTTAATAGAGAATAAAAGATATACAATGAAAGATATTGGTTCTCTTGAAGAGAGAATTGAAAATTTGGAAAAATTTGCAACTTTAAGTTTATTAGAGTTAGACGTAAAATCACTACAAGTCATTGATGATGATGGATTAGGTCTTTCAAAGTTTAAATGTGGATTTTTTGCGGATAGTTTTGTTGATACTAGTTCAATTGATTTTAAAAATCAAGATACAAGAGCATCTATCGATGGATCTAATGGTGAGTTAACGACAGATCTTTCTATCCATACTTTAAAATCTCAAATTTTACCAAGTAATAGTATTAATTTAGAGACTGCAGATTATTCCACTGATATAGATTTATTAGATCCAAATATCAAAAAAACTGGTGATTTAATAACCTTAAATTATAGTGAAAAGTTATGGGAAGATATTTCTCAAGAATTTGCAACTACCGAAGAAAATTTAAATCCACATGGATTATCTAATTTTAATGGAAAAGTTGCACTTTTCCCATCAACTGATTTATGGGTAAAAACAATTAATAATAAAAAAGGAAATATTATTAGATCGCAAAGTTTATGGGATAATTCATATATTTCAAACTTATATTTAAGTTCTGAAAATAGTAATAAGATGAGAAGTAGAAATGTACAATTTTCTGCTTCTGATTTAGTACCACTAAGTAGATATACATCATCACTTGACGGGTCATCTTCTGTTGATATCATTCCAAAACTTTTGAAAATTAATATGATATCTGGTATTTTCACAGTTGGAGAAACTATTGAAGGATATGTTGGAGATAAAAAAGTTTTCTCTTCCAGAATATGTGAACCAAACCATAAAAATGGATTATTCAGTGCTCCATCAGAAACTTATGCAGTTAATCCATACCAATCAACAGAAATATTAACAGATTATGCTCAATCAACATCAGTATTGAATATTGATACTTATTCTTTAGCAGATAATGCTGATGGAAGATTTTACGGATATGTATTTGAAGGTATGCGTATAATTGGTAAAACGAGTGGAGCTCAGTGTGATGTAACTTCTCAAGATCTTATTACAGACAATGTGGGAGATTTGATAGGTTGTTTCTATGTTAGAAATCCATTTACAACATTAACACCATCAACATTATTTAATGTTAGTGATAAAACATTTAGACTACAAACAGATTCTACATCCACTCAAACATCTTCAATATCATTAAGATCTTATTTCTGCGAAAGTTCATTATATCTAAGTGATAATCCAAAATCTTCAAATATATCCTTACTTAGAAGACCAGTTTCTACTAGATCTGTATTAGAAACGGGTAAGAGTTATCTTTCACAAACATTTAAAGTTGATAATGAGGGTGGATTCTTAACATCTTTAGATTTATTCTTCTCTAAAAAAGATGATACCGAAAAAGTAACTGTAGAAATTAGAGAAGTTGATCTTGGTGGTCGTCCAACTGCCAAAATATTACAAGATTTCTCAGTAGCTCAAATTTTACCAGCAAATATAACTACATCTACTGATGGTAGTGTTGCAACTAATGTTAAATTTAGATCCCCAGTTTATTTGGAACCAAATAAGCAATATTCATTAACACTATTTTCAGCATCATCTTCATCATATTCTGTTTGGACTGCTACATCCAATGAATCCACAGTTGCTACACAAAATTTCCCAAATTCTCAACAGATAATTTATTCAAATCAATTTGTAGGTGGAAATTTATATAAACCACAGAATGGTGCTATTGCAACAGCATCTCTTTTACAAGATTTGAAATTTAGATTATATAAAGCACAATTTGTAGAATCAGGAACAGCATTTTTTGCAAATCCATTACTATCAAATAGTAACTCAAATGAAGAATATGATGCAAATATTGATAATTTAGTCTCAAATCCTATAACATCATTCCCCAAAAAACAAGTAATTGGAATTACAACATCATACCTAGATTCAGAATTCTATCATTATGGTAGAAAAGTTATATTTGGATCAGTATCAAATGATGTTCATGGATTTATTGAACAAAGTGGTGGAAAAATATCAGGTATAACAACAAACAGTGTCGGTGCTGGATATAGTAATGGAACTTATTCTAATGCTGAGTTATATACTATTAATGGATTTGGTCCAGAAGTTAATAACGTTACTGCAAATCTAACATTTGCAAATAATCAATTAAGTTCCGTTACTATAATCGATGGTGGAAGTGGTTATTCGGTAGGTGATTTGCTGGGTATAAAAACAACAACAAATCCATCAGGAAGTGGTGCAATTGTTGGTGTTTCATCGATAAATGGAGTAGATACATTACTTCTGACAAATATCAATGCAAATAACAGTATTTTACTTGGTTATGGTTTAAGTGTTTTAGATGATGCAGATAATGTAGTTTCTTTGGCTGGAACATCTGTTATTAAAGATCCTAGAAACTTGAGTGATTTATACAGTGGAAATGTATTCAAAGTTGATAATTATAGTCATGGTATGCATTCAACAAATAATTATGTAAAAATCAGTGGTGTTTTCCCAGATACAGTTCCGTCACAGTTAACTGCAAATATTACTGCCGATTCAACTGTAGTATCAATTGCAGACACATCGCAATTTGTAGTATATGATAATGTTGCTGTTGCTGGAGTCCAAACTGGATATATGCTAATTAATAACGAAATTATATCATATAATCAAGTTAATTCTGGATCTCTGCAAATTAATCAAAGAGGTGTTCATGGATCTACAATAAGAAACCATGGTGTTAATGATATGGTATACAAATATGAATGTGCTGGAGTAGGACTAACTAGAATTAATACCAAACATCAAAAATCATCCTCCCAATATTTAAATTCTTTAGAAACTACTGATAGCTTCTTCATAGAATATCCACGTGCAGATAGAACAGTATCAAATTTTGTTGAAGGAAAAACTTTTGGTGGATCAAATTGTAAATCTACACAAAATTATCAATTTAATTCAATTATTCCAAGTTTCAATTTCTTAACTCCACCCAAAACTTCTATTAATAGTTCTATCCGAACTATTACTGGAACTAGCTCTAATGGAACAGAAACTTCATTTAATGACAAAGGTTTGGAACCAATAGCACTTAATGCAAAAAATGATTTTGATTCAACTAGATTAGTTGCATCTAGAATGAATGAACTGGAATATTTACAACAAATGCCCAGATATAAATCATTGATTCTTTCTATATCAATGACAAGTAAAAATAATAATGTTTCTCCAGTTATTGATTTGGCGAATGGTGCTTCATTCTCACTGATTAGAAATAGATTAAATTCACCGATTTCTGATTACGCTTCTGATAATAGATCAAATGAGTTGTCAAATGATCCACATGCATCGGTTTACATTTCCAACCAAATAAACTTATTAAAACCAGCAACTTCATTGAAAGTTTTAACAAATTGCTACAATTCACCAAATAGTGATTTTAGAGTATTATTCAAACTAATTAGACCAGATTCTAATGGTGTTGAACAATCTTATGAATTATTCCCTGGTTATAGTAATTTAAAAGATGTAAATGGAGATGGTGTGGGTGATATTGTAATAGATACTCTCTTAAATGATGGTTCTTCCGATTTCTTTGTTGGATCATCTGCTGAAGGTGAATACTCTGAATATGAATTTACTGCTAACAATTTGGGTGAGTTTGTTGGATTTAGTATAAAAATTGTTATGAGTGGATTTAATGAAGCAACACCATTGAAATTTAAAGATATTAGAGCAGTTGCATTAGCATAATGATACCAATAGAAGGACATAAAGATCTTTATAGAGACGAAAATTCTGGAGCAATTATTAATAATAATACTTCAGAATATAACTCCTATATGAAATTGAAAAAGCAAAAGCAAAATGAAAAAAATGAATTAGATTCATTAAGATCTGAATTAAATGAAATTAAAACACTATTAAAGGAGTTTTTAAAATGAATCCTGAAGAAATAAAACTCGATAATCTGAGTAAATCGTTTGAATATCACAAATTATCTTCAGAAATAGAATCATGTGATTGCATCAATACATTGAAAGATATTGCAAAATCTTATGCCAAGTTGTATTTAAAACAGCAAGAAGTTTTATCATCATGGCCTTCTAATCCAATATAAATATTTTTAAGATATTGGTATAAACCTAATCTAATGGCATCAATATACGTAAGTAATTTAGTTATTAATGCAGGAGCAACATTTACTCAAGACTTTTTTCTTGAAGATGCTGCTTCAAATTCTGCATTAGATCTATCTACAGCAACGATAGAATCTCAAATGCGAAAATGGGCTGGTAGTGCAACTTCTACAACATTTACAACATCTGTTGTTGATGCATCAACTGGTCAACTGAGACTTACTTTACCAGCGTCTTCAACATCTTCTTTAAAATCTGGAAGATATGTATATGATGTTCTATTAACCAATAACGGAGAAACAACACGTGTTGTTGAGGGAATGGTTTTGGTTAGAGAAGGTGTTACTAGATAGGGAGAAAATCAATGGCAAAACCCGCTACAAGACAAGAATTGATTGATTATTGTTTACGACAATTGGGTGCTCCTGTATTAGAAATAAATGTCGCTGATGATCAAATTGATGATTTAGTTGATGATGCTCTACAATATTTTCATGAACGTCATTTTGATGGTGTTGAAAGAATGTTTTTAAAATATCAACTTACTCAAGATGATATTGACAGATCAAAAGCAACATCAAAACCACCAGTTGGTCCAGGTATTACTACTACAACAGCATCTGCTACCATAAACGGTGAAGCAAAAACATTCAATTTTTACGAATCATCAAACTTTTTACAGGTTCCCGATTCAGTAGTTGGGGTTGAAAAAATATTTAAATTTAATGCCAGTACAATATCATCTGGTATGTTTAGTATTAAGTATCAACTATTTCTAAACGATTTATATTATTTTAATTCTATTGATTTACTTCAATATTCTATGGTTAAATCTTATTTGGAAGATATCGATTATTTGTTAACTCCAGATAAGCAAATTAGATTTAATAAGCGCCAGAATAGATTATATATGGATTTTGATATTAAATCTGCTGGTGTTGGAGATTTTCTGGTTATAGATTGTTATAGAATATTAGATCCTACAGATTTTACAAGTGTTTATAATGATAGTTTCTTAAAGCGTTATCTCACCGCTTTGATTAAAAGACAATGGGGACAAAATTTAATTAAATTCAGAGGAGTAAAACTTCCTGGTGGAATTGAATTAAATGGTAGAGAACTCTATGAAGATGCTCAAAGAGAACTTGATGATATAAAGCAAAGTATGTCTACAGATTATGAATTACCACCCCTTGACTTTATCGGATAATGGCACTAAACCCGTTTTTTCTCCAAGGATCACCTGGAGAGCAAAGATTAGTACAAGAAATTATAAATGAACACCTAAAAATTTATGGTGTTGAAGTTCTTTACATACCAAGAAAATTTGTAAGGAGAGACACTATTTTAAACGAAGTTACAACTTCCAGATTTGATGATAATTTTACAATAGAAGCATATATTAATAATTTTGATGGATATAGTGGTGCTGGTGATATAATGACAAAGTTTGGAATGAGTTTGCGTGATGAATTAACGTTGACCATTTCACAAGAAAGATTTCAAGATTTTGTTGTCCCATTTCTTGATGGAATGGATGAAGATGAGATAACAATTTCTTCAAGACCTAGAGAAGGTGATGTTATATACTTCCCACTTGGTAAAAGATTATTTGAAGTAAAATTTGTTGAGCATGAACAACCATTTTATCAATTAGGAAAAAATTATGTTTATGAATTAAAATGTGAACTCTTTGAGTTTGAAGATGAGATTGGAGGATTTTCCGATATTACCGCTGTTGCAGCGGAGATGGATACTGTACTGGAGAATCAAGGATACATTACAACTCTGGAATTGTTTGCTTTTGGAGCATCTGCAACTGGAACTGCATCAACTGTTACAAATTATGTAAGAAGAATCATTTTAAATAATGATGGAAGTGGATACAATGGTATACCAACAGTTTCAATTTCAACTGCACCATCTGGTGGAATAAATGCGACAGCTGTTGCAATAACTACCAATATTGGTGATGCATATTCCGTACAAGAGATATTACTCACAAATCCAGGAGCTGGATATACTGTAGCACCTACAGTGACAATTCATCCAACCAATGGTGGTGTTGGTGCCGCTGCAACGGCTGAAATAATAACTACATCTTATGGAATAGGACCTATAGGAATAACAACCGCAGGAGAGGGATACGCTACAAATCCAATCGTTACTATCAGTGGTCCTGGAGTTGGTGTTACTGCTACAGCAATATCAAGAATTGGAACTGGAAATAGCGTTACTGAAATATTAATCAGAGATGCTGGTTATGGATACACTGAAGATCCATCTATAGATATTGCGGATCCACCATTAATAACAGGAATTGGAACATATTCTTTCAATGAGACTGTTAGAGGACAAGCATCTCAAACAACATCAAGAGTTAAAAAGTGGGATAAAGATACAAATATCTTAACTGTAGGTGTTATTGATGGTGAATTTATACTTGGAGAAGTTATTGTTGGAACAGCATCCAGTGCAACGTATGCACTCAAAAAAGTCTCTTCTTCAGAGTTTATAGATAAATATGAACAAAATGAAGATCTAGAAACTGAAGCAGATCAAATTCTTGATTTTACAGAGAAAAATCCATTCGGTAATTACTAATGTTAGGAACTTATTACTATCACGAAATTATAAGGAAAACTATAGTTTCGTTCGGTACATTATTCAATTCAATTGAAATAAAACATAAAGATGCTGATGGAGATACCTACAGTGAAATGAGAGTTCCATTGTCTTATGGTCCTTCACAAAAGTTTTTAGCAAGATTAGACCAGCAAGGTGATTTAAATAAACCAGTTCAAATTACTTTACCGAGAATGTCATTTGAAATGAATTCTCTTCAATATGATGGTACTAGAAAAACTAGTTTGGTACAATCTTTTAAAGCAAGTGATGGCAACAATTTGAAAAAAGTTTTCATGCCTGTACCTTATAATGTCGGATTTGAACTAAATATTTTTTCAAAATTAAATGATGATGCTTTACAAATAGTTGAACAAATATTGCCAATGTTCCAACCATCATTTACCATGACACTTGATTTGGTTGATTCTATTGGTGAGAAAAGAGATGTACCAATAGTTTTAGGTGGAGTTTCATTCCAAGATGACTATGAAGGAGATTTTTCTACAAGAAGAGCTTTAATATATACACTACAATTTACCGCAAAAACATATCTCTTCGGTCCTGTTCCTGAAACCAGCGATGGTCTTATCCGCAAAGTTCAAGTCGATACTCATTCTTCAACCGATGTTTCATCAGCAAAACGTGAAATGAGATATACGGTTACACCAGATCCAATAAATGCTGGTCCAGATGATGATTTTGGATTTGATGGTGGATGGGAATCATTTGATAATTCCAAAGAGTTTAGTCCAACACAGAAAGTTGATATTTGAGTAATATGAAAGATAATTATGAAAAGTTAAATAATGCTTTAAATATTTCTTCAGAATCTATTGATAATACTTCAATTGAAAAATCCGAAGTTACTGAAATTGTAGAGTCTAATAAAAAAGAATCTAAAAATGATGTACAGAAGGATTATGAATATACACGTGCCAATTTATACTCATTAATAGAAAAAGGGCAAGAAGCTATTAATGGAATAATGGAAGTTGCTGAAGAAGGATCTAGCCCTAGAGCATATGAAGTTGCTGGTCAATTAATAAAGAGTGTTGCCGATACAACTGATAAATTGATAGATCTGCAGAAAAAACTAAAAGATGTTGAAGATGAAACTGTAAAGACAACAAATAATGTTACAAACAATGCTGTTTTTGTTGGTTCCACTTCAGAATTACAAAAAATGTTAAAACAAGGATTCCTAAATAATAATAAGTCAGATTCCGTCAGTTAATAAACTGTAAGTTAGAAACATGAGTGAAGGAAAAGATCACGAATACTCTATGGCTAGGTCGCAGTTAAAGACTGTTACTAATGCAGCCAAACGTCTTCAAAAAAAGATGGGTAAGAAAGGTGAAGGGCAGCTCAAAGCATGGGTTCAATCTAAGATTACAAAGGCAGCAGATTACATTGACACCGCTGCAGATTATGTAACCAATGAGGAGACTTGCCCAATTTGTGCTTGTGATCCATGCCAATGTTTGGAAGGAACTATAACTGAGGAAGATGTGAATGAATCAAAAAGTGGTGATAGTTCTTTGCGTGACTGGTTTAGCAAGAGTCGCTCTTCTGATGGCACCCCTGGTTGGGTTCAGTTGGGTGGCAAATATGCAGGAAAGCCATGTGCCCGCCAACCAGGTCAAACCACTAAACCAAAATGCGGTTCTTCAAAAATGAAGAGAAATCTTGATAAGGATGAGGAAAAGGCAGCATTTCGCCGCAAGCAACGTCAAGATCCAAATCCTGATAGAAAAGGTAAGGCAATTAACGTAAAAACCGAGGAAGTTATGGCAGAAAAGAAAGGTGAAAAGGATGCCTGTTACCACAAGGTTAAGTCTCGGTATTCTGTTTGGCCTTCAGCATATGCTTCTGGCGCATTAGTTAAATGTCGCAAAGTTGGTGCTAAAAATTGGGGTAATAAATCTAAAAATGAATCGTATGATTTTTATAATTGGAGAGATGATTTTAAAGCATTAGAATTTGAAACCATTGATTTAATTAAACCAGAACCTCTTCAACCATCACAATCAGTAATTGATGAAGCAGGTAAAAAGTGCTGGAAAGGTTATAAGAAAGCAGGAACACAAAAATTATTTGGTAAAACATATAATCGTTGCGTAAAAGCAAATGAAGAAAAAGAACATAATATAGGTGGCGGTAATCTTAAAAAACTTGTAGGAAAAGCAGTAAAGCGAATTGATGCCGATGTTGATGGTGATGTAGATACTGATGATATGAAAGCATCGGAAATGGGTGAATTCATCCCATCACCATCTGGTAAAAAAAGAATAAAGACTAAAGCAAGATTTGAAGAGTTTTCTAATTGGAGACAAGACCTTGGTGAAGATTGGCAAAAAGTCAATAAAGGTGATAAGACTGACGGTATGAGTCAGAAAGCAGTTAATGCTTACAAGCGTGAGAACCCAGGTTCTAAACTTAAGACTGCTGTAACTGAGAAGAACCCTGGTGGTAAGAGAGCAAAAAGACGTAAGTCCTTCTGCGCTCGCTCCAACGGTCAGAGAAAGATGCACAACATCGATTGCTCCAAGACCCCAGATAAAGCAATTTGTAAAGCACGTAAACGCTGGAGATGCTGATGAAAAGTTTTCAACAATTTTTAAAAGAAAGTATCACCATCAATGGTGATTTCAACGGAACTCTAAACGTAGGTGGTTCCCAACCAGAGCAACAGCAGGAAGAATCATTCTCTGCTGATATTGTTTGGGAAGGTAAAATCTACCGCCTTGAAGTTGATGGTCCGATGATGAGCAAGAGTGAACTTGCCGAGCATCTTCTAAGTCAATATCCTGGAGCAATTATTCAGAACATTTATCCAGGAAGTTATTCACCATCAAAAATTAAAAGCGCACAAAGGTATAGACCAGAAAGATTAAGTTGGAGTGACTAATGGCTCAGTGGAATAAAAATCGACAAGATTATTTAAATCAAGAGAGAACTCTCTTTGAAGTTTTCATGTGTGCCGATAGATATGGCAATATTGGAAACTGTGGAATAACTTCTGGTCCCACTAGTGGTGGGTCAGATGCTTTTGGTAGAATGAGAGTATCTGATACTTTTACTCTTGCTGATTATTCCCACATTTATGGTGAAGAGGTAGAACTTCTTACAAAGACTGTTGGTGCAGCATCAACAACTGAGGTAAATCCAAATACAGCATCTATTGCATTGATTGTTGGAACTGGTGCGACAGATAAGGTGATTCACCAGTCTAGAATGTATCACCACTACATGCCCGGCAAGTCTCAGTTTGTGCTGACCAGTTTTAACTTCACCGATGTAAGGGAAAATACCACGAAGAAGATTGGATATTTTGATGACAGAAACGGAGTATTCGTTCAACAGGAGGGAGACGGAACTGTTTCTGTTGTAAGACGATCATATAATACAGGAATTGCCAGTGATACAGTTGTCAATCAATCTGATTGGAACCTGGATAAGTTAGACGGAACAACTCTTTCTGGTATTGATGTAGATTTCACAAAAACTCATTTATTCGCAGCAGACTTTCAGTGGTTAGGTGTTGGTAGGGTTCGTTGTGGATTTGTCATCGGTGGTCAGATGATTTATTTCCACGAGTTTAATCACTCCAATATTGAAGAACATGCGTATTGGTCACTTCCATCTCTTCCTATTCGTTGTGAGGTCGCTAATACTGGGGCTGCTGTGGGCATTACATCAATGGAACAAATCTGTTCCACTGTAATGAGTGAGGGTGGATATGTTGAGACTGGTGTTGAGTTTGGTGCCTTTGATGGTCCAATATCATTCTCCAACTCTGGTGGAGCAACTGCTAGACAATGTGTTATGGCAATTCGTTGTAAGAACACATTTAAAGGAATTCCAAATAGAACGACTGTAAGAGTAACAGATATTGAATGTTTGAGTGATGCTACAAACTGTAGAATTGAAATTTGGAGGCTACCAAGTAATACCAACATAACTGGTGGAAGTTGGGTAAGTGCTGATGATGATTCAGCTGTAGAATATAATGTTACAGTAGGAACTAACTTTACAACAACTGGTGGAGATTTAAGACAGGCATCTTTGATTGCTGCTAATAATCCATCGGGTCAACAGGCATCTGCGTCTGTTGCTTTCAATCCAACTACTGCTCGAAGATCTTATATCGCACAGAATATTGATTCTAATGATAGTAACATTTTTGCTATTATTGTGAATAACCTAGATACTAATACAACAACGAAGGTCTTTAACACTATTCAGTGGAGAGAAACTAGGTAGGTGATTTTTTATGTCTGAGGTTTATTTGGGGAACCCAAACCTTAAGAAAGCAAATACTGCGATTGAATTTACTGAGAAACAAGTTATTGAGTTTCTCAAGTGTAAGGAAGATCCAGTCTATTTCGCTAACAACTATATTAAAATTGTTTCTCTTGATGAAGGTTTAACTCAATTTTCTCCATATCATTTTCAAGAAAAATTAATACACAATTTTCATGAAAATAGATTTAATATTTGCAAAATGCCTCGTCAAACAGGCAAATCTACAACTGTCGTATCTTACCTGCTTCACTATGCAGTTTTTAACGATAGTGTTAATATTGGCATCCTCGCTAACAAAGCAGCAACAGCAAGAGAACTTTTAAGTAGATTACAGACTGCTTACGAAAACTTGCCTCGTTGGATGCAACAGGGTATCATATCATGGAACAAAGGATCTCTGGAGTTGGAAAATGGCAGTAAGATATTGGCAGCTTCTACGTCTGCAAGTGCTGTCAGAGGTATGTCGTTTAACATCCTCTTTCTCGACGAGTTCGCGTTTGTGCCAAATCACGTTGCTGACTCGTTCTTTGCATCTGTTTATCCTACTATTACTTCTGGTAAAAACACCAAAGTAATTATCGTATCCACCCCACATGGTATGAATCATTTCTACCGTATGTGGCACGATGCCGAAAGAGGTAAAAATGAATATATTCCGACAGAGGTACACTGGTCTGAAGTTCCTGGCAGAGATTTAGTATGGAAAGAACAGACAATTGCAAACACATCAGAAGAACAGTTTCGTGTTGAGTTTGAATGTGAATTTTTAGGATCTATTAACACACTAATTAATCCATCAGTTCTTAAAAGTTTAATATATGAAAACCCAATACAGAGAAATGCTGGATTAGATGTTTACGAAGAACCAATCGAGGATCACAATTATTTACTGACAGTAGACGTTGCACGTGGACTAGGCAATGATTATTCCGCATTTATTGTTGTTGATATTACAGAATTTCCATATAAAATTGTTGCAAAGTATAGGAATAATCAAATAAAACCGATGCTGTTTCCCAGTATCATTGCAGATGTTGGAAAAGGATATAACAATGCTTGGTTGTTGGTAGAGGTCAATGATATTGGTGATCAGGTTGCTAGTATTCTTCACTATGATTTAGAATATGAAAATATCCTCATGTCATCAATGAGAGGTAGAAATGGTCAAGTTGTTGGTCAAGGATTTTCTGGAAGTAAAACTCAACTTGGAGTTAGAACAACATCTGCCGTTAAAAAACTTGGGTGTTCCAATTTAAAAACTCTTATTGAAGACTACAAATTACTTACTCTTGATTATGAAATTATTTCGGAACTCACAACATTTGCCCAAAAGCATAATTCTTTTGAGGCAGAGGAAGGATGTAACGATGATTTGGCAATGTGCCTTGTTCTTTTTGCTTGGTTAGTCGCACAAGACTACTTCAAAGAGATGACTGAGAATGATGTTAGAAAAAGGATATATGAGGAGCAAAAAAATCAGATAGAACAGGATATGGCACCATTTGGATTTATTTCCGATGGATTTGACAATGACTCAACTTTTGTAGATAAGTCTGGAGATAGATGGTTTACTGATGAATATGGCGATATGTCTTATATGTGGGATTACAGGTAATGGATTTTGATGATCAAATAGAACTTGAACACTTATTGTTCTTTAATCGTAAATGTAGAGTATGTAAGAAGGTCAAGAGTTTGATGGATGATTACTATTTGACAAGAAGAGACAGAGGGACATTGCCATCCGCATACTCATATGAATGTAAAGAATGCA
>Ga0075479_10000035_pt1 | contig 39112 bp, 24 predicted proteins | sample DEB08_DNA_8_FD_76341 | JGI IMG/M metagenome (GOLD analysis project Ga0075479, IMG submission 76341) | Aqueous microbial communities from the Delaware River and Bay under freshwater to marine salinity gradient to study organic matter... | ecosystem: Environmental > Aquatic > Marine > Coastal ... | reverse complement strand
GGGCAGGGACGCGATCGTGCTCGCCAATTCCTTGTTGATAACCCCGAGGTTTGCGAGGAATTGAAGCAAAAGGTGCTGGCAGCAAAGAACATGCTGCCTCCGGATTCCGAAGCCACGAAATAAACAACACGCTGCAAGTGACAGGAATTCGCGAAGAGACCTGCATCCGTCGCTCATGGCTGCGGGTTTTTTTGCGGACAGAGTGATCACAGTGTCCGGACACCGGCCTGTAATGACGGCGTGAGGGCAGGGTTAGGTCAGCATGAAGTCTGGGTACCGCAGGCAGTCGGCTGGCCGAGGGGCGACTGGATTCAGGGATTGGCATATTGGCCATGACCGGCAAAGACTGAAGTGGTGCAGTCAGCGGAAGCAGTCAGCGGAAGCAGTCAGCAACTGTCGACCGGTGGATGATCACGAAATGTCTCCGGCTTCCGCAAGTTCAGTCAGCGTTTCGTAGCGAAACTCCATCCCGCTGGCGATGTTTTCAAGAATCCGCTCTTCAGACATGATGAATTTCATCATCCCACCGGGACTGTCAAAGGTGATTTCGTCTGTCAGTCTGCAGTGGCCGTCGTCAATTGGTTCGATCAGCTGTCGATGTGACCACGCTGGCAGAACACCGTCGATCAGCACTTCTGAGATTTCGCTGTCAGTGACCTTGTCGTAGCGGTGTGTGGCTTTCTGTTTCAGGCCAATTGCTGTGATCTGAAAACGGATTTCCGCACCTTCGCTGACGTGTTCGGGGGCTGCGAGGATTTCCAATTCAATTTCCGGATCACTAATTTCCGGCAGGTTGGCCGGCTGGCCCAGGAAACGCCGTAATGCTGCTGCGGGGCAGGGAAGTTCGACAGATGTGCAAGAGTTTGGCATGGATATTTTCGGAAGGGATCAGGGCGGAGTGAGACGATCGAGTGCACCGGCATGTCTGTCGTTTCAGAGTGGGACTGCGGTCGGGATTCTCGCAGCAGCATTTTCCGAAGTTCAGCTGCCTGCCGACTCTGGCGTCTGTTTTGTTTCGGCGTGATTTTTCGCCCTGTCAGTATACAGCTCACGAAACGATTTCTTCGGCGGGTCAGGAAGTTCCCGGCTGCGGCCCCAGATACCAGCAGGAGTCAGCCTGCTGTAGACCAGTGCCCGCGGCGACCACCGCAGGGCTTTGCGAGCGACCTTACCAACGAATTGATAAAGCCACGGTTTTGAGAAGACGGTGGAAAGCAGTTTCATCTGCATTTTTTTTCCGCTCTCCAGCAGCTTTTTGCGATCCAGATGTTCTCGCAGACTGAACAACTGCTGATGCAGCGGGATCCGCACCGGGCAGACGTCGGAACAGGAACCACAGAGGCTGCAGGCAAATGGCAGCGTGCTGTGTTTTTCCGGCGTCTGCAGTGGCGTCAGGATGGAACCAATGGGTCCCGGGACTGTGGACTGGTAGCTGTGCCCACCGCTGCGGCGATAAACCGGGCAGGTGTTCATACAGGCACCACACCGAATACAGTCAAGGCTGCGACGAAACTCTGACTGAAGAATATCGCTGCGACCATTGTCCACAATGACGATGTGCAGCTGGCCGCCAGCTTTGGGGCCGTGGAAATGGGACGAGTAGGTGGTCACGGGTTGCCCGGTCGCCGATCGAGCGAGCAGACGCAGGAAGACGCTGAGATCTTCAGCCCGAGGAATGATCTTTTCCATTCCCATGCAGGCGATGTGGACTGCAGGGACACCGACACCGAGGTCCGCGTTACCTTCGTTTGTGCAGATCACAATTCCGCCGGTTTCGGCGACGGCAAAATTGACACCGGTTAGTCCAGCTTCTGCTTTGACGAAGCAGTCCCGCAGATGCTGTCGTGCGGCTTCTGTCAGGTAGGCCGGATCTGAGGCCCCCTTTTCTGTTCCCAGATGTTCATGAAAACACTCGCCAACTTCTTCCTTACGAATGTGAATTGCCGGCAGCACGATGTGACTGGGCGGCTCTCCGCGAAGCTGGACGATTCGCTCCCCAAGGTCCGTGTCGACCACCTGAATACCATGCTGCTCCAGCCACGGATTCAGGTGACATTCTTCGGTCAGCATCGACTTGCTTTTCACCAGTCTCTGAACGGAGTTCTGTTGCAGGATTGAAAGGACGATCCGGTTGTGTTCTTCGGCATCCGCCGCCCAGTGAACCACCGCACCATTTGCAATGGCGTTCTTTTCAAATTCCTGCAGGTAGTCTGCCAGCAGGGACTGGGTGTGTTTCTTGATGGCTGAGGCGGTTTCGCGCAGTTCTTCCCATTCCGGAACTGAGGAGGCCATGCGGTCGCGTTTTTGCCGCACGAACCACAACGCCTTGTCGTGCCACTGGGCGCGAGTTTCGTTGGCAGTAAACGCTTCAGCCAGAGCTGGATGTCCCATGGATTTTTCTACCCGATTTCTTCAGTGACAGTCTGTTCTGCGTGATTCTTCTGCAGTGCTTCTGCAAGGATCTCAGCAAAGTGCATGACTTTGATCGGCAGCGATTTGCGACGAATGATTCCATCAAGATGCATCAGGCAGGACATGTCGCCCGCGGTCAGGACCTGAGTACCGGCCTGCAAATGATCTGCGACGCGATCCTGACCCATCATGGTGGAAACAGCTGCCTCGCTGACCGCAAAGGTTCCTCCGAAGCCACAGCATTCGTCTGTCCTTTGCAGTTCGGAAAATCGAATCCCATCCAGCTGCTCCAGTAACCCCTGAAGCAGGTTGTCCCGACACACCATGGCTTCCGAACATGACCCCAAACGCAATTCCCGCAGACCGTGACAACTTTGGTGAATTCCTGTCTGGAATGGGAAGCTGCCGCGGAATTTCTGCCCCACAACATTCACGAGGAATTCGCTGAGCTCCATTGTGCGGCTGCGGACTTCCTGCGCCTGCTGGTTGTCCGGGGCCACCAGATGCTCGTAGTGATTTCGCACCATTGAAACGCAGCTGCCGGAGGGAGCTACGACATAGTCGTAGCCGGCAAAAGTGTTAATGTAGTGTTCGGCCAGAGGACGAGCTTCGTCCATACAACCGCTGTTGGCCATCGGCTGCCCACAACAGGTCTGGCCGGATGGAAAGTCGGCGTGGATGCCGCAGGCTTCCAGAACAGACAGCGTTGCCAGCCCGACGTTTGGGTAGAACTGGTCAACATAACACGGGATAAACAGCGCGACCTTCACAGTTGCACAGTCCATAGTTGGTGAGAATCGTTGCGTTGATGCGGGGGTGGGCAGTAAGTCGCCGGGAGTTCATTCCCGAAGGATTGCGGCATTCCTGATTGCAGGTCAGCCCGCTTACTGCGAGTGTGCGGCTGGTCCCGCCTGGAGTAGCCTTCGCACGGTGCTATCATAACCGCTGGCGATTTCCGTTCACACACAATGCGGGATTTCCGGCCAGGTTTCCGCCACTGGAGACCCTTTCGCGGGGTTGATCTGGATGTTTTCGGAGTTGTGTGACAACGCGGACTTGTCAATGCTGCCAACGGCGCTCGGAAACACGGGAGCTGCACACTATGCCCGAGCAACGCTGGCGCCTAGAATCCGATGGGCAAGAGCTGATTCACGTCAGTGGTTGGGATCTGGAGAGACCGGGGGATCTGCATGAGCGACGCACCATTACATTCTCTGCAGGGGCAGTTTCTGGTGGCTTCACCGCATCTGCGCGATGCCAACTTTTATCGCACTGTCATTCTGCTGCTCGAGCATTCGGATGAAGGAGCGATGGGGCTTGTTATCAATCGACCTTCGGCGGTGACGATTGGCAAGGCCCTTGGTGAGGAGGGACCGGTCAATAACGCGGACGCACCGGTTTTTGTCGGTGGTCCGGTGGAACCGGGTGCGTTATTTATCCTGCATAACTGTTTGGCAATTGCGGGCACGGATCGGGAAGTTGCCCCCGGCGTTCTGCTCGCTGGCAGTGACGTTTCCTTCGAAACGCTGGTTCGAAACTCGCCCTCCGAACCTCTGGATGGAAACCACAAATTCCGCCTGTTATGTGGCTACGCAGGTTGGGGTGAAGGCCAGTTGGAAAGCGAACTGGCCCGCGGCGACTGGCATATTCAGGGGCCGGACGGAAACCTGATTCTCGATGAAGATCCCTACGGAATCTGGAGTGTCTGTTTTCGGCGAATTCAGCGGTGTTCCGGATTCTTTGCTCACCAGGCTGCCAATCCCGAATGGAATTGAAGGCGGTGCCAGTGAGCCCGCTTCAGGACCGAAGAGTACGTCCGGATTCCCTGCAGATGGAGGTGACGCCTGTGCTGCGACAGGATCCGTTGCAGCATGCGTCACAGCGCGCCGCCAGTGGTGAGTGCCGCCAGTGGTGATTCGTCAATTCGCCGGGCTGCAAAACGCCGTCGCTACCAGCGAAACAAGCCGGTGCCCCACGTCAGCCCGGCCCCAAATCCGCACATCAAAATGCGATCACCACGCTTTATTTGCCCGTTTGCAGCAGCCTCGTCCAGCACGAGGGGGATTGATGCCGCCGAGGTGTTACCGACGCGCTGCAGATTATTCAGTACTCGATCCTGCGGTATCCGGAGGACCTTCATGGCGTGATCAATGATTCGCAGGTTGGCCTGATGCAGGACAAACAGGGAGACCTCTTCCGGTTGACAGTCAGCCTGCTGCAGCACGGTCTGAATGGAATCGGTCACGGCCTGGATTGCCCACTTAAAGACGCTGCGGCCGTCCATGCGAAGATAATGCCCACCCGCTTCCACGGCGGCTGCAGTCAGCGGTTGAGCGGTTCCACCAGCAGGGCGGTCCAGCAGTGGGCCACCGCCGCCATCAGCACCCAGCTGGTATTTCAGCAGTCCCTGATCCGGTTCGCCGGCAGTGAGGACCACAGCCCCCGCGCCGTCTCCGAAGAGCGGAGCGGTTCGCTGGTCATCCGGGCGAACAATGCGGCTGTTCACATCAGCGCCAATCACGAGGGCAGTGCGTGCATTCCCCGTCACGACGAACTGAGCCGCAGTCACAAGGGCGTACATGAATCCGGAACAGGCAGCCTGAAGGTCCATCGCCGGAGCATCAATACCGAGCTGATGCTGGACAAGGCATGCAGTCGACGGGCAGGTGTAATCAGGAGTGAAAGTGCCGACGACGAGCAGGTCAATTTCTTCAGCCGTGACGCCGGCCGCTGCCATCGCCCGTTTTGCAGCGGTTGCAGCAAGGTCGCTGGTGGCCTGGTCAGGAGCGGCAAAACGTCGCTGCAGAATCCCGGTCCGACGTTGAATCCAGCCCTCTTCGAAGCCGTACTGCTCTTCAAGTTCCCTGTTGGTGACAACTCGATCGGGAATGCATGATCCCAGGCCCCGAATCCGAAAGCCCGTAAGCGAGGCAGTTCGCTGACTGCTTCGAAATTGAAGCCCGGAGTCAGCATTGGACTTGCCCGCTGATGAATCCCGATTGACATTCGGCTGGTCTGGCTTTTTCGCAGGATCCGACATTGCTTCCGATGCACCGAAGTCTGAGGGGGTGATGATTCTCTGCGGAAGGGCTGAGATCCTCAGGGCCACTGCAGCAAAGAACCTGTTTCATGTCGCAGGAATCACGGCGACGAATGCAGGACGTTTCGTTTGACCTGCGAGAGTTTACAGGCTGAGCCGAACATTGGAAACTCAGAGACGCGAATTCCGAAAACACGATCTGCGGCAAGTCGCCGCTCGACAATTCTGACTCTGCGTTTGCATCGCTTTCCGCTTTGACGGTCTCGGGATCGGCGAATCCGACTCGTCGCCGTATCCCGGTTCGCTCGCATCCCGGTCTGTTACGAAAAGCTTCAGGCAAATGATCCGATCCGCCTCTTTTTCTCGCTGCGGTACGTACCGATACGTGCTGACGCGCCGCTGGAACCCGGGGCGAGCAATGGGGGTGATTGGCCTGAACCCGTCGACAGCAGACGGAACACACGATGACCCAACAATTCGACGATGCATCGGGATTGCTCGCGGTCTTGGCTTTGGCAGTTTGGTAATGACCAATGTGTTCGCATATCGCAGCACCGATCCGCGGCATTTACCAGGGGCCAAAGATCCGGTGGGGCCTGGAAATCGCAAAGCACTGCTGCGAGAGTCGGCTCGCTGTGATGTGATGGTCGCCGCCTGGGGCAACCACTGTCCGATTGACCGAGCCCGTACAGTATGCCATCTGCTGCAGCGCGACCTTTATTGTTTTGCAACGAATCAGGGCGGGCAGCCCGCGCACCCGCTGTATCTGCCCGCTCCAGTGCAATTGAAACTGTATTGTCGCGGTGACGGGACCTGTCTGGCGAGGCAATAGCCTGCAGTTCAGAATCTTCCGTTGCGCGAGCATGTGCTGAGGGAAATGATCACCGCGTCGTCCCGATGTCGCCCGTCGCTCGCCTCGCCGGGATTCAGGCGGATTCTCCTGCGGACGCTGACGGTGAACGCCAGCGCACGGTCTCGATGATCAGCAGAAACCACCCCAGCAGCAGCAGCGTACCACCGATCGGGACAATGGCTCCCCAGGGAATTCCGGCCCAGCGCGGACCGGCCATCACAAGCAGGTACAGACTGCCGGAAAAAATCGAGATCCCGAGGGTGAAGCACCAGGCTGCTCTGCGCAGCGACTTTGTGTTGCGGTGCAGCATCAACACGCCGCAGGCAAGCAGAGCGGACGCATGGATCAGCTGATACTGCACAGCCGTTTCGAAATTTCGCAGGTAGCCGTAGCTCGCCGGAACCGAAAAACCGGCGATGACCCTGGCAGGACTTTCCGCGTATTTTTTCTCGAGGTATCCGGTGTCATTCAGCCAGTGTGCTCCAAAAGCACCCAGCATCACGCCTGTGAGCCCAAGCATGGCGGCGACGGTGATCCAGCGTTGACCGGCCATCATTTTCTTCCTGTTTCGGAGGGGGAATTGCAGGGGAATACCGGGGCCGCGAAACCCACTCGCCATAGTCCCTGTTTGCCACGCTGCAGATTGTAGACAAGAAGCGAGAACTGCGAGCAGTATCGGTTGCGTTCAGGTGTCAAGTTGCCCCACGTGAGAAGGGAATGCGAGAATTCAGAATTCCAAACAAGCGGGCTCGTTGAATTCCTGACCAGCGGGCAGACAATCTGGCGGTGGCTTCCGAATCAGGAAAGTCCAAACAGTAATCTCATGCTGACGGCGAAGATTGACGGCGGAAAGACGCAGACGGGAGACAGACTATGACCAATGCGATCGAATGTCGCAGCCTCACTCGCACATGGCCAGGGAATCCCCCGGTTGAAGCGGTGCGGGGCATCAATCTTTGTGTGGAGCAGGGCAGCTGCTTTGGCGTGCTTGGTCCGAATGGCGCCGGCAAGACGACAACCATTGAAATTTGCGAAGGACTGGTGGAGGCGACCAGTGGTGAGGCACTGGTTCTGGGCCGCAGCTGGAAAACGGACGGTCCTGCAATCCGCGAGCAGATTGGGATATCGCTCCAGGAAACACGACTGTCTGAGAAACTGACGGTGCTCGAAACGCTGACGCTGTTCCGCAGTTTCTACTCGTCCGGCCTCGAACCGGATCAGGCTATCGAGATGGTATCGCTGCAGGAAAAACAGCACGCCAGAATTCGCACGCTCTCCGGCGGGCAAAAACAGCGCGTGGCCGTTGCAACGGCTCTTGTTGGAAATCCCAGGCTGTTGTTTCTGGATGAGCCCACCACCGGCCTCGACCCGCAGTCGAGACGAGAGATCTGGAAAATCATCGCTGACTTTCGCGAATCCGGCGGAACTGTCCTGCTGACAACTCACTATATGGACGAAGCAGAACGCCTGTGCGATCGCGTCGCAATTTTCGATCACGGGCAGGTTCTGGCCGAAGACAGTCCCCGAAATCTGATCCGGCAACTGGGTGCGGAGCACATGGTGATGTTCGAGGTGGAAGGGGCTCAGACCCCGGATCCCGAATTTGGTGCCGGTCTGCCGGGAGTGATCTCGGTTCGCACCGAATCGGGAACCCGTTGCCTGTCTGTCTCTGAGGTGCACGTTGCTGTACCCGCTCTGCTGGCTGCAATTGCAGAGCAAAACCTGCGGCTCACTTCACTGACCACACGTCAGGCAACACTTGAAGATGTCTTTGTCCATCATGCCGGACGTTCACTGGAAGATGGTTCAGAGGAGGTGAAGAAATGAATTCCGGAATACTCATGCACCCTCTGGTCCAGTTGTTTCTGGCTCGCTTTCGGGAGTTTCTGCGGACGCCCGAAGCCGTCTTTTGGTCGTATGTCTTTCCGCTGGTCATGATGGTGGCCCTGGGGCTGGCGTTTCGAACGGGAGACGTTCCTCCCGTCAACGTGGCGATTGCTCAGGGGACAGCAGAGGATCAGTTGGCGAAAGTGCTGGAGCAACGGGGTGGGTTTGAAATCATTCGCGGCAGCAATGACGACTGCCGGACAGCTTTGCGCTCCGGTAAGGCTGATGTGATTGTGCAGTTGTCCGAATCCGATCAGCCAACACGTTTCCAGTACGACGCGGCTCGGCCGGGTGGACGGGACGCCCGAAATGCCGTGAATAATGCACTGCAGGCAGAGGCCGGTCGCCGGGATCCGCTGCAGACAGAAGATGTGACTGCCACGGAACCAGGAGGGCGGTATATCGACTTTCTCGTCCCGGGCCTGATCGGGATGGGATTGATGGGCGGTGGTGTCTGGGGAGTCGGCTACGCCATCGTCGACATGCGGATCCGACGTGTGCTCAGACGAATGCTGGGGACTCCGATGAAGAAGCACCACTTTATCGCTGCCATGATGGCGAGTCGCCTGGTCTTCATGATTCCTGAGATCATCGTCATTTTGATTCTTGGCTGGCTGATGTTCGGCGTTGTGAGTTACGGCGGATACCTCGCTGTGGCCATGATCGTTGTCCTTGGGGCCGTCGAGTTCTCCTGCATTGGTCTGATCATCGCCAGCCGCGCGCGAACGCTTGAAGCTGTCGCAGGGCTGATGAATCTGACGATGGTCCCAATGTGGGTTGGGTCGGGAATCTTCTTCTCGTCCGAACGCTTCCCGGATCTTGTCCAGCCGCTGATTCGTTTGTTGCCGCTGACCCCCGTGATTTCATCTCTGCGGCTGGTCATGCAGGAGGCTGCAGGTCCGGCAGATATTTTGCCACAGTTGGCCATCATGGCGGGCTGGGCTGTCGTCACGTTTCTGACTGCGGTCAGGATCTTTCGCTGGGATTAACTGATGTTTCGTCCGCAGCAGCGGCGACGGTCCGTGTGATCCAGGGTTCTGTCAAGCCTGCGGAGCGGCTGTTGAGGCCTGGCTTGGCGGGAACTGCCACAGCATCTCTGTCAGCGCAGCGACTCAGGTGTGCAGAGTTTTCACAGTCCCGCAGGAGTTACAGACGGCCGACCGGGACAAAGTCAGGCAGCCGCAGGCAGGATTTCTGCAGCAACGGAATCGATCACATCCGCATCGATTTCTTCCTGCTGTTCTGCAAAGCCCACCAGCAAAGCCATTTCGCTCAGTCTGGCAATCTTTCGCATGTTACCCTCGGTGGCTCGGAACAGCCTGTCGATGGACGGTTCCGTGAAGATCGGTGCGGTCTGTCCGGACGCAGCCAGACTGGCTGTGATGAATTCCGCTGTTTCGTTGCGGGACAGGGGGCTCAGCGGAGAACAAACTGCGATGCGTTCGCTGACTGGTGTGACTCGACTGATTCTCTCGACGAGTGCGGGCTGCCCGGCAAGGATAATTCGCAGACTGTTGCTGCGATCCGCTTCTTCCATGCACAGCAGGGGATGCAGAATCTGCAGGAGTGTGTCTTCGGAGTAGAGGTGAGCATCATCGAAAAACAGCAGTGCTTTGGAGCCGCTGGCCGCGATATTCTTCAGAGCACTGCAAATTCCCGAGAGGACTATGTCGCGTGCCGGAATTCCATTGAGCTCCGCTCCGGTCAATTCGCGCAGCAGCATTCGCAAACTTTCGTCCGCCGAAAGCATCGGAAAGAGGAGCTGGACGAACGGCTGGAATTCTCCGAACTCCTGGGCGAATCTTCGCACCAGAGTGGTCTTGCCGGTTCCTGTCTCGCCCGGGATGAGGACTGGGCCGCTGAGGTTTTCCAGGGCGTAAGTGAGTCGTTGCAGCGTTGACTCAGCACTGCTGCCAGCGAAGAAAAAATCGGAGTCAGACCCACCGCAAAACGGTCGAGAATTCAAATTCCAGTATGATTCGTACATCACTGCATTCCTTGCGACTGGTAACGAGCATCATGTCCGGACGAACAGCGTCACACACGAAGTGAAGCGATCACGGAAGCGGGGCGTTTTTTCCGGGAGCGTTGGTAAACCGCACTGCTGCGGAATTCACCGGTTCCTCGGCTGCCTCCCCGGGATAGACGGCGGTTGCTGTGCCTGCAGGAACCGGCTGTGAAAGGAACGCATCCGTATTGGCGGCTGTGTTCATTGCAGTCTGTGATCCGTTGTCCTCGCCGAGTGTCGCTGGTGTGGTCGTTAATGACGACCATTGAACCGACGACTCCGATGCCTCCTGGTTGCGGATTGCGGGTGGATCCGCTGTGTCAAATTCCCGCAGCAGTTCATCCAGATCCACGCTTTCCTGTTGTGTCAGTGGTGCCGGCTTGTGCTGCAGGTCATTCCACACCGCTGAAATGACAAGGGCGAGAATAAAAACAGCCGTGATCGAACGGTACTCGCGGATCGTGTGGAACACGCGCACCGGAACGGAAAACTGAGGAATTTCTGAAAGCGAACCGGCCGTCCTGTCGACAGATCTCCCGGACCGAGTTTGTGTGGATTCCGGCTGCTCTGCTGACTCCGAGGTCTGTGACAGGTGATTCTCTGCGGACGGTTGCACTGCGACCGGAGCCGTCCGAGTGGTTGACGGAATTTCGATCCCGTAACTGACGGTTTTCTCCGGTAACGCGGCGCAGCTTTCCAGTGCCGACCGGTCAGCTGCTTCGTGCTGCACAGCGGCCTGTGCACTGCAGTCCTCGGTGAAGGTCTGAGCGACGATCGGGGACACAGTCTCTTCGCCGGGATTTGCTGCGACAGTGTCGATCTCAATCTGCCGTTGCAGCGGAGTTTCCTGAACTGTCACCTGCGCAGATTCGGCACCTTCCTTCTGTCCAGCTGCCGCGGTGATGTCAAATTTCTCGGCTGCTCGTCTGTGCAGTTGCGTGTCCGGCTTCTCGGACGCAGTTTGCTGCTTTATCCGAGTTGGTTGACCAGGAGAAGACAGTTTACGGAGTGCTGAACCAAGAGCGTCAGACATCGGCTGTATCTCTCGACAAATAAAATCGGCGGTCATCAAAGTTGTTGAAATCGGCAGCCGCTGAGTGCAGAAGCTGTCGGCGGGTTTGGATTACCAGTCAATTTAAGTTCTGCAGCGGGAGACGTGACAGGCCCTTGAAACAGAATCCGCTGCAAGGTCCCAAACGCCGGAGCCGGAACCCGGGTACTTCGGAAAAAACTGCCGGAACCGTCGGGCAGCGGCGAAATTCGGTCACGCGAGGAACCGGGGCAGGCTGAGGAGACATGACGGTGGCGGGCACAGATGCCCCGTCAGGATTCCACATCCTGCGAATTGCCATGTCTGGTCCACAAACTGACCGTCGCGTTTGTTGTACTTCTGTCGCTTGCTCGGGATACTTGCGGCACTGTTCGTCCGTCCGAGGTCCTCGGTTGCTGTGCGAATTTCAGAGCCTCCGCAGACTTCAGTGCCTGCAAAACTCTCAGACTTGGATCCGAAGCAAATGTTGTGGGAAATCGAAATCCGTCCTTCAGGCGAAGAAACTGATTTTGAAGGCCAGCGAGTTCTGGAGAGTGCACGCAACCAGGGAATTGGCAGTCTGGCCCGGGTCGAGACGGCTCGTCTGTTTCTGCTGCAGGGGAATCTGGACGAGGCCCAGGTGATCAGGGCAACATCTTTACTGCTGGCTGATCCTGTAACCGAGCAGGCCGGAATTCGTCGTCTGCATCCTGACGCTGAGTTACTGCAGGAATCCGGTGATCAAACCGTTCTGAATGTGCTGTACCTTCCGGGCGTGACCGACAGCGTGGCCGAGAACGCATTGACCGCACTGCGTCAGGCGGACTTTTCGGTCGATCACGTGGCGACCGGGCGGCGCTTCCGGGTGAATTCCACGATCACGGATTCCGATCAGCAAAAGCTGTCGCGTCGAGTGCTTTCGAATGAGGCAATCGAACATGTCGTTACCGGTGCGTTGCAGCTGCAGGATCTGTCGCTGGGAAGTTCCTACCAACTGAATCTGACCACTGTGCCGATCCGGCAGATGACGGAATCGGAACTGGCTGAACTGAGTGTAAGAGGGCAGCTGTATCTCAGCCCTGCTGAAATGGAAACCGTGCAGTCTCACTTTGTGGGACTGGATCGGGACCCGACTGATATTGAGCTGGAAACGGTCGCACAGACGTGGAGTGAGCACTGTTCGCACAAAACGCTGGCGGGCCGAATTCACTACACGGAAACGGAACAGGGCCGTCAGGTCAGCGAGCGTTCTTACGAGAACATGCTGAAGGAGACAATTTTCGCAGCGACAGTCTCCATCCGTGAAGCGGCTGGTAACGACGACTGGTGTGTCAGTGTCTTCAAGGATAACGCGGGCATCGTCAAATTCGACGAAAAACAGAACGTCTGCATCAAAGTGGAAACGCACAATCATCCTTCGGCGATCGAGCCCTATGGAGGCGCGAATACAGGACTTGGCGGGGTCATTCGCGATCCATTGGGAACCGGTCTGGGGGCACGCCCGGTCTGCAGCACGGATGTCTTCTGTTTTGCACGGCCCGATTACCCGGCTGACGAATTACCACCGGGTGTCCTGCATCCTCTTGCGGTGATGCAGGGGGTTGTTGCCGGTGTGCGGGACTACGGGAACCGGATGGGTATTCCAACGGTCAACGGCGCCGTGTGTTTCGATGATCGCTACCTTGGCAATCCGCTTGTCTATTGTGGTAACGTCGCAATGATGCCTGTGGAGGCTTGCGACAAGCAGGTTTATCCGGGTGATCTGATTGTGGCTGTCGGCGGACGAACGGGGCGTGATGGGATTCATGGTGCAACGTTCTCATCCGTTGAGCTGACTGAGGACAGCGAGTCAATCAGTGGTGGGGCCGTTCAGATTGGTAACCCCGTGACGGAAAAGATGGTGCTCGACGTCATTCTTGAAGCTCGCGATCGGGGACTGTACACAGCAATCACGGACTGTGGTGCTGGTGGCTTCAGCAGCGCCGTTGGCGAAATGGGAGAAGACACCGGGGCTGAAGTGTGGCTGGATCGTGCCCCGCTGAAATACTCCGGATTGTCCTACACCGAGATCTGGATTTCAGAGGCGCAGGAACGAATGGTGCTCTCTGTGCCCCCGGAGAACTGGGAGGAATTTCAGTCTCTGTGCAGTTCTGAAGGCGTCGAAGCGACCGCAATTGGTCAGTTTACTGACAGCGGCGAACTGGTACTGCGGTACGAAGACACAGAAGTTGGACGACTGTCCATGAGCTTCCTGCATGGAGGTCGCCCCCCCGTGATTCGGGAAGCGGTCTACGAAATACAGACGGATGCTGCCGAGAGCCTGACGGCGGAACAACTCGACGTTCTCGAGACAGCCGATTTTGGTGACGCGCTGAAAAGTGTTCTGGGTTCGCTGAATGTCGCCAGCAAGGAATGGATCATTCGGCAATATGACCACGAAGTCCAGGCGGGCAGCGTTGTGAAGCCGCTGACCGGCGCGGAAAACGACGGACCATCCGATGCTGCGGTAGTTCGGCCGGACCTGAACTCGATGCGTGGTTTGGTGGTGGCTTCCGGCATCAATCCGTGCCTGGGAGATCTTGATCCTTACTGGATGGCGGCAGCGGCAATTGACGAGAGTGTTCGCAATTGCGTGGCGACCGGAGCGGATCCCGATCGAATCGCAATTCTTGACAACTTCTGCTGGGGGAATACTGAACGGGCAGAGACATTGGGAACTCTGGTTCGTGCAGCGAGGGGTTGTCAGGACACTGCAATTGCTTATGGCACGCCATTTGTCAGTGGAAAAGACAGCCTCAACAATGAATTCAGCTTTGAGGACAAAAATGGGCAGCGGTCCACAGTTGCCATTCCTTCAACGTTGTTAATCACTGCACTGGGCCAGATTGAGAATGTCGAGCAGTCTGTCACGATGGATTTAAAGCGTCCGGGCAGCCTGCTGTTCCTGATCGGCGAGACATCAAACGAATGTGGCGGAAGTCACCTGTATCGAGTCCGCAACGTTGCTGGTGGGGCAGTTCCGCGAGTCGACCTGCAGCAGGCACCACGGATCTTCAGAGCTGTGCATCAGGCTGTTCGCAGGGGATTCGTTCTGAGCTGTCACGATCTCAGCGAAGGTGGTCTTGCCGTTACCGCGGCGGAAATGGCGTTCGCCGGCAACGTTGGAGCGAGCCTGCAACTTGACAGCGTCTCGATTAATTCCGGAGATCATCTCCCGCAGTCTGTGCGAGCGGGCGTCACGCTGTTCTCTGAATCCTGCACACGATTCGTCGTGGAAGTGAGTGCCGAAGACTCCTCAGCTCTTCGCGAGTTGTTTCATGGTTTGCCGCTGGTTGAGATTGGTCGGACCACGTCTGAGCAGGTCCTGGAAATCGGGCTTGGCGGGGCCACAGTATTGAAGGAAAGTCTTGCTGACCTGAAGGAAGCGTGGCAGAGTCCGCTGAGGTATTGATTCAATCGCGACAAAGCGAGGCCCACCCGACCAAACCTGCCGCCAGCGAGAAGCTCTGTCAGCCCTGTGCGTGACTGACTAACCACTGCGGGTGAAGATTTGGGCGACGAAGATCGGGCGCCTCTCCTGCCGGTGTGCCGCGAGTGATCCTGGCGGCGAGTGATTCCAACACGAGTCGCTGCTGTTTGGCGGGCTGCGTTGGCACACAGTGGTTACTCCGGCTGCAATGTTCCAGTACCGGACTTACTGCGGTGCAGCAAGTATGAACCCAACGGAATATCGTGATCAGGCCTCTTCAGCCACTGCGTCGGCACGTCCGGTTCTGTGCTGCCGTTGTTTCAGACTGGCATCAATGAAGTCGAGGAACAGCGGGTGAGGCTGATGCGGTTTTGATTTGAATTCGGGGTGATACTGGACCGCCACGAACCACGGGTGGTCTTGTACTTCGACAATTTCGGCCAACGTGCCGTCAGGGCTGGTTCCGCTGATCTGCATTCCGGCGGATGTGAATTCATTTCTGTAGTCAGGATTGAATTCATAACGGTGTCGATGCCGTTCCGAGATTTCAGCGGTCTGGTAGGCGGCAGACGCACGAGAACCTTCAGTGAGCAGACATGGCTGAGCACCAAGACGCATGGTGCCGCCTTTGTTGCTGATATCCTTTTGTTCCTCCAGCAGGCAGATCACAGGGTTCTGTGTGTCGGAAGAAAACTCACTGCTGTTGGCATCACTGAGTCCCAGCTCATTCCGTGCAAACTCGATTACGGCGCACTGCATACCGAGGCAGATGCCGAAGTAGGGGATACGGCATTTGCGAGCGTAGTTCACTGCCTGAATCTTGCCCTCAATTCCCCGCATACCGAACCCACCGGGTACAAGCACTCCGTCCACGCCCTTGAGCAGCAGCTCGGGCCCCTGCTGTTCCAGCTCTTCAGCTTCAATTCGTTTCACAATCACTTGTGTGGAATGTGAAAAACCAGCGTGGTCGAGCGATTCATAGATGGACTTGTAGGCATCGATGTGGTCGATGTATTTGCCGACAACTGCAATGGTGACTTCTTTTCGAGGATTGCGAATGCGATGAACGAGTTCGCGATAGTCGTCCATTTGCAGCTCACCGGCCTGCAGGTTGAGTTTTTCACAAATCAATTCATCGAGGCCATGTTCCACCAGCCCGACAGGAACTTCGTAGATCGAGAATTCCTTATCGACCTCTTCGATCACTGCTCGTTTTTCCACGTTACAAAACAAAGCGATTTTGTCGGTATGTTCGTGGCCAACATGCCGTTCGGTGCGGACGACCAGGATGTCAGGCTGGATGCCGATCTCTCGAAGCTGCTGAACGCTGTGTTGCGTGGGTTTGGTTTTCGCTTCGCGGGCAGCCTTGAGATAGGGGATGAGTGTCAGGTGAATGAACAGGCAGTTCTCACGCCCGATATCGAGTGGAATCTGGCGGATCGCTTCCAGGAATGGGAGTCCCTCAATGTCTCCAACCGTTCCGCCAAGTTCGGTGATAACGACGTCAACGTCGGGCGTTGCAAGTCCCAGGATGCAGGACTTAATCTCGTTGGTAATATGAGGGACAACCTGAACCGTTCGCCCCAAATACTCTCCTCGCCGTTCTTTCTCCAGCACCGAGGAGTAGATTTGCCCGGTGGTGTAATTCGACCTGCGATTGAGCTCTCCGGATGTGAATCGCTCATAGTGACCGAGATCAAGGTCGGTCTCTGAGCCATCATCGAGGACGTAAACTTCCCCGTGCTGATATGGACTCATTGTTCCTGGATCCACATTCAGGTACGGGTCAAGCTTCTGCATTCTTACGGTCAGGCCGCGTCGCTCCAGCAGCATTCCAATTGACGCAGATGTCAGGCCCTTTCCGAGGGAACTGACAACACCACCGGTAACAAAGATATGACGACTCATGTTCCGTCCATGTCTGCAGGGAAGAGTGCTGGTCAGATTTTTGCGGACAGTGCCTCGTGTGAAATTCGGCTGGTCCGTCGATTGTTGAATTCCGGGGGGGAGCGGTCGTTGCCTGCACCGCCGGAAGTCAGATTCCATCATGTGACCGTGAATGCAGCCCGAGGGCCGATCGGTCTCATCGATACAGGCGGCAATACCCCTGAAATCCGCAGGGGCGGGCGGGGGAACGCGAATCAACTGGCCTCCTGGCCATTGGTGCGACGTCCGCTGCGGAGGAAATACCGCCTGTACGGAGACGGATGATAATGTCAGAGGGTGGCAGAAGTCCCGTTCAGCGACGAATCCACATGTTTTTTTTGTTGGAAACTGAAATCAGGATCGCAGGCAAGCCGGTCAGAAGCTGTCGCCTTTCCGGGTGTCGCAGGAACGGAACACGACGATTTTTCACATTCAGCAGACTTTTACGGATGTCCTGAAAACGAAACAGAAGCGAAATCTCAGAATACGAAATGTGAGCTCAATCCGCCGTCGAAGCTGCTGTTTGTGTCCTATGGTTCTGCGTGAAAGGGTTGATTTTGTTGATCTGGCGAGTGTGTTTCGCTGTGTCAACAAGTCCCTTTCCGGAGTGGTGACAGGATATATCCTCGCAAAGATGACGGTCTAAAGATGATTGCCCCCTCAAAAAACTCACGTCCCGGGAACAATGATTTCGAGACACTGAAGTCGCACATCCACGGGAAACTTGTGGAAAAGCTGGACCTGACCCGTGTCTCCGAGCTTGAAGGAGATTCGCTGCGACGTGAGATTCGAGTCGTGGTGGAGCACCTTTGTGATACGGAAAACCCTTTGCTGAATCGTTCCGAACGCGAACGTCTGGTGGAGGAAGTACTGGACGAGGCGTTTGGCTTCGGGCCGCTTGAATTACTGCTGAAAGAGGACGGCATTGCGGACATCATGATTAATGGTCCGCGTGATGTCTTTGTGGAAAAGGCCGGGCGCATCCTCCGATCTGCCGTCACGTTTCGCGATAACGAACACCTGATGCAGATCCTCGACCGCATCGTTTCTCGGGTCGGTCGCCGAATTGACGAAACCTCGCCGATGGTGGATGCCCGCCTGCCGGATGGCTCCCGTTTGAATGCGATTATTCCACCGCTGGCACTCGACGGTCCCTCGCTGACAATTCGACGTTTTGGGTCCAATCCACTGACACTGGAAGACCTGCTGAAATTTGGCGCGTTCACCCCGGAAATGGTGATGTTTCTGGAGGGAGCAATGAAAGCCCGGATGAATATGCTGATCAGCGGCGGTACCGGTTCCGGTAAGACGACCCTGCTGAACACGCTGTCCAGCTTTATCTCCAACGACAACCGAATCATTACGATTGAAGATGCAGCGGAATTGCAGTTGCAGCAGGAACACGTTCTGCGGCTGGAAACTCGCCCGGCAAATATTGAGGGCAAGGGACGAATTACAGCGACTGATCTTGTGCGAAACGCCCTGCGCATGAGACCTGACCGAATCATCATCGGCGAGTGTCGTGGTGGCGAAACCCTCGACATGCTTCAGGCAATGAATACAGGGCATGACGGGTCATTGACAACGGTTCACGCCAATAATCCACGAGATGCCATTTCCCGAATTGAAACACTTGTGAATATGAGTGGATTTGAACTGCCCATGGCGGCAATCCGCAAGCAGATCGCTTCGGCGGTGCACCTGATTGTGCAGGCCAGTCGACTTCAGGGAGGAGCCAGAAAGGTAACTTACATCTCTGAGATTGTGGGAATGGAAGGAGACATCATCGTAATGCAGGACGTTTTCCGCTTTGTCCAGGATGGCGTCAATGACCAGGGAAAAGCCTTTGGTCATTTTGAGTCAACCGGCGTTCGACCGCGGTGTGTTGACACGCTGGAGGCACACGGGATTCGTTTGCCCGCCAGTCTGTTCAGTGCACGGAGCATGAGAGGTTCATGATCCGGACGTTTGGACAGCACAGTTTTTCGGGAACTGAAAGATAATGGAAATCGACCCCATTTTTCTGATCATGGGCGGAGCGTTCGTCGGAGCTGCAGCACTGGTTGTGTTTCTGCTCACCACGTTCATTGATCAGCGTGACTCTGAACTGGAGGCGCGACTCACCGCGTTCACCGGTCGCAACAAAAAAAGCGGGCCGCTTGTTGCAAACGAGATCCTTCGTGACGGACTGTCGACGGCGCAGGGGATTATTGGTCGTATTCTGCAGCGGTTTGAGAAACTGCCGATGTTTTTTCGTCAGGCGGATTCACCCATTGGGATGGAGCCGTTCATTCTGCTGTGCGGCGGCTTGTCTCTGGCCGTTGCTGCACTGTATCTGACAACACCCCTGCCTCGAGGAATGATGCCTCTGGCAGGTGGCTTCGGCTTTCTGTGTCCATGGATCTGGTTGCAGTGGCGACGCCGAAAGCGGATCACTGCTTTTGAAAAGCAACTGCCTGACGCTCTGGAACTACTCGCCCGGGCGCTGCGATCCGGAAACAGCCTCGCGGCCGGATTCAGTATCGTGGCTTCAGAAATGCCGGTTCCAATTTCGTCAGAATTCCGCACCGTCTACGACGAGCAGAATCTTGGCCTTCCGCTGGACCAGGCACTGAAGGGAATGCTTGTTCGGATGCCCAATATGGACCTGCAGTTCTTCGTGACTGCGGTCACGATTCAAAAACAGGCGGGCGGTGACCTCGCAGAAATTCTGGGAAAAATCAGCTCACTTGTTCGTGAGAGATTCAAGATTCTTGGTCAGGTCAAAGCGCTGACCGGGGAAGGGCGTCTCAGCGGTGTCGTGCTGATGGCGCTTCCTGTTGTCCTTTTTGGTGTCGTGTATGTCACCAACAATTCCTACGCGATGATGCTGCTCGACCGTGAACTCGGCCGCAAGATGCTTGCCATGGCCGTCGTTTCTCAGATCCTTGGCGGGTATGTCATCAAAAGAATTGTTGACATCAAAGTTTGAAGATGGCCTGTCCCTGAACCCTGTGACAGATCGAGAATTTGCCGGAATCTGCAAGATGAACTTTGAACCACTGCTCCCCTATACGTTTTTCCTCGCCGGAACTGCCGGCTTCTGGGGACTCGCCAACCTGCTCAGCAGGCGTTCCAACAAAACCACAATGCGACTGGAGGAGTTTCGTGATCCACTCAGTCGTCAGCGGCGTGCTGCGATGGTGGGTGAGAGCGTTCTGTCCATGACCTACCTTGTGGAGCGAGCGGCTCCGACGCTGTCTCGCGCTTTGGAACCAAAGACAGAAAATGAGGCTGGTGAATTGCGGGTCCGCCTGGCGAACGCAGGTTTTGGGCGTCCCAATGCTGCCCGAAATTTTCTGGCAATCAAAGTGCTGGCACTCGTGATCGGACTGATTGGCGGAGTGCTTTGGATTTCTTTTCGCCCCGGAGCAGCGGTGGGTAACTGGTGGACGACGCCAATCACCGCGGGGGCCCTGGCATTCTACCTGCCCGAAATCGTGCTGCGCTCACTGAGATCAGCTCGCCAGGAAAAAATATTTTTGCAGCTTCCTGACGCACTTGACCTGCTGGTGGTCTGTGTCGAAGCCGGACTTGGTCTCGATCAGGGAATGAGACGCGTTGCAGAAGAAATGAACGAAGCGGCTCCCGAGGTCAGCGAAGAACTGGCTGCCGCCAATATGCAGTTGCAAATGGGTAAGCCCCGCCGTGAAGTCCTGCATGAAATGGGAGTACGAACCGGTGTTGATGATATGAAGGCACTGGTGGCGATTCTGATCCAGGCTGACAAGTTGGGGACATCCATCGGTCAGGCGCTGCGGGTGCACTCCGATACAATGCGCGTCAAACGCCGACAATTGGCCGAAGAAAAGGCTCAGCAAACAGCCGTGAAGATGATTTTTCCGCTGGTACTGTTCATCTTTCCGGGGATCTTCGTGGTGCTGGTTGGACCTGCCGCAATCCAGCTGATGGAAAACCTGCTGGTTGAATAGCTGCCACAGCGCAAAAAAAAGTCGAACGGCCAGAGCCGTTCGACTTTCAGAGTTCTCGACGTGGTCAGTTCGTCGATGTCCAGTTGGTTTCTCAGGCCAACTGTTTCCGCCTGCTGACCAGCGTCCGAATTCGTTCGGCCAGCAATGCTGAGTCGAACGGCTTACGGAATGTTTCGCTGAACACAGAACGGTCAAATCCAGAGGCATTGTCCTCATCACTCAGCAGGCCGATCAGAACAGTGTCATTAAATTCGCTGTTCCTTTTCAGATTCTGAGCGATCATCAGGGCCTCGTCGCGACCCATCACAAAGTCAACAACCACGCAGTCGGGGTGTGTCGACTCTGCCTGGATCCCAGCTTCAAAACCACTGGCAGCAATATCGATCTTGAAATCCTCCTCGGAGATCATCTCGTTCAGACTCATGCGAGTCTGAGGATCTGATCCAACAAGCAGAATCTTGCCCAGTGCTTCGTCTTCCAGTTCCCCAAGAGGCATTCCGTGTTCCTTCAGAAAGCGAATCAGATGTTCGCGAGGAATACGTCTGTCTTGTGATCCAGGAATGCGATAACCGCGAAGCCGTCCGGAATCGAACCACTTCGATACGGTACGCGGGGCAACCTTACAGATCTTAGCTACCTGACCAGTAGTGAAGATCGTCTTCATGGGCGGGCTCTCCAATCAGTTCACACTGCACCATCCGCCCCAACGTCCTGAGGGTGCGGATCGTCAGCAACTCCCGGTTGATTCGGCGAAACGGGTGGTACCCGCCTGCTGTCGTGAGCAGCCAAACCAACAGTTCATTACTAACTCGGGTCGTCTTACGGATTGCGTGCGGGCAATCCCAGCACCTCTACTAGGTGCTTTGAGCGTTGCACAACTGGCCCCAAACGAGACCCGACCTTGTCCGGACATCCCTTCCGTTACGGTCGACGCTGTACTTGCCCCCCGGCGACGTCCCTCGAAGTGTTTCCTGGCCTCCCCGCAACAGTCCGATTGAAATCGGGCTGCTGCCACCACAGGAACTTAATCGCCACGTGTTAATTCGGCCAAACGTTGAATCCGACTTTAAGGTGATTGCCGTTCCTGCCAGAACTACCCGTAGAATTGTTCACAGCGACTCGATCGACCATCGCGTCTGCGCTGAAAATGCACTGCGGGATCAACTTGCGGATGGCGTGCAGCCAAATGACTGGCGGGAATCCGCAGAAGAGTCCAAATGCCCGGAAAATGGGGGCCCAACGCGTTGTGGCGTGGCGTTCCGGCCGGCTAGGCCGCCTTTTGGTCACGTGCTGCAGCGAGGAAATTCCCCTGCTCGTCAACGTCTTCAAACCGCAGCGAAAGGCGTCTGGAAATCCCTGACTCCTCCATCGTGACACCGTACAGCACGTCGGTGACCGCCATTGTCGGCTTGCGATGGGTGATCATGATGAACTGCGTCTGCTGCTGGAAATCCCGCAAAACATTGACGAATCGCCCAATATTGGCGTCATCCAGGGCTGCGTCCACTTCGTCCAGCAGACAGAACGGACTGGTACGGCTGCGGAAGATCGCCAGCAGCAATGCGACCGCGGTGAGGGTTTTTTCACCACCGCTGAGCAGGGAAATACTACGGAGTTCCTTGCCGGGAGGACGAGCGACCACATCAATTGAGCATTCAAGGACATCTTCCGGATCTTCCAGAATCAAGTCCGCTTCTCCACCGCCAAACAGCCGGCGGAAGAGATCCCGGAAATATCCCCGAATGGTCTCAAAGGACTCGAGAAACATTCGGCGGCTTTCGACGTTGATTCGGCGAACCATGTTCCCAAGGGCATCCCGGGCCGCTTCGAGGTCGCTCAATTGCAGGTGCAGCCGCTGAAAACGAGCTTCCAGCTCGTTCAGATTATCGAGGCTTTCTGTGCCCACATTGCCAATCCGCCTCAACTGACGCCGCAGGCGTTCAATGCGATGATCTATTTCCGTTCGAATTCGCTGAAATTCATCGTGATCCTCGATAATCGCCGCAGCACCATCATTGAATTGGCAGGGGGAATCGGTGGCCTCAGCAATCACGGGTGGTGATTCAGAGTCGTTGTCTTCGCTGTCTTCATTCGCAGTGACGTTCAGCTTCTTCTGCTGCCAGACGGCAATGGCGCTTGCACCATCGGCAACAGCCTCGTTCACCTCAATCTGATATTCCTCACGGACTCGGGCAGCTGATGACTGTAGCTGATGGTCGATTTTCTGGATCCGCAGATCCAGTTCATGAAACCGATTCTGTCGCTGCTTCAGATCATCCTGAATGGCAGACAGAGCTTCGGAAGCCTTGTTTCGTCCGGCTCGAAGTCGGCTGCGACGCTGGCTCAGGTGAGAGACGCCGCCTGTCAGTTCTTCAAACTGAAACAAATACTCAGCGATTTCTGCAGACGTATTCAACTGGGACATCTGCAAATCACGGGCTCTTTCTTCGGCAGTCGTCAGACGTCTCAAGGCTTCTGACTGCTGCTGTTTTCTCTGCGAAAGATCCTCCTCCACTCGATCCAGCGACTCCTGAAGCCCCATCAGACGCTGTTCGGATCGAGTAAGTTCCAGACTGGATGACGTGCGGCTTCTCTTCAGCGATTCCAGTTCTTCTGTACGTTCCTGGTACTGACTGGTGGATTTCTCCATTCTCTGCTGCAGAGCTGCAAGGGACTCCTGCCCTGCTTGCTGCCGGTGAACGGTTTCAGAAAGGCGGCCAGTCAGGTTTTTGAGGTCTTCAGAGATATGGCCCTGCTCGCGAAGCAGTTCCTGTTCGCGTTTTTCGCAATCCTGGAGACGTCGCAGATGCTCCGTCAATGCTGATTCGGCGTTTCGGCAGACCGTCGTTTGCCGCTCAACACTGCCACGCACTCCTTTTAACTGCTCATCGGTTTCCGTAATGCTGCTGCTGATGGAACGCAGGGCCAGTTCACGCTGAGCAACTTCATGCTCAAGGCGATGCAACTCGTTCCGCAGTCGTCGCAACTCACTTTTTCGAGACAGCAGTGCCGACTCATTGCGAACGGTTCCGGCGTACAGAGTTCCGTCTGCCTCAATCAGTTCCCCCTGGATTGTTACGAAGCGACAATTGCCCCGCGTTTCCCGGTGCCAGTGCAGTGCGTCGGCAAGGGATTCGGTCACCCAGGTGTCGGCAAGGAGATGTGCGGCAAGATCCGGCATACTCCCGGGAGATCGTGCGAGGGCATCCGCTCTTCCCACAATTCCCTGACGGCCGAACAGCTGAGGGGCCCCGGGGCTGAATTGAGTGAAAATGGAACGCTCAACCGGGCTTTCGCTGCGCGGATCAGCCCAGACCGCCTGCAGTCCCGGAGGTGGATCAGCGGATGAAAATGGATGCTCTGATGCGTCTTCTGCACGCCCCGACTCATTGAATCTGCTCCACCACAAATCTTCGGATGATTCGATGGGGGTGCCTGTCGTGATTTCAGGGTGGGCAATCCGGCGGAGTTCTTCCCGCAATGACACCATGCTGTTACTGTCAGCTGAGCAGGACTCCATAGAGATGAATCCAACCCGGTCTGTAATTCGACAGCGCCCCGAGGTGATATAATCCATCAGCGGGCCCAGCTGCGATACTGCGAGAAGCTGAGCGCGACCTGACAGCGCCACTTCAAGCAGGGCAGCGTGTTCCATGTCCACGTCGAGCAGATCGGCAACACTGCCAAGAATCAGATTCCATGGTTCCGTATTGGACTCGTCTGCCCTCCGCAGTATCTCCCGCACACCAATGCCAAATCCTTCCTGGCGATCCTCCAGGTCCTCAAGGACAGCTTTGCGGGCAATCAGTCCACTCCGCTGCTCCCGCAATTCTGCCAGAGTCTGCTGTCCGAGGCTTTTTTCACCCTGCAATTTCTCCCGATTCGAGATCAGTTGGTCGGCAGCCTGCTCTGCTTCCTCGAGGAGTTGTTTGCTGGAGCTCAGACGATCCTCGTACTCCGCTGTGTCACTGACCAGTTGCAGCGTCTCCTGTTCAAGGTCAGCCATTTTCTGCTTCACGGCTGACATGCGTGATTCGGTTTGAGCAAGCTGCGTTCTCAGGTTGTCCAGTTGCGAATCAAGTGCGGACTTCTGTTGCAAGTGTTCCAGCTGTTCCTGCTGGCACGCCTCAGACGCCAGTTGCAGCTCTGACAGCATCTGTCGAAGAACCGAAATCTCCTCGTTCCTGGAGCTGACTGCGGAGCGTTTATGCTCCACAGCGTTGTGTTCCGTCTCCAGCGAATCCCTGAGGGAGTTTAGTTCTGCCTCAGCTTCGCCGACGCGCAGCTGCATGTGTGTCTGTTGTCGCGTCAGTCGCTGTACGTCAGTTGTCAGTTCCGCCCTGCGAGACTGGAGGTGCCGCCGGGACGTCTCCAGGCTCGCAATTCGGCTGCGGATTTCGCTGCGGTGACTTTCCCGTTCGCGAAGTTTCTCATCAGCATCGTGCAGAGCCTCATCGGCGGACCGGACTTCCTGGTCGGCCTGTGTCTGACGCTGCTGAAGATCCTGGATCTCAGCGGCCAACAGGTCACTCTGTGTCTGCAGCGTATTCCTCTGCACAGACTCGCGACGAAAATCATCAGCTGCAAGTCCGATCCACAGGGTTTCAAGTTCGGTGGAGACTGCTTTGAACCGTGTTGCACGCTGAGCCTGAGAACGCAGCGAGTTGACTTGAGACTCCACCTCGTCGACAAGGTCGCCAAGTCGAACGAGATTCTGTTCAACCCGCTCCAGCCTTCGCAGTGCTTCCGTTCTGCGGAGACGCAGTGTGCTGACGCCGGCTGCTTCTTCAAAGATGGCCCGGCGATTCGCCGCGTTGGACTGCAGGATCTGATCCACACGGCCCTGTTCGATAATGCAGTAGGCAGATGCACCGGCACCAGTACCGGCAAACAGGGATCGCACATCCTTCAGTCGGGCAGTATTTCGATCAATCAGATACTCAGAGTCACCGGACTGCCAAAGGCGACGACCAATGGCAACCTCGTCCTGCTCCAGCGGCAGGAAGCGACTGGTATTATCAAACAGTAACGTCGCTTCGGCGTACTGCGAAGGTCCGCGGCTGGCGGAGCCATTGAAAATGACATCGGTCATGTCCTTGCCACGCAGACTGCGTGCGCTCTGATCGCCGAGGATCCATTTGATGGCGTCAACGACGTTGCTCTTGCCGCTGCCGTTCGGTCCGACTACCCCGGTGATTCCCGCCGGGAAGTCAAAGCTCGTTCGGTCGGCAAAGCTCTTGAATCCGCAGAGTTCAAGGGACTTGAGCATCCGAGTGTCATTCCGATCATGGTCGCCAGTCAATTCCGCTGACTGACTGTGTATTCCGAATAAACCGCTTGAGATTCAGTCGGGAGCTGTTTGTTTTGTGGTGCCAGGTGATTATTCGCGTGTGTCTGATGTTTCAGAGCAGTCCGGTCACTCCGGTTCCGTTAACCCGTCAAAAACCGGTTTGTCGCGTCTGAACGGATTGAGGCGATTCAGAAATGACGAGGAAGAAAAGTTGTTCGGCGGAGATTCTCTCTCCGGGTCGGTCCCGGAGTCGAATCGCTCGTCCGCCGACGGATCCGGTTCGGAAAAGTCCGCTTCGTTATTCCGTTGCGGTTCCGCGGAAACGCCTGCTTGATCTTGTGTGTCGCTCACTTCCAGAGTTGTATCGGGGCGCCCGGATTTGCTCCGGCTGTCTTTTCTTGCCACCTCACTGAAGTCCAGCGATTCCAGCTTCTCAGCGGACTCGTTCCTGGCCAACTCCTTCTCGTCAAGTTCGTCGAAGAGTTGCGGCACCGCCTGCGGGAATCCAATTCGCAGTTCAGGATCCAGTTCTGTTCCTGTGCCGGATTCCTGAGTACCAAGTTCGGTTCTGCGATACTTGCGCCCCGACTGTGGCAGGCGATCCATTCCAAATTCACCGGTCAGATTATGCTGTGCGTTTGCTTCAACAAGCAACTGCACCAGTTCGGGGTACGTCGCTCCCAGTTCACTGCAGACGTTGAGGATATCTGAGAGTCGATTTCCAATCTGGAATCGTTCCGGTTCGCGGTTCAGCTTGTACTTTGTGACTTCCACAGAGCTTCCACCGGAACGTCCGATGACACGCAGGCTGTCCCCGGCATTCAAAACGCACGGAAGTCGGAGTTGCTGCTGCTTGCCAAAGATTGCGATTTCGGGCAGGCGACGTCGAGTCACGTGAACCATTGGCTCGCCGGTACTGTCGATCTCATGAATCTCAAAGCGGTTTTCGAACGCACGCGTGGCAAGAAACGGATCGGTGGGATCCAGTTCTTTCAGAGAGCGGAGGGCTCCGTAGCGCGTCTCCAGTGACTCAGAACTCATCAGCTCCCGCAGAGCAAGAATTGCGTCAGGGTCATCTTTCAGCACGGAGAGTGCAACCAGTGCATAGATGCGGAAAGCTGGTTCGTTTTCAGCGAGCTGCTTCAAAATCCCGACCCCTGAGGGATCTTCCAGATATGCAAGACTCTGGGCGGCGTTGAATTGAACTTCGATGCTGTCCGACGCCAGTGCATCGCGGAGATACGGCACCGCTTCCTCTCCAATCGCTTCAAGCTGCAGAGCGGCCTCTTCGCACAAACCGGGTTTAAGGATGTCGCGAGAGAGCATTTCGATTCTCATCCGGCGAGCCACGTCCGTCTCGCTCATGGCGATGCGACCGATCACAGCACGATATCGGGCGAAGTTGTTGACATACTGCGGATGCGATTTCAGCTCAACCAACAGGTCGGACTTGGCTTTCGCGCAGGTGATCTTCTGACCGTAGCGGTTATATCTGTGGAATCGTCCGGACACCGCTCGCGCAATTCGCTCACTGTTTCTGGCCCCGCGTTTATCGTTGCGGAGCACAATGCTCAGGTCCCGATCCACCTTCGAAAGTGCTCCCCCGGGAATGGTGCCTGACATCAGTGATGCTTGTTTCTCACTGCGGCTGTTGTCTGCCAGCAGATCGGTAAGAATCGCTCCCCCTGCAACGGCGTACTCCTGCGGTCGCAAAGATGTCGTGTTCTGAACCGTGTGCTCTTCAAACAGACGCGTCTCCAGCAGCCATCCGCCTTTCAGACTGCGCGCATTGCTGTTCGGGGGCAGGACCACGCGAACGTCAAATGGCTCATTCTTCCGAATCATCGAAGGCAGATACGCAATCACAACAACCAGTGCGGTGTCGCGTGATGCCAGATGACTGTTGGGATTCGCAACTTTGCGACGGGACATCTCATTCTGAAGCTGTGTTCGCAGACCTGATGGGGACGGATCCCCACCTTCCCCATCCAGACCGGTGACCAGGCCAACTCCCTTAAGAACGACGCGATCCCGCACGCTGTCCCCCTGAACGCTCATGAATTCGTTCAACAGGGGAGTTTCATAACGCCGACCAAAGTCGTTGTCTTCATCATTCTCACGTCGATAGGAGCGAGTGTTTTTGTCGCCAAACAGGCTGGAGAATCTCTCCGTCAACGCGTTTTGACCTGCGCCGCTGAAGAAGCTGGTGTTACAGCCACATAACGCCAGACAAATCAGTCCGGTCACCATCGAAAAACGCAATTTCAAGCGAATGGATTGTGTACGGAAACACAGATCCAACGGATGCGGGCATTCAGTAGACATGATTTGTACTCCGCCGATACAGCGCACGAACACAACGAGTCCGGTGATGGACCCCGTGCAGGTGAGTTTCCTGGTTCGGACAGCGGATAAGTGATGTGAGAATGCGTTCCGAAGAGGAGGCAATTCACAGAAGAAAGGACTCGAACACAGGCTGTCGATGACAGTTGTGACGAGCAGAGGATCGCTGGGACAGGGATGCCGAGTCTTCCAGTCGGGCGAGAATCGCCGGACCAGATCGGATCGAGCGGAGGCGGAGACCGAAGTCTCAGCGCCTCCACTTGCGAATCCGTTTTGCAGACCGTTTCTGCTGAGTCTTCGAAAAAGAGACTGGCTTTCGGCATCGACCCGGACAACCCACAGCGACCTGATTGGAAAATCGCTGTAGAACGGGTGCCAACCTGCCATTGCAAACGGGGATGACGTTCGCAGTGGAAAACCTGCCTGATCCGAGAAAGACCCGACACGTGAAAATTACCGCCAGTTGAGAGCGAGGGTCAACAGGGAACAAATCCCATGGTCAGGCATCGCTGAAGTCCGTGCGGGCTGAGTGTTGCGGTTCGGCAGGAAGTGCGGCTCAGCAGATGGATCTCCGGGATACTCCGGACAACACCCACTTTCACTCGGCAAAAACTGCCGAACTTCCTTCGGAACTCGCGGACTTCATGGACTGACACGTCTATCATGCGCGGGGGGAACACAGGAATCATCCACGGAGCGCAGTCGGGCCGGCCGACGACACGCCTTTCAGCCTCTTTGGCAGCCCTTTGCTGCCTACGAATCAATTCACATGAAGATTGGGATCCTTGGCGGGACATTTGATCCTGTGCATTACGGCCATCTGATGGTGGCAGAAACTTGTCGGGACCAGCTGAAACTTGATCAGGTTCGCTTCATGCCCGCGAGAATTTCGCCTCACAAACCGGATTCTCGGCCTGCCGATGGCCACGCTCGAGCAGATATGGTCCAGCTGGCTGTCTCCGGAATTCCGGAGTTCGTCGTGGATCGCCGCGAAATCCGCCGCGAAGGACCGTCTTTTACCGTAGACACACTGCAGACTGTCCGGCAGGACTTTCCTGACGCCGAACTGTTCTTGTTGATGGGGGCCGATTCACTCCGGCAGTTTCTGACATGGAAAGAGCCGCTGCAGATTGCCACGATCGCCAAACTGGTTGTCTGTAATCGTCCAGGTGAACCTGGCCTGACACGGCAGCAGATCGATGAATGGGTTGGTGCGGATATCGGCAAAGATGTGGTTGTCCAGGCAGTTCCCGGAGTGGATTTGAAGGCTTCGGAACTGCGAGAACGAGCAGCAGCCGGACAGAGCCTGCGATTCCGAACACCGAGGGCGGTTGAGGCATTTCTGACACAACACAGCATTTACGGTCAATAAGCTGCACCGTCTGACCTGAAAAAGGTGCTGAGGTTCTGCTGGCTGGGATCGAATTGCCAGCCATGGATTTCTCCCCGATCAGTGTCGCAGCTGAAAAAATCTCAGAGCGTTGTCTGTTCCGTCAGCACTCGCACTCGCGAAGGAGCATCCTGCGGCTTCGCGATGATCTGCGTCAGCCGCAGCAGTGCGTATGTGACCAGTGCCGACCAAATCAGCACACACACCGCCGCTACACACTGCCAGAGCAGCAGCTCGGACGAGCCGTGGATCATTGACTGAATCAACGAGCCGTCCCAGTTCTGTACACCAGTGGCCGAAGTACCAAGCAGGCCCGGAAACAACATTCCGATCAGCAGGCACACGGTGAGCCGAAACAGTGGCGTTTTGAAACATGCGCACAGCGTTAATGAAGCTTCCGCGATGATGATCATAACGACTGTCCCCGAGCAGCCGCAGACCAGAGCAGTGACCGGAGAAACAAGACTGGATGACGCCAGGGTTAAGAGCAGTCCCCACAGAAACCCATCCTGAATCGCGGTGGATGTGCAGCGTCCGGGAGCCAGACCACGCAGAATCACAAGCGACAGCAGGCCTCCGGATCCCCCTGCCAGAAGGTTGAGAACAGTGATCGCACGCACCGGTATCGAGTGAACTCCAAGAGAACTTGCCAGTGGCAGCAGCCCGACAATGAACAGGAGCTGGGCAATCGGCCGCGGGACTCGCAGTTGTGGTGCTGAGACGGCCTGCCCGTCAACATCCAAAGTAATCGCCGGCAGAAGCCGAATGCCGTATGTTGTTCCGACACAGATTAACATCAGGACACTGCCACCATTGTCCATGACATTGCGAATGCCCAGCCAGCCTTCACCCCACGTCCAGTGAACTGCAGGTGCGTAAACAAAGCAGCCCCACGTGAAGACGAACAGTAACTGGGTCATGGGTTGCGGAATTCGAGTTTGAACAGCCACAACGGTTGCTGCCGCAGCCGTCAGAAAAATACAAAGCTGAAATACACTCAGAATGCTGAGCGGAATTCGAGTCCATGGTCTGCGGGCTGCAAACAGCGGAGCTTCCGAATTTCCCTGAGACTCGAAGTGGCCCATCAGCAGGAAGTCGATGTTGCCAACCAGACCTCCACGCCCCATCCACGGACGCTGGTCTTTGTTTGTGGCTGCTGCACGCATCATTTCCTGCATGCTCTGCGGAGCGAGAGCTTCTCCTTCAGTGTCATCCGGCATGGTCCCCGCAGAAGGGCCAAAGGTAAGAGTGAAAATCAGCAGCAGCCATCCGGCTGTCAGCAGCAGGGCTCCCTGCAATATTGCGCTGGGACCAGGATACAGAACAATGGAATCGCGATCTGAATTCAACAGCAGCGCGAGCCCCGGCAGAAGTGTCAACAGAAGTAATAGCGCCGCAATCAGCTGCCACACCGTTTGGGCCGCATCAAATTCGCTGTACCACTGGAGAATCATGGCTGCACTTCCGGTTCTTTTCCTGCGCCCTGCCTGAGGACAACATGTTGGTTAACTGCGGGACCACTGAAGACCTCACCTGATTGCTCGGGGACTCCATCCGCCCAGCGGACTTCGATCGACTCCACTTTGGTGTTGGGTGGCAGGCCGAAGTGAATGCGGCTGTCGTTGCTGCATAAATAACCACTCTGCGGAAGGCAGAAACCGGTCAGTATGGTTCCATCGTTCAGGTGCAGGACCGCCTCCGCTCCGATGGCGTCCCGTTCGCCGTGTCTTGACTGCAGCTGCACCAGCAGCCAGCTTCCCGACTTGGTCAGACGATTTTCATAGCAACGAGCTCTGCTGCCGCAGTTGCTGACGATCAGGTCCAGATCACCGTCGTCATCAAGGTCAGCTGTCGCAAGCCCCCGCCCGGAGGCTACAGCGGCCGTAAAATCCCCCCCCCGCTGGTTGCCGTCAGCGAACGCGGAATCCTCGGTTCCGAACAACAGAACATTCCGATCGGCATAGTCTTCCCAGTAGCGACTGCTGTCAGTGATTGTCTCTTCGCGACGGTGGAATTCGTCTTCGCCGTGAAATGGAAAGCCGGAGTGGCAGGGGATCACCAAGCCGTTCACAACCGGGATATCGAGTCGTCCGTCATGGTCCAGATCAACGAGGGCAACGCCCCAGCCTGTGTGTCGCTGTGTGATCTTTTCGAGGGCAGTGCCGGGAGTGACGTCGGCGAAAAATCCCGATCCCGCCCCCTGGTAAAGTGTCGCGGTTTCTTTTGTCAGATGGGTCAGCAGCAGATCGGGAATGCGATCATGGTTCACATCTCCCAGCACAGCCCCCATACCTGCTTCCGGAATTCCAGCCCCATTGCATGAGACACCGCGAAGGTCAGCTTCTTCAACGAATGTTCCGTTCTTCTGATTGACCCAAAGGCGATTGGGGGCGCCGTCATTAGCCACAAAAAAATCCGGCCAGCCGTCTCCTGTCAGATCATGACAGATGGCTCCAAAACCATAGGTCTCTGCCTTGCCAAGCCCGGCGGTCTCGGTGATATCCACAAATCGAATTTCGCGCCGGCCATCTGCTCCCACAGTCGTCGTGCCGGTCTGGTTGTGGTACAGCCGGTCGACGGTTGGACGGAATTTATGAGGTCCGCAGTAACTGACGAGACCGTGGTCGAACCCGCACGAGATGCGGTGTGAGTATTCCGGATCGGCTGTGTAATTAACCACGAAAAGATCGAGCCAGCCGTCACGGTCAAAGTCCACAAAGCATGCCGCGGAACCCCAGTTGTTTTCGGGTTGATCAAATGCATTCTTCAGCAGCTCGAATGAACCATTGCCAAGATTTCGATACAGCGTGTCCTGTCCGTAATTTGAGTTGAAGACATCCGGCCAGCCATCGTTGTCAACGTCCCCAACGGCTGCCCCGCAGCCATGAGCCGTATCACCCAGTCCCGCCTCCATGGTGACATTCGTGTATGTTCCCGCTTCCGTGCGACGGTACAGCTGATTTGTACGGACGTGTTGGGGATCGATGTTCGGGTGAGGCGAGGCCGCACAATTTACAAAATAAAGGTCAGTCCTGCCGTCCCGATCGTAATCGAGAACGGCGATTCCGGTTCCAGTCGATTCCGGCATGAACCATGTGCCCAGCGGCCCCGGCTGGTGAAGAAAGGAAATTCCAAGTTCCTCTGTGATGTCGCGGAACATGTCAGACTGTCGCCCGAGAACCGGTCCCTCAGTTTGCTGCTCCGGACAGTCATATTGCGGAATCGTCGGTTCGTCTGCTTCAGAGAGTTCCAGTTGGGCGTCATTCCGCACTTCCTGCCATTGCCGAATCCCCACCCATAACATCAGCAACGCGCCGACAGCGGCGAGAAGTGACTGAAGTGAGATCCTCTTCAGAGCTGTCCTAGTCATCGCCGTTTTCCGTATCGGGAGACACACTGGAGTCGGGTTCGTTGGCTGAGGTCTGCAGGTCGACAAGCTGTTGACGGTATTTCTGCAGCTCAGGATCATCGGCTGAAGCCTCTGTCATGAACAGCGGAGCGGAGTCCTGCAGCAGTTGTCGATGTTCTTCTTCTCGGTCCAGTGCCCGCAGCAGTTCGAGACACATGACTCGTATCGGGATACTTGCCGGTTCGTCGATGATCGCTCGCTGATATTCCCTGAGTGCCTGCTCGTGGTCGCCCTGTTGCTGTCGCAGCCACCCCGATAATGATCGCGCAGCGCCATAATCGGGTTTGAAGTGCAGACACTGCTCCAATTCCTGCAGTGCTTCATCCACTCGGTTTTGCTGTGAAAACAAAACACCGGTGTGGAAACGGATCAGCGGGTCCGATGGAAATCGCTCCCGCAAATCCTGCAGCTGCAAGCTTGCCTCTGCAACGCGCCCTTCGTCCAGGAGTGACAATGCCAGGTTCAGTGCCGGTCGGGATTGATCGGGCTGGCTGCTGACCAGGCTGATGAGTTTGTCTTTTGCCGCAGCGATCCGGCCCTCTGCACGCATCCGATCGGCCTCGATCGCCGCGATTGCACCGCTGGCATCAAATGTACGCACAAGATCCATCCAGGGATCTGCAGCATTGCTCATGGGGGCAACCTGTTTCGCCTGCTCTGTCAGCAAGGCCACGGCATTGGTGTGCCGTTGCATCAGAGCGAGACGTGAAGCTTCCAGCAGCAACTCTCGAGAATTTGCTCCAACCTCGCTCGCCCGTCGGATGATGTCGAGTGAATCAGCCTCTGCCCCCTGCAGTCGCATGAGTTGCAGACGCAGCAGCCATGCCTGCTGCTGTCCCGGAAACGAGTTGAGTACGTCGCTGATTTCCTTCGCTGCAACTTCCAGGTTACCGAGTGCGATCTCCGCCGAAATTACTCGAAGTCTCGTGGGTACATTTGTGGGACGCTTCCCGAACGATCTGCGAAATGCCAGTAACGCCTGCTCTGTGGACTGCTGTTCCAGAATGACACCGCTCAGATAGGGCCAGCGCGGATCGTTGGTGTCGAGTTTCTCTGCAGTTCCGAAGCAAATCAGCGCTTCCGAAAAAAATTCGTGTTGCATCAGCCCCATGGCATAGTTGCCCCATAAGTCCGCTTTCGACGGTGATTCCGTCAGGGCTGCGTATTGGTGCTGAAGCAACTCGGAGACCGCCGCAGTTGCACGGGCAGGAGGTGTCGGGATATCACTCAATGAGATTTGCTCGCGGGACAATAACTGCCACCCTCCAACAGTAACAATCAATGCCACTGCTGTTGTCAGTAACAGCGATCTCAGGCGACCAGTGCCTGCTGTTGTTGCTGATGACAAGGTCTCGACAGCTTCGCGGGGACGCTCCTCATTCATGTCCGCGGACCTCTGTTTCAAATCGTTGTCCCTGTCCTCGATGCAGTGTCAGAATTCTGTCTGCTGCTCCGCCTGGGAATTGCTCCCCACCGCTGATTTCATCCGGCCAGTAGACGTCGATCTGATCAAACTGTTGTTCCCTTCCAAGACCGAAATGCAGTGTCGGAGAATGACTGGATAAGTAGCCCGTCGACGGGAGCAGAATGCGTTCAAGTTTCAGATCGGCCAAGTGCAGGACAACGCGTGCTCCTGTGGCATTGCGGTTTTTGCTGCCGTCGATGACGGAGATGCGAAGCCAGTGCCCGTTGTCTGGTGATGTATTCAAATAGAGTTTTGGCGAGCAGTTGATTCCGGTGACCAGAAGATCGCTGTCGCCGTCACCGTCGACATCACCAACGGCAAGGCCTCGAGATATTTCTGCAGACTGGGTCAGTGGATCGGCTTCACCAACGTGAACAAATTCAGCATTCCTGCCGCCCAAATAAAGTTGATTGTATTCGGAGTAATCGGCCAGGTAATCCTCCGCATCTCGCCGAGGATTCAACGGTGAACGCATGACGCGGCCGTTCACAATACACAGATCCACAAATCCATCGGAGTTAAAATCTTCTGTAACGACACCGAAACCAGTTTGCTCACGCGATGTTTCTCCGAGCACGGTCAGTGCAGTTCGGTCTGAAAACACACCGTGAGGGGTCTGCCGATACCACGTGTTGGATTCACCTCGCAAATGAGTCAGAAACACATCCTGCATTCCATCGCGATCCAGATCCGAAAGTGCTGTTCCCATGCTGGCCTGGGGACGGCCCTGAATGTCAGTCGCACAGCCCCGCAGCGAGGCCTCTTCCCGAAAGGTGCCATCCTGCTGCTGAACCCAGAGAAAGTTGGGCTCCATATCGTTGGCAACGTAGATGTCGATGAGCCGATCGCCAGTCAGATCCGTACAAATCGTTCCGAGACCGCGACCAGCCCGACTGCCAAGACCGCAAGAGATCGTGATGTTTTCAAAGGAAAATGGCAGGCCGATGCTGCCACGATTTCGAAACAGCAGGTCCGTTGTGCCGGCGAATGCCTGAGGTCCACAATAGTCAGGATTACCAGCTGTGTCCCGACACTGACTGCCAGGGAAATAGTCCACGTAGTTTGCAACAAACAAATCCAGCCAGCCGTCGCGATCAAAATCAGTGAAGGATGCTGCGGTGCTCCATCGTGAAGAGGTGAGGCCCGATTGTTGGGTGACATCGGTGAATCGAATCTGCTCTGCTGTCGAGTCGTTTCGAAGCAGCGTCAGCCCGGATGAAGACGTTGTCAGCGCGTCCTGATCACCATCATGGTCGAGATCTGCAAGCCAACACCCCATGCCGACGGTCCTGACCAGCAGCCCGGCATCTTCCGTCACATTCTGAAACGATCCATCCGGCCGCTGCTGCAATACGCCGCAGTTCAACATTTCGCCGGAATTGGAATTCGCTGGGTCCGCGCCGGCGACTGTAATCAGATCCGGAAGACTGTCGCCGTTCAGATCTCCAATCGAGCAGCCACCACCCATAATCAATGGCATTTCGAAGCTCTCGGCGGGAACACGATGCTTCAGGTTTGCCGAATCAGGCAGTGGGGCGAGGGTGAAGATCTGAGGAAGGACCGACTCCGGGGGGGCAGGCGAGGCGGTTTCCGTGACCAGAGTTCGTGGGTCAGCTTCGCAGCCAATCGCGGTGAAAGCAAACAGCGACAGCAGCATTACAAGGCGGTCGCTGACTGTCGTCTGCGAAGACGCGCTGAAAATGTTCAATTGCCAAAAACTGGTGCCAGGCATGCGAAGATCAGGTTGGTGCGAGGGAATCGTGATTGGGGTTGTGGATTGAATTCTCGCAGATCCCGTCGGCAAGGAAAGTCTGCGTGGTGCCGTTTGCAGTTCCTGACCGGCGTTCATGAGTGCGCAAAAAAGAAACCCCATGCTGCAATCAGCACGGGGTTTCGTTGCGTCCATACCCTCGACGGGGACCAGTGTGCCTGATCAACTCAGTACCGGTAGTGCTCCGGCTTGAATGGACCATTGACCGGGACGTTGATGTACTCCGCCTGGTCGTCAGTCAGTACCTCAAGCTTTGCCCCCAGCTGTCCAAGATGCAGTCGGGCCACTTCTTCGTCGAGTTCCTTGGGCAGCAGATGCACACCCAACTCGAACTTTTCTGTTTCCTGCCACAGGGCCAGCTGTGCCATGACCTGATTCGTAAAGCTGTTACTCATCACAAAGCTGGGGTGCCCGGTTGCACAACCAAGATTGACCAGCCGACCCTCTGCGAGAACGATGATCGCTTTGCCGTCGGCGTAAACATACTTGTCAACCGGACCGCCTTCGTCTGCCGCAGTCTTAATGCGGATCTTCTCGACAGATGGGTGATCGTTAAGATAGGCCACCTGAATTTCTGAATCGAAGTGACCAATGTTGCACACGATCGCCTGATGCTTCATCCGATCCATGTGCTCGCCACGGATCACGTCCTTGTTTCCGGTGGTGGTGACGAAGATGTCACCGATGGCGGCCGCCTCATCCATGTTCGTGACCTGATAGCCCTCCATGAGCGCCTGAAGTGCACAGATTGGATCGATCTCTGTGACGATCACACGTGCCCCCAGTCCGTCCATGGCGTCCGCGCAACCCTTGCCCACGTCGCCGTAGCCGCAGACAACGACAACCTTCCCCGCCACCATGACGTCGGTTGCACGCTTAATCCCGTCTGCCAGCGACTCGCGGCAACCGTACAGGTTGTCGAACTTGCTCTTTGTGACTGAGTCGTTCACGTTGATTGCAGGGACAGCCAGTTTACCGGCTGCCAGCATCTGGTGCAGTCGGTGAACGCCGGTGGTGGTCTCTTCGGAAAGACCCTTGATGCCAGCAAGCAGTTCCGGAAACTTGTCGTGAACCATCAACGTCAGGTCGCCACCATCATCGAGGATCATGTTCAGCGGCTGACCATCCGGGAAGATCAGCGTCTGCTCGATACACCAGTCAAACTCTTCCTCATTCATACCCTTCCACGCGTACACCGGGACGCCCGTCGCGGCGATTGCTGCTGCAGCGTGATCCTGAGTGGAAAAGATGTTGCAGCTGGACCACTGGACCTCAGCTCCCAGTGCGGTGAGCGTTTCAATCAGGACAGCAGTTTGAATGGTCATGTGAAGACAGCCGGCAATTCGGGCTCCCTTCAATGGCTTCTCATCACCATATTTCTCGCGGAGTGCCATCAACCCCGGCATCTCGATCTCAGCGATCTCGATTTCTTTGCGACCGAGGTCGGCTAACTCGATGTTGGCGACTTTGTATGCTGGAGAAGAGACACTGCTCATGACTTGAACTCACCTTCAAAGTGACTGCACGTGTTGCGAAAAGTTGATTATTTGGTGTGCCGGGCATGTGCAAAGCACCCCTGCCGTGTTTGTGCTCAACCGCTGTTTGATCAGAAAGTTAACTGTTGCCCGCACTGCCAAAGTATAGATTTGTCAAGCGTTTCGTCACCCAATCGCAGGGTAAAGATCTCGAAAACAGTGATTCCGGAAGAGATCCTGCATTCGCTGGGCCGGTGCGGAAGGGCGTCGGAGGCGGCTGTAATTCTTTGCCGGGTCACTTCGAAGAGCGGTGTTGACGCTTCCGAGCTGTTTCTGAAAGCAGTGTTTTTCTTAGCCGAATGACTTTCGGAGTGACTTCCACGTATTCGTCCCACTCGATGTATTCCAATGCTGCTTCCAGGCTCATATCACGGGGGGGGCGCAGCAGAATGGCGTCGTCTGCGCCGGAAGACCGAACATTGGTCAGTTTCTTCTCGCGAATGGGGTTCACAACCATATCGTTTTCCCGGCTGTTTTCGCCGATCACCATCCCCTCGTAGACGTCGTCACCCGGGTGCACAAACATGTCTGCGCGTTCCTGAAGTTTCCAGAGTGCGTAGGCGACTGCTTTTCCTCCGGCCTGCGAGACGAGCACCCCGTTTTGACGACGCGGGACTTCACCATCGACCGGCTGGTATTCCTGAAAACGGTGGTGCATGATGGCTTCGCCACGTGTGGCGTTGAGCAGTCGAGTTCGCAGTCCGATCAATCCGCGTGCCGGAATGGTGAATTCAAGATGACTCATCCCGGTGGCGGTCGTGGTCATGGTCTTGGCCTGACCCCGGCGAGCACCCACCAGTTCCATTACGGCGCCAACGTCGGCTTGCGGGACATCCACCTCGAGCAGTTCGAAGGGTTCGCAACGTTTGCCATCGATTTCCCGGATGATCACTTCCGGTTTGCCGACTGACAACTCAAAGCCCTCTCGACGCATGGTCTCAATAAGAACGGCCAGGTGCAGGACGCCGCGACCGGAAACACGGAATGCTTCCATGTCGTCTGTTTCTTCGACTCGCAGGGCAACGTTCGATTGCAGTTCACGGTAAAGACGTTCGCGGAGGTTGCGACTGGTGACGTACTTTCCGTGCTGACCCGCAAGCGGTGAACTGTTGATTGTAAACTTCATTGACAGCGTTGGCTCGTCGACCGCAATGCGAGGCAGCGGTGTCGGGCTTGATGGGTCGGCAATCGTGTCGCCAATTTCCGGATCCGGAAGCCCAATTACTGCCACAATGTCGCCAGCAGCAGCCGCGGTTGTGTCAGATCGACCAAGGTTGTCATACAACTGTACCTGTTCGACTTTCGCCAGCGTT
>Ga0075479_10000026_pt1 | contig 41969 bp, 37 predicted proteins | sample DEB08_DNA_8_FD_76341 | JGI IMG/M metagenome (GOLD analysis project Ga0075479, IMG submission 76341) | Aqueous microbial communities from the Delaware River and Bay under freshwater to marine salinity gradient to study organic matter... | ecosystem: Environmental > Aquatic > Marine > Coastal ... | reverse complement strand
GACTTTTTGCAAATTTAATGGCAGGACATACGTTATTAAAAGTTATTGTTGGTTTTTCATGGACAATGGTTTTATTAAATAATATTGTATTATCAATGTTCCATATTTTTCCTTTATTAGTGTTAATTTTATTATTTGGATTAGAGTTAGGAGTTGCATTGATTCAAGCTTATGTTTTTACGATTTTATCTTGTATTTATTTAAATGAAAGTATTAATTTACATTAAAGTTTTTTAAATTATAAAAATGTTATTTTTAAATCTATCTCTGAAATTATGTTCGAAAAACAAACAATATTTAAAAAAATTTATACTGCTTTTACAGCAGTATAAAATTAAGTGTCGATTAAATTTAAATGAGGGGAGTTTGTCGGATATTTTTTCGAAAAAAAAGCTATTTTCAATTTTAAAATCGCCTCATGTGCATAAAACAGCACAAGAACAGTTTAGCTTAAATTCTTATTCTATTTTTTTACAATTTTTAAATTTGTTACAAATAGAAAAATTTATGTTGCTATTAAAAAACTTTCATCATATCTTTTTTAGTTTAAGTTTAAAATTCCAATTGGAATTTTTTTTTAAACGAAGTTTAAATAAAAATATGTTAGTTTACAGTAATTTTTTACCATTTTTTGATATTTTTGCTTCAAATAAATTTTTAGTGATCGATTCAAAATTTTTAGTGAATTTCCTAAAATTATTAGATACTTTAGGAGAATTAAAATTGTTAACTTATTTTAAATAGTAATTCGATTAATGTTTTTAAAGTTTAAATAGCTCAGTTGGTAGAGCATAGGACTGAAAATCCTTGAGTCAACAGTTCGATTCTGTTTTTAAACATTATAATCTTTGTAAATTTTAGTAAAAAAAAATTATGAAAAAATTAATTTGGAACATGATTTCAAGTATTAAAAACGCTCAGTTAGCAAATAAAACGGTTATTTTTCAAAAAAAAAATAATTTTTGTTTTTTACTTCTAAATGTGTTATGGGATGAAGGGTTTATATTAGGATTTAAAAAATCTATTTTTTCAACTCAACACTATGAAATATATTTAAAATATAATGACAAAAAACAGTCTTTAAACTTTTTGAATATAAAAATAGTTTTTAAACCAAATATTAACTTTTTTTTAAATGTCAAACAACTTTGGAAATTAAATTTAACAACTGAGCTCTTAATTCTTTCAACTTCAAAAGGACTCGTAACTCATAATCATTGTAGAAAATATAATATAGGTGGTAAGCCGTTTATTTTGCTTAAATAATTAAAAAATTTTCATGCAAGTACGTTTATATAAAATTCCTAAAAGTATTACTATAATGTATTGTCTACGTAAAAATTTAGTAATGTTATATAACTTATTAACAGGTAAAAAAATAACTTTTCGCTTATTAATTAAATTTTTAGTTGTTAAAAAAAATTTGATTTTGTTAACAAATATTCCACTAAATCAAAACTATAATAAGAAGTATAATAGTAATAAATGTTGGTTTTTATATTTTGATCAGTTAAACCTAATCTTAAATTTTTTTTTAAAAAAAAATTTTATAAAAATTAAATTGAATTTAGTTGGGATTGGGTATAAATTTTTTGTCTATTCTTTAAATAACAGTGTTACTATACAAATAAAAGCTGGGTTTAGTCATAAAATATTTTATAAATTACCTAAAACTATTAAAGTGTTATTGTTAAAACCTACTTTATTAATCATAATGGGTCAATGTTATAAAACTATTTTAAATATTGCGACAATTATTAAAAATTTAAGATTACCTGATCCTTATAAAAAAAAAGGTATCTTATATCATAATGAAAATATTCGAATTAAACAAGGTAAAATTTGTTAATGATAATTTTTAAATAATGAAAATTCAAAAAAATAAGCGCAGTTTATTAAAATATTATTTATTAGATCCAAAAATTTATAATAAATTATCACTAAATACTAATTCTGATTATCAACTGTCATTTAATTTTAAAGTTCTATATTCACAAGTAAAAAAAGTTATCAATTTTTTTTTTAAATTAATGACAAAAAATAAAGATTTAAAAACTTTTATTTTTTATCATTTATTGGCAATCACTAAAAAAAAAAATTTAATTCTAAAAAAAAAATTGATTAATTTTAACTTATTTTATTTTTTTTTAAAAAAAAAACTTATATCGATTCCATTTTTAAAAAAACTTGTGAAATCAAGCTTTATTAAATTATTTTGCTTCTTCTCTAGTCATTACTATAAAAAAAATAAAGTTCTAAAAGTTAAAGGAGATTTAACAAATATAATTATTTTGAGTAATCTAAAAACTTTAAAAAAATTACAATTATTTTCTTGTTTAAATTATCTAATTTTTTTAAATGTTTCAAACCTAACATCTATATTACAAATTTTTTACTTTTTGATTGTAAAAATTTATAAATTAAATACACGAAAAAAATTTATAAAGATTTAAATACCAATAACATATAGTCAAAGTTATGATATATTTAAAAAAAAATTTACGTTTTAAATTACTATATAAAACTTTTAAAATCTTAAAAACAATAATTTTCAATAGAAAATTGTATAAAAACTTAATCATAAAAAAAAGTTTTTATAATATTAAAAAATATAAAATTAAGCAAAATGTAAGTTTTTCAAATTACTATTTTCCTTTAGAATTTTTTTTTAAAAATTATTATAAATCTGGGTTAATAACAAAACAAAAATTTAGTTTTTTTTATGGTTCAATTAAATTACGAATGTTAAAAAAAACTTTAAAAAGACTAAAAAAAAAAGTAAAAAATTTAAAAATTTGTAATTTTTTTCATAAAAATTTAGTTTTTTTTGAATTATTTGAAAGTCGAATCGATTCTATTTTATATAGAACCTATTTTGTTTTAAACTTTAAACAAGTTAAACAATTAATCTTACATAAACATATAAAAGTGAACAATAAAATTATAAATAATACTTTTTTTTTAATAAAAAATGGAGATTTAATAACGTTTTCAAGACAGTGTTCTAGTTTATTAAAAAAAAATTTGTTAAAAAGTTTAAAATTTGAATTTTTACCAAAAAATTTAGAAATAAATTTAAAAATTTTTCAAATTATATCTGTAAATAAATTTAAAAATTTTTTATATTTAAATAACTTCAACTTATTAGATTTTTACAATCTTAACTATTCGGTGAATTCTTTGTTCCGATTTTTACGCATTCATTGATAATTTAAAGTGGCAAAATTATCAGTTTTCTTGTTTTAATTGTAAAAAAATAGAAATTAAAACTGTTGAAATCACTACTAACTACAAGCATTCTTTTTTTGCTTGCAATGAAACATCTGCATATAGCATTCGATATATAAGTTGCCATTGACTAGTTTATAAAAAATAAATTATGATTCAACAACAATCAATTCTTAGAATTGTCGATAATAGCGGAGCAAAAACTGCAAAATGTATAAAAGTTTTAAAAAAAAAAACAGAAGCAAAAATTGGAGATTTAATTATAGTTTCAATTACAAAAGTTATCAAAAACTACACGAATAAAACGTTAAAAATAAAAAAAGGTTCTGTTTTTCTTGCGATTGTAGTTGGATTAAAAAAAAGTTATCAAAAAAGAAAAAATTTTTTATTCTTAATCAATCATAACTCAATTTGTTTAGTTAACAAACAAAAAAAATTGATTGCTACTAGATTAAATAAACCGATTTTTAAAGACTTAAAAAAAAAAAAAATATTTAAATTAGCTTCGTTATCTTTAGCTGGTTATTATTAATTTTTATTCTATAATAAAAGTTCCTCTTTTTTTTTGATATGAAAATTATACTAAAAATATGACACTATTTTAATAATCTTTAATAGCTCAATGGCTAGAGCGTTTGGCTGTTAACCAAACGGATGTTGGTTCGAGTCCAACTTAAAGAGACTAAATCGGTGCGTTTTTGGAAATAGTCGGATTTGAACCGACAACTTTGTGTACGCAAAACACACACTCTACCTGTTTGAGTTATATTCCCTTTTTTCATCTAATTTTTGTTAAATAAAAGTTTTAATATTTTTTATTACTAGAGCATGTTTAACACAAAAATTAATATAATGTTTACATATGTGATTATAACTTTTTTTATGTTTTTTTATTCGGAATTTTTTTATTTCAACGCAAAAAGGGATAAAATATCTAATATTTAAGTAATAAAAAGTATAAAATAGAATTATTAAAGTTAAAATTTGGACGCCTAATGTTATAATATCAAATTGCGGAATTATTAAAGTTTAGGTATTTTACCCAGCTCATTTGGTGAAATTGGTAGACACGTCAGACTTAAAATCTGATTTTTTTTTAAAATATTGGTTCAAGTCCAATAATGAGTAACTTAAAAAGTAAAAAATAGTTAAATGCCTACTTTAATTCAATTGTCGAAAAAAAAAAGAAAAAAAAAAATATTTCGAAATAAAGTCCCTGCTTTACAGAACTGTCCTCAAAAAAAAGGCATTTGTGTTAAAGTGTTTACTCGTACTCCGAAAAAACCTAATTCAGCGATTCGAAAATTAGTTAAAGTTAAATTATCAACAAAAAAAAAGATCAACGTTTATGTACCGGGAGAAGGACATTCATTACAAGAATATTCAACCGTTTTAGTACGTGGAGGTCGTGTTAAAGACTTACCGGGTATAAAATATAAATTAGTTCGAGGAAAGTTCGATTTTTTAGGTTTAAAAACTCGAAAAACATCTCGATCGTTATACGGAACTAAAAAAACAAAAAATTAAACGAATATCCGTATTTTCGTTGTATTAAAAATAACTTATAAAATAAAAAATGATTTTTTCCTCTTTATATTTCAAAAAACAGTTTTTTATATCGTTTAAAATATTTTATTTTAGTTTTTCAACTAATCTACCGGTTCAAAAAAAACTTTTAAAAAATAAGTTTATTAATCTGCTACTTAAAAATGGGAACAAAAATAACATTGAAATTTTATTTTTAAATATAGTCAAGAATATTAATAAATCCACAAAAAAGTCATTTTTAAATGTTATAAAATATTCAATAGTTAATAATTATATAATTCTTATGTTAAAAAAATCTAAAAATCAAAAGTTTAAAAAAAAAAGTTTAAAAAAAACTATGATCCCTTTTATTTTAAAAAAACAAAATCGATTATTGCTATCGTTAAAATCAATTATATTCTTATCAAAAAAAAATTCTAAGAATTGTTTTTTTTTAGCGTTAAAATCGGAATTGATTGATTCATTTTTAAATTTTAAAACAAAAACTCATTATAATTCTGAACTTTACAAACTGATTTTTTTAAAAAAAAATTTTGCGCATTATCGCTGGTTTATTTAAAGCATTATTAATAAAAATACATTTAATAGGACTCGAACCTATATTTTTGGGACCGAAATCCAATGCTTTGTCCAGTTAAGCTATAAACGTAAATGTATTATTAAAAAGCAAACTAGAATGAGTCAAAAAATATTCAAGCACTTTAGTTTTCTGCTTGTTGAAATTTTTAATTAAATTTAGATTAGTCAAAAATGAAAGTAATAATTTTGAAATTCGAACTTTTTAAAAGAAAAAATTTATGAACATTTTGTATTCTTATATAAATACTATTTTTTATTATGATTGTGTAAATAAGTTTAATTGCCATAAAAACTCTAATAAAATTCTAAAAATAAAAACGTTAATCGCTTCAATTACATTTAAGTCTTATAATCTTAAACGGTTTGTAAAAGAATTATTAGTTTTAAAACTTTTTTTCTCTCAAAAAATCTATTTTGATTCAAAACAATTGGATAATAAAAAAAAAAGGGGGGGGTTTTTAATGAAAACTGAATTACGGAATAAAAATTTTGAAGTTAATCTTTTAAAATTTATTTGGCTATTATCCAATAATTTGAATGTGGATAAAAAAAATAGTAAAAAGAAAAAAACATCATCAACTAAGAAAATCTTGACAATTAAACTAAATAATGTAAAAATTTTAGAATCTTTCATAGATTCTAAATTGATAAAGAAAAATAACATACAATTAAATTGTGTTTTTGAAAATTCGTCTAGGTACGATCGAAATCAAATTAACTTTTTTTATAAGTCGTTAAAATTATGCGCGTGATTAAATAAAAAAATTGAACGTTTTTTTCTCATTAAATTAAATTCTAATTATTATTATTATTTAGACTTTGGAAGAATGGTTGAGTGGTTTAAAACGTTAGTTTTGAAAGCTAAAATATTTTAAAGAAATATCGTGGGTTCAAATCCCACTTCTTCCTGTTTTCGTTTAGTTCAACCACTTAAAAACAATAAAAATCAATTGACGCATTTTATATTTAAATACAAATAGAATAAAATCATTTTTACAGGTTTTTAGTTACTGGTTATGATGGCTGAATAACATAATGGTTAATGTATAAAATTGCAAATTTTATAATGTTGGTTCGAATCCAGCTTTAGCTTTTTATAAAAAAGATGTTTTCTATATTTTTAAATATAATTTATTATGTAATTAAAATTTTAATTATCGTTATACCAGTTTTAATTTCGGTTGCTTATTTTACTTTAGCTGAAAGAAAAATTATGGGTAGTATTCAAAGGCGAAGAGGTCCCAATGTTATTGGATTTTTAGGCCTACTGCAACCTTTAGCTGACGGTTTGAAATTGTTAGTTAAAGAAACTATTCTGCCTAGTAATTCGAATTTAGTTTTATTTCTTTTAGCTCCAATATTATCGTTTTCATTAAGCTTATTAAACTGGGCTGTGATTCCTTTTTCCGAAAGTTGTGTTCTATCTGATTTAAATGTCGGAATTCTTTATATCTTAGCTATCTCTTCGTTGAACGTTTATAGTATTATTTTAGCAGGTTGGTCGAGTAATTCTAAATATTCTTTTTTAGGCGCTATTAGATCTACTTCGCAAATGATATCTTATGAAGTTTCGATTGGTTTTATTTTTTTAACAGTAGTTTTATGTTCAAACTCGTATAATTTAACTCATATTGTATTATCACAAAAAAAATGTTGGTTTTTATTACCTTTATTACCAATGTTTTTTATTTTTTGTGTTTCGATTTTAGCAGAAACTAATCGACATCCGTTTGATTTACCAGAAGCAGAAGCTGAGCTTGTTTCTGGGTATAATGTTGAATATTCTGCAATGACTTTTGCACTATTTTTTTTAGGTGAGTATGGTAATATGCTTTTTATGAGCACATTGCTTACCGTACTTTTTTTAGGCGGTTGGTTCCCATTTCCTATTTTTAGTGATTTTTTTTTAACTTTCATACCAAATTTCCAGGCATTTTTTTTTAGTTTTAAAATCTTATTTGGAGTTTTTTTCTTTATAATTGCACGAGCTGCTTTACCCAGATATCGATTTGATCAGTTAATGGACCTCGGATGGAAATGTTTTTTACCACTTTCAGTAAGTTATTTAATATTTGCAGCTAGTATTTTAATAAGTTTTAATTGGATTTAAAACTTGTTTAGAAAAATTATAAAAAAAATTATGATTTCTAATAATAACACTAAAAGACAACCAATAACGATTTGACTTGCTACATCTGGTGGTGTTACTAATGTGGATAAAAAAAATAAAATAAAATAAATCTTGTTCCTATGCTTTTTTAAAGTTTTAAAATGTGATTGTTGATAAACTAAATTAAGTTTAATACTTAATAGAAAAATTAGTTGTGATAAAAAAAAACAGATAAAATATAATGTAAAATAAAAATTTAAATAATCATTTACTTTTATTTCAAAAAATAAATCGATTGTTAGCTTCGGTGATATATTGTTATAACATAAATTATAAAAAAAGTTCCAACTGAACGGTAAAATAATCTTATAAAAAATTAAAAAAAAAAAAACTCCAAAAATAATATAGAGAAATAAATAAAATTTAAATAGTTTTTTTTCAATTCTATATAAACCAGGTGCGATAAATAAGTAGATTTGCGTAATACCGAAAAAAAAACAAAAATGTAAGCTAATTATCCATATTATGTACCAATGTGCGAGAAAACCTTCTGTTATATCAGTACAAATTAAGTAAAAGCTACTATTTTTAACATACACGTGTGGTTTTAGACATAAAAAAAGTAATGTACTTTTATAAAAGTACAATTGTGAAATTATTAAGAAAATAACTGTACTAACAATAATGCAAATTCTGTTTTTGATTTCTAAAAAGTAATTCATTGTTTATTAAATAAATTTTTAAATTATTGTAAGGAAAATAATTTTTAATTGGTAGAATATTGATTTCCAAAATCAAAAGTAAGGGTTCAAGTCCCTTTTTTCCTGTTTAATCGGTTTTTTACTTTCTTATAAATTTGTTTAAAATCTGAGAATAAAAACAAAAATATTAGAATTAAGACTATAAGTTGAGTTATACTTAAATTCATAATTTTTTAGTAGAAAAAAATAAATATTAGAAAGCTTATAGTTCAGTTTGGTTAGAACATATCGCTCATAACGATTCGGTCATAGGTTCAAATCCTATTAAGCTTATTAACTTTTTATGCATTATCAAGCAAATTTATATAATACCGTTAAAATCAAAACGTTTTTTAAAAACCAAAAACTTTTATATTTTATTTTGTTTACTCAAAAAAATCAAAAAACTAATATAAAATTTACTCAAACATTATATAAACAAAATTTTAAAATTACTAAATTTAAAAATATTTATTTAAAAAACTTGTTTAGCTATTCTATTTTGCTAAATTTCACTTTCTTATGTTCAAGTTTTATTTTTTTTGGAACTAATATAAATAAAAAATTATCTTTTAAAAATTTTAAAAGTTTAAATTTAATATCAATTTTTTTTGAAAATTCCGTTTATAATAAAAAACAGTTAAAAAACCTTTCAAGCTTAACTTATAAATTAAACATTAAAAACTTGTATTTTTTTTTGACTCGACTGTTTCATTCGATTCAATTCAAATAAGTTTATTTTAATTAAATTAAAGAAATATTTTAAATTTTCGAAATAATGTGATTTGAACACATGACTTTCTGTTCCCAAAACAGACACGCTACCGTACTGCGTTATATTTCGTTTATCTTTTGAAGAGAGCAGGATTTGAACCTACGAAGGAATTTTTCCAACAAATTTACAATATGTCACCTTTAACCACTCAGTAATCTCTTCACTTTGTTTTATTTTCGTCGTTTTTTTTTTGGACGACAGCCATTATGAGGTAAATTATTAAAAAATTTTATTAGTTGAATGTAATAAAAATTTTTACAAAAATTGATTATTAATTTATTGTAAATGTAGTTATTACTGTTAAGATGAATAATTATATTTTTTTGATTGATTATTTTATTTTTTATGTTTTTAAAAACTTTTAGTAGGATATACTTCTTTGTAATTTTATCTAAACCTTTAAATTTTGCATCACCTAAAGAAACTGAATATATTTGCTGATTAAAATTATTAATGATATTTATAAAAAGATTTGAATAATTTAAATTAATAATAAAAATATAATGGATATGTTTGTTAAAGTTCTGTTTTTTTAAAAAGTTCGAATTTTTTTTATTAATTAAAGTAAAATGTTTTTTTATTTTTGAATCTTTTTTTTCTAAATTTGATTTTTTAAGTTTTAAATTTGTTACATATTTAATCCTATTATGTTTTTTTATTTTAACAGATGCTAATTTATTTTTAAGTTTTGATAAATATATTGAATTAATTAAGATCATTCTTTACGACTTTTGATAGATATTCAAAACTTTTATCGAATAAATTGTTTTTAGTTTCATTAAAAGAAACAATTTTTTTATTTTTTATATAATGATTCTAAAAGTATATTATTTACCGAAAACGTTTTAAAAACTCATTTTTTTGTGTTGCCTAACTATAATATTAATATTAATTAATATAAAAAAAAATACGTATAAAACTATTTTTATGTTATTTGTAAATTTAAACTTTTTATTATTTGTAACTATATTATTATTTGTCATTGGTTTACTTGGATTAATTTTAAATAAAAAAAATTTTTTAATTGTTATAATTTCAATCGAACTATTGTTACTTGCAATTAATTTCAATTTCGTTATTTTTTCAGTTTATTTTGATGATATTGTTGGCCAAATTTTCGTATTATTTATTTTAACAATTGCAGCTACAGAATCTGCGATTGGTCTTGCAATCTTAATTCTTTATTATAAAATTCACAATACAATTACTATAAATTTTGTAAAAACAAAAAAAAGTTAAAAGGTAAAATTTTTATTAATATTAACTCTATTTTTGACATCTAAATCTTTTGATTAATCTTATTTAATTACGACAATTTTGCTTACATTTTATATCGATTATATTTTACTATGATTTTATTACAATGTGCAAAATTTATTGGTGCAGGTTTAGCTACTATTGGTTTAGCAGGAGCTGGAGTAGGTATAGGTACTGTTTTTGGAGCTTTAGTATTAGGTATTTCTCGAAATGCGTCATTAAAAGATGAATTATTTAAATTAGCAATTTTAGGATTTGCTTTAACAGAAGCAATTGCTTTATTTTCTTTAATGATGGGATTTTTAATACTATTTGCGTTATAATTATAATATTAACTTTTTTAAAAAGTTAATTATAAATAAAAAAATGAAATATTTTTTCATAAACGAAAAAAAATTTAAACTTAATGTGACAAAAAAATCAATTTTAGATTTTTGTGAAAATATTAAATTAAATGTTCCTTATTTTTGTTATCATAACAAATTATCTTTGGCAGGAAATTGCCGAATGTGTTTAGTTGAAATTAAAAATTCATTAAAACCAATTGTTTCTTGTACCATGTTAATAACTAATAAAATGAAAATTTATACTCACAGTTTATTAGTTAAAAAAGCTCGTGAAAACATTTTAGAATTTTTGTTACTAAACCACCCATTGGATTGCCCTATTTGTGATCAAGGTGGAGAATGTGACTTACAAGATCAATCTTTTTTATTTGGTAATAATAAAAAACGTTTTTATAATTTTAAACGAATTGTATTAGATAAAAATATAAGCCCGATTATAAAAATGTTAATGACTAGGTGTATACATTGTACACGTTGTGTCAGATTTTCTTATGAAATTGCCGGCGATAACTCGAATTTATTAGGTGTTTTTAATCGAGGCGTACATAGTGAAATTGGTACGTATGTTTCCAAAACATTTCATTCCGAATTATCTGGTAATCTTATTGATATATGTCCAGTAGGTGCGTTAACTTTTAAGCAATACTCGTTTGTAAATCGAAATTGGGAATTAAAAAATATACAATCTATAGATTATACGGATGGTTTTGGATTAAATATAAATGTCTATATAAGTAATAATCATTTAATTAAAATACAAGCGTCGAATTCTTATGCTTGGATTTCAGATAAAACTAGATTTTCGTTTGACGGTATGTTTTCAAAAGAACGGATTGGGAATAAAATGGTCTTAAATGAAAATTTAGTCGCGTATTGGAAAATAATTTTTCAAAATATTATTAATATTTTATATTTTAAAGATCATTTAAGCCATCATTTATTTTTTTTTAATTTAATAATCCTTTTAAATAACCAATTAGATTTAAATACTTTAAATGTTTTAAGTTTACTGAAAAAAAAATATTCGTTTATTAAAATAAAAAAACTTGAAAAATTTAATATACTAACTGATCATGAAGAATCTTTTCTTTTAAATTCAACTAAACATTCTGCCAATTTTAATCAATCGCAATTATGTATGTTAGTTAATTTAAATTTAAGATTTGAAGGATCATCTTTTAATTTAAAATTAAGAAAAAATGTTTTAAACAATAATTTAAAAATTATTTCGATAAATTCAATTCTTAATTTAACTTTTCCAGTTTTAAATATCGGTTCAACGATGAATGTTTTTAACAGTATTATAGAAGGTAACAATATTTTAACTCAAAGTTTAATTTATTCTAATAATCCGTATTTTGTTCATAATTCTGAAAACTTTAAGCGTAAAGATCTGTATAGTTTGTCCGAACTTTTTCAAATTTTAAAAAAAAACAATTTTAATATTTATAATGTTCATTGGAATGGGTTAAATAATTTAAATAATACTTTAAGTGATTCTGGTTTTAATTTATATTCTAATATTAAAAATCTTAATTTTAATGATTATATGAGTACAAATATTTTGCATTTGATAAATGTAAAATTTAATTATTTAAATAAATATTTAAATAAATATTTAGAATTAAAACTTTTAAATTTTACAACTGAATTAAATTTTTTAATTTTATTAGAACAAAATTTTATAATAAATTCTACTTATAATAATATTAAATTATTTAATTCCAATTTTTTTGAAAACTCTTATCATTATAATCATTTTTTAAATGTTGAAGGTTTATTTAAAACAACACCTCGAATTATTGTATCCAATAATTCTAATGCAAAAACAGATTATAATATTTTAAAAATTTTAGATTTTTATTTGAATAATTTAAGTTTTATAAAAAATCTTAATCAAGAATATTTTTTATTAAGATTAAATTTTATTAAATTTAGTTGTTTTTACATTAATATAAATGTATTACCATCTGATTTTATAATCTCGGTCAAGTATAAATATTTTAAAAATAAAATCTGTCAGTTTTATTTTAAAAATTCTAAATTCAAAATAAGAAAAAAAAAATTTTTTTTAAATAAATCTTATTTGTGGTTAGAAGATTTTTACTTAAATAATAAAGATTTGTATAGTTTTTATTCGTTAATTATGTTAGAATGTTCTAAATCATTTAGAAAACATTCAAATAATTTTTTGTATTAATAAACTGTTCATATTTGTCTAGAGTTTATAACTCAATTTGGCAGAGTAACGGACTTTTAATCCGCAAGTTTTGGGTTCAAGCCCCAATAAACTCAAATAATTTTTGAATATGCCGTCAAGTTGTTCCACTTTAAATGTCAAAAACAAAAATAAATTTTTTTTAATGGAAAGAAACGCTTCAAATAAAACCACTGATTTACTTTTTTCGACAAGCTTTATAAACACAAACTATAGATGGATTAAAAATTATTTAATTTCTATTTTTACTAATCATTTAATAAAATATCCAACACCCATCAATATAAATTATGCCTGGAGTTTTGGTTCTTTAGCTGGTATATGTTTAATTATTCAGATATTGACAGGTATTTTCTTAGCAATGCATTATACTGCTCATATAGAATTGGCATTTAGTAGTGTTGAACATATAATGCGAGATGTTAATAATGGTTGGCTTATTAGATATGCACATGCTAATGGAGCATCTATGTTTTTTATTGTTGTATATTGTCATATTTTCAGAGGCTTATATTATGGCTCGTATATACACCCAAGACAACTTTTATGGTGTTCTGGAGTACTAATGTTTATATTAATGATGGCAACTGCATTTATGGGTTATGTTTTACCTTGGGGTCAAATGAGCTTTTGGGGAGCAACAGTAATTACAAGTCTATTTACTGCTATCCCTTTTATTGGAAACGTTATCGTCGACTGGTTGTGGGGTGGTTTTACAGTAGGTAACGCTACATTAAATAGATTTTTTAGTTTACATTTTTTTTTACCTTTTGCTTTAGCAGGTTTGAGTATACTTCATCTAGCTTTATTACATAAAGAGGGGTCTAATAATCCATTAGGAGTAGATGGTCATGTAGATAAAATTTCATTTTATCCTTATTTTTTTGTAAAAGATTTGTTTGCCCTTTTTTGTTTTTTATTTTTCTTTTTTATTTTTCTTTTTTATTTCCCAAATGCTCTAGGTCATCCAGATAACTATATACCAGCTGATCCAATGCAAACTCCGCCACATATTGTTCCAGAATGGTACTTTTTGCCGTATTATGCAATATTAAGATCTATTCCAGATAAATTAGGTGGAGTATTAGCTATGTTTAGTTCGTTAATCGTATTGTTTTTTATTCCTTTTATAAACACATCTGAAATAAAAAGTACTAACTTTAGACCTTTATTTAAAATTTTTTATTGGTTAACTGTTACAAATTTTTTGTTGTTAGGGTGGATTGGACAAAAACCGGTTACAGATGTTTATATTTTAGTAGGACAATTTGCAACAGCATATTATTTTATTTTTTTTTTATTTTTAATTCCAATTTTAGGCCTTGTAGAATCATTTTTAGCGAATTATCCTTCTTTAAAAATCAGCACTTAAAAAAACTTATTTTGAAGAAAACTGTTTTACATAAAACAGTTATTCCTAAACCGATAAGATTGAACTATATATAAGTATAGGTATCTGTAGCTGACAAAATCAAAAAATTAAATAATAAAACTATAAAATACATATAATAATGATTTTTAATTATTTTAATATTTCTTTTTTAAAAACTAATTTATATTCAATTTTTATCTTCTTAATCTTTTCTTTTTTTTTATCTTTTTTAATTTTATTTTTATCTTATTCAGTTGCAATTCAAAATCCAGAAACAGAAAAGTTATCATCTTATGAATGTGGTTTTGAGCCTTATGAAGATGCTCGACAAAATTTTGATATTAAATTTTATTTAATTGCGATTTTATTTTTAATTTTTGATATAGAAACGATTTTTTTAATTCCGTGGACAATTACTTGTAATTTGTTAACTAATTTAAGTTATTGGGTAATAATAGATTTTATTTTAGAATTAGGAATTGGGTTTATATATATATGGTATTTAAATGTTTTTTTTTATAAAACGTTAAAGTAAAAATTATTACTGGGTTCTAAAAAACAAGTCGATAGACAAAAGCTTATAACTCAATTGGTCAGAGTATACGCTTGATAAGCGTAAAGTTAGTAGTTCGAGTCTACTTAAGCTTATTATATTTAATATAAATAGATATCTATATGTATTTAACTTTAATTTTTTTACCATTAATTAGCTCTATCATGTCAGGTTTGTTTGGAAGATTTCTAGGATCGCAAGGCTCTAAAGTTGTTACTATAAGTTGTATACTATTTGCTTTTTTATTTTCTTTATTCCTATTTTATGAAGTAATAATTATGAATTGTGTGACTTACATAAAACTTTCAATATGGATAAATTCGCATTTGTTTAATGTAGATTGGGGATTTATGTTTGATAGTTTAACAGTAGTTATGTGTTGTATTGTAACATTTATCTCGTTTCTTGTTCATGTATATTCTACTGAATATATGCTTCATGACCCGCATCTTACACGATTTATGTCTTATCTATCTTTATTTACGTTTTTTATGTTAATATTAGTTACAGCGGATAATTATGTTCAATTATTTGTAGGTTGGGAAGGAGTCGGTTTGTGTTCCTTTTTATTGATAAACTTTTGGTTTGCAAGAATTCAAGCTAATAAAGCAGCGATCAAAGCTATGATTATTAATAGAATTGGTGATTTTGGTTTAGCTTTAGGAATTTTTTTAATTTTTATACATTTCAAATCAGTTGATTATGCAACAATTTTTGCTTTAACCCCGTTTTATCTTAATACTCAATTTCAATTTTTTTCGTTTTCTCTTAATATTTTAGATGTTATTGGTCTTTTATTATTTATTGGTGCTATAGGAAAATCGGCTCAACTAGGTTTGCATACATGGTTGCCTGATGCAATGGAAGGACCCACTCCTGTATCGGCTTTAATTCATGCAGCCACTATGGTAACTGCCGGAATTTTTTTAATCGCTAGAAGTTCTTTAATTTACGAATTTGTTCCAGTTATTTTAAATTTTATTACCTTTATAGGGGCATCAACAGCGTTTTTTGCAGCAAGTATTGGTCTTGTACAAAATGATATTAAAAGAATAATAGCGTACTCGACTTGTAGTCAATTAGGGTATATGATTTTTACTTGTGGATTATCAAATTATAATGTTGGAATTTTTCATTTAATTAATCATGCATTTTTTAAAGCGTTACTTTTTTTAGGAGCTGGTTCAATTATCCATGCAGTTTCAGACGAACAAGATTTAAGAAAAATGGGCGGTTTAAAAACTAGTTTACCGTTTACATATTCTGCAATTATAATAGGTTCTTTAGCTTTAAGTGGTTTTCCGTTTTTAACCGGTTTTTATTCAAAAGATGTAATTTTAGAAACTGCTTATAGTAAATTTTCTCTACTTAGTCATTACAGCTATTATCTTGGTACTTTAGGGGCGTTTTTAACAGCTTTTTACTCAACACGTTTAATTTATTTTGTATTTTTAGCTAAGCCCAATGGTTACAAAAGTGTCTACAAAACTGCAAAAGATTCAGGAATTCCTATAAGTTTCTCGCTCTTTATATTAACAATTCCAAGTATTTTTTTTGGTTATTTTGCAAAAGATATGTTTATTGGGTTTGGTTCTGATTTTTGGGGAAATTCTCTTTATGTAACTACTCTTAATTATAATATTATTGATTCTGAATTTATTGATTTATCATATAAATTATCTCCTCTAGGTTTTAGTTTTTTAGGAATAGGATTAGGAAGTTTATTGTATACTTTAAATAGCAAATTTTTATACTTAAGTAAACTTACTAAAGTTGGGAAATTTTTTTATAACTTTATCAATAAAAAATGGTTTTTTGATAAAGTTTACAATGAAATTATAGCACAAAATACTTTTAAAATAGGTTTTGATATTAGTTATAAATTAATTGATAAAGGTCTTGTAGAAGTTTTTGGTCCAAAAGGATTATCTAACTTTGTAATGAACAACTCACTGCAATTATTAAAACTTCAAACAAAAAATATCTATCACTATGCTTTTACAATTTTATTAGGTGTTACCTTGACTTTTATGTTTAAATTTGTTATTATTGAACTTTCTTTTGAATATATTGTTCTAGTCTTACTGGCTACTTGTTATTATTTTTTTAAATTTAATGCTAAAACTTTTAAATAAAACATCGAAATTATTTATGTTATTTTGTACTTTTTGTGAAATTATTTTTTTAATTTTTAATGTTATCTTATAACTTAATATCACGTTGGTTTTTTTCTACCAATCATAAGTGCGGGATTTATATTTGTTTAACAAAAAAAAAATGTAAAACTAAATTTTACATTAAAAAAGCTACTCTAAAACTTATTATCACCGATTCAAAAACTAAAAGAACGGTTAAGCTAGTATATAAAGTACTTTTTTTTAAAAGAATAGAAATTCAAACTTTAATAATAGTTTTTTTAATTGGTAAAACAAAATTTTTGGGTAATACTTTTTTATATCTGTTAAGTAGTTTTTTTTATGAAATGAAAAACGAGTATAAGATATTAAAAATTGTTAGTATTATCAGTTATATTTATTTTATAATTGTAAACTTAAAAGATTCTTTAAAAAAAGCTAGACTATTCAAATATAATCACAAAAGTGTCTTTTATTTTAACAAACACTTTGGGACGTATCGAAAGTTTTATGTAATCTTAGAATTAATAAAACGATGTAACACGACTTCTGTTATTTTTGATCATAAATTTTTAACATCAAATGATATTAGAATTTTAAAAACTTTATGTACTTTTAAATCTGTAAAAAAAAAATATACTAATTTATTCTCTTTAATAAAAAATCCTAAATTTTTATTTATTAATTATAAACTTATAATTAATAAATTAAATAATTTTCAATTTTCAATTTATAAAATAACTTTAAATCAAATAAAATATAAGTGGTTTAAAGAAATTACAATTAGACTTTCAAATGGAACTTTTCAATTTATTAGTGTAAAAACAAAACATAAAAATAACTTTTTTAACTATCATTTAATAAAACTAAGCAATTTAAAAAATGAAATAGTGTATCAATCCATTTTATTAATTTTAGAATTAATTTATGAACGGATGCTTTTAAATAATTTTTATGGAAATAAAATGAAAAAAGGATGCCATTTTGTTTTGAAACAAATTAAATTAAATTGGACAAAAGTGTCTTATATTTTTAATTTTGAAATTCAAAAACAATTTTCGAAATTAAATATAAATATACTAACTAATCTTTTAAAAAAAAAAATAAAAGATTATTCATTTATTCATTTAATAAAACGTTTTTTGAAAATAAACTTTAAATATAATAATTTAACTGACTTTACTATTTTTTATACGATATATTTCCAGAAGTTTGATTTAGAAATGAAAAAACTTCAAAAAAAATTCAGTACTATTAAAACTTTTTTTCAGTATCAAAAAAAAAAAAAAAGTCGTTTTTTAAATGTTCTTAAGTATGGAATGATTTTAACACATAAAAATCAAACGATGCTAAACAAATTAAGAAAAGAAAATAGAGCTAATTATCAAAATTTTTCAGTTAATATTAAATATATTAGATATTTAAATAAGTTTTTATTAGGTTTTACCAACTGTTCTAATCATATAAAAAAAAAAATTGAAAAACATGTAACTACATTTTTCAATTCAAATTTAAAATTATTAGTTACAAATAAACAACTTATTTTTCTTGAAGCAAAAAAATTTCAATTTTTAAATTTTGAAATATTGTTTAAAAACTGGAAAATCAAAAAAATATTAAATAAATCTTTAAAAAAAATTAATATTTTTCGTAGTGATCAAATACTCTATAAAAAAAATTTAAAAATCAAGAAAAAATTAATTATAATCAAAGCTTCTTTAAAAAAATTTAAAACTAATTTGATAAAAAAGAAAATAATGTCCAAAAATTGCAAACCAAAAGCTATCAAATGGTTGCTATCCTATTCAAATAATTTAATTGTAAAATGGTTTACGACAACAGCAACTCAAATATTGAATTTATATTGTTGTTGTGATAACTTTTATAAAATCAAAATTTATGTAGATTATATTATCCGATATTCAGCATTATATACGTTATCTGTAAAAAATAAAGTAACATTAAGTGAAATATTAAATAATTGGTCTAGAGATATGATTATAAAAGATAAAAAAAAAAAATTAATTATAACGAAATTTCTCAGTAAAACATATATCAGAGATAAAAAAAAAAATTTTTATATTAATGTTTTTGACATAGAATAATTTTTAAAAAAATTTACAGAAGAGAGCCGTATGACAAAACAACATTTTGTCATGTACGGTTCAAGTGAGAAAGTATGACTTTACTCTACAGATATTGGAACTTTATATATTATTTTTGGCGCATTTTCTGGAATAGCCGGAACAACACTATCAATTTTTATTAGAACAACATTAGCAGTACCTAATAGTACATTTTTAAGTAACAACTATCATTTATATAATGTTATTGTTACTGGGCATGCTTTATTAATGATTTTTTTTATGGTAATGCCTGTTTTAATTGGCGGATTTGGTAATTGGTTTGTACCATTAATGATCGGTGCACCTGATATGGCATTTCCTAGAATGAACAATATCAGTTTCTGGTTGTTACCACCATCATTATTATTGTTAACATCATCTATGTTAGCAGAAGCAGGGGTTGGTACCGGTTGGACAATTTATCCACCATTATCTAGTATAAACGCCCATTCTGGAGCTTCAGTTGATTTAGCTATTTTTAGCTTACATTTGTCTGGAGCAGCGTCTATATTAGGAGCTGTTAACTTTATCTGTACTATTTTAAATATGCGAGTAAAAAGTCTTTATATGCATAAATTACCTTTATTTGTTTGGGCTATATTTATTACAGCATTTTTATTACTTCTTTCTTTACCAGTTTTAGCAGGAGCAATTACTATGTTATTAACAGATAGAAACTTTAATACTACATTTTTTGATCCGGCAGGTGGAGGAGATCCTGTTCTTTTTCAGCATTTATTTTGGTTTTTTGGACATCCAGAAGTTTATATTTTAATTTTACCAGCTTTTGGAATAATTAGTCATATTGTTTCGACAACAGCGAAAAAACCAATTTTTGGTTATCTCGGAATGGTTTATGCAATGTTTTCAATTGGAGTTTTAGGATTTATAGTTTGGGCTCATCATATGTATACAGTAGGATTAGATATCGATACAAGAGCGTATTTTACTGCAGCAACAATGATAATTGCTGTACCAACCGGAATTAAAATATTTAGTTGGTTAGCCACATTATGGGGTGGGTCTATTGATATTAGAACTCCCGGTTTATTTGCATTAGGATTTATTTTTTTATTCACTGTTGGAGGAGTAACAGGAGTAATACTTGCAAACTCAGGTCTTGATATATCTTTGCATGATACTTATTATGTAGTAGCGCATTTTCATTATGGGTACGTCGTCTAACAATCTTTAATATAGTTATTTTAAAAATAACTTACAATATTGATTTTTTTAGAAAACTTTTCAAAAATTTCTAATTGTTGTAATAAGTTGTTTTATACTTACTGACTTTTAAAGTAATACTTTTAAAAAAACAAAGTCTGTATAAAAAAATAAAAGTTATTAAATCAACTTTTTATCATGGGTAGGTTTACGAATCTTAAATTAAAAAAATTATTTATATAAATTAATACATAGTTTAAATTATATTAAATCAATAAATTTTAACTTTTATTTTTTAAAAAGAACCCTAAATTATTATATGAATTATATTAAATATTTGAATTCGAGATTTATTTATTTAAAAAAAAAAAACGGAAAACTAATAGTACTTTAATTAATTTGATAATCATATTTTAATATTATTATTTTATATGATTATTACAAACTCAGACAATTACCGAAATATTAAAGAAAGAAGTTTAAATAAAAATTTTATATGTTTTTAAAATTTGATAGAAAAAATAATAAAAATACTTATTATTTTTTACGATCATGTTGGTTTAAAGTAAAAAAAAAAATTAAACTAACAAGGTTTCAAAATGTTGATAGTCTTTGGAGTTGTATAGTACAGAAAAAAGTAAAAAAAAAAAAGTTTTTAGTTAAATTAAAAAAAAATTATATAACAAAGTTTTTAATAAAGCAAGTTACTAATAACTTAATTTATATGGAATATTTAAAATTTCTTTTAAAATTTCAATTTAAACAATTTTTAGTTAAAAGTTTTAAAATTAACAATTATAAAATGTACATTTATTATTTACAAATATTCTGGAAACTTGTGTTAAAAAAAGTAAGCATTTTAAACTTTGTTAGAATAAAAAGCTTTAAAAAAATGTCTTGTAAATTAAAAAAAAGTACTTTTTTTAAAATGGTCATAAAAAATTATTTGATAAAAATATTTCTATCTTTAAATTTTAGTAAATCTATAAAAATAAAAAAATTATATTCTAAATACTTTTTTTTAATAAAAAAAAACAATCAAAAATTAATTAGAAAAAATTTGTTTTATAAACTTTATTATTTTAAATTTAATAATTTTATAACAATTATTAACAGAAAAAACTTAAACATGAATAATAATTATATATTTTTTACTTTTAAGCAGCATTTTTTTATATCTAAACTAATTATGAAAAAAAATTATTTATTGAATTTTAATAGTAATTTATTTTTGACGAACTCTATATTTATAAAAACAACCTCAATAAATATTTTAAACTTTTATTTAAAAAAATTTAAATACGTAAATTTAACTTTTAAATTTTTAAATAAACTAAAAAAACAAATCAAACAAGTAGAAAAACTCAAATTAACTAGTTTTATAAAAAAAATGTATAAGCTAAAAAACAACCTCATATTTCTAAGTTCTTTTTTTTATAATCTTCAGAATTTAATTTTAAAAATTAAACAATTTTTTAAAATAATCTATATAATTTTATTAAATAAAAATATAAAATACAGAATAATAAAAAAAAAAATAAATTTGTCTTATTAAAAACTGCCAAAATGATGGAATTGGCAGACATACTAGGTTTAGGTTCTAGTTCTTAAAAAAAAGAGTAAGGGTTCAAGTCCCTTTTTTGGTACTAAATAAAAACATCAAAAAAACATTCAAATATAGATTTAATTATTCTAAAATAAGCCATATGTAAATAAATTTACACGTATGGTTTTTCTTTATTTTACGAAATAAAAAACTGTTAAGTTTAGGAGCTGTTTTTGGAATGTTAGGTGGAATTTATTATTGGTTTGATAAAATTACTGGTGTTAAATATCCAGAAACCTTAGGAAAAATTCATTTTTGGATTTTTTTTGTAGGTGCAAACTTAACATTTTTTCCTATGCATTTTTTAGGAATTGCAGGTATGCCTCGACGAATTCCTGATTACCCAGATGCTTTTACTGATTTTAATCAAATAGCATCATATGGTTCATACTTATCTGCTTTATCTGCGTTATTTTTTTTTTATATCGTGTATATTTCATTTACAAATAAAAATACATATTCAAATGTACATTAAGAATATAACAAATTTTTATAAACAATCTTTAAAAATATGAATAAAAACATCAAAAACAAAGATACGTATACATATAACTTTTTATATGACAAAAAGCCAAACAGAGAAAATATTCATTTTTCATATATAAATACTAATCATTCATGGCATTTAGTAGACCCAAGCCCGTGGCCTTTAGTAACGGCATTAGGTGCATTTACAATAACTTTTAGTTTAGTTTTATATATGCACAACTTTTACTATGGAAGTACATTACTTTTATGTGGTTTTATTATCTTACTTTATTCTACATATATGTGGTGGAGAGACGTAATTAGAGAAGCTACTTTAGAAGAGCAGCATACGTTTTCTGTTCAAAGAAGTTTAAGATTAGGTATGCTTTTATTCATTGTTTCAGAAATCATGTTTTTTTTTGCTTTTTTTTGGGCTTTTTTTCATTCAAGTCTTTCACCTGTTTTTAATATAGGTGGTATATGGCCTCCAGAATCAATAGAAATAATACCTAGTTCTGGAATTCCTTTAACCAATACTTTTTTTTTATTAAGTTCTGGTATTACAGTAACATGGGCACATCATGCTATAATCAGTCGAGCTAAAAAACATGCAATAGTTGCTTTGATATTTACTCTTATCCTTGCTATTTTATTCACAGGTTTACAAGGCCTTGAGTATCTTGAAGCTCCGTTTACCATGTCAGATAGTGTATATGGTTCTTGTTTTTATATTACAACTGGATTCCATGGATTTCATGTAATAATTGGGACTTGTTTTTTATTTGTTTCTTTTATTCGGATAATTTACAATCATATTACAAATTCACATCATTTTGGTTTTGAAGCTGGAGCATGGTATTGGCATTTTGTTGGGGCGACCGTTCAATTTTAATTTTAATAAGTGTATAAAACTTTAGAAAGTTATAAAACTCTTTAAATTTATTAAAAAAACAAAGCAAAATGTTAGCTATAATTAATAAATTTAACTAATTTACACTGTAGAATAAGACTTTTTAATAAAAAATTATCTAACCAGATATTAAGTTTCTGCAAATATAATAAAAAAACGTATTTAAAATAAAAAAGTCAACAATACTAAAAGTTTTTTAATGAACGTTAATTTGCAAAAAAAAATTAAGAAACTAAACATAATGGTATTCTATAGAATTTAATAATTTAGAAAACAAAAAAAACAAATTAAAAAAACTTTAACTTATTAAAATGAAAATATCGGTAAAATTTTTTATTTAAAAAATAAATCAAGAAAATTGTAAATAAAAAATACTAGAAATTTTTTATTACTGAAAAAAACTCGGAAAAAAAATAAACTTATAAATCCCAATTTAAATTCTTCAGTAAGTTTATAAAAAACTTAAAAACTTATAAAAATATTAACAAAAGCCGTATGACGAGGTAACTGTCTTGTACGGTTTAATAAGGCACTGAGATAGAGTAAAAAACTTCTAAAAACTTTGACCTTCACATATGTAGTTTGGTTATTCCTATTTACTGTTGTTTATTGGTGGGGCGGATTACACTAATTCTTTTTCTAAAACTGGAAATGTAGTTTAATTAGGTTAAAACGTCGACCTGTCACGTCGAAGAGTGCGAGTTCAAATCTCGTTTTTTCCGAATTTTTAAAATAAAAAAAATAAAAATGATAATACTTTTTAATACCAAAATACCGAGAAATAAAAAAATAAATATCGGATTAACGTACATATACGGATTAGGACCAACTAAAACTCAATTTATTTTAAAAAAACTAGGTTTTGCTAAAACTTTTAAAATTTTGAAACTTTCTGAATTTCAAAAAAAAAACCTAGTCAAATTGATAGATAAATTAAAGTATTCATTAACTGTAAACTTAAAAAAAATAAATGAAAAATATTTATCTAAACTTTTAGAAATTAGAAAATATAAAAATATTAAAAGACATTTTAAAACCAAAAAATGAGTAGAAAAATTAATTCAAATTTATTAAAAAAAAATAAATTAAATCAATGGTCGTACAATTATAGAATTACAACAAAAGAAGAAATCTCTTTTTTTTTAATCAGTAATTATGTTATAAATAATGTTTTACAAACATTATTTATAAAACATCAATTAATGCTAGTAAGTTGTAAATTTTATCAAACCAATTCTTTAATTCATATTTATATCGCATACTTAAATATTAAAACAAAATCTAAAAAGACTAGAACGAAAATAGAAACTTCGTTATTTATTAATAAAATAGTAAACTTATTAAACAATTATACAAAAAACAAATTAAATTTTTATATTATAATTAAAAATATACATAAATATTTTATTCAATTAAAATTATTTTATAGATATAATCTAATTAAAAAAAGAATATACGCAAAAATAAAAAAATATGGGAATAAATACAATATTTTAGAAACTTTATTGCAAATTTTTTTTGTCATCATAACAAAATCAAATTCTGCAAAACTGTTAGCCAATTATATTAGTCACATTTTAAAATTTAAAATGTATAAAAAAGATCATTTAAAACTTTTAAAACTTTTTAAGACAATAATTCAATTAATTCTAAAAACCAAAATCTCGATAGTAGCCGGTATAAAAATTATTTTAAGTGGACGCTTAAACGGTTTTTCTCGATCCAGAACTCGTTATTTACAATTTGGTATGATGCCTTTAAATACTTTTAATGTTAACATAAATTATGCTTCTAGGACAGCGTATACGATAAATGGAACGTTAGGGGTAAAAGTTTGGATTTTCGAAAAAGTTTTATCTAAAATAGAAAATAAAAATGATTTTTAAAAAAATTGTTCCTAAAACCCCATCTCAAAGAAATTTAGTTAAATTAAAAAAATTGAATAATTTACAAAAATATCCACTTTTGAAATCTAATACGAGTCGTAAAAAAAGACATTCTGGCAAAAATAATCAAGGAAAAATAACAATTTTTCATAAAGGAAACGGCCATAAACAGAAATATCGAACAATAGATTTTTTACGTACGAAAAATTCTATCGATATTGTTTTAAGTGTTGAATACGATCCTTATCGGACAAGTTATATAAGTGCTTTGTTTAATCCAACCAATCAAGTATATACATATATATTAACACCGAAAAATTTAATTCCAGGCGATATTGTTAAATCAGGGACTTTTACTTATGAATTAAAATTAGGATTTTCGTTACCATTAAAAAATATTCCAGTGGGAAGTACGATACATAACATATCGATCAAACCAAACTCAAAAAGTAAATTAAATAGAGCAGCCGGAACGTATGCGAAAATAATAAAAAAAGATTTAAAAAAAGTTTTGCTAAAACTCAACTCAGGAAAATTAAAGTACGTTTCAACTAATTGTTTTGCAACGTTAGGAGTAGTCTCGAATGAATATAAATTTTTAAATACGTTAGGAAAAGCCGGTCGGTCTCGTTGGCTGAATAAAAGACCGACAGTAAGAGGTGTGGCTATGAATCCGATTGATCATCCAAATGGAGGAGGAGAAGGAAAAACTTCGGGTATGAAAGTAACTCCTTGGGGTAAACACTAATTGTGTTGGTTTATGTTTTCAAGTTTTAAAAGACTAAATTATTATAACAGTTCTTTATAAAATTCATAAAGTTATGATTTTTTTTGAAAATTTAATTTTTTTGATGTTTTCAATTTTTTTAATACTTTGTTCTATATTAGCTATAAGTAGTAAAAATATCATCCATTCTATTTTTTATTTAATTTTATGTTTTTTATCTGTAGTTTTTTTATTTTTTTTACTTGAATGTGATTTTATTGCTTTTGTATTTCTTTTAATATATGTGGGTGCTATTGCAATTTTATTTTTATTTTCAGTGATGCTATTAAATATTAAAATAGAAAATTCGACTAGAAACTTAATTACTTTTTACCCAATTGGAAGCTTTTTTGGTTTATTTTTATTTTCAGAATTAATTTTAAATTTTTTGTTTCGATTTAAAAAAAATCCTTCCATTTTTAACGGAAGTAACTCTTTTTTTTTCGAAAATTTTGATATCCACTTGTACTTTAATTGGTTTGAAACAATTGAGACTTGCTTTAATTTAGAAGTGTATGGTTTAATATTATATTCCTACTTTTTTATTCATTTATTAATAGTCGGATGTATTTTATTATTAGCGATTTTAGGAACTGTCGTATTAACATTGGACCAAGAAACTGTGAAACAATCTGAACGGAATCAGTATTTGTTTAAACAAGTTGTTCGAACTGTTCAAAATTAACATAGTTTTTGAATAACAACGTTGATGCTGAGTTTTGTAAGCCATTTTAAATATTGTGTTTTGATTTTGGCTAAAAAAAGAAACCTTTTAAGTAATACCGGACTTGAACCAATAACTTTTTCGTTGTAAGCGAAATGTTCTACCAAATTGAACTAATTACTTAAAAAACTAATGTACTTTAAAGAAGAACCCAGGGGCTTAAAAAAGTAAATGTTCTATATTCTTGCGAAAGTTCTATAGAATTAGTTACTATTCTTTTATGTAATTCATTGTATTTTATTTCAATAAAACCACATAATGGAAAGTCTTTTCTTAGTGGATAACCTTCGAATCCATAATCAGTTAATATTCTTTTTAAATTAGTATGATTAGAAAAATAAATACCAAACATATCCCAGACTTCACATTCATACCATGAAGCAGCTTTATATAAATATTCACAAGAGTTTATTAACTCAAGTTCATCTAAAGATACTTTAATTCTTAGTCGATTATTAAAAATTAAACTTAATAAATCATAATTTAATTCAAATCGGTTAAAATTATTCAAATAATCGACTGCAGTAATAGAAACTAAAACATTAAACTGACAATGAGTATGCTGTTTTAAAAATTTTAAAACACTAAAAATATAGCAAGATTTTACTGACAGAGTAAACTCATTATTAAAAAAACTAATATTTTCAACTGGAAATATTGTTAAAAATGTTTTTAAAGAAAGAAAGATTAAACGATTATGTAAAAAAAACATATTTAAATTTATTGTTTAAATATTAAAAATCAATAAATACAAAACAAATTGTTTGTAAACGTTTGACTTGTTAAAAAAAATTAGAAGATATATCAATTTATAGATATCCACAACTAGGTGAAAAAAGGGATTTGAACCCTTGACTTTTAGAACCACAATCTAATATTCTGCCAACTGAATTATAATCACCAAAAAATCAATTAATTTAATTCTAATAAGTATTGAATCTGTAATTTGTTTACTAATAAAACTATTAAAAAAAACAGGAAGAATGGGATTCGAACCCATGATACGCAACAAAAAAGGCGTATGAAGGATTAGCAAACCTTTACTATAAACCACTCAGTCATCTCCCTAAGATTTTATTTTAAAAGTAATTACAATAACTTTTTAATATATGAAAACATATTTATTAACTTTTTCCAGATGCACGTTCCCGTACAACTACCTTGTTACGACTTCACACAAGTCGTTTTTGTTAACTAACTATAAAAATTATTTTTAGTAACTCTGAATATAAAAATTAAAAAGTTTTAAAATTTTAAATACCTTAAAAAAAAAAAACTTCTTGCATGTGACGGGCGGTGTGTACAAGACTAAGGTACTAATTCACCGTAACGTTCTGATTTACGATTACTTGTGATTCCATCTTCATATAAGCGAATTGCAGCTTATAATTCGAACTTTGATAATTTTTAGAGATTAACTTTATAAAAATTTTATTTTTTTGTAACTTTTTGTAATTTATCACTGTAGCACATGTGTAGCCCAGAATATAAAGGTCACATTGACTTGACTTAATTCTATCTTCCTTCAAAATTTGTCATTGACAGTATTTTTAATTTGTTATCGATACAAATAAAAAAGAGTTACGTTCGTTAAAGGAATAAACCAAACATTTCACAACACGAACTGACGACAGTCGTGCAACACTTGTTAAAAATTTAAAACTAAATAAACAATAATTAGTCGTTACTTTAAAAATTTTAATACAAAAACTGGTAAGGTTTTGCGCGTATTATCGCATTAAACCACATGCTCCACCACTAGTAGTAAGTCCCCGTCAATTCCTTTGAGTTCCAATTTTGCAATTATACTCCTCAGGCGAAATGCTTATCGCGTTAGCTTCAAAATTTAAAATTTTTTTAAATTTTAGCATTCATTGTTTACGGTGTAGACTACCAGGGTATCTAATCCTGTTTGCTACCTACACTTTCGTTCCTCAACGTCAGTTAATACTAAAAAGTTGTTTTCACAAATTGAGATTCCTTTATGGATTTTAAGATTTTACCCTTACACATAAAATTTTACTTTTTTGATAATAACTCTAAGTTTAATAGTCTTAAAAAAAGTTTTAAAATTTCTTTTAACATTTATTAAATAATTTATTAAACAGTCTACGAACCCTATACGCCCAGTTATTCTGGATAACGCTTGCCCCTCTCGTATTACCGCGGCTGCTGGCACGAGAATTAGCCGGGACTTTTACTTAATTTATTTCATTTATAAATTTATAAGATATAGAATTTTACAATAATAAAATTTTATTAAATCAAAATAAAATTTTATGCTTAATAATCTTCATCATTCACGTAATATTGCTGGATCAAACTTTCGTTCATTGTCCAATATTCCTCACTGCAGGCATGAAAGAGTATGCCTGGACCTTGTTTCAGTTCCAGTGTGATTGATCATCCGCTAAGATCAATTAAAGATTGTCGGTATAACTAAACATTATTAAACCTAATCTTAGTTGATTTACTTCTTTTAACATAAAAACAACAATTTAAACTTAAGATAGTTGATTTTAAAATAATTACAAATTTTTTTGAATTTTTGATAGTTATATCAAAAAAATAATTTTACATCAATTTAGTTTTAAGTTAGCAAATCAAAATATACTCACCCGTACGCTAATTAGAACTTAAAAAATAAAGACATAATTAACTTGCATGTGTAAAGCTTATTACTAGCGTTTATCCTGAGCCAGGATCAAACTCATATTATAAAAAATTGCTTAAAAAAGTTTATTTCTTAAAATTTAAATCCAAAAAAACATAAATTAAATATTAGATTTTTAATTAAAATAACTATAAAATATATTAATTATTAGTACTTGTAAGCTTAAATTTTACAAATTATACACATCAAGCCTATTTCGTAATAATCTATTACGTATTTTATGAAAACTATATTAAAAAGTAGATTCTTAATTTAAAAATTAATTTTAAATAATTATCTATTATAAATGTAGCTATTCGACAGTGCTTTTGCAAAAACAATCGATACACCAGTGATTTATTATTTCTGGTCCTCTCGTACTAAGATTTAATTTTTTTAAGTTTTCAGACACTTACGATAGATAGGGACCAAACTGTCTTACGACGTTCTAAACTCAGATCATGTACCACATTATTTGGCGAACAACCAAACCCTTGGAATCGCTTTCAATTCCAGGATGTGATAATCCAACATCGAGGTGCCAAACCACTTCGTTGATAAGGTCTCTAAAAAGTGATTAGCCTGTTATCCCCGGCGTACCTTTTATTCGTTGAGCGATTATTTTTCCACAAAACATAATCGGATCACTATAACCAACTTTCGTTTCTGCTTGATTTGTCAATCTAACAGTTAAGCAAATTTTTACTATTATGCTCACAAATTAAAATTAAATATTTTATTTGAATTTACCTATTGCACACCTCCGTTACTTTTTAGGAGGTGACCGCCCCAGTCAAACTTACCATTAGATAATGTCTTTTAAGAAATGAGCAATAATTATCTTTTAAGAAAGGTATTTCAATTTTTGTATTTAAAACTATTTTATACAAAAAAATAAAACGTTTTAGTTATACTTACCTTTTAGTCTACACATAAAAGTTATTAGTGCAATATCTAAATAAAGTAAAGGTGCACGGGGTCTTTCCGTCTAGTCGTAAGTATTCCGCATCTTCACGGAAATTTCAATTTCACTGAGATTGTACTAGAGACAGTAGGATAGTCGTTACGCCATTCATGCAGGACATCAATTAAATGCCAAGGAATTTTGCTACCTTAGGACCGTCAGAATACAGCCGCCGTTTACTGAATTTTCGAATTAAAACAAATATTTTAAAAAGTTATATTTACAGCACTGGGCAGGCGTCAGTCTCTATACGTCTTTTTACAAATTAGCAGAGACCTGTGTTTTTAGTAAACAGTCGCTATCCTCGATTTTGTAATCAACTATAATTTTAATATGTATTATTTATCAAAATTATAGTTACTCTTTATTCCAAAGTTACAGAGTTATTTTGCCGAGTTCCTTTAATACAATTAACTCATCATTAGCATTTACTTAAATTAGTTTACCTGTGTCGGTTTAAAGTACGGTATTTAATAGTTTTTTTAGCTATTTCTTGAAAATAATAAAATATAAATATTAAAAACAATAAATATAAATAAAATTTTTATTTTGTCACTAAAATTACAATTAATAATAAGATTTTTAAAACATATTATCAAAATCTATCAAATTTTTTTAATTATTTAAAAAATTTAAAAAACCCATTAAATCAAAACTTTCGTTTTTATTCTAAGGGACCGAATAACTCAATCATAAAAATCTATAAGATTGAAAACTTTAAACAAGCAATGACAATAATTAAAAATGTATTGTTTTGGTTACTCATATCCTACATTATCAATTCTGATTTGAAAAATACTATGTTACCATAAATTTTTTAGATAAAATACAGAACGTTCTGCTACTATTTTAATTTCAAATAAATAAAAATTAAAATTTATTGTTTCGGTAAATAGCTTTAGTCCATTTTCATTTTAACGCAAAAAAATTAAATTAGTGAGCTGTTACGCTATCATTAAAAGATGACTGCTTCCAAGTCTACTTACAAATTATTATAATTTTTTTATCATTTTTGCACTTAACTATTTTTTCGGACCTTAACAAATAATCTGGGCTGTTTCCCTTTTGATTGATGAATTTTATCACTCATAATCTGTCTATACAACAAAAAAATTAATTATTCAAAGTTTAATTAAATAAAGTAAAATAACATTATCCCCTAAAATTTAATAAGTGCTTTAACAATAAAGTTTTATATTATACGTTCTACTTAAATAGATTTCGCAGAAAACCAGCTATTTCTATGTTTGATTAGCCTTTCACTCCTAACTACAAATCATCTCAATCTTTTGCTACAGATACGAGTTCAGTCCTTCATTTAATATTTACTATTAAAATTTCAACTTGTTCATAGTTAGATCACATAGTTTCGGGTATTATTTTAAGACTTTTTAATGCAATTTAAAACTTACAATTTGTTACGCCTACATTTTTTCTAAAATTTAAGCTTGCCCTAAAAATAAACTTGTGGATCCATTATACAAAAGGTACGTTGTTACTTTTTATAGTTTTTAGTATAAAAACAAAAAAAGCTTCAACTGTTTGATTAGCATTAAATTTCAAAAAAAATTAACAAGAATTTTTTATCGTTCCTTTACAGTACTGTTTCGCTATAAATCATCAAAAGTTTTATAATATTGAGGGCGGGACCCCATTTTAATAACTACATTTAACTCAAAGAATAGGTTAAAAGTTGTTATACTGCATAATTTAAAAAAAATTACAAGAGTTTTATATTAAATAATACTTTATTTACAGGACAATATTCCTTCTTTGGAATTAATAAAAAATATAAAAATATAAACTCATAAGCATGTAATTTTATTAGTAGTTTCTACTAATTTAATTTAAAAAGCTTTACCGTGTTTGTTCGCCACTACTTACAGTATCTCGGTTGATTTTATACTACAAAGTTACTTAGATGATTCAGTTTACTTTGTTTTTTAATAAAAGTTTTTAAAAAAGTTTTGATTGTTAAAACTAGTTTTTTAACTTTAAGGAAATTTATACTTCTAAAATAAATATCTTAATATAAAATTTCGTACTAAAAACGTCCTATTAGTTTTTGATGTTTTAGATCTTCATTTAATGCAGTTAAATTTTTTATAAATATTTTTATAAATTAAAAATCATATTAAAAACTAAAAATCTAATTTCGAAACAACGTACGCGTTAAATTGAGTAATATCCAAAACTACAACGGAAATTGGCATAAAACCATGATTAACACCACAAATTTCACTACATTGTCCAAAAAAAAGTCCAACTCTATTTAAAAATAAGTTTACTAAATTTAATCTACCTGGACATGCATCAATTTTTAATCCGAAAGAAGGTACGGTCCAACTATGTAATACATCTGCTGCACTTACAAAAAGTCTTAGATGAGTATTTGTCGGAAATAATAATCGTTTATTAGTTTCTAACAAACGATAGTATCCTTTTTTATTTTCAGGTAAGCTGTCTAAAACTAACATGTAACAATCATATTTAAAATTATTCTCATCCGATTTAGTACCACAAAGAGCATAATCTGAAAGTTCATACGACCAATACCATTGATGGCCAATAATTTTAAAATTAATTACAGGATCAATTAACTCATCCATTGAATATAATAATGTAAAAGATGGGGTTGCTAGAAAAACAAGAATTAATGCTGGAACAGAAGTCCAAATAATTTCTAATTCATTTGAATGAGTAAAATCAAAATTTTTTGTAAGAACATAATTATTAAAATAATTTATTATATTTAACATTAACCAAGCAACAAAAATAACTATAAATAATATAATTATCATAACATGATTATGAAAATTAATAATACCTTCCATCGCTGGAACTGCAGGTTCTTGAAAACCTATCTGCCATTTAATAGGACTATCTAAAAAACCAGTTAATAAAAACATTAAATTATATATAAATAGTGGGATTAATTATTTACCGACTTTAATTAAAAAAGCTTATTTAACCACTTAACCAAACAAAATAACTTTAGTTTTTTATTTTCTCCTTAGTAAAAAGACTTTTCAGTTAAAGAGTAACAATAAAAGCAGAAAATATTGCGTTTTATCTTGAGCAAATGTACACTTAAATTTAGTGATTGTCTGCGAAGAAGACATGTATCTTCACTAAAATATCTAATTCCTGTCTAGTCCAAAGTTGATTTAGTCAATTAACGACGAAAAAACATTAAAATTAGCTAAATAAAAATGTAGTTTTATTATTTAATAAAATGTTTTTAACGAATAATTTGATTATCGGACAAATTGCTCTGGTTAAATTTTCGACAGAATTCATAAATATACTAGATTTTATGTGTATAAACTTTACTAAAGTTCATAACAATTTAAATTTTACATACGGATTAAATTTTTTCCGAGTACTATTTTTATGGGATTTACTACTGGATTTGAATTTACTATATTTAAATTTTATATTTCCCAAAAATGTTTTATTAGTATCAATAAAATCAAAATATTATTTACTCTTGAATTTGAAATAGTATCAGGTAAAACTATAAAAAAATAAAAGTTAATTGGTATACTAGGTTACTAATCAAAATTTGTTTGTTTTAAAATATATATTAAAAAGATTTTAAATTTAAATACTGTTATTTAAAGTGATTGACAATAGAGAGACTTGAACTCCCATTGAATAGAATATGAACCTATTAAGTTAACCATTACTTTATATTGTCACAAACTTTAATAATTAACTACATTTCTATAATTAAATTACTTAGTTTTTTCTTAAAAAGTTTAATTGTATTAAATTTACTTTTTTTAATAATTTTTAATTTTCTGAATTTGACGAATTTGTGCAAAGTATTTTTTTTATAAATTAAACTTTATTTTATCTCTTTACAACCTTGTCGGTTACTTAAAAGTGTAGTTTATTTCTACAAAATCGAAAAACTAAAAAAAAGTGTGTAATTCTTTGACTATGCTTTAAATTATTGAATCTATCATAACCGTACAACTGTTAAAATAGATTTTTACTTTTATTTTGACAGCGGATTCGAAAGCTTTCAATAACCTTTAAATTTATGAAAAACGTGTAAAGATTATAAATTTTTTGTACTTAACATTTCTTTATGAATAATATCTAATGTTTAACTATATTCAAAATAGGTTTTATTTTTATATCTTGAAACTAATTTTAATTACGCATCTAAAATGAATTTGAAATAAAGAATAAGCAATAATAAGACAAAGCTTATGCACATTTTTAATTGGGTTTATTGGTTTAAAAATTAACTATTAGGATTAAGTTCGTAAGAGAACTACAAAATTATCCTATAGTTTTATTTTTCGAAAATCACTATAAACTAAAGTTTAATTAGATCGTAACTTTTAAGATAAAAACTGTTAAGACAACGATTAAGAACGTAATTTTTTGAATATTGTAATAATGACTTACAATATTCAAAAAATCAAACTAAAAAACAATGAAATATAAAAAAAATATAACAAATTAGTGTAAGTTTTTCTTCAATTATATGTTTTTTATTGTAAGTTTGTATTGAGAAACTTAAAAAGTTACATTCTTTTTATGTTTTTGCCTGTTTGAGTTTTATTTTAATAAATTTTATTTATATATATATTTTAAATCTAGATATAAGAACATAAAAAACATTTTTATTTAAATGAAATTAATTTGTTTTCCTAAAAATTCAAATCATTACCGAAATAATGAATTAAAAAACTAAAAAAAACAATTAATATAAATAGAGCTGAACATAATATTATCATGTGAACAATCATTGAAATTAGAATAGATAATATTATAATTAGGATAAAAACAAATAAAATTAAAATAGAAAATAAAGTAATTAACATAATTTGCAGTTATCATTAAAAAAAAGTATAACAAAATTTAAAAAAAACTAAGTAAATTAAATTTGGATAAATAAATAATACCATTAAAAGTAAAAAAAGTCCTATAAAAAACGCGTAAAAAAATGAGAATCGAGAAAAAAATAACGAAATATTTGTATCTTTATTTTCAAAAAATATAATTTTAACAATTCTTAAATAATAAAAAATAGCAACAACGCTACTTAAAATACTAATAATTGAAATCGTATAATTAGAAGTTTCTAGTGTAGTTAAAAAAATGCCAAATTTCGCTAAAAAACCGATAAAAGGAGGAAGACCCGCAATTGAAAATAATGTCAGTGAAAATAAAAACGACATTGTTTTATTCGATTTATAAAAATTTGAAAAATTTGACAATTCTTTATTAAATTTTTTAAGTTTGATAGAGTTTATAGAGGTATAAGTTAATATTACAAACCATATCAATAAATTTGCCAACATATACACAATAAAATAACAAAAAATTATGGCATTAGAAAAGAGTGTTAATGAACTCAAAGCTAACAAAATAAACCCAATATTGCTTATAGCGCTGAAAGCTAATAAACTTTTTAGTTTTCTTTCTTCAATAGCAATAAAAGAACCATAAATGATCGAAGCTCCACCAGAAATTAACATAAAATATTGAAAATTAAAAAGATCATTTAACATTCCATAGTTCAAAAGTCTAAAAAAAAAAATAAAAATACTTAATTTCGGAATAATTGCAAAAAATGCTGTCGTACTCGATAGCGACCCTTCATAAATATCCGGTAACCATAAATTAAATGGAACTACGGCAAGTTTAAAGAATAAACTAAAGAGAAGAACATAAATTAAACTTGCAAAAATAATAGTATCTAAAAGATGAAAAAATTTTGAATATAAATAAATAGAATCCATTAAAAAAAAATTTAAAAAAAACTCATTTTCAAAAATTTCTATAAGATCATTAAAAATTAAATCTACAGAGAAGATGGCTAAGAATGAATAATGACGAAATAAATGCAATAGCAAAACAGAAAATTCAAACAGTTTTAAAATAAAAACATTTTTTAAGTCAGAAATAAAAAAAAAATTTAACGAAAAGAACGAAGACAAAAAATAATCAAATAAATGTGAAAGATCAACTATAAACATCGTGAAATAAAGCCAAATATTACAATCAACGTATTCACTATACGACTCAACTGCAAAAATACGAATAGAAAACAAATATACGGTATCAAAAACAGAATTAACATTAAAACCATTAAAACTAAACATATTACTATGATAAAAAAATTTATTTAAAACAATTATTACTTTTTCAAAATTACAACCAATTGTTTGAAAAAGTTGAGTATAAACAAACGACAATTCTAATGCATTAAAATAAATATCTAAAATAAAATTTTCAAAGTCGGTATCAAACGAATAACAAAAACCAAATTTATTAAAATAAAACAATTGATTAACAAAGAAATCAAAACAACCAATAAGCGAAAAAATACCACTCAGATCAAATAAAGTAAAAATTTCTTCTAAATAAATGGTACCAGTTAAACCGTAAATAAAAGAACAACTAAAGAGAAACAAACAAGAAGCTATAGATCCTAAAATAAAATATTTTAGACCTGCATTTACCGAAAAACTTGAATTTTTTTTAAAAGACGCTAAAAGATAAAAAGCTAAACTTTGCAATTCAATAGCTAAATATGCAGTTAATAAGTCATTTGCAGAACATAATAAAAAAACACCTAGTACTGCCAATAAAATAATAATAATATATTCAAACTTATTAATTTTTTGAGTCGGTAAATAGAATCGAAACATACAAAAACAAAAAATAGTAAAAAAAGCTATAACTATTTTAGATATTTCACTAAAGTAATCTATTGTAAAACTATTAAAAAAATAGTTAAAAGAAAGACTTATTGAGTTCAGATTGTTATAGAATAAAATTGTAGAAAAGATTAATACTAATATACTTAAATTAATTATAGGCTTAATTATTAATCTTTTTATCTTTAATGTTGTAGAAATAATGATACCATACAAAATCAAATAAATTAAGCAAACACAAAAAAAAAATTCAGGTATTAAAATAAAATGTTTAAATAATAAAATCATAAGTTTAATAATAAAATCAGTTATTAAAAAAAGTCAAAACAACACTAATCATAAAAACAAATTCATGAACAAAAAACTTCACGGGTTTTAATGTTAATTTTAACTGTTGTTTTTTTGTTTATTTATGGTTTAATAGAACAACTAAATACGATCGATTTAAAAAAAAATTACTTTCGTTTTTAAAGGTAATTTTAAACTAGCTTTTTTCAATATTTCTACAGTACTTAATCTACTAATATTCGAAATTACTTCTAAAATAATAAAACCAGTTGAAACAAAACTAGACCAATGTTTAAGATTACCTTTTCCTTTACCCATTCGAATCTCAATTGGTTTTGCTGTAATCGGTAAATTGGGAAAAATATTATACCAAATTTTTCCTTTTCGTTTTAATTTTTTAGAAAGTATAAAATCGATTGCTTTTAATTGAAAAGAAGAGATATAGCTAAATTCTAAAGCTTTTAACCCTATTGTTCCGAACTTTAAAAATAAAGTTTTATACTTTATTTGTCGATATTTTTTTTTATGAAGTTTATAGTATTTTATTTTTTTTGGTTGAAGCATTTTCATATTGTGTGTTTTTTTAAATTATTAAAAAAGTTTAGGTTTTCTTGAAAATGAATATAATAAGTATTTTATCATAGTTTATTTTTTTATTTTAAATGTTAATTAAACTTTCGCCTTAAAACAGTAGGCGAAAAATAAAATAATTGTTTGTTTTGTCATTCTAATAAATTCAGTTTAAAATCAAAGAAAGTTTATTGAAAAAATTATCTTGTATATTTTTCTAAAATTTAATAAAATAATTTTAGTTATTATGATAAACTTAAAACTTAAAGATATAAAAAAAAGAAAAATTATAAGTAAATATGAAAATTCAAAATTGATATTTAATTTAATTAACTCTAATAACAATTTTGAATTTTTAATTCAATATAACTTAGCACAGTTCAAAAATAAAAAAATATCGCGAAACACTTGTGTTGCCCGATTATCAAAACGTTGCGTTTTAACTAATAATAATAAAATACTGAATTCTCATTTTAAACTTTCTAGATATATGTTTTTAAAGTTTGCTCGGTTTAATTCTATTTTTGGATTAAAAAAGTCTTATTGGTAAAAACTTAAACATTTTTAGCTCAGATGGATTAGAGCAATAACCTTCTAAGTTAATTGTCATAGGTTCGAGTCCTATAAAATGTAAATTTGTTATAATTTTTACTAAATTCCTTTGGGATATAACCAAATAGGTAAGGTATTCATTTTTGGTGTGATTATTTATAGGTTCAAATCCTATTATCCCAAAATTTTTTAAAATAGATTTATTATGATATTATTTATACACAATATGTTAAATTTTTTATTATTTATTCCTTTAATAGGAATTTTTGTTTTATTCTGTATCCCTTCACAAAATAAAATATTTTTAAAACAAGTATCTTTATTTTTTGCAAGTTTAACTTTTATTTTTTCATTATTTTTGTGGTTGTTTTTTGATAAATCGGTAGGTTCGTTTCAATATGTTTCGAAAATATTTTGGTTACCCTTTCTTAATATAAATTTACATTTAGGACTTGATGGTGTCTCTTTGTTTTTTTTTATTTTAACAACATTATTGATTTACATTTGTTTATTAGCCAGTTGGAATAGTATTCATCATGATATTAAATATTATTTAATTTTTTTTCTTTTAATGGAATTTTTTTTAATCAGTGTTTTTTGTGTTTTAGATTTATTACTCTTTTATATTTTTTTTGAATGTGTTTTAATTCCAATGTTTTTTATTATAGGTATTTGGGGTTCGAGAGAGAGAAAAATTCGTGCAGCTTATTTTTTCTTTTTTTTTACTTTATTCGGTTCTGTTTTAATGTTATTAGCGATCATATATATTTATTATCAAACTGGAACAACTAATTTTGAAATTTTATTGACTACAAATTTTTCTAAAACAGAACAACTAATTTTATGGATTGCTTTTTTTCTTTCATTTGCATCTAAGGTCCCTATGATTCCGTTTCATGTTTGGTTACCTGAAGCGCATGTGGAAGCGTCGACAACTGGTTCAGTAATATTAGCTGGTATTTTATTGAAATTAGGTACTTACGGTCTACTTAGATTTTTATTTCCGTTATTTCCATTTGCATGTTTTTATTATGCACCCTTAGTTTATTCATTATCCGTTGTTGGTATATTATATTCGTCGATCACAGCGATTCGACAATCTGATTTTAAACGAATTATTGCATATACTTCAATTGCACATATGAACTTAGTTATTGTTGGGTTATTTAGTTTTCATATGATTTCAATTGAAGGAGCTATTTTACAAAGTATCAGTCACGGTTTTGTTTCTAGTGCATTGTTTTTGATTATCGGTGTTGTGTATGATAGATTTCATGTTCGAACAATTAAATATTATGGCGGTTTAACGCATATCATGCCTTTGTATGCTTTTTTATTTTTATTTTTTACTCTTGCCAATATCGGTTTTCCTGGAACAAGTAGTTTTGTTGGAGAATTTTTAATACTATTAGGTTCATTTAATGTAAATATACCAATAACGATTTTTAGTTCTATTAGTATGATTTTAGGAGGTTGTTACTCGTTATGGTTATTTAATCGAGTAGCGTATGGAAATTTAAAAATTCAATATTTAAATACTTTTTTTTTTGATTTAAGTAAGCGAGAAATTTATTATTTTAGTCCTCTGTTTTTATGTACTTTGTTTTTTGGGATCTACCCAGAAATTTTTTTAGACTACATACATTTAAGCACCCAGTTAAATATGACTTATATTAATATTTAATTTTTTAAACGTCTTTATCGTCTAATGGTTAGGACATTGCTTTTTCACAGCAAAAATATGAGTTCAACTCTCATTAAAGATAACTTTCTAATCATAATTTAAATAAACAACGACCTTGTTCTATAATTTTTATTTTAAATTTAGATTACAAATTATAAAAGACCTGTATATAAAAAAAATATATTTATATATAGGCTAAACTAGATAAAAAGAGAAATGACAATTAAAAAACTTCAACAAAAAAAAAAAATAAAAAACTTTACAATTAATTTTGGACCACAACATCCGGCGGCGCACGGAGTTTTACGTTTAGTTTTAGAACTAAACGGAGAATTAATTGTTCGTGCTGAGCCTCATATTGGATTATTACACAGAGGAACAGAAAAATTAATTGAGTATAAAACTTATTTACAAGCTTTACCATATTTTGATCGCCTTGATTATGTTTCGATGCTTTCTCAAGAGTATTCTTATTGCTTAGCGATTGAAAAATTAATAAATTGTAAAGTTCCAATTCGAGCTCAATATATTCGAGTTTTGTTTGCTGAAATTACGAGAATTTTAAATCATTTACTAGCTGTTGGTTGTCACGCAATGGATGTTGGTGCAATGACACCGTTTTTATGGGCGTTTGAAGAACGTGAAAAATTAATGGAATTTTATGAGCGAATTTCTGGTGCTAGAATGCATGCTGCTTATTTTCGACCTGGTGGAGTTAATACTGATCTACCGTTTGGTTTATTAAATGATATCTATATCTTTATTTCTCAATTTCCGACAAGGTTAAATGAAATTGAAGAAATGTTATCGGAAAACAGAATTTGGAAACAACGTTTAGTCAACGTAGGTGAAGTTACTTCAGCTGAAGCTATTAATTGGGGTTTTAGTGGTGTGATGTTACGTGGTTCCGGTATTTCTTGGGACTTAAGAAAAACTCAGCCTTATGACGTTTATTCGAAACTAGATTTTAAAATACCGACTCGTTCTACAGGTGATTGTTATGACCGTTATTGGATTCGATTAATAGAAATGAGAGAATCTATCAAATTAATCGAACAATGCTTAAATAAAATACCAACAGGTGTGATAAAAACTACTGATTCGAAAATAATCGCCCCATCAAGGTTTTTATTAAAAAGTTCAATGGAATCGTTAATTCATCATTTTAAAATCTATACGGAAGGTTTAAAAATACCTAAAAATGAGACATACACCGCTAGTGAAGCTCCAAAAGGAGAATTTGGTGTTTTTTTAGTGTCTAATAACTCTAACAGACCGTTTCGTTGTAAAATAAAATCGCCAGGATTTAATCATCTTCAAGGGTTAAATTTTATGTCAACTAATCATTTAATTGCTGACGTAGTTACCATTATTGGAACACAAGATATAGTTTTCGGCGAAATTGATCGGTAAAAAAAAATTAAAATTTATTGTTATGTTATTATTATACACACCTTTAGAGCAATTTCAAGTATTATCGTTTTTTTCATTTAATTTGTTTTATTTAGATTTTTCGGTTACAAACATTTTATTAGTTACTGTTTTACTTTTTATTTTTTTATTCTTTTTTGTTTGTTTATTTTCTTCTTATGATGGAACTTTTTATATAGTTCCTAATAATTGGCAAATTATTTTCGAAACTTTTTATGAAGTAATTGCTCAATTATTATTTGATAATATTAATTCAAAAGGAGAAATCTACTTTCCTTTTATTATAACTATATTCTTATTTATAATGCTTTCAAATTTAGTTGGACTTATTCCGTATAGTTTTACTATAACTAGTCACATCATAATTACTTTTACATTATCATTAACAATTTTCATTGGTGTTAATATTATAAGCATTTCTATTTATAAATTGAAAATGTTATCTTTGTTTATCCCTGCGAATACTTCGATTGGATTAGCTTTTCTTTTAGTTCCAATTGAATTTATTTCTTATATTTTTAAACCTATTAGTTTAGGTGTTCGACTTTTTGCAAATTTAATGGCAGGACATACGTTATTAAAAGTTATTGTTGGTTTTTCATGGACAATGGTTTTATTAAATAATATTGTAT
>Ga0075479_10000021_pt1 | contig 45452 bp, 35 predicted proteins | sample DEB08_DNA_8_FD_76341 | JGI IMG/M metagenome (GOLD analysis project Ga0075479, IMG submission 76341) | Aqueous microbial communities from the Delaware River and Bay under freshwater to marine salinity gradient to study organic matter... | ecosystem: Environmental > Aquatic > Marine > Coastal ... | reverse complement strand
TCCCATCGTCGGACACTCAGTCGAATCAATCCCTGCATTCTGGTCGGCATACCAATGTCTGAATTGGAAAACCCGAATCCTGACAAACTGCAGCAACCAAAGGTTGCACAGCCTCCAACGGGTTCCACTACCCTGCGCAGGTCAGGCGGCAGCCGTTTCCAGCTTGCCATCGCAGCCGTGGCAGCCTTCAGTACCTACTTTTGTATGTACGCGTTTCGCAAACCATTTACAGCAGCGACATTTGATGGACAGCAGCTCTTTGGCCTGGAACTCAAAAGTGCGCTGGTCGTCTCGCAGCTGTGCGGATACATGGCTTCGAAATTCATTGGTATTCGGGTTCTTGCCGAGTTACCTGCACGCCGCCGTGCTGTCACGATTCTCGCGTTGATCGGCTTCGCGGAAGTTGCTCTTGTCGCGTTTGCATATGCTCCAATGCCCGTCCGGCCCATCCTGCTGTTCCTGAATGGACTGCCACTGGGAATGGTCTTTGGGATTGTTCTGTCCTATCTGGAAGGACGATTGCAGACAGAAGCGATGGCAGCTGTGCTGTGCTCCAGCTTCATTATTTCATCGGGGGTGGTGAAATCCGCGGGACGCTGGCTGATTGACACTTGGTCAATGAACGAGTTTCTCATGCCCGGAATCGTGGGTGGGATTTTTGTCGTCCCCCTGATTCTCTCCGTCTTCGTCCTGCAGCGAACTCCACCTCCGAACGCCGAAGATCTGCGGCTGCGGCAGGAACGTCGACCGGTGACCAGGGACGAACGCTGGCAACTGTGGCGATCATGCCCAACCGGCCTGACGGGACTGATCATTGTCTACATCGCGCTCACTGTCATTCGGACGATCCGGGACGACTTTGGTGTAGAGATCTGGCGCAGTATGGGGGTCACGGAAAAACCTTCCGTCTTTGCCACCACTGAAATTTTCGTTGCCGTCTTTGCCTCCGTCCTGAACGGCATGCTGATTTCGATACGCGGCAACCTGGCGGCCCTCCGTACCACATTCATCATGATGGGGCTCTCTTTTCTGATTGTGGCTCTGTCACCAGTGCTTTTTCGCCAGGGCGAGTTAAGCCCGCTGACGTTCATGGTGACCTGTGGCGCTGGTCTCTACATCCCCTATGTGGCCTTTCATACAACGGTGTTCGAGCGACTTGTGCCGTTGCTTCGACAGCCGGGGAATGTTGTCTTCCTGATGTATGTTGCCGACGCCTTCGGGTATCTGGGCTACTCGCTCGTCCTGACGACGCGTGCGGTTCTTGATCCGCAAACTTCCGTGCTGCCGCTCTTCTGCCAGGCTCTAACCGGCATCAGTGTATTGGCAGGAATGATTCTGCTGATCGCGTGGATCAACATTCGCCGCACTGTCACGCACTCCTCCCGCACCTCACACCGCGTTGACTGATTCACAGGAAGATTCTCTTGAACGAAGTGTTTCCCGAATCGCGAACATCGCTCGCCGCAGTATTTCACGGCAGTGGAATTCCTCTGGAATTGCAGCAGATACCAGTACCGAAACCTGCAGCGGGTGAGGCAATCGTCCGCATCACCTGCTGTACCGTCTGTGGCAGTGATCTGCACACGATTGCCGGCAAGCGGATTGAGCCGACACCAACGATACCCGGGCATGAGATCATCGGAACGGTCGTGGAGATTGGTGAACCGGCCCCTGTCACCGTGACCGGTCAGTTGCTGCAGCCCGGCGATCGCATCAGCTGGTCGGTCTGTGTTTCCTGCGGAACCTGCGATCGTTGCCTGCAGGGACTCAATCAAAAATGCCACACACTGCAAAAATACGGACATGATGTCGCAACCGGACGACTTGCCCTCAGCGGCGGACTGGCCGAATTCATGCTGCTGCGGATGAACTCAGCTGTTGCCATCGTCGACCCCGCCCTTTCTGATGCGGAGGCTTGTCCGGCCAACTGTGCGACAGCGACTGTCGCTGCGGCAATGCGGCTTGCCGGAAGTGTCACAGGCAAGCGAGTTCGCATCACCGGGGCCGGTATGCTCGGTCTTACCGCAGCAGCGATGAGTATGTTCCGTGGCGCGACACACGTGGAAATCCGTGACCCGGACCTGAGTCGCCGATCACGAGCATCTGACTTTTGCCCCGATGCTGCCGTGCTGGAGCCGGATCATGAAGCTGCTGACGCAGATGTTGTGTTTGAATGCTCCGGGGCTGCTGCAGCGATTGAGAAGTCGTTTCACAGTCTCGCCATCGGTGGCACGATGGTTCTGATCGGATCTGTACTGCCAGGACCGCCGGTCAGTCTCGACCCCGAGCGGATTATCAGACGCTGTCTGACAATCCGCGGAATCCATAATTACACCCCTGAGGATCTGCAGGCGGCACTGGATTTTCTGATACGCTCTCATGATCGCTTCGCCTTTGACCAACTGGTCGAGCGCACCTTCCCGCTCGCAGACATCAACGCTGCCGTGGCCTGGGCAATGGAACAGCAACCAATCCGAGTCGGAATCCTTCCTGGAGCAGTCTCATGACTTCTGCTGTTGACTCGATTCTTCATCTGTTCGAACTGCATGGCGACTCAGAATATGGCGGCGAAGAAGTCACACAGCTTGAACACGCACTGCAGGCAGCCACTCTTGCCGAGGCAGCAGGATCGTCACCATCACTGATTACTGCGGCTCTGCTGCACGACATTGGCCACCTGATGCACTCGCTGCCGCATGACTCTCCGGACAGCGGTATTGATGACCTGCATGAAACATCCGGCCACAGATTTCTGCAGCAGTACCTCCCCGACTCGGTCACTGAACCGGTGAGGCTGCATGTGGCAGCAAAAAGATATCTCTGCGCTGTGGACCCGGGCTACGCAGCACAGCTCAGCCCACCATCTGTCACCAGCCTGCAGCTGCAGGGCGGCCCGATGTCTGCGGACGAGATTCGGGACTTTGAAGACAATCACTGGTCACAGGATGCGGTTCGCCTTCGAAAATGGGATGATCAGGCGAAGATTGCCGGGCTGGCCGTCCCGACACTGGACCACTTTTCCCATGCTCTGCAGCAAGTCGTCAGCAAGGAATCCTCCTGATGCCCACAAAATATGACGTTGCCGTCATTGGGGCCGGCATTGTTGGACTGGCACACGCCTGGATGGCCGTAAGACGAGGACTCTCGGTGCTTGTCGTCGACCGGACAAGCGTTGCACAGGGGGCTTCGGTTCGTAATTTCGGAATGATCTGGCCCATCGGACAGCCCGCCGGTGAACTCTACAGCACCGCTCTTCGCTCACGAGAACTTTGGCTCGAGCTTGCCCGGGAAAACGCCGTCGATCTTGCTGAATGCGGCTCCATTCACCTCGCACATCGTGATGATGAGCTGGCCGTGCTGCAGGAGTTCTGCGACCAGGGGACCCATGCTGCCGACATGATCACGGCAGATCAGGTGCAGCAACTCAGCCCGCTCGCAAATCTGACAGAGCTCCGTGGGGGAATGCTCTCCCGCACTGAAGCACGAGTCGATCCGCGTAAGGCTTCGGCCGGAATCGCCCGCTGGCTCAGCGAACAACACGACGTGACCTTTCAATTCGACACGGCCGTCTGCCAGGTTTCCGCAGGCAGTATCTCCGCGTCCGATGGCCAATCATGGCAGGCAGAACGCATCATCGTCTGTGGGGGCAGTGATCTGCAGACACTGTTCCCCCAACAATTGCAACAGGCTGGTCTGAAACTGTGTAAACTGCAGATGCTCAGCACTCCGGCGCAGCAGCAACTCCAGCCTGACAGTCCGCATATCGCCAGCGGTCTCACACTACGGCACTACACCTCGTTCGAAGCCTGTCCAGGACACCAGCAACTGCGCCAGCGGATCGCATCCGAAACTCCTGAACTGGACCGTTTTGGGATCCACGTGATGGCGTCGGTCATGCCGGACCGGCGCGTCATCCTCGGAGACTCCCACGTCTACGACAATGAAGTCACCCCGTTCGACAGTATCGAGATTAATGAACTGATCCTGCGCGAACTCCGGAAGATCATACAGCTTCACAACTGGAACATTTCTGAACAGTGGCACGGTTTGTACGCCAAACACCCGCAGCTGCCTGTTGTCGAAGCCGAAGTCGAGCCAGGTGTGCACATTTGCACCGGGACCGGAGGTGCAGGAATGACAATGTCATTCGGGCTGGCAGATCGAATCTGGAATCGCTGGGCAGGAGAATGCTGATGACGCAGAGTGCATATCGAATTCATGCCGTCGTTTTCGACTGGGCTGGCACCACAATTGACTACGGCAGCCGGGCTCCCGCAATCGTGTTCCAGCAAGTGTTCCGTGAACGCGGCATCAAGATCACGGTCGATCAGGCACGGGGCCCGATGGGAATGGCCAAGCGGGCGCATATTGCCAGCATCGCTGCACTTCCGGAGATTTCTCAGGAATGGACTGCCCAACATGGCTCTCCCCCAACCGATGCCGACATCGATGCCATGTATGACGAATTTCTGCCACTGCAAAAAAGTGTGCTGAAGGAACACTGCCAACTGATCCCCGGCGTGACGGAGACGATTGAACATTGCCGCAGTCGCGGTCTTCGCATCGGCTCCTCCACCGGATACACCCGTGAACTGATGGAAGTGGTCTCCGCAGCTGCCAAAGAACAGGGCTATGAACCGGATTGTGTCCTCTGTGCGGAAGATGCTCCCGCAGGGAGGCCCGCTCCCTATCTGCTCTTTGAGTCGGCGATTCGATTGGGTGTTTTCCCCATGTGGTCGTTTATTAAGGTGGACGATACGACGGTGGGAATCGAAGCCGGTATCAATGCAGGATGCTGGACCGTGGGAGTCACGCTGTCCGGAAATCTCACCGGCCTCTCAGAAGCAGAAGTCGCGGATTTGACAGCCAGTGAAAAACAGCAGTACTGCGATCGAGCTGAAGAAAAACTCCGCGCTGCTGGCGCCCATTATGTGATGGAATCCGTTGCCGATTTCCCACAGGTTCTCGAACAAATTGTGCAGCGAGCGGCCAACGGCGAACGACCTGTCTGACAACGGCAGGATTGCTGCAATCACATGTTTTCCAGCTCAACACTGCCAGCCAGGAAGTCCACCATGCCGCGTTTTACCCCTTTTGTTTTTCTGCTGATCAGCTGCACCGCCCTGGCTGAAGATCGAACCGTCTTTTCCTTTCAGAATCCCGACACGTCGGGCGCATGGCAGGCTGTCAACGATGGAGTGATGGGCGGAAGATCAAAAGGCGGATTCCGCTTCGGTGAAGATCGGACTCTCGAATTCTCCGGAACTCTGTCGCTGGAAAACAACGGTGGCTTTGCGTCAATTCGCACACCGGTGAAATCGCTCAATCTGCTGGATTCTGAACAGTTCGTTGTTCGAGTCCGCGGAGATGGTCGGACCTACTCCATGAATGTGTACACGGGTAACTCAAACCGCAGCTACTCGTGGCGGCAGGAGTTCTCCACGGTGGCTGGCAAGTGGATCGATGTCTGCCTGCCGATCTCAAACTTTCTTGCGACCTGGCGAGGACGTCGCTTCCCCAGCGAAAAGCTGCAGGCAGCCGCTGTCAGCCGCCTCGGATTCCTGCTGGGCGATAAAAAGCCTGGAACATTTCGACTGCAAATTCAGTCGGTCAGGATTGAATCTGCCGGCAACGCGAATACGCCGCTGAACGCTGCTTGTGAAGGTCGGTACAAGCATCACCTGCAGGGCGTCTGCGCTTCCGAAGACTCCGTCTGGTGGTCATTCACCACCTCGCTCGTCAGGACCGATCGCAGCGGAAAGAAACTTGTTGAAATCCCCGTCGACAACCATCACGGCGACCTCTGCCTGCACAACGGCCGAGTTTACGTTGCTGTGAATCTGGGGCGTTTTAATGACCCCGAAGGCAATGCCGATTCATGGGTCTATGTGTACGACGCGGATACCCTCAGGGAAGTTGCTCGACATGAAGTCCAGCAGGTCTTCCACGGCGCGGGAGGAATCTGTGTTCGCGATAATCACTTCTTCGTTGTGGGTGGACTTCCGGATGGCGTCGAGCAGAACTTTGTCTACGAATACGACCAGCAGTTTCGGTTCGTCAACAAACACGTCCTCGAAAGCGGACATACCCACCTGGGAATTCAGACCGCAGCGTTCGCGAATGGCAAATGGTGGTTTGGCTGCTACGGAACGCCCGCTGTAACGCTGGTGGCCAGTCCGGATTTTTCCGATATCCGCCGCTTCCAATTGAACTGCTCTCTGGGAATTTGCGGGCTTCCTGATGGAACGCTGCTGACTGCAACCGGACAATCCAGCACAGAAGACGGTTGTGATGGCAGAATACAAATCGCAGTCCCTGACGCGGATCTGGGTTACGTTCAGCGGTTTCCTGCCGTTCGATAGCATTTGCCACGGCAGCACCAGTTCGGTCAGCTGACTGCGGGGCTGGTCTCGCCATAAAAAACGGCTGCCTCAGCGGCAGCCGTTTTCGGTTTCAGAATGGCTCAGCCTCGAACACCCTGTTCGACTATGGTGTCTCCTCAGTCGGCACGGCCCCTGCACCGATATCCTTGAGCATCCGGAACAGTTCACTGTCTGTTGTCAGAATCAGTTTCGTGTCACCGGTCAGCGACTTTTCATAGACCTCCAGCATTCTCTGGAACGCATAGAAGTCACCTGTCGCACGAATCGCCTCGGCGTACGACTCAATGATCTCCGCTTCAACGGTACCACGCAGCCGTTTGCTCTGCTCTTCACCCTCACCAAGGATCTTTTCCACCTCTGCCTGCGTCTCGTTGATGATCTCCTGCTTTCGCTGTTCACCTTCGTTTTGATATCGCGCTGCAATCGCGTCCATAAACGCTTTCAACCGCTCAAACGCAGCCAGACGAACGGACTGCACAAATCCGATATTACTGATGCCCACATCAACCAGTTCGATTCCGCGCATCGTGGACTCACCCTCTCCCTCGTTCGACCCGGAAAGCTGGCTTTCAATTCGCTGCCGAATCTCCTCCATGATCTGCTCACGGCCCACCTGGATCGATGCCTGCTCTCCGACCTGGGACAGGTCTGCCGCTGTCTCGTCGCCTTCATCCCCGGCTTCAGGCAAATCTTCCAGACCAAACGAATAGCTCAATTCGCGATCAGTACTTCGGACCACCTCCGACAGGTCATACGAGGTGATCACGTCACGAACGCCGGCACGGACTCGCTGTCGCACTTGCTGCTCCGCATTCTCGACCGTTCGCATCACTTTGACGAATTGCTCCGCGTCTGTGATTCGCCACATCGCCCAGATTGAAACCTCAATCTTCTTGCCGTCTTTCGTCGGCAAATCCACCAGCAGATCATCGCGGCTGTTGGCCCAGAACTGTTGAGTACTGGGCAGACGTCGGACGCTCTGGATCAATGGAATCTGGAAATACAGACCCGGTTTGTCGATGCTCCGCACCGGCTTGCCGAATTCCAGTACAACCGCAAGCTCACGTTCGTCCACCGTGAACATTGCGGAATAGGCCGCTGTCAGCAGGACCAGTGCACCCACGAAAAATCCGGGAACTCGTACGTTTGGACTCGCTGTCATCGAATGACTCCAGTCTTCCAGTTTTTTTCTTTCAGCTTCGAATCATCAACGAATCAAAGCTCTTGATGGCCGGGACTTCACGACACCTGACACAGAACGTTTAGTTCTGATCCAGATTCAACAGAGGCAGCAATTGCTGCAGGTCGGAATCGATGATCGTCTTGTTCTTCACGTTCGACAGCACCTTCTCCATGGCTTCCAAATACAGACGCTGTCGAGTCTCTTCCGGGGCCCGAGCAAACTGCTCGTACTGGGCCATCAAAGCATCAATCTCCCCCTTCACTTCCGCACGCCGACGTGAGGCATAACCCTCCGCTTCGCGGATTGCCTTGTCGCGTTCTCCGCGAGCACGCGGAAGCAGGGTGTTTTTCTCCTTGTTGGCCTCGTTTTCCAGTTTGTCCCGAGTCTGAACGGCTTCGTTCACTGCCGCAAAGGACGCACGAACCTGCTCCGGAGGCGTGACTCGCTGCAACTGGAGATCAGTGATGCGAATTCCGCACTGGTACTTGTCCAGCATCTTTTGAGTCGCCTCGCGCGCCGCCTCACGAATCTCGCCACGTTTCCCGGTCAATACTTCATCAATCGAGTAGTCACCGACAAGCCGATTCATCACTGTGCGACCAACCATCGTGATGATTCCGCGCAGGAAGTTTTCCTGCTCAAGATCCGCCCGATGAAACGTAAACAGATATTGTCGAGGTTCCACAACACGCCATTGCACAGTCCATTCCACCGCAGCGGCATTCAGGTCCCCGGTGAGCATCAGGACTTCGTCCTCCTCAACACCCCTGGACGGACGGTCGTCTTCCACACCAAAGGGCATACGAATCGTCCGCTCGCGCACGTCAGCCGTCAGAACTTCATCGACAACCGGAATACAAAAATGCAGCCCCGGCTCTGCCGTTGTGTGGTAGCTGCCAAATCTCAGCACAACCGCTTTTTCATTCGGCTGAACTGTATAGATGCTGTTGGAAATCAGCAGGACAACAATCAGCACAATCCCCCCAACACCCACCGCTCGCGCCAGACGAGCAATGTCTTCGGGACGAATCTCTACTGAACCCTGATTCAATGACATGAAATTGTCTCCGTGGTGCTGCCACTTTCACCTGGAATCAGATGACATCTTCAATAAGCACCGGCCGGTCACTCGCTGACGATACGCAAATGTCCAATCCGCCAGGCTTCCAGTTGGTGATCACACACTGTTCGCTGCAATCGCGCTGCACCGACCTGCGTCCTTCACTCTATCGCAGACAGACTCGCTGACCGAAAAAAAATGAAGAACCTCGCAACGTTCCCGTAAAACATCCCATGGTGAAGAATGGCGAAGAGCCCAAAATCACGTTTTGACACCTCCGCTGCATCCCGGAAACAGACTCATGACCTGACTGGACTTTCGCGGCACTGCGGCATTTCCTGGCTGAAAACTTCATTCGTCTGAAAAGTTAGGGAATCCGACCAGTTGCGACACCCAGCGATGTCTATTCGTCCGGAAAAACAGGATATTGAGGACCGTTCCAGCGAATCACGCGCAACTCACGGTCGCCGCCCGCCCAGCCTGGCGTGACTTCGCAGTCCCCGACCTGAACCAGAGCCTTGCGACCGGCACGGTTACTCAGCAGGCCCACACGCCCCCGGAACATTCGCCCTCCCCAACTGTATTCCGCATCCTCAGGGCCAACAACGACACGGTCAACGCCACCGGATGTCTGCACCTCAACACCCGCCCCGTCCAGCAGTGGAGTGACTTTCGGTGCACGCTCTGTCTTCAATCGCGGATACAGCACAACGGTCACCGTTCCCGCGCCAGCAACAGACAATTCAATCCGGTCTTCGTGAACATCCAGCTGTGGATCCCGCGGACGCACAAAAACAATATCGAGGTTCACATCCTGCTCGCCCCGAACTGTGACACCTCCCTCGGACTGCACGATCTCTCCTCCCACAAACAACCGCCAGATGGTCGGCACGGATTTGGCATCCAAAGTGTCGGCCAGCACAAAATAGTTGGGCTGTAAGGGGTCGCGGTCTTTGACGAAAACGACCTGTCGCTGCCAGCCTCGGCGAGTACCGCTCACATAGTCCAGTTCAGCAGAGCTGCTGAATTCCCGAATGGCCATCACTCGCTCACCATTCAGCGTCGCCGGCTTGTCCGGCATGCTGTGTGCCTCACGGGATTCCGGGTTCCGTCGGTTCTGATAGTCGTCTTCGGTCAGCAGTTCCCGGCCTTTTCCCCAAATCGTAATACTGCCGGAATCGTTGAAGTAATGGGAGTGATTTCGGCCCCCGATTAAGTGCAGCACTGTCTCTCTGTCAGACCCCAGAGTGTTCCGCAGCAACACGCCCGTTTCACTGTAAACTCGACTGCCCCACTTCGGCACCCTCGGTTGCACGTCGCTGTTCCGAAAGAATCGCCGGTAGCCCATCACTCCCGGGTAGTAGCTGAGAATCCCCGGTTCGCCGAACTGCCCGTGCTCCCTGTCCATCCACGCCATGGCCGCTGCAAACTCCGGGTCTCGATCCTTCCAGATACAGGCCATCATGCCGAATGCACAGGTCCGCTCGTTGGCATAGGTGTGTCCCAGCGTTGGCCAACGCCGCAGATTGTTACTGTTGATATCCCGCGGCGTCGAAGTGTTTCCAAACCACTCCATCGCCCGCCGCAGCTGCGGATGAAACAGATTGCCGTCATCAGCCATACCCGCATTTCGAGCGATCAGAAAGGAACCGATCCACTGATCGAATATCACCATCGAATAATGAGGACACTCAATCATGCCACCCTGTGGATCAATCCAGTGATCCACTTCCTCCTGCAGGTCGGCATACGCAGACTGCATCCACCCGGCGGACTCCGGATGATCCGGAATCAGGGCGGCAAACATCATTCGGTAGCCATTGGCCGACGTGGTCATATTCGGATTGAGCGATGCCTTGCCCGACGCCGGATCCCAGTAATCCGGATGATGCAGCAGCTGGTTGACAGCCAGAATCTGTTTTCTCAGCTCGGCACGCTGTGCGACGGTCAGCAGATCACCGGCAAACGCCGCGTCCGCCAGCGAAGCGGCCAGCCCGGCATGGCGGGAATAATTGTGGGGCCCGGATCGCTTATTGATTGTGTCCGGCATCGCCGCCAGTAACTTCTCAAAAGCCTGGAAGACCACGGCCACCACGGCACGTTTCGCACTGGGGTTGTCCGCCACCAGGGCGGCGAAAACCATCTCGTCCGGATTTCCAACACCATCATAGTGGTCGGGAAATTGCCGATTCTTTAATGCCTCAAATTCGGGCGGCGTTAACGTTTCACGAGCCCGATCAACGTCTTTTGATGTCACGTATAATCGTGGATGTTGAACATCCTCACCGCGAATCGCTGCATGGCCGAGCCCCGCTAAGAAGACTCCCGCCAGAAGCAGCAGTCGCATCCGAAAGACACCTGCGCCAGCCACAGGGAAAAGCATGAAACGGTTTCGGGCTGCAGACATTTTCAACATTTCCTCTCATCCACCGTTCATATCGATCGGAGCCAAATCCTCTTCAGCATGCATCGTTCAGAGTCACCCAACGACGTTCCCGCCAGCTCTCCAGCGCAGCCTCCGCCAGCTGAACGCCCCGAGCACCATGACGCAGCGTCCACGGAAACGGATCCCCCTCCACCACGTGACGCAGAAAAGCTTCCCACTGCGCGCGAAAGGCGTTCTCAGACTCGGTTGGAGCAGTAAGCCGCTTCCAGCCGGAAAAAAAATCCAGGGGTTGCGGTACATCAGGATTCCAAAATGGACGCGGTGTCTCAGCATGACTCTGCACATGGCAGTCACGCAGCCCCGCCACCGCACTGCCCTCTGTTCCATCCACCTGCAAAGTCAGCAGATCGTCTCGCCGTACCCGGACAGTCCAGGAGCTGTTGAACTGACAAATCACACCGTTGTCACATTCCATCGTTGCATAACAGGCGTCATCGGTCGTGCAGGCATACGGATGACCCTCTTCATCCACGCGCTCAGGAAGATGCCGTGCCCCCAAACAACTCACAGCACGCACCGCTCCAAACAGATCCTCAATCAGGTATCGCCAGTGACACAGCATGTCCAGAATGATCCCGCCGCCCACTGCATCCCGGTAATTCCACGATGGTCTCTGAGCCGGCTGGGCAGGATCGTGACCGCTGAAAACCCAGTATCCGAATTCCCCCCGCACACTCAGGATCCGACCAAAGAAGCCTTCGTCGCGAAGACGTCGAAGCATACGGATCCCAGGCAGCCAGAGCTTGTCCTGCACGACACCGTTCGGCAGCCCGGCCTGCTCACAGGCACTCGCCAGCTGCAGTGCCGTCATGGTGTCCACTGCCACCGGCTTCTCGCAGTAGATTGCTTTCCCTGCCGCAATCGCCCGCTGCAGGTACTCCTCCCGCAAACGTGTCAGACTGGCATCAAAAAAAATCTCGTAGTCCGGATCCTGCAGTACCGTCGACAGGTCAGTGCTGCATTTCTTAAAAGCAGATTCCGCTGCCAGCTGCCGCAGTCGGGATTCTTCGCGACCCACGAGGATCACTTTCGGAATCAAACGCTCGCCGCTGCGCAGCTGAATTCCGCCCTCGTCACGTATTGCAGCCAGTGATCGCAGCAAATGCTGATTGCTGCCCATCCGACCCGTGACACCGTTCAGAATGATCCCGATCGTTCGCTCAGTCACACGGTATTCCTTCCCGCTGTCTCTCTCCAGGCTGCGAAGTCAAACCTGTGCACTCCCTGCTATGGCAGCTCCACCCCCTGTGGCAGAAATGAAATCTCACGATCGTTGTTGATCGACGGGCCCGGAGTACTGCGGCCGGACTGAACGTAATCGTTCAGCAGTTGCAGCAACTCGCTCACTCGCTCCGGACTGGATGCCGCCAGATTCTTCGTTTCTGCCGGATCCGCAACCAGATCAAACAACTGCAATGACGGCAAACCCTGCTTGCGGGCATCTGCCTCTCTGGGTGCACTCCAACCCCCGCTGCCGGCGGATAAACACAACTTCCATTGCCCTTTGCGGATGGCAAATGAACCACCGATCGAATGACTGACCAGCGCGTCCCGCCCTGATTTCGCCTCGCCCTGAAACACCGGTAACAAACTGAATCCGTCTTCGCCTCCCAGTTTCTGACGCGGCTGACCAGTGATCTCTTCCAGCGTCGAATACACATCCGTGAGACAAGCCAGCGCTGAAGTGCTGCGTCCGCTCTCAATCTTTCCTGGCCACCTCGCCAAAAACGGAACTCGGTGCCCCCCTTCAAAAATGTCCGCCTTGTGCCCGCGGTAACCTGCACTGGGATCGTGCCCATGTTCCTTCAACAACGGGAAATTCGCTTCCGGAGAACAACCGTTATCGCTGGTGAAGATCACCAGTGTGTTCTCATCCACCCCCGCTGCCTTCAGTGCAGCAAACAACTGCCCCATGTGATTGTCCATCTGCATCACGAAATCCGCATAGGGATTCATCCCGCTGGCTCCGATAAAGGGAGGTATCGGGGCGATTGGTGTGTGCGGTGCCGGCAAAGCCAGGTAAAGAAAGAACGGCTGCTCACTGGTCTCGGACGACGAACGCTCATGCACGTGAGCGATCGCTTTCTCAAACAACAGCGGCAGAACTCGAGGAATCTGAAAATCGGAGCCGATGGGCCCCTTGCGATACCACCCGTAGCGGTCCTGCTGCTTCGTCACACCTTCTTCACGGTCCGGCTGAGCAGTAATGGAGCCGGTATCCACCCAGACATAGGGTGGCATATCCAGCGATCCACAATGTGCAAAGTACTGATCGAAACCGTTGATGTCCGGACCATTCAGCACCGGCTGTGTGAAGTCGATCTTCTTTCCACTCTTTGCCCAGTCCCAGCCCAGATGCCACTTCCCCAACATGGCGGTGTGGTAGCCCGCCTTTCTCATCAGGTGCCCGAGCGTGGGACGATCCGCCGGTATCAAATGCTCGCTGGTCCCGCTTAAGACGCCCCGCGCCAGCCTTGATCGCCAGTTGTAACGCCCGGTCAGAAGACCGTAACGCGTCGGTGTGCACACTGCACTGGGGGTGTGAGCATCTAAGAAGGTCAGACCCTCATCCGCCATTTTCTGCAGGTGGGGAGTCTGAATCTGACAAGTTGCACTGGTCGGCTGCAAATCACCGATTCCCAGATCGTCAGCCATCACCACGATGACGTTCGGATGCTCTGCAGTGAAACCACGCGGCGACAGAACAGCCGCGAGTACAAGAATACTGCACGCGGTTACCAGAGACCGATCTGACATCAATTTCAACATGATCCAGTTCCATAGCTGCGGACAAACGCCCGACAATCACACAAACAAAAGCACACCCAACGGCAGACTAATAAGTTGCGCAGCAAATTTCGAATGCCTGTTTTCAGCGATCAGCAGCGGACTCTGCCGGCCAGCACAACCGCACACACCCTTCATTCCTCTACTGACTGCGTCGCCAGCCACCGCGCCGCGTTCTCCAGAACCTGCAGCGGTTCCTTCTGCTGATACACCGGAAATGTCTCGTGACCGGGACGAAAGTAAAACACCCTGCCTCGCCCTACCGTCCACAGACAACCACTCCGGAAGTATTCTCCCTTGTCCCAGCGTTCCTCAAAAATCACCTGATCCGGTTCCGGAATATGATGCGGCTCCCCGTACATTTCCGTATGAGCCACATCCCATTTCGCGGGCAATCCCGCAGCAATCGGATGTTCCGGCTGGACCGTGGTCACATGAGATGCCGCTCCGTCCGGACGCCAGAACGGAAAGACACATTGAGGCAATATCAGCTGATACTGGCCGTCATCGGTAATCTGCACTGCAGGCGTCAACGGTGTATCAATCGTCACCGCCCGACCATAAGGAGACTCATTGCTCAACTGCCAACGCACTTTTCCACGCAGATCCGCAGTGAGGTTTTGCTCTGCATCTGCCTTCGCTCGTTCCTGCATCAGCCGGACAAACGCTTTGTGCCAGTGCGCGGAATGCAGCGCTACTAATGCCAGCTTTCCCTCCAGAACCCGCTTCACAACGCCCTCAATCAACACGTCATCCTGGTCGCGAACTCGAATATGACTCCATACGATCAGTACGTCTGTCTGATCCAGAATCTCCGCTGACATTCCCTGCCTGGCATCTTTCATGGAAACGCTGCGAATCTGCAGGCCGGGCCTCGTCCGCAGTGATTCCGCAATCGTTTCGCCCAGGAACTTTCCGCCATATCCCTGCTTCTGCTCCGGTTGTTGCTCATCCCAGATCAATACGCTCACCGTGTCGGATGCAACAACATCGCCGGACAGTGGAACGGAGCACATCAACAACAGGGCAGCCAACTTGATTCTTCGTTGCATCACTTCTCTCCTCATCCTCGCTCAGTCAGAATTACGGCAGATCAGGCAGCATCAAATCCGCATCCTGATGGCTGCAGGTATTCCGGATCCTTTTACGAATATCGCTTTGCCTCACCTTCTCTTGTACAGCCTGCACTCTTCTCGTCAGCCGCTCCGGATTCTCCGGATCCAGCAGGGCATCACCCGTGTCCTGCGGCCATTGTGTCAGTTCCTTCCTGAGCTCGTGCAAAACCTCAGTAGATGCAGGCCCATCTGCCAGGTTGCGGAACTCAAAGGGATCATTCTCCAGATCAAAACGCTAATACTGCGGAGGTCGCCGCATTCATCGATAAGCATCGCGAACTTCCAGCCGAGCCTTTGCGGTAACGACCTGCAGGTCCAACTTATCGACCCCACTTTGAACGAGAAAATCCCCCTCCAGCTTCTCAATGGTCTTCAAGTAATTGGGGTTCTCTGTCTGCGGCAACAGACTTTCAATCAGTTTGAATCGACCGTCGGTCACACTTCGCTGTGGAAAGTCATTCGCCGCTCCAGCATGTGAATGATATTCCGCGAACAAAGATTTCCGCCATGCAGCTCGCCCGATTCCTCCAGCAACCGCAGCAGGTCACACACAAGCCCATCCAGCCTTGCGGGACAGTTGTCGTCACCCGCTGCCAACCGCTGAAAGTCTGCTGATTCAATCCCCATCAAAGGCATCATCTCAACATCCCCCGCTCGCTGTACCTCTTTGGGAATGCCGTCAACCTGAGGAATCCCCGGACCATGGGCGCCCGAGGAATTTCCGCCTAAGAAAGTGGAGTCTCTGCTGCATTGATGAATCCCGCTGCCGGGTTTCTGTGTCGTTTTCCCATCATCCCTGTTTTGTAACCAGCACTCTTCAGACAACGGGAAAGAGCAGGAATGCCATTGCGAAACAGACGAAAACCCGAGGTGGCCAACCCAATCTGACCGTGCCGATGAGGATAGAACCCTGACAGCAATCGTGCCCGCGACTGACTACAACCCGCTTGCGGAACATACGCTCTGCAAAACAGGATTCCCACCGTCGCCAAACGATCCAGATTGGGAGTTCTCGTATCCAGGTCGCCGGAACAGCCCAGCTCCGGCCCATTATCCTCTGAAACAATCAGCCGAATATGGGGGCGATCTGCAGCCGTTGCCTGCCCACCGGAAAATACCGTCAACGCCAATAAAACAAACAGCAGAGAACGCATGGATCGGTCTTTCACACCGGATTGCTCTGCAGCTGCAGCTGATACAACGAACTACTTCAAGTCACTCTCGACATCATGCAGCAGATTGTCTTGAAACAAAATGCGAACCGAGTCGCCCTGCAACCGGACCGCCTTCTCTGTCAAACCGGAAAAGACATTGCCCGTGATCGCCACATCCCGTGTCGACTCCAGAATCATGCCGCCGGCAAGACGATCATTTTCTGCTCTGCGCACGTTGTCCTGTCCAATGTAACTGTCGCTGAAGTTATTGCCACTGACGGTAATCCTTCCGCTGCCCGGCCCAATTCGCAACGCTGCCGTTTTCATGATCGTCAGCGTATTTGCAGAAATCGCGCAGCCGTGAGCATCTTTCAGATCAATACCCGCTCCGTTATGAGCGATCACGTTGGAACTCAGCGTGATACCGTAGCAGTCGCGGTCCAGGATAATCGCGGTGCCGTTACACTCCTCAATCATGTTTCCCGACACAACGCTGCCATACGTATTCTCAATCACTACGCCATGGCCCAGATGGTCATCCAGGCAGCAGCCCGTCATGCACAGATTGAATCCGTCAAGACAATGAACCGCATCCTGGTTCTCTTCAAACTGACTGGCAGAAACAACAATGTCATGACACCCCAGCAGGTTCAGTCCGGTGCCCTTGTTGTAGGTCAACAGGCAATCGGCGACGCGCGGATCCTCGTAACAGTAATCCAGCAGAATTCCGTCTCCTCCGTTCTCGCTGACGGTGATCCCCTGCAGCAAAATCTCATTCGTCTGCCGCGCTTCAATACCGGCACCACTCGACTGGTTACCGGTGATCCTCAGATTCGCTACCCGGACTCGCCACAACTGATGCTGTCGATCGGACTTCGCAACCTTGCATTCGGGGTCCGCAATCAGGAGAGCTGGCTGACCGTCCTTGTTCGTATTCACGATCCATGTTGCGGTTCCCGCACCTTCCAGTGTTGTGTCGCTGCTTTGCAGTCGCAGCGGTTGATCAATGAGGAATTTCCCCGCTGGCAGCCGCACGATTCCACCCGATCCTGGAACCGCATCCAGGGCCGCCTGAATGGATGAGAAATGTGCCGCGTTGATTTCAGCGACCGCGCCCGGGAGACGTATCTCGTCTGCCGGTGCTGAAGAGATCCCCTGTGTCACCTCCCCAAAAACCAAAACCAGTACCGATGCAAAACAGATTCTGTTCAGTCGTTTCATGAAGTCTTCCTCTCCTGAAAGGTGGTGACAATCCGCAGAAGAATCTACGCTGCGTCCCTTCCACTCTAGCCAACCAGCCCGCAACTGGCGATACGCCGTGAAAACACCTCCCCACGCCGGCCTGGCTCAATCGCTGGAGATTTCCAATGAAACATGTCTTCCTGGCCCATGCGATGGCTGTCATTCCTCGGTGGGCACAGGGGTGCGTCGCCAACCGTTCTCTGATCGAAAAGGGGCCTCGCATCATCCCGTTACCCGAAGGTACGGACCCGAGTGATCCCGATTCGTTGCGCGAATCCATGCCGCGGTTTCTGCCGGCCAACTTTGTCTTTCCATTTCTCGCTCATGCCGCAGGAACACTGGTCCATGCTTTTGTGACGGTATGGCTTGGGGGCAACACTTGCCGGGGCACAAAAGAACCCGGCTGTTTGAACTCCGTCCGTCAGTGAACATTTCTATTGAAGCTGTGGCCTGCCCGGCCCCTCTTCGCTTTGACAGCCCGGTGCCGGCGAATTCGACCCCGGCGCAGGCAACTAAGAACGATGTACTAACCCGGGATAATTGCTGTGCGTTACAACCCAGGTCCCAGGCTCTTCGGTGTCTCTCCGGATTCCCTCCGCATGCTGCCACTGCTGTTCGTCTTCCTGCTGACTCCGCTGACATCCGCTCAGTCACCCGCAACTCCACCCCAGCTGATCGCTGTTCGCGACGATCAACGAGGCTTCGAGTTTAAAGACAGCAAGCAGCCATTCGTGCCGTGGGGCTTCAATTACGACCACGACCCGCAGGGACGGCTGCTGGAAGACTACTGGCTGCAGGAATGGAATACGGTTGAACGGGACTTTCAGGAAATTCGCGACCTTGGTGCCAACGTCGTGCGTATCCATCTGCAGTTCGGGCGGTTTATGAACAGCCCGCACGAAGCCGACCCTGAACAGCTTGAACAACTGCGGCGACTGTTGCGACTGGCTGAGTCAACCGGTCTGAAAATTGATCTCACCGGACTCGGGTGCTACCACAAACAGGATGTCCCGGATTGGTACGATTCGCTCGCGGAAGACGCTCGCTGGGATGCCCAGGCTGCATTCTGGACTGCGATTGCCGGGGTTTGCCGAAACAGTTCCGCAATCTTCTGCTACGACCTGATGAACGAGCCGGTTGTGCCGGGAGGCGATCAGCCCCGACAGGACTGGCTGGGGCCTGGTTTTGGCGACAAACACTTTGTCCAATTCATCACACTCAATCGGAATCAGCGGGATCGTGCAGAAATCGCCAGGAACTGGATTCGCAGCCTGACCACAGCCATCCGTGCAGTTGATCCACACCACCTGATCACTGTCGGGCTGGTCCCCTGGAGTCTTGATCGACCGGGCCTGACGTCCGGATTTATCCCGCAACGGATCGCCCCTGAACTGGACTTCCTGGCGGTCCATCTCTACCCCGATCGCGAACGTCCGCAGGAAGCCCTGCAGACCCTCGCTGGTTTTGCGGAAGCCGGTAAACCCGTCATCATCGAAGAGACGTTTCCGCTTCGCAGTGATGCAGCAGACCTTGAACGCTTTCTGCGGGCTGCCGCCTTTCATTCCGCTGGAACCATCGGTTTCTACTGGGGCACAACTCTGGAAGAACTTCGCCGGGAACAAACACTCCCGGCCGCCATTCAGGCCTCATGGCTGGAACTGTTCCTGAAGCTGAAGAACGATCTGCAGACGCCGGTACCACAGTTCCTGAATAACGGAGTTACTGCGCATCGCGGCGATTCAGGCAACTTTCCGGAAAACACGCTTTCCGCCTTTCGAGCGGGAATCGAAGCAGGCGCCGACTGGATTGAACTGGATCTCTTTCGCACGGCCGACGGACAACTCGTCGTCACACATGACCGAACCACCAAACGTGTTTCCGATCGGGACCTCGTGGTGCCCGAAACCCGGTGGAAAGAACTCCAGACGCTTGACGTCGCGACAGACTTTCGACGCCGACAGGGCTTGAATGTCGAGCAGTGCCCGGTCGAACACATGCCGTTGCTCAGCGAAGTGCTGGCACTGGTGATGCAACAACAAAACACTCGCGTTTCGATCCAGCCAAAAATGGACTGTGTGGACGATGCCGTGGATCTGATTCACCACCTGCACGCCGTTCCGTGGGTCGGTTTCAACGACGGCAACCTCAGCCTGATGAAACGTGTTCGCGAACGGGACTCCCGGATACCAGTGTTCTGGGATCGTGGTGCTGACACCGATCTGCAGGCCGATATCACCACCGCACAACAACACGGATTCCACTCCCTCGTCATTCATGCCAGTGGGGTAACAGCGGAGAAAGTTCATGCCATTCGTGCTGCCGGACTCGAAGTCGGCGCGTGGACAGTCAATGACCCGGTGGAGATGACACGGCTGTTACGGTTGGGCACTCAGCGGATCTACACAGACGAACCGAAAAGCCTGCTGCAAATCAGTTTGCACAATGCCGCTCAGCGGTAATCCTTGTGAACAACTCTCAACACTCAGGCAGGAATTCCACAGCAGCAGCAGATGATCCCACTGGAGTTTTGTTCCGGTACTGCACCGGCAGCAACATTATCGGGCGTGCGCATGAGCCTCTTCCTGATACGCCGTCAACTTGCGGTAGTAAGCACTGATTACTGTCTCACGACGAATCACGCCAACCAGCTGACTGCCGTCGTTCGCGTCAACCACCGGCAACTCATCGACACCCAGTTGGGATAACCGACGAATCGCTGCGTTCAGGTCGTCGGCTGGTGTTACCGACACAATCTCCGTTGTCATGATGTCGGCTGCGTCTGCCAAATCCCAGATCACGTCATCGTACAGGTAAGGTCGAACATCCGAATCGGAGTAAACTCCTGCAAGCCGCCCATCATCATCGACGACAGGGAAAAAGTGCTGGTGTGTCTGACTCAGGATTCGAACCAACTCTCTCAATGGCGTCTTCTCTGGCACGCGAGTCAGTTTCGGGCTGCTGTCAAAGACGTCCCGAACACTGAGATCCTGCAGAATGTCCACGAGGAAATCACCACTGTGAGCCGGGGAATCAAGACGGGAGTTGACCTGTTTGCGATACAGGACGACTTTCTGACACATCAGGAAACACAACGTAGACACCCACATTGTGGGCATCAGCAGCTGATAGCTGCCAGTCATTTCACTCACCATAATGATCGTGGAAATAGGAGCATGAGCGCAGCCGGCAAAGAAACCGGCCATACCAACCACCCCAAACGCACCAGGATTGACCAGATCAGGCCAAACCTGGCCGCATAACTTCCCGACCGCAATCCCAAGACAGCCGCCAATCACCATCGAAGGACCAAAAACACCTCCCGAACCACCGGAACCAATGGTAAATGACGTTGTCAGGATCTTGCAGAATGCCACCACCAGAAGTACGCCAGCAGCAACCTCTTCCGGAGACTCAAGCCCCTGCTGCAGAGTCCCGTATCCAGTCGACAATACCGCCAGCACCTGAGAGTTCTGACCTGAGATTCGGTACAGAGCCAACCCGACCAGACCCGTTAAGAATGCCCCTGCTGCCGGCCGGAGATGACGCGGCCCCGGCAGCCTGCCAAACAGGTCGTGCAGCCCGTAAAAGACCCGGACATAGAGCCAGGCCATCGCAGACAATGAAACAGCAAGAATCGTGTAGGGCAGCAGCTCCAACAATGAACTCGCGGAATAATCTGCCAACCCGCCAAAGATGTGAGCAAAGCAGAGCTCGGGCGGCATAAACATACCGTAAACCGAATAAGCCACGATAGACCCGACCGCCGTAGGGATCAGGACATCAGACTCGATGTCGGCGTCACGGTACATGATCTCCCCGGCGAAGATTGCACCGGCAAGTGGTGCACGAAAAATCGCCCCAACCCCGGCACCCATACCCGTCGCCAGCAGAATGCGACGGTCCCGCGCCGACAGCTTCATCCATTGCCCAAGAGAAGAACCGAGCGCCGCTCCGATTTGAGCGATCGGACCTTCGCGACCGCCCGATCCCGCTGTTCCCAGCGTAATCGCCGATGCCAGCGTTTTCACAATCGCCACACGCAACGGAATATTGCCCCGTCCGTGGTGAAACGCATGGATGGCTCCGTCAGTACCATGTCCCTCAGCTTCGGGGGCCAATGTGTAAACGATCAAACCTGACAGTAATCCGCCGCCCACCAGTACCAACAGCAACCACGGGAAACTCAACGCAACATCCGGTGCCTCAAAGAATGCCCGCTCACCATGGCCCTCACCCGGCGCAAAGCCGGAAAACTGAATCAGTACGAAACGAACGATCACCTGGCCCGCAACTTGAAACGCGATCGCGCCCAACCCCGCCAGCAAACCAACAAAAACCGCGCGAAAAAACCACGTCCCGTGATAGCCAACACTGGATGAAACCTGCAATCCGAGAAAACGCTTCTGTGCCATTCTGATCTCAAATCCAACCTCAGGCACTTCCACAAGGGAATACAAACGGTGCCGAAGAAAACTGCGGACGATCCACCAAAAAACACAATGACGGCTGCAGAGACCGCCACCGACACAGTTTGCACCGACAGGGTCTGAACAATGTGAGCAACCTGCTCAACGGCAGCAGTGAAGCCCGTTGGTTCACCGCGATCACCCGCGTTGAAATGAATCAGCTGATCACCGCACCGGACATCTCTTACGCAAACAACACACACCAGAGTCGCCTGCGAATTCGACCACACCAGCACAACTCGGAAAGCCGGACGCCAGAATGCAGCGAGCAGGAAGTCGACACACGGGACCCGGGACGCGGGACGCGACACACGGGACTTACCGTCCAGCCCCAGGAAACACAGTCCATGAGCTCCAAAACAAACTCAAGCGACGCAAACCCCGGCCCATTTCTCCGCGACACAAAGGCCGGCTGCGCTAACCTAACACCCCGCCCCACTTAACAACAGACACCACTCTCATTCCCCAGCCAGCAGAACAAAAATCCCGACTTCGGTAGTTCCCTCCCAATCCTGTCCTCCCGGTGCCATCCACCTTTTTCGCAGGTACTGCCCGGTGCCACCCACCAGGTACTGCCCGGTGCCACCCACCGTTCACAAGGGACCTCCCCTGGTGCCATCCACCTCCCCCGCCACCTCCATCTCTCAATTTGCCGCCGGCGGTGCCAACCACCTTCGTTACTTGTGCGCTCTGACGGTGCCATCCACCGTTCAGGTACTCGCAATCAGAGCCAACACGGCCACACTCAACTTGCCACCCCACAAACCAAATCCGAACAGACTCGGGGGGGGGCCGCACTTCCATTGTTGAGTCGTTGCAACACATCCGCACAAACCAACCAACTCAAGAAAAAACTTGGCCGCAAAATGAGTTGCGATTGTGGTGCTATTGTGAGGCATTAACACCACCCTTAAGATTGACCAGCGCTGTCGCTCACGTATCGTCATTCGCTCGAAATGGTCATCAAATGCCACGTGTCAATCGCTCAGAGATCATTGCCACGGATGAAGTGCAGGTCTTTCACCTCGTCAACCGCTGCGTCAGACGGACCTTTCTGTGCGGGAATGATCCGCAGACCGGTAGAGACTACTCCCACAGAAAACTCTGGATTCGAAGACGACTCGAACAACTCGCTGCGATCTTCGGAATGGACATCCTCGGGTACGGGGTCATGAGTAATCACTTGCATGTTGTCGTTAGAACCCGGCCGGATCTGGTCCGCAAATGGACTGACCAACAAGTCGCATTGAGATGGTGGACTCTGTTTCCACAAAGAAAAAACGCTGACGGATCTGCAGCAAAACCCACCAAACAGGAACTCAATGCAATCCTGAAAGATCAATCGGCTCTCAAAGAACGCAGGTTGAGACTGTCAGATATCTCATGGTTCATGCGGTGCCTGGCAGAACCTGTTGCACGTCGAGGTAATCGAGAGGACGACGTGACGGGCCGATTCTGGGAGGGACGATTCAAAGCTCATCCAGTGCTCGACGAACCCGCTCTGGCCGCATGCATGGCCTATGTTGACTTGAATCCTATTCGGGCTGGAATCGCCAAAACTCCCGAATCAAGCGAGTTCACAAGTATCTGCGATCGCATTCATGACCAGCGCAAAGCTGCCCAAAAACGCTCGAAGCAGGCCGCCGCGATCCAAACCGAACATGGCGAAAGGGCAGGATGGCTCGCTCCTGTCCCGCTTCAGCCAACTCACAAGACATCACGGCAGAAACCGACTGTGCGCAGGGCTGGAAACAAAGGGTGTCTGCCAATGTCACTGGAGCAATACAAGCGGTTACTGGAATGGACGGGAAAACAGCTCAGAAAACTGCAGACCGATGAAATTCCGTCTGAAGCAGCAGCAATTCTGGAACGACTTCAAATCAATCCCGAATCGTGGCTCCCCATGGTTCAGCGTTTCAGAAAACACTTTCGGTTTGCAGCAGGCTTGCCCCAAAGCCAACAGCGTTTCCGCGAGGAACGCAAACGAAGACGAATCGCTTCAGGCGTTTCCTGATCAGTCGCGTCTACTCCCAACGCAGCCACGAAAAGCCGTCATACTGCCGCAAACACTCAATGCCTGAACTTCTTCATCAAGGCTGCTTCGCCTGCGGCATGTTCAGATGAGAGTGCTCTATCAGATTGCAGCATCTCAGCTTGCCTGAACCTCCCGTTTCATCCCGATTGATCGACACAACGCAACGGTCAAAACGCTGGCGTCGCTCCGTACCAGAGGCATTGCGCACAGCAGGCTTTGTTTACCGGCTTCCCTCACTGCGATTTCCGGCGGTGCTCGTGCCCGTATTCACAAGGCGTATTCTCAAGGTGCCATCCACCGCATCTCATCCGACGAGGAAATCGCCCCCGATATGGTGGATGGCACCAAGAGAGGAGAGAGAGGAGGATGTGGTGGATGGCACCTTGTGTGGGGGGAGGGGTGAGAGCTGAGCATGGGGCGATGAGTTGTCGCAATTACGCTCACTGGTGGTTAGGATACAGATGTCTGGCGGGGGGAATTTACAAAGCAAAGTAGAGGACCATTCCGTGCATGGTTTCGCTTCCCGTAATCAGCAATCTGCCCTTAGTCGCGCCAAAAAATCCCGCCAATCCCGCCGGTTGGGCAATTCGTCACATCACCTCAATCGCTCAGCTGCTTCGAGATTCCCTGATGGCCGTTCTTATCTTTGCGTTGTTCGTTTCGCTCAGTTTGATTCACCAGACCGGCGCGGCCTTTGGACAATCCAGCACGTTTTCGCTGGACGTGCTGCCCGTTCTTTCGGATCGCTGCTTTCACTGTCATGGTCCGGACCCAGAGAATCGAGAGGCGGACCTGCGGCTTGACGTCGCCGAATCATCAGACGGAACCCGTGGTGCCCGCGAAGTCCTTCAGCCCGGCTCACCTGAGGAAAGTGAACTATGGAATCGGATCACCTCGCACGACACTGACGTGGTCATGCCGCCACCGGAATCCGGACGTCAGGCCCTGACCAACGCAGAGATTGACACCATTCGAAACTGGATCGAAGCTGGCGCGGAGTGGGGCAGGCACTGGTCATTTGAGGCACCTCGGCGGACACAACCTCCCCTCCCGGAACTCCACCCGATCGATTCTTTCATACGCGATCGTTTGAAGCGAACCGAGCTGGTGCCATCCCCACGGGCCCAACATCACACAGCTCTGAGGAGGCTGTCTCTGACCCTGACCGGACTTTCACCCACGCCTGAACAGTTAAAAGAATTCCTGAGCGATCCGTCCGGCGAGGCATGGAACGCACACATTGATCGTCTGCTTAACTCTCCTCAACACGCAGAACGCATGGCCGTCTGGTGGCTCGATGCGGCAAGATATTCCGATTCAGATGGATACCAGGCCGACGCCACTCGCCAGAACTGGCCGTGGCGCGACTGGGTCATTGAAGCCTTCCAGGAGAACATGCCCTTCGATCAGTTCACCATCGAGCAATTTGCAGGAGATCTGCTGCCCGAGGCCACCGCGGAACAGATTTTGGCCACCTGCTTTCATCGAAATCACATGACGAATGGCGAGGGCGGTCGCGACCCCGCGGAATCCCGAGTCGATTACGTCATCGATCGTGTGAATACGATGGGAACTGTCTGGCTCGGCCTGACTCTGGGATGTGCCCAGTGTCATTCACACAAGTTCGATCCGATCTCTCAGAAGGACTACTACGCACTCACTGCGTTCTTCAACAGTATTGATGAAGATGGACGCGCCGGAATGAATGCCCGCCCTTATCTGAACTATCAGTCTCCGGCTGTTCAGTCTCAGATTGATGAACTGCAGAGATTTCTCATGCAGCTTCAAGAGGCGGAGAAGCAACAACGAGCAGCAGCAGAGTCGCGATTTGCCAATTTCCTGTCAGACCTGACTCAATCCGCCGCTGCAGAACGTGCAGCAACATGGAGAATTGCCGAAGCATCAGCGACAAGCAGTGACGGCACGGAGTTCAATTTCGAGGAACAGGGCATACTCCAAACATCCGGGCCAACACCGTTTCAGGACGACTACCGCGTCACCCTGAAGCCTCCCGCTGATCTCTCGCGAGTTACCGGCTGGAAACTGGAAGTCTTTCCGAATTCGAACCACGTTGACGGTCGCTACACCCGTGACGGGAACGGTCACTTCACTCTCACGAATGTCCGACTGCTGCTGCAGCGCAGCGGCAGTCCGACGGAAACAGAAATCGAACTTTCCAGTGCCGTTGCCGATACCGCTCGAGGTAATCAAAGATCCTCTAACTGGGATACCCGGTACGCCAAAATCGGTGATACGCTGAACGATGACACCCGCAACGGCTGGACAACACTGGGTGATCCGGCAGCCGTCACACACACTGCCGTCTTTACACTGGAACAGCCGCAGCAGATCAGCGCGGACGACCGTCTGGTTGTTGTCCTGCGTCACCGCGCGCTGCATGGGAACTCGTGCATCGCTCGTTTTCGTCTTTCGCTGACTGATGAACGTGGCGAAACGCTGACTCGAACTGACGGAAAATCTCCGCAACAGGAACTGCTGGCAACTCGAACAACACCGAATGCCGAAATCACTGCAGACCTGCGCAAGCGTCTTCTGGATCAGTTTCTGGCGGATGATCTGCCGTGGCAGCAGGCCAGTGCCAGGGTCCGCCGCGCCAAAGCACAACTCAATGAACTTCAGAACCAGGCAAAACCACGATCGGTGATGGTGCTGCAGCAGCGCGATCAACTCCGAGACACATTTGTTCTGAATCGTGGAGTCTGGAATGCACACGGCGAAAAAGTCGACTCGGCAGTACCCGCAGCAATTCTGCAACGGCCGGTGAACAACAGGCTGGAACTGGCAAAGTGGATTGTGGATCGCAGCAATCCCCTCACAGCTCGAGTGATCGTAAACCATCTGTGGCAACTGATGTTTGGCAGTGGGATCGTCCGCACACCGGACGACTTTGGTCTGCAGGGTGCCCGTCCGACTCACCCGCAACTACTGGACTGGCTGGCAGTTGAACTGATGGAATCCGGATGGGACCTGCGACACATACTGAAGCTCATTGCCACCAGTGAAACATTTCGACAAAGCAGTACTGCCACCGTACTCCAGCAGGAACTGGACCCGGAAAATCGTCTCCTTTCGCGGAGCCCCCGTTTCCGACTTCCGGCGTGGATCCTGCGTGACAATTCCCTGCACGTCTCCGGACTGTTGAATCCACTGGTCGGTGGCCCTCCCGTAAAGCCATGGCAGCCTGAAGGAGTTTGGGGAGAAATCACCATGGGTCGGTTTCGATACGAACCAACGATCGGTCCCGGGCAGTATCGACGGACCGTTTACGCATGGTGGAGACGCTCCATCGCACCGGTGTTTCTTTTTGACAGTGCTCAGCGCCGCGTCTGCGAGGTTCAGATTCGCCGCACCAACACTCCCCTGCAAGCTCTCACACTTCTGAACAGTCCATTTACTGGCGAGGCTGCCCGGGCTCTGGCAGATCTGTCGGTTTCAGCAACTGATCTCGACACAATCGATCGCCTTCAGCAAATCAGCCTGCGAGTACTTTCTCGCGAGCTGACTGCAACCGAACTGCCCTCACTGCAACAGTTGTTGCGCGAGTCCCTGGCTTACTACAGCAACCATCCGGACAAAGCACTGCGATTCATTTCCGTCGGGCAACAGCCTGCAACAGCGAAGAAGGCCGCCGAAACGGCCGCGTGGATGACGGCTGCGATGTTAATGTTGAATCTGGACGAGGCGATTTCCAGTGAATGATTCATCTCGAACTGAACGGGCTGTCACAGTACAGGCTCGCCGAACCTTCCTGCACAGCGCCGGGCTAAGTCCGGCTGCAATGGCACTTGCATCGTTGCAGCAGCAGACCAGTGTTGCAGCGGCACAGGGATTGCCGGATCAGCTTGCCCGCGCGAAACGCGTCATTTTCCTGACACAGTCGGGCGGACCCTCACAGCTTGAACTCTACGACCACAAACCAGCACTGAAGGCACTCGCGGGCACCGAACTTCCGGACAGCGTTCGCCAGGGACAACGCCTCACCGGCATGACGGCGGGAAAGAAACAACTGGTTCTGCCGGCAGTGACGCAGTTCCGCCAACACGGAGACAGCGGAGCGACTGTCAGTGAATGGCTACCACACACCGCGGCCGTTGCAGACGAACTTTGCTTCGTGAAATCGATGGTCACGGATCAGATCAACCATGCACCAGCGATGACAAAATTTCTCACTGGGCACCAGCTTCCTGGCCGCCCCAGTTTCGGCTGCTGGGCCACCTGGGGCCTCGGCAGCCTGAATCGGAATCTGCCGGAATACATGGTGCTGCTCTCTCGAATGAAGCGAGGCAGTGATCAGCCTCTGTACGATCGCTATTGGGGCAGCGGCTTTCTTCCTTCGAGGCTTCAGGGAGTGAAACTGCGCAGTGCGGCAGAGCCGGTTCTGTACCTGCAGGATCCGGCCGGAATGCCTCGCAAGCTCCGACGACAGATGCTGAACGGACTGAAAGACCTCAATCAGCAGCATCTGGAACAGACGCTCGACCCGGAGATCGAAACTCGGATCAGTCAGTACGAAATGGCTTTTCGAATGCAAACCAGCATTCCGGAACTGGCGGACCTGTCCGATGAACCCGAATCCACTTTTCGGCTGTACGGAGCAGATTCACGGCGACCGGGCAGTTATGCCGCCAACTGTATTCTCGCCCGCCGCATGGCCGAACGTGGAGTGCGATTCATTCAGTTGTTCCACCCGGACTGGGACCATCACTCCCGACTTCGCAGCTGGTGTGTCGCTCGCTGTGTCGATACAGATCAGGCCAGCGCGGCACTGATCAAGGATCTGAAACAGCGAGGATTACTGGACGACACGCTGGTGATTTGGGGCGGAGAATTTGGCCGCAGTCCGGCAGGTCAGGGTGACTGGCGATCTGCGGAAGCTGGTCGTGACCACCACCCGCGGTGCTTCACGGTCTGGATGGCTGGAGGGGGTGTTCGACCAGGGATGACATGGGGCGCCACAGACGACTTCAGCTATAATTCCGTCGTCGACCCCGTTCATGTACGAGATCTGCACGCCACGGCGCTGCATCTGTTGGGAATCAATCATGAGCAATTTACATATCGCCATCAGGGTCTTGACTTTCGGCTGACTGGTGTCGAGAAAGCGAACGTTGTGCACGGCGTTCTTTCCTGAACCAACTTGCAGAGAAAGCAGGATTGATGAAGCTCCCGGACAGACGAGATTTTCTCCGCACGACTTCGGCCACAATTGCGATCTCATCAACTTCAGCATTTACAGCTGATCCAACTCGTCCCGCAGCCGACCTGTTGAAACAAGACTGCGATTCCGGTCAGACTCGTGCCGCCGCAATCTGGGTGCGGCAGGGAACACATCAGTATTCCCACGTGTTTGGCGCCGCCAAAGATGAAACCGCCAGCTTTCTCCTCGGCTCGATCTCCAAACCAATTGCGATCACGGCGTTACTGCGTCTGCTGGATCAGGGACTCTTCGGGCTGGATGACCTCGTCTCCGAATACATTCCGAAATTCACCGGGCAGCTGCGCGAACAGGTCACCATTCGCCACCTGCTGACACATGTCTCCGGACTCCAGGATCAGCTTCCTGACAACGCCGAACTGCGTGCCGGACATGCACCGTTGTCTCGTTTCGTTTCCGGAGCAGTCGGCCTGCCGCTGCACTTTCCACCGGGTACGGAATACAGGTATTCAAGCATGGGGATCCTGCTGGCACTGGAGATTGCTCGACGCCTCACCAGCCAATCGATCCCAACGCTGGTCAACAAAACCGTGCTTGAACCGCTGCGAATGCAGAATTCGGAACTGGGAAGCGGACGGTTGTCAGCGGCACAGCTGATGCAGTCGCAAACGGAATACGGTGCAGTCGAATCCGGCGCCGGTTCCCCGGATGCCGCAAAATGGAACTGGAACAGTCATTACTGGCGCGGGCTGGGTGCACCATGGGGTGGTCTGCAGGCGTCAGCAAACGATGTCGGTCGGTTTCTGCAAGAGTATCTTCATCCCACAGGAATCCTGTTCAGCTCTGCAACAACCGCAACGGCAATTCGCAATCATAATCCAACAACGCTGGAATCCCGTGGACTCGGGTTTGACACGGGAATGGAAGCCACCTGTCAAGCGTGCTCAGCGGCCACGTTTGGACATACCGGTTCAACCGGAACGATTGCATGGGCTGATCCTCGCCGCGATCTGATCTGCGTGGTCCTGACCACACTGCCGGCACGAGCACTTCCCGCAGCGGAACATCCACGGCAGCGGGCCTCAGATCTGATTTCGGCAGCTTTCCCCTGAAAATCGAAAGCTCGTGACACCCCGCTGCGGGCAGCCACAAATTTCTGTGACGGCAGCGCAGACAACACTGGAATATGACCGGAGTGTTTTGAAATGTTGCCGTGGCTCAGGTTGATGCGTTTGCCGACCGTCTTCACCGCACTGTCCAATGTGCTTTGTGGATACCTGATCACGCGCACTGCGATGTCAGGAAGTCCATTTACGGAAACCAATTTGTGGGCTCTGCTTGCAGCTACCGCTGGCCTCTATCTCGGCGGTATGGTCCTGAACGACGTATTCGACTCCGAACTGGACAGTCGGGAACGACCTGAGCGGCCAATTCCGTCGGGTGCGATTTCGCGTCGAGCGGCAGCTGCATTTGGTGGTGGCCTGATGTGCGCTGGGCTGCTTGCAGCGGCCTCCGTCAGCTGGTCAGCACTGCTCACGGCGGTTGCGATCACCGTTTGCGTGCTGTTGTACGACGCGGTTTTGAAGTCAACCGTCGCCGGACCACTGGGAATGGCCGCCTGTCGATTTCTGAATCTGCTTCTGGGCACAACCGCTGTCGCCGACATTTCCGAATTACTGCGACAACCAGCGACCGGGCTCGCTGCCGCACTGGCTCTGTACATCGTGGGCGTGACCATCTTTGCGCGCAACGAAGCTGACAACCCTCGCCGCAGTCTGCTGATCGCCGGGCTTGTCGTTGTGCTTGCAGCTCTTGGAATTGACGCATGGCTGATTTCAGGGAACGGGGCCGCCCCGGCCTCCATCAGTGGTGGCTCTCTGGGCCTGCTGGTCCTTGCCCTGAATCTGACCCTGCGCGCCTCAGCCGCTGTCATTCAGTTGTCACCGCGGTTGATTCAGCGCACCGTCGGCCTGATGCTGTTGAGTCTGATTTTTCTTGACGCCATTCTCACGTTCGCCATGACCGGCGATGCGGCTCTGGCCCTGATCATCATGGCATTAATCCTGCCCGCGTCGCTGCTGCGCCGGGTGGTGCCAATGAGCTAACCTCTGCGTGGCGTCTCACGAAATCCCAATTCTGTGGATTCCTGCCCGGCTGTTTGAACCTCAACCGCGAGTTGCCCTAGGATGTCACGAGATGGCGTGGCCGGCGGCCCGCTCACAAGAAGAACCCGAGCGACCTTTGAACCACCCTACGGCCCCCTTCTGACTCAAGGAACACCCAGGTATGTATGATCGCAGCAGACTGATGGAACTGGTGAAGGAGCGAGCGCTGCGGTTTGGAGACTTCACACTCGCATCCGGCAGGAAATCCACCTACTACCTCGACGGAAAACAGGTCACCCTGAACGCTGAAGGGCTCATGCAGATCTCCTACGGACTGCTTGAGTTGCTCAGCGATGTGCAATTTGAAGGATTCGGCGGAATGTCGATTGGTGCCGACCCGATTGTCGGCGGTGTCCTTGTCGCCGCCGCTGCACAAGACCGACCGCTGCTGGGCTTTATGGTTCGGAAAGAGGCCAAGGGACACGGCACGCAGCGATTCATCGAGGGTCCGATCGAGCCCGGTCAGAACGTCGTGATCATCGACGATGTTGTGACCACAGGTGGCAGTGCACTGCAGGCTGTGGACCGCGTCGAAGAATTCGGCTGTAAAGTCGTCCACGCAGTTGGAATCGTCGATCGCCTGCAGGGTGGTGGTGAAGCATTTGCAGCTCGGGATATCCCCTTCTCTGCCCTGCTCACGGTCCGGGATTTCGGAATCGAACCACTAAAAGACTGAAGCCGGGCTGATTCTCGAAACCACCGTTTGCAGCCAGGCTGGCCATCGCTACAGTGTTGACTCGGGGCCAGCGGTCCCGAGCTGTTCAGGTGGCTGCGGCAGGATCACAGTTCTGCCACAGCTGAAAAGGGAAGACAGTGCCCGGCCCAGGTCGGAATTCTGTCGCGGTCCCGCCGCTGTAACCGAGAACTGCTGACACACAGTCCAAATCCCGGCAGGTTGATCACGAGATCGATCCTGCATTGCGGATTCTGTTTTTCCACTGCGACACGGCTGGGCGTTTGAAAGCCACCAGCCTGCCTGCGGGAAGGAGTGTCAGTGGGTTGATCCGGAAGCCAGAAGACCTGCCTGATCAGGTGACGGATATCCTCTTCGCGGAAAGAGTGTCGTCGGATCAGGAAATCGCTTTGCGGTGCAGCATCAGACACTGCCGGTACTGCCAGACAGACCTGCAGAAACATGGCGCAAGCCCTGCAATGTCAAATGGAAATCACACTGCGCAGCGGCGTAGAGATTTCCGGGAACAAGCAGCACTCTCGCTTGCCGAATCAGAATTGCCGGACTGCTCTCTGCAGCACCGTGATGAAGATCGGCTGCGGTACCCTGTGGATCTGCAGGCTTCCCGGCAACCGCTCAAATTCCCCTGATCTGCCGATCACTTTCCGCAAACATTGTGGGAAATTGATTATGCCCAAGCCCGTTCATAAGCAGCCTGCCGCATCAGTTCGGACCCGACGAATGTGTGGCTTCACCCTGATTGAACTTCTGGTGGTGATTGCCATCATTGCCGTGCTGGTCGCACTACTGCTTCCCGCTGTTCAGCAGGCTCGCGAAGCTGCCCGCCGGATTCAGTGCCGAAACAGTCTTCGCCAGCTGGTACTCGCAATGCACAACTACGCGGAGGTGTACCAGGAGCAACTGATTCCCTACGTGATTGAAGACACCGCTCGGATGCGTTTCATGCAGACATACAGCGGTCCTGCCGGCACGGCTCAATACTGGTTCGGTGTCGTGAACTACAATGATCCCAACCCCGCGACTCAACTGGACTTTGCTGCCGGGCCACTGGCGCCCTATCTGGAAACAAATTACAGTATCTTCCAGTGCCCGAATTTCGGTCCCAATCAGGTGGATCGGATGCGGTTTGGAAAACCAGCGACCGGCTTCGGATACAACGGCTACTACCTGTCAAGAACTGCAGGACTGGTCTGGAACCCTCCAACATGGCAGGCTGAATCCAACCCCGAACCGGCCTGTCGACGACTCCGGGATGTGATGCAGACCAGCAGGACCGTGGTCTTCGCAGACAGCGCTGCCGTCCAGCTGTTGCAATTTTCTCCGCTGAAACTGAGTTTTGAGGAAAACTGGCTGCTTGATCCGCCCTCGCAGAATTTCCCCACCGTGCATTTTCGCCACTCCGATTCGGCCAATGTGGCTTTCCTCGACGGACATGTGGAAAGCTTCGCCTTCGCGACGGAAGTCAGCGTTCCGGGCCCCAACTATCTGTTCCCGCAACAAGCAGAACAAATGCAGCAGAAGCGACTGGGATTCGTCAGCTCCGGCAATCTCCAGATACCTGATCTTCAGGACGAACTCTACGACCGGGAATAACTCTTCGTCCGATCGAAAACCCTCTATTCTGCGGACGAATCTGCTGACTCAAGGACATCCCTTTGTTAGCGGGTTGACGCTGCTGCTCTTGCCCGTGATAGTAGCATGGACACCCTGCCGTGCCGCGTCCCGAAACTGTTGGTCTGAAGGAATCCCCATGTCGTTAAGGATCGACTCGTACGTCTTGCGAGGAGAACTCGACAACACCTCCCGCAACAGAATCCGCGGATGGATCGAGGTGGTTCGTGACTCCGAACATCCGGAACATCGCAGGACCTGTGCTTTATTGTCGCTCACCGGCAATCTCAGCGGTGCTGCGGCAGGTGCTCGTCTGAAATTCGAAGTGATCGATCTGATCGACCCTCAGGATATTCCGAGAATCGATCACAGCTTTCAGCAGCAGCAGATCGGTATCCTGAGGGACAGTCAAATCCGAATTGCTGAATCGCTGGCAGAACCGTCTTCTGAAATCGGTACGCAACCGCAAACTGACCGGTCAAATCAGCAGTCAGCGCTGGGTTCCATTTATCTGGACTGGAGCAGTCAGAACGGGCCGGTGACACTGGAACTGTTAAACACCCGCATCACATTTCTTGAGCCGGGCAATTCCTCCGGTCTGCTTGAACCCCCGGGCCTGCACGACAGTGATCTGCCTGCGGAACTGAAAGTCTTCATCCATCGCGCCCGCAGGTCGCTGCAGGATCAGGCGAACGAAGAACCCTTAGACGAGCGGGACGAACAGCGCTCTGCCGAGCATGCCGACGAAGGAGATCTGTATCGGTTCCTGGACGCGGCCACTGAGGAGAATATCCGCAGGTCTGCCGAACTTCCGGAGGAAGCTAACGAAACAGAATCAGTTGAAGATGGGCTCCAGATTCCTCCCGAACTTCGTGACCTCGTGCAGTCCATCACTCCCGATGCCGAGCAGATGTTCCAGCAGTTGAACGAAGTCCTGCAGGGAAATCAGGATGAACCGCTCAGCTGGGTGCTGGATGAGCCGCTGCGGCTGCCTGTCGCCGATCAGTTGGACAGCGAAGAAGAAGCGTGGCAGGTTCTCGGTACGCTGTTGGCAGCACTGGCACGAAAAGGGGTCGCCTTCGACATGTGCCCCCACTTCACAGCCATTGAGGGATATCGACTGCTGACGGAAGTTCTGTTGCCGGAGGCCCGGATCCACCCCAACTTGCCCGGAACCGGATTTGTCTGCCACTTCACATCCGCATCCTGCTGTGATGAGTGTCAGCCCGATTCTGCAGACTCGGATTTTACAGAGTAGGCGTCTGTCGCCCTTTTTCTGCAGGACGCCGCAGAATTACGGCACCTGGATCAGTTCTCAGTGTCGGGACCAACGGTTGATTTCTGGAAATCAAATCCGGTCAAAAGTACAGTGTCGGTTAGAACTATGGCCCATTCCACACGGACTCGATCGCTGAAAGTATCGCCATGCCCAAGGTGAATTTTGTCAACGAAAAGGTGACTGTAGACGCCGCAGAAGGTGAAGACCTGCGGAAAGTTGCCCGCAGGAATGGCGTACAGATCTATTCCGGGCCACACAAAGTGGTCAACTGCATGGGTTTCGGAACATGCTGTTCCTGCAATGTGATCATCCGAAAAGGCACTGACAATGTCAGTTCCAAAGGGTTTCTGGAACGGATCTGGAAGTGGCTCAACCCGCTGCTGGGCCTGAAGATTCTGAGCCATCCGGAAAAGGATGTCCGTCTTGCGTGTCAGTCTCGCGTGAGTGGCGATGTTGAAGTGGAGACTCACCCGCCGATCAACTGGCACGGCGAAAAGTACTGGGGCTGATCCGCAGCTCAGAAACGATCGCTGCCTCGCCGGATCTTCCGAAAGCCGGTAAGGACTGCAACTCCTGACCACTGCAGGATTCAGGCGGACTGCCGCGAGATCCGCATCATCGCCTGTCGATGATGCGAAATTCTCGCTGAGATGTGACGGTACACTGGCAATTCAGCAGGAGAAGGCGATCGCGGACCCGTCCGGGATCGCAGCAGCCGGCTGCTAGGGTCGGGCGATCCGATAACCGACCCCGCGAACGGTCTCAATCACATTCGCTTTGCTCCCCAGCTTGCGACGCAGCGCTCGAATATGAACATCGATTGTCCGCTCCAGGGCATTCGCGTCGTCTCCTCGAGCCGTCTCCATGAGTTCACTTCGCGAGAACGGACGGCCCGGCTGTGCCATCAGCGTCCACAACATGCGGAACTCCGTCGGCGTCAGCTCGTGTTCAACGCCATCAACCTCAAAGCGAAAATTCTCTCGATCAATCTGCAGGCCATGCAGATTCAATGGCACGGTTCCGGATTCCTCGGTGTCGGCTCGACGCAGCAACGCTGATATCCGATGCATGAGCGGCTGTACGCGGAACGGTTTGGTCACGTAGTCGTCGGCCCCCATATTGAAACCAACAATCTCATCAGTTTCAGCACCGCGTGCCGTCAGCATCAGGACAGGGATGTGTCGAGTGGCCTTGTCCGCTTTGATCTCACGGCAGACCTGCAGGCCATCGATCACCGGCAGCATCAGGTCCAGCACCACCAAATCGGGCTTCGCTGTACGGACACAATTCAGACCGGATCGGCCGTCGTGTTCCACCTCAACGCCGTAACCCTGCTGACGCAGATTCCACGCAAGGACATCGGCGATCGAACTTTCGTCTTCGATAATCAGAATCACCGGCTGCATAAGCGACTTCACAACCCGACACAGGAACAGCGAGTGCCCATTCGGAACACCCGGAAGTTAACCAGAAATCTGCTGGTGCCGTATCACGGCCCCTTCCACCATGTAGACCACATCTTCGGCAATATTTGTCGCGTGGTCTGCAACTCGCTCCACATGTCGTATGACGGAGAACAGGTGCAAACCGGCCTCAATTAACTTTGGTTCCTGTTTCACAACCGAAACCACTTCCTGAATCAACTCACTGTTCAGAGCGTCCACCTGTTCGTCCCGCAGGCAGACATCTCGTGCCAGTTCTGCATTCTGTTCCACATAAGAATCAATGCTGTCATGCAGCATGCTTAAAGCCTCGCGGGACATCTGTGCCAGCCGCTCGGGCAGTGGAAATGAACCACACGAAATAATACCGGCAGACCGTTCAGCGATATTCACCGCCAGATCAGCAACCCGTTCCAGTTCAGCTCCAATTCGCATCACAACCGCAACACGACGCAGGTCATTTGCGACCGGATGGTACAGCGCCAGAATCTTCAAACAGTCTTCGCTGATCCGATTGTCGAGAGCATCGATTTCCTCATCCCGAGCAGCCAGTTCAGCTGAAAGGCCCTCACGACCGGCGCGAAAACCATCAACCGAGTCATGAATCAACTCTTCCACGGCAGAACACATCGAAAGAATACTGCGATGCAGCGCGTCCATTTCGCGAACAAAGTGAATCGTCATCAGATGGTCCTCTGATCTCGCCGTGACAGCGGTTGTACGCCGAGCCACATCGTCGTGAAGTCGTATTAAGAAATGGTAAACTTATCGGCTTTCCCGGGACTTTTCAGGAAATCTGTCTGTGCCGCAGACAGCACCTCAGCCAAATCGACCAGTAATGTAGTCTTCGGTGCGTTTTTCACCCGGGCTGGTGAAGATCTTCATTGTCGGACCAACTTCAACCAGCCGGCCCTTAAAGAAAAAGGCCGTCTGATGACTGACACGTGATGCCTGTTGCATGTTATGAGTCACAATGACAATGGTGTAGCTGGCACACAATTCGCCAATGAGATTTTCGATACGGTCAGTGCTGGCCGGGTCGAGAGCTGACGCTGGCTCATCCATCAGGATAATTTTCGGCTGCGTTGCCAACGTTCTGGCAATGCACAGTCTTTGTTGCTGTCCACCGGATAACGCCATGGCCGATGTATGCAGGCGGTCACTGACCTCGTCCCACAGTGCCGCCTTCCGCAGACACGATTCCACAAGGTCGGCCAGGACGGCACGATTGCGTTCGCCAGCCACCCGAGGCCCATAGGCAACGTTGTCGAAAATGGATTTCGGAAACGGCGTCGACTTCTGAAACACCATTCCCACGTGTTTTCTCAACAGCACGACGTCCACGTCCGGATCCATGATATTCTGAGATTCCACGAAGCATTCGCCGGTACAACGAGTCCCGTCAATCAGATCATTCATCCGATTCAGCGTTCTCAGGAATGTACTTTTTCCGCAACCGGACGGGCCAATCAAGGCTGTCACGGATCGCTCCGGAACCTTCAGGGAGACATCAAACAGGACCTGCAAGTCGCCGTAGTAGAAGTTCAGGTTGCGGACATCAATTGCCGCAGAATGCGAGGATGTGTCCAGATTACGATCCACACCCTGCACTGACGGCGGTACTGAAAGAGCTGATTTCTCGTCGGTCATCGTTGCACCCCGGTGCTCATTGGAACCACCTGCTTTCCGCCGCCTGCAGCAGACAACTCTGCACACTGCAGACAGACACCTGCTACCACTGAATCCTGCGTCCAGCCCTTGCCCGAACAATCATCGCCGCTGCATTGATAATCAGTAACACCCCAAGCAGCACAACAATGCCCGCCGCCGCCACATCCGTGAACCGATCCTGCGGATCCGGCTGCTTGGACCAGTCATAAATTTCAACCGGCATCGCTGTAAACTGATCAAATGGAACAGCGATCACACTGATCGGATCCTGCAGCAACTGCAGCGGAGTCTCGATCCCGCCGGGACACATCGACGCCACTGTCAGCACGCCAATCATCATGATTGGAGCCGCTTCTCCGATGGCCCGTGATACAGCCAGAATGACACCCGTCGCAATCCCGGGTAAGGCCGCAGGAATGACCTGCCGCCAGATGGTTTGCCAGCGAGTGGCCCCAAGTGCCAGCGAAGCCACCCGGATCGAAGACGGAACCGCTCGCAGTGCCTCCTGAGAAGCGATAATCACGATGGGAAGAATCACCAGACTCATCGTCATCGCGCCAATCAGCACACTGCCGTCAAAGATTTCCAGATGCAGAATCCTAACACGGAACAGACCCAGCACATTGATCGCACGTGTCCCGTCAAAGAATGTCTGCAACGAGATCATCAGCGGACGAAAGGCGGATAAACCGAGTATGCCGTAGACAATCGACGGAACTCCCGCCAGATTCGACAGGTTGATGCGAATCAGCCGAACAAGAAAGTTGTCCGCTGCCATTTCCTCCAGATACACGGCAGATCCGACCCCGATCGGAATCGACATCGCCGCTGTCAGCAACACCAGCCAGAACGAACCCCACAGCCCCGCAAGTATCCCGCAGCGAACCGGATTCATGGAATAATGATTCGTCAGAAAGTCCGGCGCCAAGCGCGAAAGACTGCTCCACAGCACCGACCCCATCAAAACGCCCAGCACAGCCAGCGAAGAATACGTCAACAGCATGCAGACGGTGCGAAACACCTTTGCATTCAGCAGTCGACGCCGAAGCAGCGTGTCGGTTCCCTGGCGGAAGGAAACGGCCGGTTGGTCCACGAATTCACTCACTGGTATTCCTCCCGATAGCGACGAAGAATCCAGCCCGAAATCAGGTTGATCAGCAGTGTGAGCAGGAACAGGGTGATCCCGACCGCATACATGCTCATTCGACTGATCGAATCCGCAGCACTGTCACCGGTGCTCGCGTGCACCATGAAGCCGGTCATCGTCTGAGAACCCTTCAGTGGGTTCATGGCCATCACCGGATTTCCTCCGGCCGCGATCGCTACCGCCATCGTCTCGCCCACCGCACGCGAAAACGCCAGCAGAAACGAAGCCAGAATTCCCGACAACGCCGCAGGAACCACAACTTTCATCGAAACATCGAATTTCGTACTTCCCAGTGCGTGGGCCGCCTCACGAAGACTTCGTGGCACCGACCTGATCACGTCCTCACTCAGCGAAGCAATGAGCGGTGTAACCATGACACCGACGACGATCCCGGCACTGAGGCTGTTAAAGATCGACACATCGAGATTCAGCAAGCCCAGCACCGGCTTCAACAGCCACGGTGTGACAAATTTCAGCGCGAAGAAACCAAACACAACCGACGGAATGCCCGCCAGCAGCTCCAGCATCGGCTTCAGAAACTGCCGCTCGCGGGGACCCGCGTATTCAGTCATGTAAATCGCCGCACCAAGACCGGCCGGAATGCTGACGAGCGACGAAATCAACGCCACCATCATCGTCCCGGAAAGCAACGGCCAGATGCCGAACCTCCCCCTGTCACCCTCAACCGGCTTCCATTGCGTCGACGTCAGGAACTCCGTAACAGTCACCCGCTCGAAGAATGCCGTCTTGTCTCCCGGGGCATAAACAGCATTGCTGAGCAGCACGTAGACAATTGCACCGGTGGTCAGTACTGAAAGAGCAGCACAAACAAAAAGCCCGGTGCGGATCACGGTCTCATGTCGACGATTTTTTTTTGCCGAGAACCAGTCTGACATACTACCCCCGGCACGCGGCATCAGGACACCGGCCCCAGCCGCAGAAAAAACTCCAGGAACCCGCGAAAAGCTCTTTAACCAACCACTGACAACCCCGGTGCTGATTCTTGCAGACAGGCCGGACCTCTGCACCCGTGTGGCCGGGTCTAACCCACCCTTCCTGGATTCGCTGACAGGTTCCCGCGGCAAATCCGGGACACTACTCTGCCGTCACCTCGGCAATTGCAGCCTCTAAAGACTCCTGAGCAATCTTCAATTCGGCGGCATCCAGAGACACATATCCAACATCGCCAACCATCTTTTGCCCGTCGGTCAGGAAGAAGCGAACGTAGTCCTGAACCTCAGGCTTCTTCAGACTTTCCTTCTTCACGTAAATGAACAGCGGACGAGAAAGCGGCGCATACTCTCCGGACTTCACCGTTTCTGAAGTCGGGGCAACTCCGTCTGCAGGATCTTCGGTCGCAGAGATTTTCAACGCCCGCACCTTGTCCTGATTCGCGTAGAAATAAGCGTAACCGAAGAAACCCATCCCGCCATTCTCACCAGCGATTCCTGTAATGGTTACGTTGTCGTCAGCACTGGCACTGTAGTTGTCAGTAATGGAATCTTCCTCACCGTTGATCTCCTCCGTGAAGAAATCAAACGTGCCGGATTCTTCCCCCGGCCCAAACAACGACAGCTTCTCGTCCGGCCAGTTCGGGTCAACATCCTTCCATGTTGTCACCTCGCTTCCAGCTGCCCAGATTTTGTTCAGCTGCCCCACAGTCACCGAATCGACCCAGTCGTTTTCCGCGTTTACACAAACGGTCAGACCATCCAGAGCAATCCGCAGTTCCAGCAGCTCAACGCCGTTCGCGGCACAGTCAGCGAGCTCCGAGTCCTTAACAGCTCTGGATGCGTTGGCCACGTCGATCCGGCCCGCAATCATCTCCTTGAATCCCGTTCCCGAACCAGTCACCTTTAAGGCCACTTTTGTGTCGGTGAATCGACTCTCAAATTCCTCCTGAACTGCAGCGGCAACCTTGGCCACTGTGCTGGAGCCGTCGACCTGAATACGACGCACACCACTGCCCAGAGCCGGGCCGCCGCCACCGCTGCCGTCAGCCGGAGCATCCACAGATTCCACCGAACAGCCCACGCCAAAAATCATCAATGACATCAGAACTGACGCCTTCAACGCTGCCTGTCCGTCTCTGTTTCTGAACATTTCTGCCTCGCCTTGCTGATTCATTCGGCGAGCGGTCAACTTCCTAAGCAGACTCGCTCGCAGTACTGGGAAACATGTCGTTGCCAATCTGAGCAGTGAATTGTTAAGACAATGTGAACTTCCCGGAAAATTGTGACTCCTGCAGAGAATTCTCTGCTGCGACACGACGGAGAGCCTCGTGGTCTGCCTTTGAAAACGGATCCATGTGTGATGCAGGTTCCAGCAGCCCATGACGGGCTGAGGAGACCTTTTGGTGAGTACGAAGAGACGGAAGCGCCACACGTCTGAGCAGATTGTCGAGAAGCTTCGGGATGCGGATGCGATGCTGAATTCCTGCCAGGAGTTGGCGGTGGTGGTGCAGACTTCGGAGATGAGTGAGTCGACGTATGAACGTTGGCGAAGGCAGTTGGGTGGGATGAAGTCCAAGGAGGCCGGGCGACTCAAAGAGTCGGAGGATGAGAACAAGCGTTTGATGCAGATCGTGGCTAAACAACAACTCGACATCAGGATGCTGAAGCAGGTCAACGAGGGAGACTGGTCAGCCCTTCTCGAAAGCGAGTCGTCGTGCTGCAACTTCAGGAGGAGTTTGAATGCTTGCTCACAGCTCGAAGGCTGAGCGTTTCCTGGAAGGATGAATACAACCGCCACCGACCACACAGTTCGTTGAACGATTGAACCCCAGACGAATTTTCGCCCCCCTGTCCTACTTCCATTCGGCCACCGGCCTCACTCCAGCAGACAGCAGGGATCAGCTGACCCAACCTTCATCAGCACTGGTACAACTTTTTCAGGCCTACCGCTGGCGAAAGCTGTCGCTCAGTCAGAGAGTGGTGAAGGGGCTCGATTTTGCAGCCAGTTTTGTGGAATACCGATATGACAGACCGCTACGGATCCCGTCCACTCAGCAGCCTGCGGGTTCCGAAATCCATTCTTGCGAGCCACAAATGTCACGGTCTGATCTGCACGGACGCACACGCCACACGGCTCTCCACTGTCGCAATCAAGGCCGGATGGCAAGTCCACGGCAAGAATCGTGGCGCCGCTGTTGTTGATGCGGGCGATCACTTCCCGAATTGGTGACCGGACAACGCCGCGAACACCCGTACCCAGCAGACAGTCCAGTAACAGATCCGACTTCGTCAGCGGCCGCGAGAAGGAGAATTCACCGGGCTCACTCATCTCGCGCACACTGATCCCGCTGCGCAGCAGGAACTGCAGGTTGAATTCTGCATCCTCGCTGAGAACGTGCCCGCCGCGCAGCAGAAACACATTCGCCTGGACTCCCTCCGCTGCCAGCAGTCGCGCTATTGCCAGACCATCGCCACCATTGTTGCCATAGCCGCACACGATGGAAATTTGCTGCCACGGTCCGGTTCGCTGAATTTGCTCGCAAACCCCGCGGGCAGCATTTTCCATTAACAACAGTCCGGGAATTCCCAGTTGCTCAATGGCATCCTGATCGATCTGACGCACCTCTGCTCGCGACAGAAATTGCATCGGATACTCCTGTCCGGAACGGTGCCGGGATAAGCTCAGCCAACAGACTGCAGTTGCTGATGAGCCTCACGAAGCAGCCGTGCCGTGGTTTCAAAATCAATACACGCGTCTGTAATACTCACGCCGTATTCCAGTGCACTCAGATCTTCTGGAAGCTTTTGCGCACCCGCCTTAAGATTGCTCTCCAGCATCAGGCCGACAATTCCTGAGTTGCCACGGGCACGTTGGCCAATGACATTCCTCCAGACATCCGGTTGCCGCCGATAATCCTTATTGGAGTTGGCATGGCTGCAATCGACCAACAACCTTGGAGGCAGGCTGGCCTTTTGCAGCATTTCACTGGCCTGAGCGACCGCTTCCGTGTGATAGTTCGGACCCTGACGCCCTCCGCGAAGAATCAGATGACCAAAGTCATTGCCGCGTGTCGCCATCACGCAGGTCTTGCCGTCGTGGTCGATTCCAAGAAACCTGTGCGAAGCACTGGCCGCCTGCATCGCATTGATGGCAACTTCCAGACTGCCCTCGGTGCTGTTCTTGAATCCCACCGGCATGGAAAGCCCGCTGGCCATCTGACGATGAGTGGGAGATTCGGTCGTTCTGGCCCCGATCGAAGCCACTGTGATCAGATCAGCAATGTACTGGGGTGTAATCGGCTCCAGCATCTCGGTTGCCGCTGGCAGGCCAAGTCCGTTAATCCGGCACAGAATCTCTCTTGCCTTTTTCAGACCGGAACCGATATCGAATGTTCCGTTCATGTGCGGATCGTTGATCAGACCTTTCCAGCCCACAGTTGTTCGCGGCTTCTCGAAGTAGACTCGCATCACCACAAGAATTGTCTCGGCAACTTCGTCCGCAATCTGCCGAAGTTGGCCGGCATACTCAAATGCCATATCCGGATCGTGGATTGAACAGGGCCCAACGATTGCCATGACTCGTCGGTCCGTACCCTGCAGAATCCCCCGAACGATCTCGCGCGATCGCAGGACATGCTCCCCAACGGACGGCTCCAGCGGGTACTGCTCCTTCAACTCCTGAGGCGAGATCAGGGGAGTTGTGCCGATGATGTTGACATCCTGTAACGGATGTTCCGATTTTATCATGGGATGAACTGTTCAGCAGCGATGCAGCGGTGGGAGGGTTTGCGATTCAGGCCGCCATCACAAACACGGCCTTCAGCACTGGCCGGGGGCAAACAAGCACTCCGGGGTGCCATACCAGCCAGATACAGACAGTATCCGGAATTCACTCAGATCGATCAATAACAGCACTGGAAATGTGATCCCGACGCCAATTACGAAAAACATACAGATTTGCGCAACGTGCACGAACCGTCTGTTCGTCACTGCCAGCCGGATCCGGCCTGATGCCGGCTCCTCGAATTCCTGCTCCAGCTTTGTCTCAGTCCCATGTCATGCCTATTGTATGTGCGTCACGGCCATGCCCCAGAGGAGTTCTGCTGATGCGATCGATCTGCGTTCTGATTCTGCTGCTGTTGAACTGGACTGGAAATCGTTGTCCGGCGGCGGCTCAGGAACCGCTGCGAATTAACGGCCCAACCATGGGTTCATACTACTCAATTGTCATCGATACTCCGGGAGCAACAGAGACACGACAGCTGCAGCAGGAAATCGAAGCCGTTTTTGCGCGCATTAACAGCATGATGTCGACATGGGACGGTGAGTCAGAGATCTCCCGCTTTAACAACTCTGAATCGCTGGACTGGTTTCCCGTAAGCAGGGAATTTGCCGAGGTGACGCAGGAAGCACTGCGCATCCATGAACTCACGAACGGCACTCTTGAAATCACGATCGCCCCTTTGATCGAAGCGTGGGGATTTGGTCGGTCCGGAAAGAAGAAAGTCCCGCCTGAACAGGCGATCAATACGGCGCTAAAATCGATCGGTTCGCAACATCTGCATGTCAGACAAGAACCACCGGCCATTCGACGAGATATTCCGGGGCTGCAGATCAGTCTGAATTCCCTGGCACCCGGCTATGCTGCAGACCTCGTCTCTGAACTGTTGCAGAAACGCGGACTTTCGCGACATGTCGTGGACGTGGGTGGCGAACTGCACGTCGGCATGGCCAAATCCGGCGGAGATGCCTGGCGTTTGGGGGTGGAGTCGCCACTTGGTGGGCTGCACTGCGCCGTGGAACTTACGGACAATTCCATCGCGACGTCCGGCGACTACAGAAACTTTTTTGTCATCAATGGCCGCCGCTATGCACATGTCCTGAATCCGCATACAGGTTACCCCGCTGAAGATCCTCCGGCGTCCGTTTCCGTGATCCACCGGTCGGCGATGACTGCCGATGCCATCGCAACAGCAATGATGGTGCTGGGGCCACAGGATGGTCTCGAGCTTGCCCGCCGGGAGAAACTGGATGTCATGTTTCTGATGGTGACCACAGAGGGGCAGGTTCAGGAGTTCAGCTGTGGTCGCTTCTCCGATCGGGAGTCGGACATGCCGGAAAAGGATTCATCAACACCTGATCCCCCTGCCGAATAGTCCGCCGAGGACAAACACTGATTGCCGCTTCGCAATGCTCAAGCCGGCCTCGGCAATCCTGCATTCGCCACGATCAGGAACGCTATTGCAGCCCAGGCAGCTGACCATACTGCGAACGGATCCGCGACAACAACGGGCCAATCGAATTGATCGGCCGATCGAGCTTTCGTGCAGCCTCCGCGTAACTAAGTCCCTCAAGGTAAATCGCCTGCAGCAGATCCCGCGAATCCTGCGACAACATCTGCATCAGCTTTTCGACGCGATCAAGGTCTTCTGCACGTTCCGAC